>Ga0209916_1000304_pt1 | contig 87034 bp, 88 predicted proteins | sample ThiBio_1000_plan_FD_183956 | JGI IMG/M metagenome (GOLD analysis project Ga0209916, IMG submission 183956) | Wastewater bioreactor microbial communities from Cape Town, South Africa - Thiocy_solids_2 (SPAdes) | ecosystem: Engineered > Bioreactor > Thiocyanate-remediating > Anaerobic-Aerobic ... | reverse complement strand
TTTAAGAACAGTTCGATTTTAAAACCAGGACGACCTTCGGCTTTTAAAACTTTGGGCTGGAAGCCTACCTTTAAAACATCAATGTGATGGACAAAAGCCTCAATAAACCGAACAGGATTATCAGTTGCAATCTTTTCTTCCAAGCTGCTTACCAATAGTTGATTACGGGGAGTTCCTTGTATATACTGCATATTTAAAAATACGAATTTCGTATCTTTCTGACAACTATTTTACTATATTTGTTAACAAAGGATTGTGAGTTTTTTCACAGTCTGACGGTTTGCGGCTTTGCGTTCGGGCGGGTTTTTAGCACAAAACTTCCTTACGAAGCCGTAAACTTCAAAGTTACGAAAAACTGTCATACGAAGCCGTTTCCCCCGCCTGACGCAAAACCGCTGTTAGCAGTAGTGGTTTCTTCCGTTGTCTTGTTAGTCGTCATTTTGATAGCTGTAAAATTCTGTAAGCTCCTCTCGCTACAATGACAAATACAATTGCTCCAATAATTAAGTCGGGATAACCTGAATTGAGCCAATTAACCAAAAGTCCTGCTGTAATTACTCCCGAATTTATGATTATGTCATTTGAAGTAAAAATCATACTTGCTTGCATATGAGCTTCTTTGCTTTTTCTCTTTTGCAATAAATACAGACAAATAACATTAGCTATTAACGCTACAATCGAAACGAAAATCATTGTTTGAAAGTCAGGCATTTTCTCGACTCCAATAAATCGTCTGACTACTTCTATAAAACCAATTACAGCAAGAAGGATTTGAAAGTATCCTGCAAATTTTGCGATATTCTTTTTTCTGACTACTGTTCCGCCAACAGCAATTAATGCAAGTCCATAAACAATACTGTCAGCCAGCATATCTAAACTGTCGGCAACCAAGCCCATTGAGTTTGATATAAGTCCTGTTACAATTTCAATGGCGAAAAACAAAAAATTTATTATTAAAACAGTCCATAAGGTTTTTCTTTCGTCATTTTGATTGTCAGTTGCTGTAAAATTGTCAACCGAAACAGTCGAGAGAATTGAAGTGTCAAATTTTAATGTGTCAAGTCGCTGAAAAATTTGTTCATTATTGTCTATATGAAAAACGTGTAAAAGTCGGTTGGGTATGTCAAATTCTAACGATTGAATATTTGTCAAATCGTCAAGTTTCATCCGAATCATTTGTTCTTCGGATGGACAGTCCATTTTTGTTATCTTAAATGTCGTTTTTTGCATATCACTTCATTGTCTGTTGGGTCGTCCTACCATTACTGCTAACACCCAAATGTACGCCTATATTTTAAATAAGCAACAATAAGTGTTAAAATTAATAAATAAATGCAATTCCTTGTTCTTTAAATAATTATACCTACTTTTGATCGGGGAAAGGGAATACATAACAGGAATACCTGAGTGATATTAAGAAATTTTAACACATACAAAATACGCATCTTTTTATGAATTTTTCTGACAAATATTTTCAGTTTGCATTGGGATATCATCACGGAAAAGAGGTGATATGGATAACATTTGATAAAAATAATGAACTTATTCAATTTCTGCGGCAAAATACGAGGGCACGATGGTCTGCATCACAAAGAAAATGGTATGTAGCCGACAACAAACACTACCGCCAGCTCTTTGGCCTGGAAGAAAAGATTACGGGCAAAGAAGTTATTTCAAAAATACATCTGGTAAATCTTCCGGAGTTCACGCGCTTCCAAGAGCATCTGAAACTGAAAGCATACAGTCCCAATACCCTCCGCACCTACTCTATCGCATTTGCACAGCTGCTGTATCTTCTGAAAAATTTCCCCGTACAGAACCTGAGCCCGGAACGGTTGCGTTCCTACTTCCTCTACTGTCACGAAAAACTACAACTGTCGGAAAATGAAATCCACAGCCGCATAAACGCCGTAAAGTTCTATTATGAACAGGTGTTGCACCAGCCCAAAATGTTTATTGACATCCCCAGGCCGAAGAAAAAACAAATGCTCCCCAAAATGCTGACCAAAGCTGAAGTAAAAAAAATATTCAGCATGGTAGAAAACCCCAAGCACAAACTGATGTTGCAGTTATGCTACGGAATGGGACTGCGGGTAAGCGAAGTGGTCAATTTAAAAATTGCCGATATTGACAGTCATCATAAAACAGTGAGGATAGAACAAGCGAAAGGAAAGAAAGACCGCATGGTGGTATTGCCTGAAATTATTTTGGTTGATCTGAGAAATTATTACCTACAGTACCGACCGAAAATTTTCCTGTTTGAAGGACAATACGGTGATGCTTATTCCGTACGTTCACTTCAAGCAGTCTTTAAAAATGCAATGAACAAAGCGGGAATTATAAAGAACGTAGGCATACATGGCTTGCGCCACAGTTTCGCTACTGATATCCGTTTTATTCAGGAACTTTTAGGCCACAATTCCATTAAAACCACACAGATCTATACCCATATAACCGATGTCCAGAAATGGAACATTAAAAGTCCGCTTGATATGCTGTAGACATGCTTTTCTACGCACAGTATTCTTTTTATTTATTAACCTGTATAGTTATTTCAGGACAGATCATAATAAACTAAGGCCCCATGCAAGCTGTGATTATTTAACACCGGAACAGGCGCATTTAAGGTCAGGAAAACTAAGGAAAAGATGGAAGAACTATAACAGAAATTTTAGTCATGAAAATACAGCTGTATAGTTCATTTAGGATTATCAACTATATTTGTATAGTTATATCAGGATTAATTTATTAACCTGTATAGTTATTTCAGGACGGGTCACTCGGGTGGGTCATAAGGTAACTACGGGGTAACTACGGGGTATGTACGGGGTATGTACGGGTGAAGTATGGAGGTAAAGAACTTTGGGGATACAAAGTCCCTGTTTCAGGGGTTTTATGGGAGCTAGGAAAAGGATTTGCACCACCATTTAACCACCAAATGCTCTGAAGAAAGCAACCGACCCAAGAGCTTTTTATCTCAGAATTTATTTATTGTTTTTAATGGAATCGATGAATCTGCGATTTGCGTAAAGAATCCGCTTGCGGATCGCCGATAGCATGGCTTCGGCTCCGCTCAGCCTCCCGTGCCTACTAACCCCAGAAAGCGAATCAGCAAATCAGCAAAATTCGCCCCCTAAACAACTAACCGACAAATCAATTTAACCTTCTCAAAACAATTAACCAGCTTCAACTCTTTGCCTGTTTTAAATCTTTGCCTGTCTTAAATCTGTGAGAATCTGCGAAATCTGTGAGAACTAAAATCCGCGCTGGCTTCGAGAGCCTCAGCCACCCGAGCCGACCAAGGCAACCTTCACCATTCACCATTCACCAGTCAAGTCTTTTCCCCTTTGCCTTTTGCCTTTTACATTTTAACTTTTACCTTAGAAGAGCAAATCAGCAAATTCGCTCCCTAAACAACTAACCGATTAATCAATTAACCTTCTCAAAACAATTAACCCGCTTCAACTCTTTGCCTGTTTTAAATCTTTGCCTGTCTTAAATCTGTGAGAATCTGCGAAATCTGTGAGAACTAAAATCCGCGTTGGCTTCGAGAACCTCAGCCACCCGAGCCGACCAAGACAACCTTCACCACTTACCATTCATTAGTCAAGCCTTTTCCCCTTTGCCTTTTGCCTTTTACATTTTACCTTAGAAGAGCAATCAGCATGTTCGCCCCCTAAACAACTAACCGATTAATCATTTAAATATTCACCATCGCTAGCCAAACATTTTTCCTTTGCCTTTTACCTTTTACCTTTTACCCTTAAAAAGCAAATCAGTAATTGCCTATAATATTAGCAAATCGGCAAATTTGCTCCCTAAACAATTAAACAAATAATCACTTTAATCACTTAACCACCACAAAAGCAAATTCGCAAATCTGCAAATCTGCTTCCTAATCAATTAACCGATTAATCATTTAAACCAATCACTGTAATCATTAAACAACCATCTACAAACTTTTCAAGTCTCTCCGGTTTTTATTTTTTTCGTTTTGAATAAATGCTTACCTTTGCAGCCAATGGAAACATTGCAAAATACATTTCCGGAAACACATTCAGAAAACGGCTTTGCCGATAACAACAATATTTATTTTAGGTAACGAAGCCATTGCGGCTTCGTTTTTTTTTGAAAAAGAATAAAAAATGAACACGATTTCAGAACTTTCCAAAGAACAAATACTCCGCACTTTAGACGATGCACTGGAGTTCGCAAAAGGCAAAACAATGAAGATTGCAGGACAGGTTTTTGTATCCAATCTGTTTTTTGAAGACAGCACCCGCACCAAAATCAGCTTTGATATGGCGGAAAGAAAACTGGGCCTTGAAGTCATCCCTTTTGACACTGCTACTTCCTCTGTCAATAAAGGCGAAACGCTGTACGACACGGTGAAGACTCTGGAAAGCATCGGCGTTCAGCTGGCCGTCATCCGACACAACAAAAATGAATTTTATCGTGATTTGAAAGGAATTTCTATCCCCGTCATCAATGCCGGCGACGGTACCGGAAACCATCCCAGCCAAACGATGCTGGATCTCATGACCATCCGCCAGGAATTCGGAGATTTTAGGAATCTGAAAATAGCGATTGCAGGAGATATAAAACACAGCCGCGTGGCCAATTCACTTTCTGATGCGCTCCGAATGTTGGGAGCCAAAGTATATGTTTCCGGTCCCCGGGAATGGTTCGATGTCGGTAGCTTTATGAACGGTTCTTACGTGGATATGGATGATTTAATTCCGGAAGTAGATGTCATCATGCTCCTTAGAATTCAGCACGAAAGACATGCTCAAAGCTTCAGCACGGAGGAATATCTTCAACGCTACGGACTGACCAAAGCCAGAGAACAGAAAATGAAACCGAATGCCATCATTATGCATCCCGCACCTGTAAACCGCGGTGTGGAAATAGACAGCGATCTGGTGGAATGCCCGCGTTCCCGGATTTTTACCCAAATGGAAAACGGTGTTTATGCAAGAATGGCGATCCTGAAAAACACCCTGGAAAAGAACGGATTTAAGTTTTCCTAAAAACTCTAATCTTAATAAAACATCACAGGCACTTAGATCACTAATAAAAGAGAATGAAAAAGAAATTAATATTGGCTTCCGGCGAAGTTTTTCATGGTACCGGATTTGGAGCACAAGCCGAAACAGAAGGAGAAATTGTATTCAACACCGGAATGACGGGATATCAGGAACTGATTTCCGATCCGTCTTACTGTGGGCAGATCGTCTGCATGACCTATCCGCTCATAGGAAATTACGGAATCAACCGTGATGATTATGAAAGCATGGAACCCGCCATCAAAGGGCTCATCGTAAAGGAACTCTGCGACTTGCCGTCCAACTTCCGTTCTCAAATGACGCTCGATGAACTTTTTAAAAAGAAAAACCTCTCAGGAATCTCAGGAATCGATACCCGAAGACTAACCCGCATCATCAGAAATCAAGGTTCTGTAAAAGGGAAAATTGTAGATGCTAATGTCGATGAACAAACGGTCATCTCATACCTGAATACAGCACAATCCCCTACCAATCAGGTGGAAACAGTTTCTACAAAAACAGCCTATGCAGCCCCCGGAAGAGGCCTGAAAGTGGTTTTGGTCGATTTCGGTTCTAAACTGGGGATCATCCGTGAACTCTCTCAGCGGGATTGCGATATTACAGTAGTTTCCCAAAACACCACGGCGGAAGAAATTCTGCTGATGGATCCGGATGGTGTCATGCTTTCCAACGGCCCCGGAAACCCGGAAGATGTACAAGGTGCCAAGGAAATGATCAATAAAATCCTCGGCGAAGTGCCCGTTTTCGGAATCTGTCTCGGACATCAGCTGATTGCCTTGGCTTGTGGCGCAAAAACCTTCAAACTGAAATTCGGCCATCGCGGTGGCAATCATCCCGTTCTGGATCTTGAAAAAAATAAAGTAGCCATTACTTCTCAGAATCACAGTTATGCTGTAGATCAGGAATCTCTGGAAAATACCGATCTCATCGAAACCCATATCGCCCTGAACGACAGAACCAATGAAGGCCTGAAACATAAAATTCACCCTTGTTTCTCAGTACAATATCACCCCGAAGCCAGTCCCGGACCGGAAGACGCCAACTATCTCTTTGATGAGTTTATTGAAATGATGAACCAATTTAAAAAAATGACAGTGTAACAATTTTCACACATAAAAATATAACAGTTGAGCAAGGAAAGTAAACGCACTAGTTACATTTTAAACTGTTACATTATTCCATTACTATATATTTATGAAAAGAACAGATATAAAAACCATCTTAGTAATAGGTTCCGGCCCCATCATCATCGGGCAGGCAGCAGAATTTGATTATGCAGGAACACAGGCCTGTCTCGCACTGAAAGAGGAAGGATACCGCGTCATCCTCATCAATTCCAATCCTGCTACCATCATGACGGATGTGGAAATTGCAGACAAAGTCTATATAGAACCCATCTCACTTCCTTTCGTGAGCCACATCATCAGAAAAGAAAGGCCGGATGCGCTGCTGCCAACTTTGGGCGGACAAACCGGGCTGAATATGGCGGTAGAGTTGCAGAACTCCGGTATTCTGGAAGAGTGCGAAGTGGAGGTTTTGGGTACAAAACTTTCAGCCATCAATCAGGCGGAAGACCGCGATCTTTTCCGGGAATTAATGAAAGAACTCAATGAACCGGTCCCCGACTCCGATATCGTAACCACAGTGGAAGGTGCTTTGCATTTTGCTGAAAACATCGGCTATCCTGTAATTGTTCGCCCCGCATTTACCATGGGAGGAACCGGTGGCGGAATTGCAGATAATGAAATCCAGCTTCGGGAAATCGCCGAACTGGGACTGAAGCATTCACCCGTAACCCAGTGTCTTATTGAGAAATCCATCGCAGGATACAAGGAAATTGAATACGAAGTGATGCGGGATGCCAACGACAATGCGATCGTGGTGTGTAACATGGAAAATATTGACCCGGTGGGCGTTCATACCGGTGACTCTATTGTGGTAGCACCTTCCCAAACTTTGTCGGACAGAGAATATCAATTATTGAGAAACGCTTCGCTGAAAATCATTCGTGCCCTCGGAATTGAAGGAGGTTGTAACGTTCAGCTGGCATTAGATCCCCACTCTTTTAATTATTATATCATTGAAGTAAATCCAAGAGTTTCGCGTTCATCGGCATTGGCAAGTAAAGCGACCGGTTATCCGATTGCCAAAATTGCTGCTAAAATTGCAGTCGGCCTCACCCTCGATGAAATCATGAACCCCGTCACCGGGAAAACATACGCTTGTTTCGAACCGGCACTCGATTACGTGGTAACCAAAATTCCGAGATTCCCTTTTGATAAGTTTGAAACGGCTGACAGAAGACTTTCTACCCAAATGAAAGCGACCGGCGAGGTAATGGCCATCGGAAGAAATTTCGAAGAAAGTATCCAAAAAGCCATCCGTTCTCTGGAAACGGGAATGCGCCACTTGGGTTTGAAAACCAAACAGGCCGAAGCCCTCACAGATGAAGAAATTGAACGCAGAATAAAAGTGTGTGACGATGAAAGATTATTCATTATCGGAGAGGCTCTGCGCAAAGGCTACGATTGGGAAACTATTGTGGAATGGAGTAAAATAGATAAATTCTTTATCTGGAAACTGAAAAAGCTGGTTGATTTTGAAAAAGTAATCGTTGAGAATAAATTCGATGTTGAAATTTTAACAGAAGCCAAGAAATTAGGATTCTCCGACATCAATATTGCGCACCACTGGGGCGTAAAACAGCGTGAAGTGTTCAATTTCAGAAAGGAAAACGGAATCATGCCGGTGTACAAAATGGTGGATACCTGCGCAGCTGAATTTGAAAGTGAGACACCGTATTTCTACGGAACTTATGAGGAAGAAAACGAAAGCGTTGCTTCTGACAAAGAGAAAATTATCGTTCTGGGTTCCGGTCCTATCAGAATTGGGCAGGGCGTGGAATTCGATTATGCCACGGTTCACTCAGTTTGGGCCATCAAGGAAATGGGATATGAAGCGATCATCATCAACAATAATCCCGAAACTGTTTCCACAGACTTTTCTATTTCAGATAAATTATATTTCGAGCCTTTAACAGAAGAAGATGTCATGAACATCATTGAGCTGGAAAAACCGAAAGGCGTCATCGTTCAGTTCGGCGGACAAACTGCGATTAATCTGGCGGATAAACTGGCTGCACACGGCGTTCAGATTTTGGGAACTTCGCTGGAAGATCTTGACCGTGCTGAAAACCGCGATAAATTCGAGAAAGCTCTGGAAGAAATGGGAATTCCGCAACCCAAAGGCAAAACTTCGTACTCCAAAGAAGGCGCGGTGGAAATTGCCAACGAAATCGGTTATCCGGTGCTGGTTCGCCCAAGTTATGTTTTAGGCGGACGTGCCATGGAAATCGTATATAATGAAACCGAACTGTCGCATTACATGGAACATGCAGTAGAAGTGGATCCACAAAAACCAGTGTTGGTGGACAAGTACATGATTGGTAAAGAAGTGGAAGTAGATGCCATCTGTGACGGCGAAACCGTCGTGATTCCCGGAATTATGGAACACATCGAAAGAGCCGGCGTTCACTCGGGCGACTCGATTGCGGTGTATCCTCCACAGAATATCAACGAAAAATGCATGCAGCAACTCGTGGATTATACCGAAAGGCTTGCAAAAGGCCTGAATGTCATCGGTTTAATGAATATTCAGTACGTTCTTTTTGAAAATCAGGTGTATGTCATCGAAGTGAATCCAAGATCTTCGAGAACCGTCCCTTTTCTTTCTAAAATCACCAATGTCCCGATGGCAAATCTGGCAACCAAAGCCATTTTAGGACAAAAACTGAAAGACTTGGGTTACAAAAACGGACTGGTTCCGGAAAAAGAAGGCGTGTTTGTAAAAGTTCCCGTATTCTCTTTCTCAAAACTGACCAAAGTAGATACTTCTCTCGGCCCGGAAATGAAATCTACCGGCGAAGTAATGGGGAAAGACACAACGCTGGAAAAAGCATTATACAAAGGTTTCGTGGCTGCAGGACGAAAAATGCCGCTGCACGGCTCTATCCTTTTTACAGTGGCCGACAAGCATAAGGAAGAAGTTTCCGAGTTTGCAAGGCGCTTCCATGAAGTGGGATTCAGGATTTGGGCCACGGAAGGAACGGCAAAATTCTTCCAGGAGAAAGGAATTCCTGTAAAAATCGGTTACAAAATCGGTGAAGAAGACGTTAACCTGATTGACCTGATTCAAAAAGGAAAAGTCCAGTACGTGGTGAATACCACCACCAAAGGCAAACAAGCCGAAAGAGACGGCTTCCAGATCCGCAGAATGTCGGTAGAAAACGGCGTTCCCTGTCTCACTTCCATGGATACCGTCGAAGCCATCCTGAAAGTCATCGAAAGCATGAGTTTTAAAATGGAACAGATGTGATGATGATGCCACGCTGAGACATGCATAGAAAACGCGCCTGAATCATCGGGCGCGTTTTGTTAATATGATGTTTATATCCTTATTTCGGATCTCGTGTGCTTATTCTACAATCAGTTTACCATTCATCATGGAAGCATGCCCCGGGAAGGAGCAGATATAATCGTAAGTGCCTGCTTCAGGAGCGGTAAACTCAATAGTTACGCTCTCTCCGCCCCCGATGGTTTTGGTATGTGCAATCACTTCTGTTAACAGACTTTCCGGAACTTCAAAATCAGGAGCTTTACCTTCCTGTACTGCTTTGGTCGCAAATGCATTAACATCGGTACCTTGGCTCAGCAATACAAAATTGTGGCCCATTGATGATTTCGGCAGTTTGCCCACATGGTTCAGGGTAAGGCGAACCTGTTGTCCTGCATGGACTCTGATTTCGTTTTTGTCGAACTTCATCGTGTCTTCTGCATTCAGTTCCACTTCTATGGTATCCTGAACTTGCGAAGTAGCTGTTTCATCAGCCACCGTTACTGTTTCGGTTTCCTGTGCCGAGCTTACCTGCTCTTCCTTTTTATTCTGTCCACAGGCAACAAGCATCATCCCAGCCATGGCTACTACTGAGAGGTGTTTTAATTTTTTCATAGCGATAAGATATTTATAGTTATACTTCTGTTTAAAGTAGGGCAAAGATACTTTTAGAAAAGCAATAAAACAAGAAACTGCTTGGTTAATCAACAGGATTTTCATCATGTTTATTCACTTTTATATTTTAAAAGGTTAGGAATGAATCGGATTGATTATATTTGTCGATCATTATTTAACAAGTATTTCAGACAGAAATGAAACAAAGTATAGGCGATCGGATTTTAATGATTTTAAAGGAGAACGACGAGATTTCTGTAGCCGCATTGGCAAATGAATTGGGAATAACCAAGGAAGGTGCCCGGTTACATCTCTTAAAACTCACAGAAATGGACTTGGTTAAAAATATCCGGAAAAATGAAGGCGTAGGCAGACCGGTTACTTATTATTCTTTATCTCATAAAGGACATTCGAAATTCCCCAATACCCATGCCACGGTAACGGTAGAACTGTTGCGTTCTGTGAAAAAACTCTTAGGCGAAAATGCGGTAAACTTACTGATCAACGATCGCGAAAACCAGATTTACCAACGGTATGAACAAGAGATACAGAACAGCAATACGATGGAAGAACGACTAGAGTATCTCAGTAAAATCCGTTCAGAGGAAGGCTATATGGCAGAATGGAAAACTGAAAACGGAAAATACCTTTATATACAAAACCATTGCCCCATTGTTGCGGCAGCTGCAGAGTGCCGAGGGTTTTGTAATGCTGAGCTAACAAGTTTCAAAAAACTGATAGGCGGCGAATTTCAGATTGAAAGGGTTCAGCATATTCTTTCAGGAGCGCATCGCTGCATCTACAAAATTTATTAAACAGCAGAACATATTTACAAAAACCAGTTAATCATTCTCTTTTAGCAAACTTTATGAGCATAAATGTGAATCCAAAATAATTGAACCAAGAAACTGTCTAATTTTGAATTGACTTATATAGCGTTTTAAGTTTAGTTGGCTGATGAAAATCGGCATTTTTGGTCGTTTTAAAGGATTTACGTGCTAAGCACGATTACAGGTTCGTTCTGTGTAAGCGGAGATAATTTTTACAAAAAGTGTATGATAATACCGATATGATGCAGCTTTTAACGTCGCAGACCTTAAGCGATGGCGAGACGAGAGCATTATTCCCTGATAAAAGTCTTCGGGATGGTGCATTATGAAATAACAGGAGATGGAGCCCACTTCGTTGCCTTCTACAAAATCAGGTACTGCGGTTAAAAATTGTCCTGACAAATCAGGAAGTAGCCGAAATCAATACAAACCGCCAGGGCATATTTTTCCATACCTCGCCTGCATAATCCACGCCTACACGAGGTCCTGCGCTGATCTCACCTTCTAAAACAGTATCCTCCATCCATAGCCGTTCAGAAATTCCCAAATCTTCCCCGTAAAAACTTCGATCAAGTTCCAGCAGATTTCCTATACGTCCTGGCCCGCTTACAGTATTCAGTCCCCGGATTAGCACGGCTTCCGGCTGCCCCGCTTTTCCTGTGACAATATTGAGTAGCCAATAACGCCCGTAGATCAGATAAACATAAACGAATCCGCCTTCCCCAAACATCAGTTCCGTGCGCGCCGTGCGACCTTTGCGGGCATGACTGGCCAAATCATCAGTACCGAAATAGGCTTCCGTTTCAGTAATTTGCGCACGCAGTTCGCGACCATCGGGAAACTTACGAACCAAGGTTTTACCCAGTAACAACCGGGCCAGATGTACAGCATTATGTTTTTGAAAATAGGAGGTTGGTAAACGGTCAGCCATTTCTATATAATAATAAGAAAAGTATAAAGTGAGTAAATATATAGTAAAAATCCTCAAATCTCGTACTCCTTAAAAATTACATTTTCTTTTGACCGTTATTCCTGCAAAATTCATATCGTCTTTACACCTTTGCGTCTTTCGTAAATACCCTCTAATACCGTGTATAAAAACAGAAACAAACCGCCGAAAATTTGAGTCGCCAACAATACAGGTTGGAACAAACGCAAAACTCCGGTGTTTTGCCCTGTTAAGTCAACCTCATTCAGTTCATGATATTTTTCATATCCGTTGTTGGATATCAATAAAAGTGATAGATTTGTTCTATTGTTGTTATTTATGAATCACTATAACAAGATAGGAATATTGATATCGTTAGCCATTTTATTTTCTGTCTACACGGTCATTCTTTACAGTAAAAATTCTGAATATCCCGCCGTTTCCGGAACTTCCACAGATCGTGGAAAACGAATTTGGCAGGAAAAAAACTGTATCGCCTGCCACCAGATCTACGGTTTGGGCGGATATCTGGGCCCGGATCTCACCAATACCTACTCTGAAAAGGGGAAAGACTACATTATGGCTTTTTTGAAAAGCGGAACTCAGGTTATGCCCGATTTCAATCTTTCTCAAAACGAAATCAATGATCTGACGGAATATCTGAAAAGCATCGATGCCTCCGGAACCGGAAGGCCTGGTAAATTAAAAATAAATGATGATGGAACCATTGAACAGCCTGAGAAAATCCCCGGCAGGTAAATTCTTCTTTTTCGGACTTTTCCTGCTGGCAACCGCCTTGATTTTCGGACTAACAGGAGCTTTACAATACCTGATTCCGGGATTGTTCAGAGATGATTTCTCATTCGAAAAAGTAAGGCCGCTCCACGTTTCTTCTGCGGTATTCTGGATTATTACAACAGCCATCGGTGGCGTTTACCATTATATTAAAGAAAGATCCGACAAGGGAATTTATTCTGAAAAGCTGATGAATATTCAGTTTTATCTTTTGTCAACAACGGTAATACTCATTTTGATAACTTATGTTTTCGGAATCTTCGGCGGCAGGGAATATTGGGAATTTCATCCTTATCTGGCGATCCCGATTGGCTTCAGCTGGATTCTCTTTATTATAAATGTTTTCAAATCCTTATCATCACTCCGGAAGAAGCCGGTGTACATCTGGATGTGGATGACGGGTGCGGCATTTTTCCTTTTCACTTTCATAGAATCTTATCTTTGGCTGATTCCTTTTTTCCGGGCCAATATCGTTGGCGACATGATGATCCAGTGGAAATCCTACGGCTCCATGGTAGGTTGCTGGAATATGCTGATTTATGGAAGTAGTATTTATCTGATGGACAGAATCAGCAGGAATGAAAAATACAGTTATTCAAAAATTGGCTTTCTGCTCTATTTTCTAGGATTATTCAATCTGATGTTCAATTGGGGTCATCATATTTACACACTTCCCGCTCCGAAGTATGTTCAATACATCAGTTATGGCGTCAGCATGACAGAACTTATTCTTCTTGGAAGAATCATCATGTTGTGGCGTTCTTCACTCAGTACCGCAAAGAAAAATTACCATTTGTATTCCTACCGTTTTCTTTTGGCGGCAGACATCTGGATTTTCCTCACCCTTATTCTCGCCATTATGATGTCAGTTCCGGCCATCAATGTGTACACGCACGGAACGCATATTACCGTTGCGCATACGATGGGCGCTACCATTGGTATCAATTCTTTCCTGCTGCTTTCTTTTATTTTTGATGTTTTTGGAGTGAAGGAAAAAATCTCTGCAAAGCGTTTTACAGCAGCTTATTTTATACTGAATATCAGTCTGTTTATTTTCTGGATCGCGCTCATTATTGCCGGAGTTCTGAAAGCTGACTGGCAGATGCATAGCCCCGAAATTCCCTTTGCCGAAATGATGCGCCGCCTGAGGCCTGCATTTATTGTCTTTTTCGTAGCAGGTATTGGCGTAGCCACCGGATTTTTAATGATTATTTTTAAAATTATAAAACACCACCGCCTCACCAAATAATACCGGGCATTTTATTATCTTTATCAAAATTTTTTACAATGAAGGTATTTCCGATCGCTATTTTTTTAGCTTTTTCCGTTTCGATGAGTGCGCAATATACACTGCCGGCCGCCAGTCCGAGACAAAAAATTGAACAGCAATTCTCCGTTTCTAAAATTACAGTCGATTACGGCAGGCCCGGTGTGAAAGGAAGAACCATCTTTGGAGATCTGGTGCCTTACGGTAAAGTATGGAGAGCCGGAGCCAATTCTTCAACCAAAATCACTTTCGGGCAAGCGGTACTTTTTGGGGGCAAATCTATTCCTGCAGGAACCTACGGACTTTTTATCCTCCCTTCGGAAAAAGAATGGAAAATTATCCTGAATAAAGACAGCCAGAACTGGGGTACGGTGTATGATGAAAAACTGAATGTTGCAGAAATAACTGCGTCTGTTCAAAAATCTACAGAAAAACAGGAGTGGTTTGAAATAGACCTGAAACCTGTGGATGATCATTCGATGGAAATGATCCTGAGTTGGGAAAATGCAAAAACAACAGTTCCGATCAAAGCAGATCAAATGGATAAAACCAGCCGTATCACCGAGAAACTTCGTGAAATAAGAACCATCGAAAGAGAAAAATAACAAAGTGGGCTTCGGCTCACTTTTATTTCAACAGCTTCTCAAAAGCCAGTCTTGCCGCGCCTCGAATCTGCACTTCGCCGCAGTGCGTGTAACCCATTTTCCTGAAGACCGCCAGCATGGCAGGATTATCAAAATTGGTATCGGCACGGATGCTGTAAATATTCTGATCCTTAGCGAGCACTTCTACCCTTCTCAGCAACTCTGTGGTAAAACCGCGTCCGGCGTATTTGGCAGCAGCAGCAATCCGGTGAACCACGATGAAATCGCCTTCAGAAAGCCATGCTCCTTCAATATCTTCATACGCGGGTTCATTATTTAAGATCACAGCGCTATATACCGCCATGTCACCGTCAGTTTCCAGTACATATCCATACTCTTTTTCGATATCGGAGCGCACCGTTTCGGGATTGGGATATCCGTCCTGCCACTGATCGGAACCTTCCTCCTTTCTTTTCAGGATGGCCTGCTGTAAAATCCTCCATATTTCTGGAGCATCTTCGGGCGTTGCTTTTCTGAATGTAATCATGTTTTTGAGATAGAATACCGTTACAAAAAAGCCGGAAATCATCGTTCCGGCTCAAACAGTAAAATTTAAAATATAATGATTGGATTTGATGATGATTATTGTTCATTCTCCTGAAGCCAGGTATCGATAATTTCAAAAGCTGCCGGTTCGTCTTTCAGATCCACCATTACTTTTAATGTAGTTGCAGTAGGAGTCGTGGTAAATGTCATATAATTGTTTTCTACGGAGTTTTCTATTCCTTTTTCATCCAGCCTGGATTTGATCCTCTGAATCTCCTGCTGTACATCGCTCTCAAATACTGATACTTTTGTCGTCCTTTCCATAAATTCTGTTTCTTCTGACCACTAATATACGAAATATCTGAAAAACACAAGTAATCTCTATAATATTTAACAAAAATTTAATAAAAGAGTTTTATTAAATTGATATCACAAATAGTATTCTTTCGCTAAAGGGTGTGAAAACCTAAGGAAATCCAGTGAATTACCATTTTGGCACTAATTTTATTGCTATTTTTGATCACATTAAAATCTAAACATATGAAAAAGACTTTGGCAACAATGTTCATTGCGCTGGCCGTTCTGGCCGGGAACACCTCATGTAAAAACAAAACCAACGATGCAGAACTGCAGACTTCTGCTACGACTATTGTTTCTTCCAATCCTGAAGCATCAGTAGAAATAAAAGACGGAACAGCACACCTGAGCGGTACTTTTGAAGATGAAGCTTCCAGAGATGCCACCATCGCACAACTGAAAGCCATCCCCGGAATAAAAGATGTACATGATATGACGACGATCCGTGAAGTGGTGGCTGTGGAAACCGTTTCTCCGGTAGATCCGGCAGTTCAGCAGAAAGTGGCAGATGCCATCAAGGATTTCCCTTCGGTAAAAGTTGAAGTAATCAATAATGAACTCACGATTACAGGAGATGTTTCTACTGCACAGGCAAGAAGAATTAAAGAATCCGTAGATGCTTTACAGGTAGGCAATGTAAACTATAATTACAACGTAAAATAATTCACTATGAGTACATTACAGCAAAAATATGCAGGAGTTATTTCTGCAGCGCAGTCATCCGGAATTACCGGACTTCAAGTACAAGAACAGGATGGTATTTTGTATATTTCCGGAAATGCTTCTTCTACAGCTGAAAAAGACGCTGTGTGGAATGCGTTGGGAGCTATTGATTCAACCTATTCCGCATCTGATGTGAATCTTAATATACAGATCTCCGGGCTTACTTCCGGAACAGCTCTGACGGTCGCTACAGAACAGTCCAACCTGAATCTGCGGAACCTCCCTTCTACCGACGCTGACGTCATCGGGAAAGCAGCGAAAGGAGACACCGTTACCTTGATAGAGCAATCTTCTGATGACTGGTGGAAAGTAAGAACTTCCGACGGCAAAGAAGGCTATGCTTATGCAAGATATCTGCGGGTGTGACAACAGCCCGTACTTCACCCTAAAACCCTTCTGAATCTTATGTCAGAAGGGTTTTTATTTGGAACCATTTTTTTATTATCTTCATCGCTTAAAATTAAAAAATGAGATACTTTACAAAAATTGCTTTGTTAACCGTGGCGGTTTCAGTCACTCCTCTCTGTGCGCAGCAGAAAGACCCGATGATCGACCATATTATGAATGAAACCTATCAGAATTCCCAACTTGAACAGCTTGCTTATGAACTGATCGACGGCATCGGGCCGAGGCTTGTTGGAAGCCCGAAAATGCAACAGGCTCACGACTGGGCGGTGCAGCGTTTTCAGAACTGGGGAATTGCAGCGTCCAACGAGCAATGGGGCGAATGGAAATCATGGGAAAGAGGAACTTCCAGCATTGAAATGGTGGCTCCTTATATAAAGTCTCTGGAGGGAATGCAACTGGCTTTCAGCCCCAAAACTCCGGCGAAAGGAATTACTGCAGAAGTAGTTGCCTTGCCTCTTTTCCAAAGCAAAGCAGAGTTCGAAGCATGGCTTCCGAAAGTAAAAGGCAAATTTGTGATGGTTTCGCAATACCAACCCAGCGGAAGACCGGAATACAACTGGAAAGAATTTGCCACTGCTGAATCTTTTGAGCGGTATAAAGCCGCCACTACAGAAGCTACCTCCGCTTGGAACCGTTCGATGGAAAACGTCGGACACACGTGGCGTTCACTAAACAAACCTTTTGAGGAAGCCGGAGCTGCGGGAATTATCTGGAGCAACTGGAGCCGCGGATTCGGGGTGAATAAGATTTTCAGTGCCGGAACCAAAAAGATTCCCGTCGTGGATGTTTCTCTGGAAGATTACGGTCAACTGTACCGGATGCTGCAGCATGGCACTGTACCCAAACTTAGAATCAACGCGCAGTCCAAGGATCACGGAACTGCTCCCGCCTTCAATACGGTCGCGGAAATAAAAGGTACGGAAAAACCTGAAGAATACATTATCCTTTCTGCCCATCTGGATTCCTGGGACGGCGGCACCGGTGCTACAGACAATGCTACCGGCGTGATCACCATGATGGAAGTGGCCCGGATTTTAAAGAAATATTATCCTTCTCCCAAAAGAACCATTGTGGTCGGACTTTGGGGCAGTGAAGAACAGGGCCTCAACGGAAGCCGCGCATATGTCTCTGCCCACCGGAACAAGATGCCGCATATTCAGGCTGTATTTAATCAGGATAACGGAACCGGAAGGGTGCAGAATATCAGCGGGCAGGGTTTTCTGCACGCCTATGATTATCTGGGAAGATGGCTGAACGCAGTTCCGAGAGAAATCACCAAAGAAATAAAAACAACTTTCCCCGGCTATCCGGGCAGTGGAGGCAGCGACCATGCGTCGTTTGTCGCTGCCGGAGTACCCGCTTTTATGCTGGGCTCACTCAGCTGGTCTTATGGAAATTACACGTGGCATACCAACAGAGATACGTATGATAAAATTGTCTTTGATGACGTTAAAAATAACGTAGCACTGATTGCGATTCTCACGTACATGGCCGGCGAAGATCCTGAAAAGGCATCCACAGAAAGAATAAAATTACCGATTGATCCAAGAACACAACAACCGGCGCAGTGGCCGGAACCAAAAGAACCGACCCGAAAAGGCGGATTTGAATAAAAGTTAATACATAAAAGAACAGCCGTTTTTCCAAAGAAAAACGGCTGTTTCAATCAATATATATGAATACATTATTCCTGAACAGGCATGGCATCACCGGTACTTATATTTTGAAATAACTGAGGAAACATGGCCTCCATCACAAAATAGAAAAGCACCAACAGAATAATAACCGAGACGGCAATGATAACACCTTTGGGCGGAGTATTTTTTAAATCGGACATATCTATATTTTTTGTAAACTTAAGATTATTTCCTCCCGCACGTTTTATAAAATTTCACGAAAATATTAAAGAATCAGAAGGGCTAAGATTATACAATTTTACCGACTTTTTATAAGTATTGCAGAGCGATTCCCGCGACATCACTTATTTCTCTATTTTTATGTTCTGAAAATCTAAATAGAGATGGGAAATATATCATTAAAAGGAAAAACAGTGGTCATTACGGGAGCTTCGAGCGGTATCGGACGCGCTGCAGCTGAAGCATTTGCAATAAGAGGCTGCAATATGGTATTGGCGGCAAGAGGAAAAGAAGGTTTGGATGAAACGCTCCGTCTTTGCCACGATCTTGAAGTTCCTGCCATTGCAGTGCCTACCGACGTTTCCGTTCCTGAACAGGTACAGCAGCTGGCAGAACAGGCACTTCAGTTTAATGGACGTATTGACATCTGGATCAATAATGCGGGCGTAATGGCGACCGGGCGTCTGGAAGATATGCCCACCACTGCGATAGAACAGATAATCAAAACCAATTTATTGGGATATCTCTACGGTGCGCACGCAGTACTTCCCTATTTTAAAAAACAGAACGAAGGAATTCTCATTAATAATATTTCAATTGGCGGATGGATGCCTGCTCCTTATGGCACAGCGTACGCTGCTTCCAAGTACGGCACACGCGGTATGGTAGAAGGCTTACAGGGAGAGGTTTCTGATTATCCCAATATTCATATCTGTGCGCTCTATCCGGGCATTCAAAGGTCTACAGGGAATATGCATTCTGCCAAATATTCAGGATTTTCAACCAAGATTCCACCGCTTTCTTTCGATCCGCGCGAACTGGCTGCTTCAATGGTAAAGATGGCTGAATCGCCCAGAAAGTCAATGTTCACAGACTGGTCTGCAGTTGTTTTCAAAAACCTGTACAGCCTGTTTCCCAGAACGATTATCAATACGGCTTCAGCAGGTGTACGGATGATGATGGATAAAGATAAAACTCCGGAAACTAACGGAAATATTATAGTTCCGTCCGCTGAACCACACCGCATTTATGGAGAAACCATGTTACCAGTTCCGTCCCGAAATACAAGAAAACTGATGCTGGCAGGATTTTTTACAGGACTAGCGCTGCTGTTATTCAATAACAGCAAAGGGCAATAACTTGTCTTTTGTTTCATGACCAGGAAAGAGTTCTTAACCGAAGTCTCTTTATAATTTTGAGAATTTCACTGGCCATCAGCGGAACAGTTCCCAGAAGAATGATCATAAACCATCCATTGCCGTCGGGTATTTTCAGGCGAAAAGCTTCCCGCATTTCCGGGATGTAAATCACGGCAATCTGCAACAGGATACCCAGAACAATAGCTCCGGCAAGACGGCGGTTGGTGAACAACCCCACCTGAAACACCGATCTTGTCTGGCTTCTTACCGCTAATGAATAGAAAAGCTGCGCACATACCAACACCATAAAAGCTAGAGTCCGGGCATTTTGTAATGCCGTTTCGGGAACCTCATCCCAGGGCTGAAATCCATATTCGTGAAATCCAAACCAATACGCGAAACCTGTCAACGCACCAATCAGCAAGCCTCCGGAGATAATTTGCCCTGCTGCACCATGGGAAAAGAAGCCTTCATTGGAAGCCCGGGGTTTTTCCTTCATCACTTCCGCATCGTCCGGATCCATACCCAGCGCAATGGCCGGCAAGGAATCAGTTACCAGATTGATCCACAGCAATTGCGTGGCCAGCAAAGGAGCGGGCCAACCCATAAGCAGACATCCGATCATGGCTACCACTTCGCCCAGATTACAGGTCAGCAGGAAAATAACTGCCTTTTTGATATTAGAATAGATATTTCTACCCTGTTCCACTGCTTTTACAATGGTAGAAAAATTATCATCGGTCAGGATAATATCCGCAGCGCCTTTGGCCACATCCGTCCCCGTAATTCCCATGGCGATACCGATATCTGCAGCCTGAAGAGACGGCGCATCGTTCACTCCGTCACCTGTCATGGACACGATATTGCCTCCTTTTTTCAGTGCATTGACAATCTTAACTTTATGTTCCGGGGAAACCCGGGCGAAGATCCGGTACTTCTCTAAAATTTCCTGCCATTTATCTTCCGGAATTTTGTCCAGTTCAGTTCCACTGAGCACTTCCTTTCGGTCTGAAGCAATGCCCAGTTCTGCCCCAATGGCAAACGCCGTATTTTTATGATCTCCAGTGATCATGATGGTGGTGATTCCCGCCTTTCTTGCTTTTTCAATAGACGGTCTGGCTTCTTCCCTCGGAGGATCCAGCATTCCGGTCAGTCCGATGAAAATAAGATCCTTTTCCATTTCCTCTGCGGGTATTTCGGAGTTTGAAACTTTGTAACCCAATGCCAAAGTTCTTAATGCCTGATCTGACAGTCCGTCTGCCTGACTTTTGATAAAATCCCGATGTTCATCGGTCATAGGAACTGGCTGACCCTCCGATAAAAAATGAGTCGATATTTTCAGCAGACTTCCTAACGCTCCTTTTGTGAAAACAAAATACTGCTCCTCATTTTTCACCAGTACCGACATCATTTTCCGGCCTGAATCGAAAGGAATTTCGCTGACCCGCTGAAACGCTTTCCGGAGCTGCTTTCTGTCCAACATGAGATCATCGGCCAACATCAGCAAAGCTATTTCTGTAGGATCGCCGGTACTTTGGTCTCCATCCAAGGTCGCATCAGACGCCAACACCATCCCTTTCGCCAAGAGCTGTGCTGTTTCAGTAGCTTCATTCTCCTGTCCGCGGATTATTTCCACTGCGCCTTCTGAAGTTACTACCTGTGTTACGGTCATTTTGTTCTGGGTGAGCGTTCCGGTTTTATCGGTACAGATCATGTTCACCGAACCCAGAGTTTCTACTGCAGGAAGTTTTTTTACAATGGCATTATTCTTCGACATTCGGGTAACACCCATGGAAAGCACTACGGCCACGATGGCGACAAGTCCCTCCGGAATAGACGCCACAGCCAGCGACACCGCAGTAAGAAACATCTCAGCAAGATCTCTGCCCTGAAGCAGCGACAGCAGGATAATGAACAAGCAAATTCCTCCCGCTGCCCAACTCAGCAACCTGCCCAACTGCGCCATTTTAAGCTCCAAAGGTGTTTTGTTCTGAAGGTGGTCTCCGATAAGGTTGGCGATCTTTCCGATTTCTGTCTGCATTCCGGTGGCTACGACAACTCCTTCTCCCCGGCCATGGGTAACGGTAGTGTTCATAAAAGCCATATTGATGCGGTCGCCTATCGGCATTTCAGAACCGTCAAGCACTTTTGAAGCGTCTTTATCTACCGGAACCGATTCTCCTGTGAGTGCAGATTCTTCCACCTGAAGACTTTTGCTTTCGGTAAGTCGCAGATCGGCGGTAATCAGCTGACCAGCCTGAAGCATGACCAGATCACCGGGTACCAGTTTGGAGGCATCAATTTCTGTTATTTTACCATCGCGTTTTACAGTACTTTTAGAAAAAGTCAGTTGTTGCAAGGATTCAAGGGCTTTGCCGGCTTTCTTTTCCTGATACACTCCCAGCATTGCATTCACGGCAATTACGACAAGAATAATGACTGCATCGATATATTCCTGCAGCATTACCGTTACGATAACTGCGGCAAAGAGGATATAAATCAATGCGTTATTCAGTTGTTCTGCAAACATCCGGAGCAGCGATTTTCCGGGCTTCTGTTCCAATTGATTGGGGCCGTACTGTTTCAGCCGGGAAAGGGCTTCATTTTCCGGCAAGCCTTTTTCGGGATTTGTTTTTAACTGTTGCGTGAGTTCCTGAATCTTTTGGGTGTGCCAGTTCATACTTTATGTTTGCTGTGATTTCAAATTTAATTAATTTCAGGGAGAAGCGAAGAGAAAAGCAGAAAGATAATTTCACGTAAAGATGGTGTAATGATGACGGATTGAGTTCTCACAGATTTCACGGATTTTCAGATTTTAAAGTAGAGAAAAGGCAAAAGGTAAAAGGAAAAAAGGTAAAAGGAAAAAGGTAAAAGGCAAAGGAAAAAGGCAAAGGCAAAGGCAAAAGCAGAAAGATAATTTCACGCAATGATTCAGGGTTTAATGTAAAAGTCAAATGAATACACCGGATATACTGTAGGATAGCCTTAGATAGGCGGGAGAGTACCGGGAGAGTACCGGGAGCTACGCCGGAACTGCGGTACAACTATGGTGGAAATATGGTGGAACGTTCGGGGAGCCTTTATTGCTGGGATTTCTGAAGAACACAATATAACGAATCAGCCATAAAGCACAAAAACAGCTTAAAATAAGGCCGTCTTGCAGCGGTGATTTCCAAAGATACGAAAAGACAGATAATCAGCAAATTTATTCTGGGCTTCTGCAATCATTAACATGTGGAGCAGTTGCCTGCTTACCCTCTCAAAATTTTGAAATTTTTGAAATCCGTCCGTAGTTTTTTACTTCTAACTCCGTTTTTTTTGCTGTTTGTTCGGATGGTCTTCGGGTCGTGTTCGGTAGACCTTCGGTAAAACCCCCATTTTACCGAACACGATCCGAAGGAGACCCGAACAGTATTCGAAGAAAGAGGGTTGGAAATAGTTTTTTTGACCCGTCCTAAAAAAACGATGTTAGGACCAACTATACCAAATATATTAGAGGATTTTGAAGGAAATATCCGATTACATTTCTTTGATTTCATGTAGTGATAAAGAACAGGAAGCACGGAAAAGTAATATCTTCCTTCGACCAAAGTTAGTGTACAGATTACATCATTTATTTCAGTTGCATTTTGTATATTTGGTTGGTTACAACGATATGAAAATTTATGAGCAACTTTACGCAGACATTCAAAAATATTGACGATTTACTTTACAAGGATTCAGGAGCCGACTCCGAAATCGATTATATCGAACAGTCCTCTTGGATTCTCTTCTTAAGATACCTGGATTCTCTCGAAAAAGACAAAGAAGATGAAGCCGGCCTGGAAGGCAAGGAATATAAATACATCCTTGATGAACCTTTCCGCTGGGAAACTTGGGCAAAACCACGCAGCGAAAACGGTACCGACGACCACCATCTGGAACTTACCGGTCCCGACCTTGTAAAATTTGTAGAAAACCAACTTTTTCCTTACCTCGCTGAATTCAAAAACCTTCATTCTGAAAATGCCAGAAGTATTGAATACAAAATTGGGGAAATCTTTTCCGAGCTGAACAACAAAATAAAATCGGGTTACAATCTTCGCGAGATTATCGATATGGTAGATAAACTGCCGTTCGGGACCAGCAAAGACAAGCACGAACTTTCCCACCTGTACGAAACCAAGATCAAGAACATGGGCAATGCCGGTAGAAATGGAGGCCAGTACTACACGCCACGTCCTTTGATTCGCGCCATGATTTCAGTAATTGATCCTAAAATTGGGGAAAAAATCTATGATCCTGCTTGTGGATCTGCAGGTTTCCTTTGCGAAGCCTACGAATACCTGTACGAGCGCATGGAGAAAACCACCGCCAATCTGGATACATTGCAGGATAATACGCTTTTCGGGAAAGAAAAAAAGAATCTGGCCTACATCATCGGGACCATGAACATGATCCTGCATGGCATTGAAGCTCCTCATATTACACATACCAATACTTTAGGAGATAGCATCCGAGATATTCAGGAAAAAGACCGTTATGATATCATCCTTGCCAATCCACCATTTGGCGGTAAGGAAAGACCGGAAGTACAGCAGAACTTCGACATCAAGACCGGCGAAACCGCTTTCCTCTTTATGCAGCATTTCATCAAATTGCTGAAAGCAGGCGGCCGTGCTGCAGTTGTTATTAAAAATACTTTCCTGAGCAATACCGACAATGCATCGGTAGCCTTACGAAAATACCTTCTGGAAACCTGTAACCTGCACACCGTCTTAGACATGCCTCAGGGTACATTCCAGGGAGCCGGGGTTAAAACGGTTGTTCTGTTCTTCACCAAAGGCGAACCCACAAAGAACATTTGGTATTACCAGCTGGATCCGGGTCGCAATATGGGCAAAACCAATCCACTGAACGATACCGATTTAAAGGAATTTATCCATCTTGAAAAAACCAAACCCGAGACTGAAAAATCCTGGAATCTTTCGGTGGCGGAGGTTCCCGAAGCCACATTGGATCTTTCTGTAAAAAATCCCAACAAGCCGGAAGAAGCACCCTTGCGCGAACCGGTCTTAATTCTGGAGGACATGTCGGCGTTGGATGAAGAGACAAGTGAGATTCTACAAACTTTATATGAGTTAGTTTAATATGACGTGGCCACTAAAAAAGCTAGGCAACGTTTGCGATATACTTGATAGTAAGCGTAAGCCTATAACAAAAAGTAAAAGAATAGCAGGTGAATTTCCATACTATGGTGCGACTGGTATTGTAGATTTTGTTAATGATTACATCTTTAATGAGCGATTGGTCTTAGTCGGTGAAGATGGTGCAAAGTGGAAAAGCGGTGATAAAACAGCGTTTATAGTTGAAGGTAAAACATGGGTTAATAATCACGCTCACGTATTGCGTCCTCACTCAGAATTAAACGATTCTTTTCTCACCTACTATCTTAATCATCAAGATCTAACATACTATATAACTGGATTAACAGTGCCTAAGTTAAATCAGGAAAGACTTCGCAGTATTCCAATTCCAGTCCCGACACTCTCCGAACAACAACAGATCGTAGAAAATTTAGACACCGCTTTCGACCTGATCGACCGTGCCAAAGCCAATATCGAAAAAAACATCCAGAATGCGAAGGAACTTTTTCAGTCAAAACTAATAGATGTTTTTCAAAATTATGACAATCACAAATTTGAAGTTAAAAAAATAAAAGACATTTCCACAATTTTAGGAGACGGTTTGCATGGTACTCCTGTATATGATAATAATGGTGAATATTATTTCATAAATGGTAATAACCTTATTAGCGAAAAAATTATATTTAAAGACAATACAAAACGTGTAAATGAAAGCCAATTTTTAAAATATAAAAAAGTTCTTAACGATCGAACTATATTAGTATCAATAAATGGCACATTAGGAAATGTTGCATTTTACAATGGAGAAAAAGTTATTTTAGGTAAAAGTGCTTGTTACTTTAATTTGAAAGAAGAGTATGATAAAAGATACATCATGTATCAGATAAAAAGTCCCATTTTTATTAAATATGCACATAAAGAAGCTACTGGTGCAACAATCAAAAATGTTTCTTTGAAATCTATGAGAGATTATAATGTTGTAATTCCAAAAAATCTGGCTATCCAAAAAATGATAGTTACACAGTTAGATCTCCTTTCTACTCAAACCGATCTCCTTCAGCAAAAATACAAACAGAAACTTGCCAACCTAGAGGAACTGAAAAAAAGCATTTTGGAGAAGGCGTTTAAGGGTGAACTGGTCCATTAACAAATAAGTGTTTGAAATGACAAATGAACAGTTAAAAAATCTATTAAATGAGCTCACGCGTTTTCCTCATGAAAATGAGTGGGTAGAATTTAAACAGAATTTCCATTCCTGCGAAGAGATTGGAGAACGGCTTTCCGCTCTTAGTAATGGGGCATGCCTGCATAATCAGCCCTATGGTTATTTGGTTTTTGGGGTTCAGAACAATACACATCAAATCATGGGTACCACATTTTCGCCTAAAGTACACAAGAAAGGTAATGAGGATTTAGAGCACTGGCTCATTTCAAGACTCAGCCCCAGAATCGATTTTCAAATTTTTGAATTGGAATATGATGCAGATAGAAAAATTGCCTTTTTCATAATACCTGCCGCGAAAAACCAACCGGTGACATTTCTTCACAAATCTTATATCAGAGTTAATTCAATAACACGGCTGCTACAGGATTTTCCGGAAAAGGAAGCCAAAATCTGGAAAAAGGAAACCTTACCTTTTGAAAAGCTGATTGCAAAAGACCAACTGACCCTTTCAGATATTCCAAAATATTTAAGTACTGAAACCTATTTCGATCTTATCGGAATTCCCTATCCTACGACAATAGAAGGTGTATTAGAGGCTTTTAAAAGCGAAAGATTAGTTTTGAGTACCAAAGGTCATTACGCCATTACAAATCTCGGAGCCATTTTGTTTGCTAAGCATCTTAGCGATTTTGAAGGGTTAGAGCGTAAAGCGATTAGGGTAATTGTGTATAAAGGAAAAAATAAAGTTGAAACTGAAAGAGAGCAGATTGGCGGGAAAGGCTATGCATTAGGATTTTTGGGATTAACAGATTGGATTAACAGCCAGCTGCCCGCAAATGAAGAAATAGGGAGGGCTTTGCGATCAGAATCCCGGATGTATCCGGAAATTGCGATCCGGGAGCTGGTCGGCAATGCGATTATTCATCAGGATTTTACAGTTAAAGGATTTCCAATGATCGAAATATTCAGTGATCGCATTGAGTTTTCAAATTCAGGAATTCCTTTAGTAACCCCTGAAAGATTTATTGACGCTTATCGTTCCCGCAACGATAAATTAGCAGATATCATGAGAAGAATGGGGTTTTGTGAAGAAAAAGGAAGCGGAATGGATAAAGTAATTATGTATAACGAACTTTATCAGCTTCCTCCCGTGAATGTAATTGTTGCAGAAAATAGAACGAGGGTAACAATATTCTCCTATAAAGCTTTAAATGATCTTGATAAAAAAGAAAAGATAAGAGCTTGTTACCAACATGCTTGTTTGAAATATGTTTCTAATGAGAAAATGACCAATCAATCTTTACGTGAACGGTTTAAAATAGAAGACCATAATTCGGCAATTGCTTCCCGCATTATAGGCGATACTTTAAAGGAAGGTTTAATTAAGAAAGAAGATCCTGAAAGCAATTCGAGGAAGTTCCCTAATTATTTGCCTTTTTGGGCGTAATCTTATTTGATGCCCAATTGCTTATTTTATAAAATATGTTGTCTAAACCCTTGATTTTAAAGCACTTTCTTATTTGATGGTTATTTGATAGAATATTATTTAAAAATTACATCTTATTTGATGTTAGTTTTAAAAACCTGTTAGTATATTGTTATAAAACACTGTGTATGAGCACATATCTTATTTGATGCTTATTTGATTAATTTAATATTATGAACGAATCCGAAACCCGCGCAGAACTCATTGACCCGCACCTTCTGGAACAGGGTTGGCAGGTGGTAAAAGACAGCCGCATCCGTCGCGAATATCCCATTACTAAAGGCCGATTAATTGGTTCTGGCAAAAGAGCCATGCCCGATAAGGCAGATTACATCCTGCAGTATAGGAACAGAAATGTGGCGGTCATTGAGGCAAAAGCATCTACATGTTATTACACCGAGGGTTTAGGACAGGCAAAGGATTATGCAGAAAGACTGAACCTGAGATTTGCCATCGCAACAAACGGCCATAAATACTATCTTGCCGATCTCGCAGGAAATGAAAGGGATATCGATAAAGTCCCAACGCCTGAAGAGCTCTGGCAAATGCTGTATGGTAAGGAAACGCATGACCATCCTGTCGCTTTCAATTGGAAACAGAAATTCTACGACATTCCTTTTGAAACAAAGGGCGGCACCTGGGAACTTCGATATTACCAGCAGAACGCCATTAACAAAGTACTCGAAGCAATTGCCGATGATCAGAAAAGAATCTTGCTCACATTAGCTACCGGAACCGGTAAAACAGCTATTGCTTTTCAGATTGCTTGGAAATTATTTCATGCAAAATGGAACATCCGCAAAGACGGATTAAGAAGTCCTCGCATCCTTTTTCTTGCTGATCGTAATATTCTTGCCGATCAGGCATTCAACGCCTTTGGTGCTTTTGAGGAAGATGCATTGGTACGGATAAAGCCGGCAGAAATAAACAAGAAAGGACAGGTCCCTAAGAACGGAAGTATTTTCTTTACGATCTTCCAGACCTTTATGTCCGGGAACAAAGAAACAGCATCTTCAGCACTGCCAATGGTTGCCGATGAAGCCACTGCGTATGGAAAAAAAGGAACTCCAAACTTCGGTCAGTATCCAAAAGATTATTTTGATTTTATTATCATTGACGAATGTCACCGCGGGGGCGCAAATGATGAAAGCACCTGGCGCGCAATCCTCGAATATTTCTCCCCCGCAACTCAGCTCGGTCTCACGGCGACACCAAAGCGTGACGTTAATGCTGATACCTATGCTTATTTCGGCAAACCGGTGTATGTATATTCACTTAAAGAAGGAATCAACGACGGTTTCCTGACGCCTTTCAGGGTAAAACAGATCGACACGAATATTGACGATTATATTTACACCTCTGATGATAAGATTGTAGAAGGAGAAATCGAAGAAGGCAGGGAATATAAAGAAGAAGATTTTAACAGAATCATTAAGATAAAACAGCGTGAGGAGTTTCGGGTAAAACAATTCATGAATCAGATTAACCAGAATGAAAAATCTTTGGTATTCTGTGCAACCCAGGAACACGCAGCAGCTATAAGGGATTTAATCAATCAGTTCGCTGCCAGCAAAAATCCAGATTATTGTCAGCGGGTTACCGCAAACGATGGCGATTTGGGCGAACGCTACCTCAGAGAATTCCAGGACAACGAAAAAACCATTCCCACAATTCTCACAACTTCCCAGAAACTCAGCACCGGCGTAGATGCCCCGGAAATCCGGAACATCATTTTATTGCGCCCAGTAAATTCCATGATCGAGTTCAAACAGATTGTCGGAAGAGGCACGCGCTTGAATGAGGGAAAAGACTACTTTACCATTTATGATTTTGTAAAAGCCTATAAACATTTTAGTGATCCTGAGTGGGATGGTGAACCATTGGAACCGTTTCCTGTTGATCCGCCACCCGCAAAAGAACCTTGCAAAGAATGCGGCCAGAAACCGTGTATCTGTGAAAAACCTCCTGTAGAACCATGTGAAATATGCGGTTACAGAGATTGTCGTTGCAATGTACAGCGAACAATGGTCGAAGTGGTTCTGGCAGACGGTAAAGTCCGTCAGCTACAGTCAATGACAACAACCTCTTTTTGGTCAGCAGACGGCACCCCAATTACCGCTTCAGAATTCCTGAAACAACTCTACGGCGAACTGCCTTCCTTTTTCACCAGCGAAGCCGATCTTAAAGAACAGTGGAGCGTTCCCGCAACCAGAAAAAAACTTCTGGAAAAACTATCATAAAAAGGCTTTACCAAAGATCAGCTCATTGAATTTCAAAAGATTCTTAATGCAGAAAACAGTGACATCTTCGATGTACTTTCTTATGTTGCCTACGGTAGCAAAATTCTTGAGCGTGTGGAACGTGCTGAGAAAGCACGGCTTCAGTTTGACAGTATGGATGCCAATTACAGAGAGTTTCTGGAATTCGTGCTTTCGCAATACATCCGTAATGGTGTGGAAGAACTAGATGATGAAAAGATCAGTGCTTTCCTTCAGCTGAAATACAACTCTATTCCGGATGCCAAGTATAAACTCGGTGACGTGAAAACGATAAGAAATACTTTTATTGATTATCAGAAGTATCTGTATGTATAAATACTTGGTAGTTTACTGTATGTAAGTTACCTTATTTTTATGATGAAATTCATCTATTTGTATTGTGTGTTATAAAGCTTGCGAAACAGTATTGCTCTAAGAAGAAATAAGATATTGTAAAAGTCATGACACTAAAAGACTTTGGAACCAACCATCAAACCGTTTTTTGATAGTGGATTCCTTTTCAACGGCCTAATGGATTTCTAAAGGATTTTAATATTTTTTTTCTCTCAATGAAGGTTTTAAGTATATTTGATCAGATGCTTTTCAACCTTTACCTTGCAGGCTCTGAACCACTCTACTGAATGATAAACCTACCTCTATGAAAATAAAAGTTTTATTTTTTCTTTTATTGGGCTTACTAACGCATTTAAATGCTCAATCTGAACTTACAAAAAACTTCGATTTTAAAAGCACTACATGTACTTTTCCGGATACCCAAAGAGCAAGAGACATTTTCCCGCTTGGAATTGAATTGATTCAAAAAAATCTTTATCTCGGTTCAGCTGCAGAAATTATGACAGAAATGATTACAATAGATTCTGCATTCTGTGATGCTTATTACTGGGCCGGATACGTTTTCAGAAAAAGCAATATGAACAAAGAAGCGGTAGTAATGTATTATATGGCAGACAGCTTGGCTCAGAATAAATCTTTAGAATATAAACAAAATTTAGCGTCCATAAGTATGCTCGTGGGTGCGGATAAGGTCGCACGTAGAAAATATGAGGAAATAAAAAAATACTTTCCAAGTAGTCCGGAAGGGTTCTATGGTGTCGCTTTAACTTCAACCATTATTGGAGACGTAGATTATGGTCTGGAAAACATTCATATAGCAGAAGAAAAGTATAAGGAACCCAATGCCGACACTCAATTATTGAAAGCCATTCTCCTGACCTTAAATGGCCAATACGCGGAATCATTACTATATTATGAAAAAGTGAAAAATAAGTTTACTAAAACTGACCATTATAACGGAAACTATGCACTAAGTTTATATGAAGTAGGAACCATGAATAATGATGAAAAAATGCTGAAGCTTGCCCGAAAGCTTTATAACAAAGTGAAAAATAAAGATGAGCTTACTGAATATATCCGAAGTAAGTTGGAAAAGAAATAGTAACGGCAGAATAATTTGGTCTCAGATGATTTTGACTGGACAACACGGCCATAATTTCAACTAATCCTTACGATGACTATCCAGAAACCTCATCTGTAAACTCCAGAGAAGTCATTTTAAACCACCATCACTAAAGGCTAAAGTTGGTCACGAGATAGAAAGCGGCCCACGCCACGAAAACGAGCGCAATGAGCCACACCCAGACGGGAATGGTTCTCGGGTTTTCACTTCCTTTGATGATGAAACTCTGTTTTCTTCCGGTATCATACGCATTCAGCATCAAAGGCAAAGTGCCGCTCACAGTTTCGTTTTCGCTAAGGCCTTCGATATGGATAATGGGCCCGTTTCGCACCGTGAATGGAATGATTTTCAGGCCTTCTTTCTGATCGAACTGGCTGACGATTTTCAGGGTGTGTACTCCGTCGGTTAGTTTCGTGGTATCGAGGTTGAAGACCACAGGGGTATTCAGCGCCGCTACCGGGTGAGTCCCGTCGTCTATATACAGATACACCATGGCGTTGTTTTCCGGCATCTTTTTTAATTTTTAAAATTCCAGTACTTCATTTTTAATATGCTCTTTGTTTTTCTCACCCGGCCTGATCAGGTATTTCAGTGCATAAAAAAGCGTATAGAGGGTAATGGCAGCAATGAGGGCAACGATCAGCCAGTCCCACCTGGAATTCGGGCCGGTTCCGTGGGTCAGTTCCTGCGTTATCTTGGGTTGCTGCAGTTTGCACGCTTCACAAGCTGCGTACCAGACAGATCCGCCGAGGAAAAACAATAAAGTCCACAATATTTTTTTCATTTTATTTAATTTTATCCATAATGGCTTTTACTTGTTCAGCTGTCACGGGCTCTGCGCTGTTTCCCCAACTGCTTCTTTCGTGGTTGATGAGTGCTGCGACCTGTTCAGGCGTCAGTGATGCATTGGTTCCGACGGCCGGCATGGCGGCATATTCAGGCCGCGGATCGTAACCTTTCATAATGATCGTTACAAACAGTTCCAGATCCTCTCCTACGACTATTGGGCTTCCTTTTAGGGGCGGAAAAGCACCGGCAAGTCCTTCCCCACTTGCCTGATGACAGCTGGCACAGTTGGCGGTGTACAGTGTACCGCCGTCCGGCAAGTTGCTTCCTCCACCGCCGGCTGCAGCTGGTTTTTCTTTTGCTTTATACAGAAACTCCCTCGGCACAATACTTTTCGGAAGTTCCGCCTGCTGAAGGCTCAACAAATAGGCCACCAGATCTTCCGCATCTTTTGACGGGACAATCTTGCCTTTTATCCCGGATCTGAACTGCTGAGGAATATTCACCTCCACATCGCCCGGACCCAGCTGGTCTTTCACGATAAAAAGCCATTTATAGGAGGGCATGATAGATTCCGGGACTACGGCCCTCGGGTTGTACAAATGGGTATACTGCCATTCTTTACTTGGCTGCCGTGTTCCGATGCTGATGAGGTCGGGACCGGTTCTTTCCGTTCCCATGAGGGTGGCGGTATTCTGCCAAAGGTTCAGTCTTTTGTTCCGTGCGTAATCCACGGCCAGGCTTGGGCGGTTTCCGAAAACCTGATCCATATCCACATTGCGCACCTGCTGGGTATGGCAAGCCACGCAGCCTTCGCGGATGTACACTGCCCTTCCGTTATATTCACTTTCCGTGAGTGCCTTGCTTCCGGGCAGCGGCTTGTTTATCTTCTCATTATTCAACGCAGGCAAAATACATATAATCAGGGTGAGCACCAGAAAAAAGGCCAGTGCTGAGGAGAAAAGTTTTGTATGGTTGTTGTAAAAATTCATTATTTATCTGAAGGTTTTAATTTGATGCTCTGCAGAATTTCAGCCGGCGTCTGAGGCACAAAGATTTCTTTCCGGGGTTTTATCATGCGGTAAAAATTGTAGGCGAAAATGATATGGGAGATCCACATCATGGTACCGCCAATGGCCCTCCACAACCAATACGGAACCATGAGAACCACGCTTTCAATAAATGGTTTTTTCGCCATCCAGAGCATTCCTTTTTCGGTGCTTCCAATCATCAGGGAAATGGTATAGAGCAGCACTCCTATTAAAGCCATCCAGAAGTGCAGCCCTACCGTCAAACTTGGCGGTTGTAAGGAAGTGAGCCTCGGAATCAGGGTATAGGTAAATGAAAACAGCATGAATGTGATGATTCCATACATGGTTAAATGCGAATGTGCCACCGTAAAATCGGTGAAGTGCCACAACAGATTGGTGGTGCGGAAGGCTTCCACTGTTCCCTGCATGGATCCGGTGAAATAAAAAATAATAGACACTACATAAAACGGAAGCACATAACTGAGCTTCAGGCGGTGCCATGATCCGCGAATGGTCATCATGAAATTCACACTTCCGGCCGCTACGGGAATAACCATTCCCACACTTGCTACGATGGCGACCGTCTGCATCCACCAGGGAATGGCACTGAAGATAAAATGATGCGTTCCGATAAGGGTATAGAAAAGAATCTGGGTCCAGAATGCCAAAATGCTCAGGCTGTAAGAATATACGGGACTGTTGAGTTCCTGAGGGAGAAAATAATACATCAATCCGAGGTTCAGAAACATGAACCACATGCCAACACCCTGGTGCATGAAATACCCTTGGACAATCGTCTCTCCCAGCCCCTGTTGCCAGAAAGGAAGGTAGGCTACCACGAGAATGGTAATTACAAACATCATGGCTGCTACGATGTACCAATTGGATACATAAATTTCTTCTGTTTTCCGGGCAGCTATGGTTTTCAAAAGATTGTAAACGGTGATAATAATGCCTACAGCAAAAAGGGACATGACCGGCCAGATGTATTCGCGGTATTCTCCGCCACTGTTATTAATTCCCGACATCAGGAAGATACTGCCAATTAATACTGCAGCGTTCATCAGTGCTAAGGTGGTGTATCCTATTCTGACACTGAAAATACGGGTGTTTCCTACCCGAGGAACAACATAATAGGAAAAACCCACCATCGCCATCGAAGACCAACCCCAGAACACCATATTGGTATGCACCGGCCTGAGTCTGCCGAAGCTGAGCCAGCTGATGTGATCGGCATCCGGAGCAACGAATTTTATCCCAAGGTAAAAACCCACGGAAGTTCCTACAAAAAGCCAGAAGATGGCACAAGCCAGATACCAGAGAATGAGTTGCTTTTCTTCCGTTGGAATTTCTATTTTTCCCCCTGCTGATTTCCTCTTGGTATGGAGAAACCGGATATCGGTAACATCCGCTGTTTTATCAATAATCCCTTTCGGGTCTTTTACACGGGTTTCGGGAGAAAGTTCGTTCCCTGAAAGTTGAAACTCCAGTTCCTGCCGGCGGGTCTCCAGTGCGGAAATTTCCTCAGGCTGCATCCTGGCGATTTTCTCATTCACTGATTTTAATTCGATTTTTCTCATCACATCTTTAATCATCCGGTTGACCCGAATCAGCATAAGAATGATGGCGAAAATAATCGGTATAGCAAGAAGTATGATGGTGAGCTGCAGTCCGGGCTCATTGAAAAGTTTATCCATGATGTACTTTGAGGAGAGATCAGTCTCATTCCAAACCCTAAAATTATCGTGATTAAAAATGGGTCCTTATGACCTCAATCATAAAGCGTCTGGCCTCAATAGTAGATTTTATGATCTTTGATCTGAAGTTCTCCTTTTTTTTCCATCAGTTTAACCGTCCGGATGACGGTTTCGACCCTTAGGCCAGTAAGGTTGGCCATTTGTTGCCGCGTTAAAGGAATACAATACGGATCTGATAAACTTGTACTATGTATTTGTTTAAAATAATCCATGAGTACAATGAGACGAACATGGGGATCTTTTGAGAAGATGTTCTGTGACATCAGCATTTTATAATAAAGCCGTTGTGCGAGATTGCGGTTTATTTCAAGAGAATATTGCGGATGCTCTTCCAGTAAAGAGAAGAATTTTGCTTTCGGAAGTTCCAGAATTTCGCAGTCGCAGAGGGCGATAGCATTGGACGGATATTTTCTGTTTAGAAACAACAGGGCTTCTCCAAAACACTGCCCTTCTTCTAAAATATGCTGAATAAACTCTTTGCCCTCGCCCTCGAAGTTATTCAGTTTCACTTTACCGGAAATAATTTGGAAATAGTATTTTACCTCCTGATTTTCTTCATATATGAAATCCTGTGGCTCATAGCGATGTACCAGGGCACCGTGTTTTCGTAAGAGTTCTTCAGAAATCATGCTGAAAGATAAGGAATAGTTTTGGAAACCGGGACGTGTTTCTTCGTTTAGATGGGGGGATATACTCATCCACTACGTCTTTAAGAAGCTTGTCAAAATGGTCTTTGCCTCCCGGGTATTTATTTTTTTAATGGAATCGGCGAACCTCCTTTGTCGGTTTGTACTGGTAAATATATTCATTATTTTGAAAATCATAGTAACCTTCTGTGGTGGGAAGGAATTTCAGCACATCCGTGAAATGGCAGACTTTTTAACACCACTAAATGGCAAGAAGATGCCTCGAATTTTATATTGAGACGGCCTCGTTTTTTTATTTTTTTAAGATTGTACCAAAATATTTTTTATAAATTAAATATGAAATTATTAAGATCAAGGTGTAAATAATCATATTAATTATTATTCTTAAGACAAAAGAATTAAAGTAAATGAATATAAACTTATCTAACAGCAAGGTTTCTAAAACACTAGCTAAAACAAAAGAAATTATATTCTCTCTATTCTTTGAAAAGAATCCATTCCATACAAAAATACTAAGCAAAATAACTATTGGCAAGTATTTAGAGATAATTGAAAAATATATAATAGAATTAACTTCAATGGATTCTGGAGAAACATCTATCATAAACTGTTGTATGATAAAAATTATAAGTTTTATAAGTTGGAAAACAGAAAATATCAATAATGTTTTTAAAACTACTCTCATAGTATTTTTTTTAATTTGCATTACTACCAAGGATTTTTTACAGCTTCAGGAACTCTTTCTAATTCTTTTTTAGGTATTTCCATACTTTCCCAATGATTGTTATTTGCATCTGTGGATTTTTGTTTTGCAATATCAATCATTTGATTATTTGAGCTGTTAGTATTCTCATTGTTGGCCTTAGTAACAGTAGTCTGATGACCTTTTGGCGTATCAGAAAGATTAACCGGTGTTGCAGATACAATAGGTGTTGAATCACTGTCTACCTGTTTCAATTCTCCATTCTTTATAGTATAATCCTCGAAAATTTGGGAAGTTTGCTTAATTGCTGTCGATACCTCACTCATTATAGTGAGACTACTTTGATCGTTAATAAATTTTGTTTCATCCTGATGTACAGTCAGATAGCTTGCGTCCGACTTTGATCCTACGGTTTGTCCTCTATCGTTTTTATAAATAAATGATGTTTTCGATTGTGTGGTTACAACATCTGTATTTCTGGGCATATTTGCTACGCCAGCAAAATATAAAGAAGCATTTGTCCAATGCGTAAGTTTTGTAACTGGTTTGGTTGTTACAATAACAGAAGAACTAGGTGCGTGTCTATAATCCCTAACTAATTCTAATCCCTCTAATTCTCGACCTAGACCCATTTTGTTTTCTTGAAACGCATAAGGACTATTATATGGATACGAAGTAGCCAATGGATCAATGTTGAAAAATCTCCCTATATCGGGCATATATTGTCGCCATTTGAAGGAGTAAAAACCTGTTTCCTGTAGTTCCTGCTCTTGGTATTTGTAATTCTTGTAACTTCCTGTTCCAAAATGAGCATCTTCCTCAGAGTTTCTTACAAAGCTCATCCCAAAGGGGTAATAATCATTGCTGTCCGTTATGATCGGGTTTTGGTTTCCTTCATTTTTATAGCTTAGCCTCACGTTTCCAAGGTGGTCTGTATACTGGTAAATCTTATAAAAATCATAAAGTTAAAAGAGAAGAAGTAGCTTAAACTTTTAATCTTCAGACCTATAAAAATTTAACACTTCACCTGTATTTTTATTAATATTAATATAAATTTTGCAATATCTACATTTATAGCTTTTTACAACAATATGCCAAACTTTATTCCCTGCTATTGAACTTATTTCATATGGTTTAGCTTTATCGGGATTTAACAATTCTCTTTTTTCTATGAGAAGATCTGTATATTTAATTGCGGTTTCTTCATCAGGTATAACGTCCAGTCCATAACGATCTATTAATTTACAAGGAAGTTGGTCTACTCCTCTGTCTTTATCTTTACACTTTTTTTTTTTTTGTGCCATCAGTGATAATGGGAAAAAAAATATAATTATTAGAATTATTCTTAACATTTTTAATATCTTTTAGATTCATTTGGATTAAAGTTTTTAGGTAATATATTAGGCATTGTCGTTGGGGATATATTATTGAGTCTTAGACTCTTTGATGCGGGATCAGATGGCAAATCTCTAGTTACCGGAATATCATAGTTTTTAATAGGAGCGCCTCCAGCATCTTTTTTTCCAGAATTAGAATTATTACTGACTCCAGGTATGTACTCTCTTAAACCTCCATCAGGTGTGGCAACATATCCAGTAACAGGTTTCCCGTATTCGTTGCCTACTATAGTGTCACCATCTTTTACTTTATTATTATATACTGAAATATCTTGGGAAGAAAATTTATTGTTTGTACTTATATCTTTCCCATCAAAATTCATTAAAGTAGTTTCACCTGAATGTGTATGCCCATCGCCTACAATCTCTCCTAATTTGGATATCTCTGCTAAGTCCGCTCCTGCAATACTATTAGTCATACCTTCATTCCCTGCTGTTGGTATGCTGTAACTATAATATTCCGCACCGTTTTCATCCGTGCTTTTATAAAAGGTTGTCCGAATTTCTATATTATAATTGATTGATAATCCGTTATATTCTTTTCCAAAATCAATTGCAGCAGCTCTTAGGTTTTTAAAACGATCTCCAGGGTTTTCAAACTCGGTCGCCATTCTGCCGTCGGGGTCGATAAATCTTATCGGGTTATTAAAAGCATAGCTGTATGGACTGTGTCTTCTCATCTTCTCCGCCAGCGGATCCACCACTCCCCATCTCCCGATATCCGGCATATACATCCTCGCTCCATAATCATACATTCCTGTTTCCTGCAATTCTTTCCCGTTGTATTTATAGTTAAAATAACTTCCTGTCCCAAAATGGGCATCTTCTTCCGAGTTTCTTACAAAGCTCATCCCAAAAGGATAATAATCATTGCTGTCCATTACGATCGGGTTTTGGTTTCCTTCATCTTTATAGCTTAATCTCACGTTTCCTAAGTGATCTTTATACTGGTAAATATACTCACTATTTTCAAAATCATAAAAACCTTCGGCAGTGGGGAAGAATTTCAATACATCTACGAAATTGGTTTCGGTGGTGAAGGCGATAAAGGCTTCCATTTCGTAAGCATTGCCACCGGCATCCTGAAACATTTGCAATAATTCATCATCCCCTACCGAGGAAGCGTAATGAAACCCATCCAGGTATTCTGTAGAAGAAGAATACATTTGCCCCTCAGGTCCGGTGGAAAGGAAGTTCTTCTTCAGTTTTGTTCCATCTGCCCGGTACAGATAGTTCATGCTTTTTCTGGCAGCATCAATACTAAAACTGTTTGGAAGATTTAAGTGATTATAGCGAATCTGCTCCATCAGTTTGTCGTGAAATGTCGTCATATTGCCATTGGCATCGTAATGAATGGGATTCCCACCACCTTCGTATCCGGTAGCATTTCCGCTGTAGTCGCTCACAGTGATCAGTCGGTTTCCGTTGTATTCGTAGGAAAGCTCATCAATCTGCTCTGCATAATTGCCGTAAAAACAAGGGGCATTACGTAAAAGGTACAGAATATTCCCGTTCTGGTCATAGGAAATATTTTCATTGTAAAATTCGTTATTAGGGAAAGCGGTGTTGGGTTCGGAGAAGTTTGCGTTGGTGAGCCGGTTAATGGCATCATAAGAATAACTGTACCTTCTGATGGTAGGCTCGTTAAAACCGGTCGCCTTTGCCCAGTCTATTTCGGCAATATTTCCGTTGTATCTGGAAGTTGCATATGCAGTGTTCGATGGATTGGTATATTTTATTTCATACCCGAAAAGCTTGCCATTAAGATCCGTAGGTTCGTTGATTTTGGTGAGCCAACCCCGGATGTTGTACTGGTAGTCAATACTCTGCAATCCATTCCCTACCTGTTTATTGACCAGCTGGGAAAGCTCGTTGTATTCGTTCTGGGCAAGAAGCTCTGCGGGGTGGCTGTCTACGAGAATCAGGCGGTCTGCCTTATCATACACCATATATTCCCAGCCCTTTCCGAGAAGCTTCTTTTCCACCAGCCGGTTCCGGCCGTCATAGCGGTACTGGTAACAGAGGTTGTCCACGTCTGCATCGGTGAGTGAGGCTTTAGCCGCAGCTAAAGGCGAGATTACAAAGGCCAGCTGGTCATATTCGTTATATACGTAGTAGGTATGCAGAACCCCTCCCATACCTCATGAATCGATGAACCCTCTCGCCTCCCTTTACCCGTACCATACTATGGGCATACCGATAGGCATACCGAGGGTTCACCGCCGGTAAGAGCAATACAACGACATTACAAGTCCAATACAAGTGTAATAGGTGAGAGATAAAAATAAATAAATGAGAAAAAAGACAGCCTTAAATGCATAACACAGGATCACGAATCCTGCATGTGATCAGAATGAGAAATGAAAGGTACTAAAAAAATGTAAATGGAGAAAAAAACATAGATTTTTATGTGCCTGTTGAACTTTCATTGCTTGAGTTTTTGTAATTATTTTTTGAAAATACTACTAACACGCTCCCTTCGCATCGATCATAAAAAAAATGTATCTTTAAGAGCTTGTTTAAATTTTACAATTTTCAATTTTTATCGCTATTTCTGGATGGATTTTGCTCTTTTAGATTGAAAGGTTAGCGGGTTAAAAGGGTCAAATACGCCGAAAGGAACATAAAAGTATCATTGAGAATGATTAAAATATCGATACTAAAAATATCGATAAAAATGTAAACAGGCTCTAAGAACGTATTTAAAAAAGAAAACTCAAACTGAATAGTATGGCCAATATTAACAAAAAAGGAAATTTGAGCGGAGCCCTCGGAGAGATCGTATTTGTAAATGACGGCGACCGGAAATATACACGGTTGAGACCTGACTTGGTAAGGCAGTCCGAGCGTACCAAGGCTGCTTCAAAAGTTTTCGGAATGGTGAGCAGTCGGGAAAAAAAATTCAGAACTAAATTGCTTAATCGCCTGCAGATGCCTGCTATACAGTATCTGGCAGCACAACACCGGGGCAGGCTGCAGAAATGTATTACGGGTGGAGCCAACAGTGCGCAGCAAGAGGAGCCGCAGTTCGGAAGTCCGGAAGCACTGATAGGCTTTGAGTTTAATCGGAAACTGAAATGGCACGAACGTACGAATTTTTTTCCCTTCTTTAAAGAAACCGCAAACGGAGCACTGAAGGTAAGCCTGCCCGCCATAGAATGGGGCAGGGAAATCAAAACACTTCCAAAAGCAACTTCTGCGGTGCTGACCTTCACGGCAGTGTCGGTCAACCTGAATTCAACGGACGTACCGCTTAAGATAGTCTCCACGTTGACGATGGAGGTCGGCCGTTCTTCTGAAAGCCCGGCTCAGGAATGGACAGTGCCTGCGGATGACGCTCCGGGATGGCTTCTGATTACAGGCATGGTGCAGTATAGCGGTAACGGGTTATCGGAAAAAAGATCAGAAACCTTTTCGGCAACTTACCTGTGGACCGGAATAAATAGGATATAGCATCCTAAAATCCTTCTTATAATGCCGCCTCAGTTGTGAGACGGCTTCTTTTCGTATCACAAATGACTCTTGGTGAAGTGGGATATTCTAGAAATCAATAAAAGTGTCCATTTAATAAATTAAAATCCAAAATGATTTGTTAATATTAAAACATTATTTAACTTTGTAAAATAAAGTATTAATTAAATTAAAATAACAATGAAACTTCCTGTACATTGTCCCAGTTGTGAAACTGCACTTAACGTTCACCAATTGAAATGCAACCTGTGTGAAACGAGCGTAAGCGGAAACTATGATTTGCCGCTTTATCTCCAACTTTCTCAGGATGAACAGGAATTTATCCTGAATTTTTTTCTTTCCTCGGGAAGTATTAAAGAAATGGCAAGACAGGCCGACCTCTCCTACCCAACGATGCGAAATAAAATGGATGATCTGATCAATAAAATTAAAAACCAATAACGACATGAACTGGAAATTATTCTTTAACCCATTCTCTAAATTCTCTGAAAAAGCCTTGTTGATCTCAGGCATTCTCTTCCTTGTTGTCGGCAGCTTCATCGGATATTATTTCGGGGTGACGTACGACGGCATTTTTGATGTACACATTTCTACAGTCACATTGATAGAAAGCCTGACAGAGAACGTGATCAATGTTGTGATTTTAAGTCTGCTTCTTTTTATTGCCGGAATAATAATCAATTCCAAAACCAGAATTATCGATGTATTAAATGTGGCACTGATCAGCAGATTTCCGATTTATTTAGCCGGACTTTTCGCTAATAACCAGCGTATTTCAGAAATTTCGGAGCAGTTAATTGACAATGTTCATCAGGAAACCCCCGCGTCGGTATCTTCTTCAGATATGATGATTCTGATGCTATTTTCTGCAGTATTAATTTTACTTCTTGCCTATCAGCTAATGCTGATGGTTTTCGGTTTCAAGACTGCTGTGAATGCACGAAAGTGGCAACACTGGCTGCTTTTCGCCTTCGCACTTATTGCAGCAGAAGTTATTTCCAAAGCAATCATTCACTTTATCTAGAGGAATTTTAATATTATCCATTTCCAATTTAACTAGTGAATATTTTCTTATCGAAGCATTTTTCCAGAAAAAATTAAATCCTTGATGATGCCATTATCGGCACAAACTAAGAGATAAAGCGCTCTGATTTATTGTAGATTTGCCGATATTTGTTAGATACTTGTCTTACCGCTCAGGATCAGTACAAAGCTGTTCTTCAGTATTTTGAAATAGCGTTTAATTAGATCAGGGAATCACCTTGTTTAAATAAAAAGATAAACCCTCTATCCCTCTATCCGGTCAAAATCAAAAAAAAGGAAAACGTATCTTTGTAAAAAATACAAATGCCTTTTAAAGCAGTACTTTTCGATATGGATGGTGTCATTGTAGATACCGAACCGCTTCATCGCAAAGCTTATTTCCAAACGTTTCATGATTTAAATATTGATGTTTCTGAGGAACTTTACGCCACCTTCACGGGCGCTTCGACCAAAAAAGTATGTGATACGCTGATACAACATTTTGATCTTCCACAAACTCCGGAAGACATCATCAGTTCCAAACGGCGTTACTTTAAAGATTATTTTGATCACGATACCACTTTTGACCTGATTCCAGGTGTGCTCGATCTTATCCAAAACTACCATCGCAATAATATCAAACTTGTCTTGGCCTCTTCCGCCAGCATGAATACGATTCGCTGGGTATTTGAAAAATTTGATCTGGATCAGTATTTTATCGCAAAAATAAGCGGTGCCGACTTGAAAGCTTCGAAACCGCATCCTGAAATTTTCCAGAAAGCAGCAGAACTGGCCGCAGAACCCCGCGAAAACTGTATGGTGATTGAGGATTCTACCAATGGTATCCATGCAGCACACGCTGCCGGAATATTTTGCGCAGCCTACACCAGCGAACACACGCATCAGCAGGATTATTCCAAAGCCGGAATAGTAGTTTCTGATTTTTCGGAACTGAAAACAGAAAATATCGCTCCTCTTTTTAACGGTTCAGGCAGAAAAGCGTCCGCTTTAACCTAAGGAAACGCAAAAGTTTTAAAAGCGGGAAGATTAATATCCCAACAGTTTTAGCACATCTTCAGGTTTTTGCTCTTCTCGGAAAATTTCATACTGAAACTCCCCGTTTTCATCTTTCTGAATGAGGATATGTCTTGGCTGCGGCATCAGACAATGATGTACACCACCGTATCCGCCGATGGTTTCCTGATACGCACCGGTATGGAAAAAACCAATATACAAAGGCTTTGTATCGCTGAATACCGGTAAATAAATCGCGTTAGTATGCTGTTCCGAGTTGTAATAATCGTCGGAATCGCAGGTGAGTCCGCCCAAAAACACCCTTTCATAAGTATCATCCCACCGGTTGAGCGGCAGCATAATAAAATGTCGGGAAATGGCCCAGGTATCCGGAAGGGTGGTCATAAAAGATGAATCAATCATGTTCCATTTTTCTCTGTCGTTCTGGCGCTTCTGCGAAATAATTTTGTATAGATTGGCACCACTCTCTCCTACCGTAAAACTTCCAAATTCCGTATAAATATTAGGTTCATCCACACCCTCTTCTTCGCAGAACTTTTTGATTTGGGAAACAATTTCCTCCACCATGTACTGGTAATCGTAATCAAAATTCAGGGAAGTTTTAATAGGAAAACCGCCACCAATATTCAGGGAATCTACTTCCGGAGCTATTTTCTTCAGCCTTGCATACACCCGAAGACATTTGTACAGTTCGTTCCAGTAATACGCGGTATCTTTCATTCCGGTATTGATAAAAAAATGGAGCATTTTCAGCCTTGCGTTGGGATGTTCAGCAATTTTCTGGGAATAATAGGGGATAATATCCTTGTATCCGATTCCTAATCTGGAAGTATAAAATTCAAACTTAGGTTCTTCTTCTGAAGCAATTCTGATCCCGATATTAAACGTAGAATCGATACTTTCCGTCAGTTTATCCAGTTCGCGATAGTTGTCCAGAATCGGTGTGATATTGCTGAAACCGCTGTTCACCATTTCAGAAATTTTCTGCAGATAATCATCGGTTTTAAAACCATTGCAGATCACTTCTATTTCCTTATCCACTTTTCCTTTATCATACAACGCTTTCACGATATCCATATCATAAGCGGAAGAAGTTTCGATGGAAATATCATTTTTCAACGCTTCTTCCAGCACAAAATTGAAGTGGCTGGATTTGGTACAGTAACAGTACCTGTAGGTTTTTCTGTAATCATGTTTTTCAAAAGCTTCTTTGAACCAGGCCTTTGCACGATTGATATTGTGGGAAATTTTTGGTAAGTAACTAATTTTTAAAGGTGTTCCGAACTGTTCAATGACGTCCATCAAAGGAATATCATGAAAAAGCAAGTTATTTTCGGCAACATTAAATTCTTCTGTCGGAAAATACAAGGTTTGATCAATCAGCTCGGAATATTTAATTTTCATTTCTGGAATAAGATTTAATCTGCAAAAATGCTAAAAAAGATTGAGTTTCTGTTTTAAGAGCCTGTTTAAATTTTACAATTTTCAATTTTTATCGCTATTTCTGGATGGATTTTGCTCTTTTAGATTGAAAGTTTAGCGGGTTAAACTAAAAACTAAAAGGGTGAAATACGCCGAAAAGAGCATAAAAGTGTAATTGAGAATGATTAAAATACCTATACTAAAAAAATATGTCGTTAAAATTTAAACTGGCTCTAAAATTTTCTTAAAAAAATCAGAGGTATTGCTTTCCGATAAAAATCAGCAGATCCCCAGACTCATATTCGATCGTCACCTCATCTTCGGAAGCGAAATTCCGCGTCCCGATTCTGGAAGTAATGCTCAGGTCATCAGCATGTAACGGCCAATGTAGCCCGGAAGTGGTAATACGTTCGGCGGCCGGAAAAGGATACAGGGAAATCATTTTGTTTCTTACACCTTTCAGAGAAATAAATTTCGGAATAAAATAATAGGTTGAAAACTCATCATAGAAACGGATTTCCAGACGGTTTTTAAAACTGAAAGCTACCGAAATATTGCCTAAAAAATGATCCATTTCGCCTCCGCTTCCTCCGTAAACATCCACTGTCGCTGCACCTTTCTGCTTCAGTATTTCAAGAGATTTTTCGAAATCGGTTTTGTCCTGATCCGGAGTATAAATGAATTTTTCCTGATAAATAAGAGCGTCGTTTCCAGAATGCGAATCGAAATCGCCGGAAATAAAATCCAGTTTTTTCAGGGGAAATCCCAAAGACTTTAAGTAATGGAAAGCACCGTCAGAGCACGCTATCAGATCATAACTTTCAAAAACAGGAAGTTTTTCGGGTGGTTCTCCATTGATGAAAAGGAGGGCTCTTTTTTCTTTCACGGATTTGTTATTCTCTAACAGATTAATTTTCTCTCACAGATTACACAGAATGGCACGGATATTTTTTAATTTTCGTTCATTAATTGGTATCCATTTTCCAGAATTATCTGTTGTTCGGATTCCAATACTCTTCCTCTTCTCCGTTGATTTTGGAAATATACCGCGCCGCGATAAAAAGATAATCGGAAAGGCGGTTCAGATAGCGGATGAGTTCCGGACGCACTTCTTCTGATTCATTAAGAAAAACCAAAGCCCGTTCTGCCCTTCTGCACACGGTTCGGGCAACATGAAGCGCTGTTGCGGCTTTGCCACCACCCGGAAGAATGAAATACTGCAACGGTTCCAGATTTTCATCCAAAACATCCATCCATTGCTCAAGTTCTTCAATTTCCTGATCAGAAATGATGAGGGGAAGCCTTGATTTTCCGTTGGCCAATAACAGTTTATCCGCAGGTGTAGCCGATTCTGATCCAACGGTAAAAAGATCAAACTGAATTTTCTTCAGCTGTTGTATTATTTCAGCATCCTGAATTTCACTTTTTGCCTGTCCTATGAAAGCGTTCAGTTCGTCTATCGTTCCGTAGCTTTCCACTCTTATGCTGGCTTTTGAAACTCTGGTTCCGCCGTAGAGTGCCGTTTCTCCTTTATCCCCGGTTTTCGTGTAAATTTTCATTGGACTAATTTACTGAATTTCGAATCAATGTTATTTTACTGCTTTTTTACATCAACAAACTGATACACCGTACCATTTTTCGGATTGTAAATGATGGTGCTGGAATGTGGAAATCTTTTCACTTTATAATATTCTGCAGTCGGGTTATTTTTCAGCTCCTCAATGACTGCCCCTCCAAAAGCATCAGCCGGAAGAAACTTTTCAAAAAAGCTTAATTTTTCAATGAATAATGCGCCGTCAACTTTCTCAAAGGTCTTCATTGACTGTGCTTCATCAGTGGTTTCCTGTTCAGACAGCATTTTCAGTAGTGCGTCTTTATCGGAAGTTTTATATTTAAAAAAGTAAAACGGAGCTCCGTTAGGAAAAACTACTTTCTTTCCGGAGTCTTCCTGTACCAGATCCGGCTGCGAATGCGGAAAAACACTGTCGAAAGACAAAGCTTCGGCATCCACTAGTTTTCCCAACTGATCTGTAACCGCGTTCTGTACCAATTCTTCTGTTTTCTGCTGTACTTTTTCCTGAGTACTTGTAACGGTACTGTTGACCTTTTCTTCAATTTTGCTGCACGAAATGAACAATAAACCAAGAATGCCGACTCCGATGAACACCTGTTTCATAATGATAAATTTTAGCGTGTAAAGAACGGAAAAAAAGTCTTTGTGTTGTGTATCTGACGCGTTTTATTTGTACGCATTCACCATTTTTTCCAGATTCAGGCTTCTTGCGGAAGCGTCAAAAATCTGTCTGTAAGCTCCGTTTTCATTGAATAATTTTTCGTGAGAACCGTGTTCCACCATTTTGCCACTTTCCAGAACATAGATGGTATCTGCATCCAGAATCTGCGACAGCGAATGGGATATGATGACCACAGTTCGGCCTTCTTTTATGGCATCTAGGGAATTTTTAATTTGTTCAGTTGCTACGGCATCCAGACTTGCAGTGGGTTCGTCCAGAAAAATTACCGGGGGATTTTTCAGAAAGAGCCATGCGATGGCAATTCTCTGTTGTTGTCCGCCGGAAAGCTGGGTAGCATCATGTGCGTATTGTTCCGGAAGTTTCATGATCTGATCGTGGAGATAAGCTTTTTCTGCAGCCTGTTTTATATCACTGAAAGAAGCCTTCATATTTCCATAGCGAATATTGTCTTCTATACTTCCCTGAAAAATATGGTTTTTCTGCAACACAAGCCCAATTTCATCCCTGAGCGAATGATTATCATACTCCGAAAGCGGAATTCCATCCAATAGGATTTCACCGGAATCGGGATCATAAAATTTACAAAGCAAATTAATGACTGTCGATTTTCCGGCACCGCTAAGTCCCACTAATGCAGTGGTTTTTCCTTTTTCGATTTTCATAGAAACGTTCTGCAAAGCGACAGCACCATTAGGATAAGAAAAAGTTACATTTTTCAGTTCAAATGTTCCTTTTATTTCCGGCGACTTCGTTCCGCTGGCTTCTTTTTCTCCATCGGCATTTAAGATTTCAAAGTATCCTTCAGCATAAATGATGGCATCGTTCATATCGTCATAAATCCTATGAAGCTGCCTAATGGGAGCAGATACATTTCCAAACAGCATGATGTGAAGCATGATAGCACCAATGGTCATCTGCTGGCCGAGTACGAGATACACCGTGCGGAGGATTACCAAAACAATCCCGAACTGTTCAATAAAAGTTTTCAGTCCGTCATAGAGGAAATTGGTTCTCCGTGTATGGAGCTGGCTTTCCATGAGCTGCATCTGAAGATCATACTGTTTTTTTCCTTCAAATTTTTCACGGACAAAACTTTTAATTACCATGATAGAATTGATAAGATTCAAAAGCCCGGACGTTTTTTGCTCTCTCTGATTTCTGAGCTGTCTCCGCACACCACTCAATTTTTTAGCTTGCAAAGAACTCACCCAGAAAAACACGGGAATTACAAAAGTAGAAACCAAACCAACATAAATATTTTGAAGATACATCACCACGAGGGCAATAGCTGCATTGGCAAAGAGGGGAAGAATATCAATGAAAAAGTTCTGAACCAGCCGTGTAAGACTTTCAATACCGCGGTCTATTCTTGTCTGAAGTTTTCCGGAATGGTGATGTTCATCCGTAAAATAAGAAACCCGGTAGTCCAGAATTTTGTCGATCACTGTTTGCGCCAGCACAGAACTGGTATTGATTCGTATTTTCTCGCCATAAAACTTCTGCCCGAAATTGATAAAAATATGCACCAGTTCTTTGCCCAAAAGAATGGATGCGATGATGACCAAAACATGAATTCCTTCAGTCATAGGATCCGGAAGTTTCATGATTTGCTCCACCTCGTCGATGGTGTATTTCAAAACGAGTGGATTTACCTGTGCTGCGAGTGCACCGATAAAAGTGAGGCTTAAGGTTCCGAAAATCATCCACCGATACGGTTTGATGAAAGGAAGAATCTGCCGGTAAATCTCAAGCAGGGTAACGGTTCTTCGAAATGGTTTTTTGGCCATTGGCAATGAATGAAAAAATAGAAAGAAAAATGAATCTGGAGATCATCCAAAAACACACCAAAACGGTAATTATGGGCTTTCAAAGTATTCCTTATGCAGAAAGGAAGCAAGAAGTTTCAAAAATTTTACCCTTCAAAAGAATAGCAGGTAAGATAATGCAAATCATCCCGACTCAGTGCTTTTGCATGCTGTTCAGCCTCCTCCAGACTGTAAGTAGAATTGATATCTGTTTTCTGAAACAGGAAGGAATTATTCGCATTTTTATCCACCACTTCATTAAAAATATATTCAATTTCCGAATTGGCCAGAGACGCAAAACTGATGTCTTCAAAACCGTAAAACAGACGTAAATTCGGTTCTTCTGAAAAATTATCTTCTACATATTGCTGAAAACTGGATTTGCTTTCAAAATTGCCGGCCCATATTTTATAAGCCATTTTCTTCTTTTTAGGCTTGCTCAAAATATCCTGATAGACAAAATTTTCTCCCAAATAAGCCTCTCTTACCTGCGGATCATTCGCAAGATCGGCGGGAAGCCCTTCCTTCAGAATGCGCCCTTCAAACATGATGTAGGTTTTATGGGTAATGGCCAGAGTTTGCTGCACATTATGATCGGTAATCAAGATTCCGATATTTTTATCTACCAGACTGCGTACAATCTTCTGAATATCTTCAACGGCAATAGGATCTACTCCGGCAAACGGTTCATCCAAAAGGATAAAATTCGGGCTTGTTGCAAGACACCTTGCAATTTCAGTTCTTCTTCTTTCGCCACCGGAAAGCAGGTCGCCCCGGTTTTTCCTGACATGCTGGAGTGAGAATTCTTCGATGAGTTCATCACATTTAATGTGCTGTTCACGCTTGCTCAGTTTGGTGAGCTGAAGCACTCCCATGATATTTTCTTCTACAGAAAGTTTTCTGAAAACGGATGCTTCCTGAGCCAGATATCCGATTCCTTTCTGGGCACGACGATACATGGCATCTGAAGTAATTTCTTTATTGTCGAGGAAAATTTTCCCGAAAGTGGGCTTTACCAATCCTACAATCATATAGAATGTGGTGGTTTTTCCGGCACCATTTGGACCTAAAAGACCTACGATTTCTCCCTGCGAAACCTCTACAGAGACGCCTTTTACCACTTTCTTCGGACCGTATTCCTTTATTAAATTTTCTCCCCGTAAAATCATGGGAACAAATATATCATTTTTGTTTGAAGTTGCAGGCCGGGCCGTTAAATTTAAGAAAGCTTTGCGTCGTGTTGTAACATCACTTTTCCGGCTGCGACTTATCAGGTTCACCACATTAAAATATCAACGATGGAAACGTATGGTTATCATAATCCTGAAGGACAAAATCTCCCACCCTACCGTTCAGAAAAGAAACTGACAACGGGAATCCTCGCTATTTTATTAGGAGCGTTGGGAGTTCACAAATTTTATCTCGGATATTCGACCGAAGGCGCGATTTTATTGCTTTCTACACTGATTATAATTCCTTTACTTACCCTTATTACCTGTGGAATAGGAAGTGCTTTATTTCCCGCAGTGTTCATTATTCCTGTCGTAGAAGGCGTCATTTATCTCACGATGAACGACCGCCAGTTTGCTGAAACGTACCTGAAAAATAAGCGTCCCTGGTTTTAATTTCTGAATTTACCTAGTAACTTTATTGATTTAAAAGCATTGCAGCTTCTTTTGCGGCATAAGTGAAGATCATATCGGCACCAGCTCTTTTGATACAGGTGAGGCTTTCGATGATCGCTTTATCATTATCCAGCCAGCCGTTTTGTGCCGCAGCTTTCAGCATGGCATATTCTCCGCTCACGTTGAACACGGCAATGGGCAAATCGATCACTTCACGAACTTTTGAAACGATATCAAGGTACGGCATTCCGGGTTTTATCATAATAATATCCGCTCCTTCTTCAATGTCTTTCATGACTTCATCCATCGCTTCGCGGGAGTTGTGAAAATCCATCTGATAGGTCTTCTTATCTTTCGGAATATCATTATTTTCTTTCGGAGCACTATCCAGAGCACTTCTGAAAGGCCCGTAAAATGAACTTGCATACTTAGCTGCATAACTGAGAATTCCCACGTCTGTAAATCCGTTTTCTTCCAAACCAGATCTCATGGCAGCTACTCTTCCGTCCATCATATCACTCGGTGCGAGGACATCTGCTCCTGCTACAGCATGAGACAAAGACATTTTCACCAAAGCTTCATTGGTTGCATCATTATCAATTTTTCCATTGGTAATAATTCCGTCGTGACCGTACATGGAATAAGGATCCAGCGCTACATCCGGCATGATGACCATTTCCGGAACTGCATCTTTGATGGCTTTGATGGCCGACTGCATCAATCCGTTGCTGTTCCATGATTCCTTTCCGGTATTGTCCTTCAGATTTTCGGGAACTTTCACATACAAATTCACTGCTTTTATTCCCAGACTGTATAATTCTTTGCATTCCTGCACTGCCAGGTCCAGAGTTCTGCGATAAATTCCCGGCATGGATGCGATGGGTTCTTGGGTGTTTTTTCCTTCCATAATGAACATCGGCATTACGAAATCGTTGGTGGTAAGGACAGTTTCCTGAACCAATGAACGCAGCGCAGGTGACATTCTCAATCTTCTGTTTCGTGAATATAGTATCATTTTCAATAGGGACTTTTGTGGTATTATTTTTGAAGATACAAATTTACGCATACTTCATGTAAAAAACTATTGCAAATTATTTTAATAATGAGTACATTCGCAATGTTAATACGTACTGCAAAAAAGTGTCTATGAAAAAATATTTATTCCTTATACTCTTTTTAGGGTTCACTTCCAGTGTATCAAACTGGAACGCCCAAAGCATAAAAGAGCCTTCCTTCAGCCAGCAAAAGGCTGATGACGGCGGCCTTACGGTATATCCGAACCCTACCAAAGATGTTCTTTTCCTGAAAACAAAAGACCAATCGCTGAGGGTAAAATCTGTTACTTTTTATTCCATTCTGGGAATGCCTGTCGCAATGTATAATGTCAACATGAACGCTGCTGAAATTAATGTAGAAAAATTAAGACCGGGGAAATATCTTATGAAGTACACCCTGAGCGACAATACGACGAAGATAAAACAGATCATTAAACAATAATGTAATCCACTGACTTAAAAGTTATTACTATCCGCTTCCTGAAGCGGATATTTTTTTTATCTTTGATGTAAATCCTTTGACGATGTTTGGTTTCAATAAAATACATTTTATTCTTTATGTGGAAAATCAGCAATCGAGCACCGTTTTTTACGAGAAAATATTCCGAAAAAAGGCTCGGCTCAATGTTCCGGGAATGAGTGAATTTGAACTTGCAGACAATATCGTTTTGGGTTTAATGCCAAATGCAGGAATTGCGAAGATTCTAAAGGATAAAATGCCAACTCCCGAAACCGGCACCGGAATTCCACGCTGCGAACTGTATCTGTATTCCGATCAAATAGATTCGGAATATGAGAATGTTAAAGCTTTGAATATTGATATCATCAGTCCTTTGCAGGACATGAACTGGGGAGATAAAGCTTTTTACTTTGCTGATCCTGACGGTCATATTATTGTTTTTGCACAGAAAATTAATCGAATATGATAACCTGCCTGGAATGTGGTGACAGAATTATAGGAAGAGCGGATAAAAAATTCTGCAATGACGCCTGTAGAAATTCTTATAACAACAAGCATAATAAAGATGTTACTAATCTGATGCGGAATACTCATAACAAACTCCGCAAAAATTACAGAATACTTTCAGAAAACCGGTTTACCGAAGGGAAAGTGAAGACTACCCGAAAAAAACTTTCAGAGGAAGGTTTTGATTTTGAATATTTTACCAACTTAAAAGTATATAAAAACGGTGCAGAATATCGTTTTGTATATGATATTGGCTATAAATTTCTGGAAGATGATTGGATTCTCTTGGTTAGAAAAGAATAGTATTCTCGCTTTTCCAAATCACAAAAAATTCTTATTTTTGTAGTCCCAAAGCGGGATGTAGCGCAGCCCGGTAGCGTACTTGCATGGGGTGCAAGTGGTCGCTGGTTCGAATCCAGTCATCCCGACAAAAAAAGCTCTCATTTTATGAGGGCTTTCTTATTTATGAATATTTTCAGCTTCCCGATCGGCTTCGGCTTCCTAAAAAGTCTTACAGCAACCGGATTTTATCATCCAGAATTTCGATTTTCTTGTCTTTGTATAAACCTCCGATCGCTTTTTTAAAATTCTTTTTGCTCATTTGGAGTTCATCTTTTATTTCTTCCGGAGTAGATTTGTCGGAAACATACAGCAAACCATAATTTCCTTCCAGTTTTTCCAAAATTATTTTCTGAAATTCATCAATATTGGCGTACCCTTCAGGTTGGAGGGAAACATCGATTTTACCGTCTTCGCGGATGGTTTTAATGTAGCCGGTTTCTTCGGACAAAGGATAGAGTTTTTTATATACATCCGAAGCATAAATCAAACCGATATATTCCTTATTAATAATGACATTCCAGCCCAACTCTCCTTCTCCCATCAAAATAAGACTCACTCTGTCGCCTTTTTTGAAAGGCAGATCTTCATACTGTGGATTTCTTTTGAACTTGGTTGTTCCGGTGATCAAACCTGTAGGTTCATCAACATAAACATACACCAAATAGCGTTTGCCTTCTACAATCTTGGCCTTCTGTTGCTTGTACGGAATGAACAAATCCTTGATGATTCCCCAATCCATAAATGCACCACTAGGCAGACTTTGCACACAACTCATAACCGCAAATTCACCTACTTCGGCCAAAGGTTTTTCGGTTGTGGCTTTCAGTTTGTCATCATCCTGATAAACAAACACCTCTATTTCATCGCCTTCTTGCATTTCATCGCGAACGAAAATCTTCGGCAGAAATGCCTTCTCTTCCTGATCATCTACCAGTATATATCCGGAAGTATTTTTTTCTGAAACCTTTAAAGTCTGTGTTTTGCCAATGTTCATGTTGCAAAGTTAAGATAATTGCTCGGAACAGTTATTGCTGAAAAACGAATATGCCTTCCACTGTGATTAAAAAATATGAGTATTTTCCCGAAAAGATGATTCTTCGCATTGAGTTTCTGTCGGGTAAAATATATGATTATATGGAAGTTCCGAAGATCGTTTATGATGAATTCCGGGGCGCTTTTTCAAAAGGCACCTATTTAAATAAGAAAATAAAAGGATTTTATCCGTTTAAAAGAGTATCCAATGGAAAACCTGATCCGTTACCGTTCTGAGTTTGACGAACTCAATTCGCAAGAAATAAAACTGCTGGAAAAAGCCGCCGTTTCCGTCAGGGAATTTATTCAAATATCAAAAAAAATAAGTCATGTTTCCTATGCTACCAGAGCTGCACATTCCAAAAGTTATGCTGTAGCACGCGGAACATTACAGATTCACCCAACTATTCCTGATTGGCTGCGGATGATTTTTCCTGAAGAGAATTATGAAACGACTACAAGATTTTCTCACTCCAATCCCATTATTTTTAAATCAAAACATGAAGTTCCGGCTTATGGAATATCGCTAAAAATAAAAGCTCCTGATCGGAATATTCATTATCCACTGGTTAATTTCCCGCTTTTTCCCACCAATTCGGTATCAGGATTTCTGAAGTTTTTCACATCAATGAACACTTTTCTCACGACCAAAGCAGATAATTTTGTCGTGTCTGCAATGGATCTTCCTGCACTGCTGATTCACAGCAGGACCTTTTTTCCGGGCATATTTTCTCCCGACATTATGAAACATGCGGTACAACTGTTATTCAGAAAAAATGATTTTATCTTGTCCTTCCCTTTTCATTCCATCGGTTGTTTTAGGCTCGGAGATTTTATCATGAAAATAAAACTGATTCCGATAGAAATTGAAAAAGATTTTGCCAAAAATGAACGCGAAGAAGACAGAATATACAAATATTTCAGTCAACAGGAAGCGCAGTACAAGTTGGTATTTCAATTGTGCAGCGACCTGAACCGCCATCCGGTCAACGATCTTACCAAAATGTGGAGAAATGCGACAGAAATAGAAATCGGAATCCTCACTTTACCGAAAAACTCGTTGCTAAATGTTCAGGATCCTGAAGTAGAAGCACTGGTTTTTAATCCTTTTGATAATCCTGAACAATTACAGCCTGTAGGAAAAATACAGCAGTTGCGGAATATTATTTATCAGACGGCTGCGGAAACCCGAAATGAAATTAATTCTAAAGAAATCATAAAAGAACAACATAAAAAGACGCCATAAAATGGCGCCTCAATTAATTTTACAATAAATTTTCACAGTGCTAAAGCGCCATCAATAGCGTCTCTGAATGAAAATTTACATGTGAATGGCAATTTTACCGGTAGCATCCAATGCCGCTTCTTTGATCGCTTCTGCGAACGTAGGGTGAGCGTGCGACATTCTTGCGATGTCTTCTGCAGAAGCCCGAAATTCCATCGCGGTAACTGCTGCTGCAATCATATCTGCGGCTCTGGCACCGATCATGTGAACACCCAGAACTTCATCGGTTTTCTCATCAGCAATAATTTTTACGAAACCGTCAATATCTCCTGAAGCACGGCTTCTTCCCAAAGCTCTCATCGGGAAATTACCTACTTTTATTGCTCTTCCGGCTTCTTTCAGCTGCTCTTCAGTTTGTCCGACTCCGGCTACTTCAGGCCAGGTATATACAACACCCGGAATTAAATTATAGTTGATATGTGGTTTTTGTCCTGCCAACTGTTCTGCTACCAAAACTCCTTCTTCAGACGCTTTGTGAGCCAGCATCGCACCTTGAATTACATCACCAATAGCGTAAATATTCGAAACATTGGTTTGGAGATGTTCATTTACTTTTACTCTTCCTCTTTCATCCAGATCAACACCCGCTTTTTCAAGAGCCAATCCTTCTGTGTAAGGCTTTCTTCCTACAGAAACGAGAACGTAATCTGCTTCAAAAACAACTTCTTCGCCTTTTTTATTTTTTGCTGTTACTTTCACAATGTCACCGTTTCTTTCTACAGCGGAAACAGCGGTGGAAAGTTCAAACTTCATTTTTTGTTTTCTCAGAACCTTCTGAAGTTCTTTAGACAAAGCTCCATCCATTCCCGGAATAATTTTGTCCATATATTCAATCACGGTCACTTCGGAACCTAATCTTAAACATACGGAACCAAGCTCAAGGCCGATAACGCCGCCGCCAATAACCAGCATTTTTTTCGGGATTTCCTTTAGATTTAAAGCTTCTGTGGAAGTGATGATTCTTTCTTTGTCGATATTGATGAATGGCAGTGACGATGGTTTTGAGCCTGTCGCAATGATGACATATTTCGTATCCAGAATTTCTGACGAGCCATCGTCTTTCGTCACTTTTACCTGTGTAGCACTTTCAAAAGAACCAACACCTTGGTAAACTGTCACTTTATTTTTATCCATCAGGAACTGGATTCCTTTGGTTGTTTGGTCTACCACTTCGTTTTTACGCTCTACCATTCTTGCAATATCGGCAGTCGGAGATTGTACTGAAATTCCGTGGTTTTCAAAATTGTGAACCGCATTGTGAAAATGCTCCGAACTGTCCAGCATGGCTTTGGAAGGAATACACCCAACATTGAGGCACGTTCCGCCCATGGTAGGATATTTCTCAATAATAGCTGTTTTGAAACCCAACTGTGCAGCTCTGATTGCCGCAACATAACCACCGGGCCCGGAACCGATAACGATAAGATTGAATTGACTCATTTTTATTTTTTAGTATATTATTAATCGTTTTATCTGCACAAAATTACGAAAAATATCCTTCCACTTTTGTGTGAATTGAATTGTGAATTTAAATAATTTTGAAACAGCGACTTGATCTCAATAATGGTTAAAACTCGTTTTCAATTTGTTTTTTTAAGCCAAATCTGTTGAATAATTTTGACAAAAAATCTTAAGAATATTCAAATTTCCGGACGGCTTCCAGGGTCTTTTCTATTTCGTTTTCTGTGATGGCACTGCTGATGAAATAGGTTTCATAACCACTTGGTGGAAGATACACTCCGTTTTTAAGCATATGATGAAAGAAATTATTGAACAAAGCATGATTTGCGTTTTGAGCTTCATCAAAATTACTCACAGCACCAATGTGAAAAAAGATGCTCATCATGGATCCCACTCTGTTGATCCTGTGTCTGATATTTTTAGAATTCAGAATTTTAGCTATTTCAAAATCAAGGATTTCTGTCGTTTTGTCCAAACGGTTAAAAAAATCAGAATCCTTCTTAATAATTTTCAAAGTTTCGAGTCCGGCTCTCATGGCCAGTGGATTTCCGCTGAGCGTACCTGCCTGATAAACGGCTCCTTTCGGTGCAAGATGATCCATAATTTCACTGCGTCCTGCAAAAGCTCCAACGGGCATTCCCCCACCGATTACTTTACCATACGTTACCAGATCGGCTTTCACATTGTAGCGTTCCTGAACTCCTCCGAAAGCGAGCCTAAAACCGGTCATCACTTCATCAAAAATCAATAAAGTTTTATGTTCATCACACAACTCACGCAGTTTCTGAAGGAAATTATTTTCAGGCAACACACAGCCCATATTTCCCGCCACCGGTTCTATGATGATGGCAGCAATCTGTTCGGGATTATTGCGAAACAAATCCTTTACCTGGTCAAAATCATTAAATCTTGCCAGCAAAGTATCTTTTGCTGTACCTTGTGTAACACCGGGAGAATTTGGATTTCCAAATGTTGCTGCCCCGCTTCCGGCTTTAATTAAAAAACTGTCGGAATGGCCGTGATAACACCCTTCAAATTTGATAATTTTATCTCTTCCGGTAAATCCCCTTGCCAAGCGAACCGCACTCATACAGGCTTCTGTTCCTGAGGAAACCATCCTGATCTGATCAATATTCGGAACATTTTCAATGATGAATCTGGCGATTTCCGTTTCAAGTTCAGTTGGAGTTCCAAATGAGAATCCTTTTTCGGCCTGCCTCTGAACTGCTTCCAAAACTTCAGGATGGGTATGGCCCAAAATGGCCGGTCCCCAGGAATTAATATAATCAATGTAGGTTCTGTCGTCTGCGTCTGTAAGATAAGCACCTTTTGCAGATTTCATAAATACCGGCGTTCCGCCTACTGATTTAAACGCACGAACCGGCGAATTGACTCCACCGGGAATATATTGCTGCGCTTCCGTAAAGAGCGCAGAACTTCTTTGATAAATCATAAAAATTAGTTTCTGGGTTTCTTCCCTTGCAGATAAATGAGGGTTCCCGGTTGTGGTTCAGAGCCTTCTGACATTCTGTTTTTCACATAAAGTTTGTCCAGTCTGACGCCAAATTTCTGGGCGATTTCTCTCATGCTTTCCCCGTTTTCAGCCTGATAGGTAGCGATGTTTCCTTCAGCATTTTTGGGTTCAAGAAAGATAATATCGTTTTGTTTTAGTTTTCCATTTGGAAGTTCGTTCCATTTCAAAAGACGGCTTTCGCTGATTCCGTATTTCTGGGCGATAAGCTGAAGTTCCATGTCTTCCGGAACTACGAGATATTTCATTCCTCCATTTGGATGATTTTTCACTAGAATTGATCTCAGCACTTCATATTTGGATTTCGTGCGTTGATCCTGAATTTCTTTTTGCTGTTGAGCGTAAGAGGTTTGTTTATACGCTACATTCAGCGTATTCGATTTTTCTTTTTCAGGAGTTTTACCTTTTTTATTCTGCCGGGCCATGAATTCTTTATCATCAGCTAATCCCGGATATATTTTCAAAAGTGTAAACAGGACTTCTTTAGAATTGGTATTATCAAATTCATACAACCTGTGTTTTTCAATAAGATTGATGAGAATTCCGGCATACCTTGGATTGGTTGCGTAACCGGCTTTTTTTAACCCGTGAGCCCAACCTTTGTAATCTTTGATATCCAGCGAAAATAATTTTGTGTAATATCTTCTTTGTGTCAGAAAAAGAGAATGATCTTCATAGGATTTTTTGGGATCATCATACACGCGGAAACATTCATTGGGTGCATCATCATTGTGACGCATGGTTTTTCCGGTCCATTCTTCCTTGCATTTTATTCCGAAATGATTGTTGCCTTCTTTAGCTAACCGGCTTTGTCCGCCACCAGTTTCCAATAATCCCTGAGCCAGTTTGATGGAAGCGGGAATGTTGTATTTTTCCATTTCTTCTACAGCAAACGCCGCAAAATTCTGGATATATTGTTCATCTGTTTTCCAGGTCTGAGCCTGGGTAAAGTTTAAAATTAAAAAACTTGCAACTACCAGTAGTTTTCTCATTATTTTTAATTTCTGAAGTTAATCTCTGTTTTGTTTTGCTGTTTCAGCCGTTCATTAGCTCCTGCAATTCCCTGCAATCCACCGGTATGAAAGACTAAAACGGAACTGTGTTCAGGAAAATATCCTTCCTCTATTTGTTCCATAATCTTTTTCATCATCTTTCCTGTGTACACCGGATCCAGCGGAATTCCAAATTTCTGAAAAAAACTGTTTATAAAACGGATATTTTCTTCAGTTATTTTACCGTAGCCTCTATCGTGTGCTTCCAGAAAAATAACGTTTCTTTTTCCTGAAAGTTGAAACACATTTTCCTCAACGGATGCATCCTGAACTACCTGATACCCAAGCACCTGTTGATGAGTTTCACAGAATTTTGACAACCCTGCAACGGTGCCTCCTGTACCCACAGCGGTGCAAAGATAATCAAATTCCTGAGTTTCATTATTCAGCATGTGCCGAACACCTTCCACGGCCTGGTCATTGGTGCCGCCTTCAGGAATGATAAGGGCTTCGGGAAAGTTTTCTTTTAGTTCTAATGAAATATTTTCCTTATTTCTGTATTCTTCCCTGGTAACAAACAGGTACTCCATTCCGTTTTCGGATGCCTGTTTTAGTGTAGGATTTTCTTGATATTTTAAACTGAGTTCTTCACCGCGGATAATCCCTAAAGTTGAAATGTGCATCATTTTTCCCACGGCAGCTACGGCGGCTATATGATTGGAATAAGCGCCACCAAAAGTGATAAGTTTAGGATCATTGGGTTGTTTATTCAAATAATGATTGACATTATAAAACAGTTTCCAGTATTTGTTTCCGGAGATTTCCGGATGAATCAGGTCTTCTCTTTTGATGTAAAGCCGAATATTTTTCTCCAAAGGAATCCGTGTAATGGGCAAAGGAACGGTTGGGAATTCAAGCCTACTCATCACTGCTGTTTCTGTATTTTAAAAAATTCCAAAATGCTCTGTTTTTAAGATAACTTAAATCAGTTTCTTTGGCAAAAGCTTCTCTTTCAAAAGAAATGGAACGGTAGGCTTTCATCTTGTTATTGTATTTCAGAAACCAATAATAGTATTCCACGATATACCAAAGATAAAAAAAAATCACCAGCATTTCCAACTGTTGCCGCAGGTGAATTTTCTCATGATTGATGAGAACAGAATTCTCCATGTCCGATTTATTTCTGAGCAAAATAAAAGGGAATAAAGTTATCCCGTGAATTTTTGTATTTTTGAGCAATGAGCTGAACACAATAATCATTCAGCAAAAATAGTTTTTTCATCATCAACATTTTAACTAATGATTCAGAAAAACATCAAAGAAAAAGAAGATTTTTATTATAATGAACAAGGATATAAAGTTTTTACAGAACAATATCACTTGAAGCGAGGCTATTGCTGCAAAAGCGGATGCAAACATTGTCCGTATGGTTACGATAAGAAAACAGATACATTTAGAAAACCCACTAAAAATCAATAAAAAATGAAAAAATATCTTTATGCACTGATGGCTTCTGCAGTACTGGGAGTCACTGCATGTTCCCCGTTTCAGGTACGTTCAGATTATGCTGAAACAGCCACGTTCAGTAATTATAAAACCTATAAACTTCGGATCGACGATCTGAAACTGAATGATCTGGATAAAGACAGAGTACTGAATGAAGTTTCAAAACAATTGCAAACCAAAGGGCTTTCTGTTGCTGAAAATCCTGATCTGATTGTTAATGTAAAGGCGAATCATAAGAAAATCACTGACGTTCAGAACCGAACTCCGTATGGAATGTATGGTTGGGGTGGCCCTTTCGGATGGGGAGTCGGGATGAGCAGAACTTGGACTTCGCAACATAATGAAGGTGCTTTAATTATTGACCTTATCGATTCCAGAACGCAGAAACTGGTTTGGCAAGGTATCGGAAGCGGAATTTCCGTAGATGCACCTAAAGCCAAACAAAAACAGATTCCCCAAATTGTGGAAGAAATAATGGCCAATTATCCTCCTAAAAAATAAGGAAGAAAATTAAAAAACAAATCAGGCTGCCCTAAGTGAGCAGCCTGATTTTGTTATAAGTAAGGTCTGTTTATTGTCCGCCAAGTTCTCTGATTCTTTCCTGCATCAGCTCAGGATCTGTGAGTGATTCAATTCCAAACATTGCGAGGAAAATGATCATCATCAGAAGATAAAGAATACTCATGATGAGACTGATGAGTGACAGGATTTTTCCCGCTTTTAGATTTCCGTAGTCGGAATACATTTCCGGGTTCTGCCGGTACAGTTTTTCATCTTTTCCGGCGAGATAAAGACCCACAATGGCCAATATCAAACCTACAACACCATAGGTGCAAAGACAGCCCACAAATGCTGTAATTCCCAAGATGAGTACGGCAGTTGCATTAGGTAGTTTTTGTTGATTCATAATAGCTTATTTTAAAATAGTTTGAAAAAGTTATTTCTAAAAAAATACGACCCTACCATCAGAATAGCGTTGATGAGTCCCAGAACAATCAGGAAAGAAGAATAATTTCTTTTTCTGTCCATCAGGCTCAGCACCACGAATCCTAAAAGAAGAATCAGTGTGTACACCGCAGGAAAAAGCCGAAATGCTTCTCCGAATTTTCCATCCAACACCAGCAGAAAAGCCCGTTGTGTTCCGCATCCGAAACACTCCAGCCCAAACAGCTTTTTGTTCATGCACTGCAGCATATAGTCTTCAGCAGCCATCGGTTTCCTTTTTTTTCAATTCAATAATACGATAATTTCGGGAATCTGAAAACTATTTCTTTGCCCGTTCATACTGTTTTGGGAAGAAGCATTCCTCATGGGTTTCCAAGGCTCCTTTAATAGCGAGATACGGGTTTCTGAGAATTTCCCGCGCCACAAAAATAAGATCGGCATCACCTTTTTGTAAAATTTCTTCAGCCTGTTTTACTTCGGTAATCAAACCAACGGCACCTGTCGCAATACCTGCTTCCTTACGAATTTTCGCAGCAAAGGGAACCTGATATCCGTCAAAAACCGAAATTCGGGATCCATGAATATTTCCTCCACTGGACACATCCACAAGATCGACTTTTTTTTCTTTCAGCAATTGGGCCAGCTTCACACTATCGTCCAGATCCCAGCCATTTTCGGCATATTCCGTTGCAGAAATTCGGACAAACAAAGGATGATTATCATCCAAAACTTCATTCACAGCCTCTACAACTTCCAGCAAAAAACGGCATCTGTTTGCAAAACTTCCGCCATATTCATCGGTTCGGTTATTGGACAAAGGCGATAAAAACTGATGCAACAAATATCCGTGGGCTGCGTGAATTTCAATCACATCAAAACCTGCGTTTACTGCTCTTTGCGCAGCTTCTTTAAATCTCTGAACCAGAGCATTAATTTCTTCGACAGAAAGCTCATGTGGAATCCGTTCGCCTTCCATATATGGTATGGGCGAAGGTGCGACGGTTTGCCAGCCTTCTTCCAGAGAAATCTGTTTTCCATTCCAGGTAGAAGCTTTCCGGCCAGCGTGGGCCAACTGAATTCCGATTTTACTTTTTGAATGCTGGTGTACAAAATCTACAATTCTCCTGAAACTTTCGGCTTGTTCATCATTCCAGATTCCGGTGCATCCGTTGGTAATCCGGCCTTCCGGAACTACGCCCGTTGCTTCTGCAATTAAGAGTCCGGTACCACCCTGAGCGCGGCTTCCATAGTGTACCAAATGGAAATCGTTGGGCATTCCTTCGATGGCAGAATACATGCACATCGGCGACATCACCCATCGGTTTTGGAGTTCGATATTTCTAAATTTTATCGGTGAATACAACATTTTTAATACGTTTAAAGAGAAACAAAGGTACGAAACATGTGTGCATAAAAAAGAGGCTCCTTTTCAGAAACCTCTTTCTTCCCACGTTACCGATATTCATTTTTATTCTTAAAAATCGCTTGTTATGAGTTCAGTTTTAAAATAAAAGTTATCTTTACTCTCCTACTTTTAAAAATGGAAAAAAACCTCAACATCAGATATCAGGAATTTGAAAATGATACCCAGCTGAATGCGTTGGAAAAAAAGCTTTTTGCTGCCGCTTCTGCAGCCAGACTCCAGGCTTATGCACCATACTCTCATTTTCTGGTGGGCTGTGCCATTTTACTGGATAACGGTGAAATCATTTCAGGAAACAACCAGGAAAATGCAGCGTATCCGTCCGGATTATGTGCAGAACGCACCACTATTTTCTGGACTTCTGCTAATTATCCTGATGCGAAAATCAAGACGATCTTTGTTGTAGGCGCTCCTGAAAATGGTGAGACCAAATTTCCAACTCCTCCTTGTGGTGCATGCAGGCAATCCATTTTGGAATATGAAAGCCAACAGCAGGAATTCATTGAAATTTATTTCGCTTCCACCTCAGGAACCATCTGCAAAACTTTTTCTGTGAAAGATTTACTGCCATTTTCTTTTGACCGTTCATTTCTTTAGTGTAAAATCCGTATCTTCGCATCAACTTTTTCAGAAAAGGGAATCACGTCCAATTCGTGAACTGTCCCCGCAACTGTAAATCACGGGATGAAAATAAGTTTATCACTTATCATCCGATTTTTCTGCTTATCAAGCCATTGTAACGATACGAGAAGGCGCAGAAAAGTGAAAGTCAGGAAACCTTACTGAAAAGCAATATATCAATACCGCTTTCGGAGGAAAAGCCTGAACTATGAAACATACCTATTTTCTCGCCTTGCTGTTTTCAGCATTTACAACTGTCCTGCATGCGCAGGAAACTCTTATCGACACGGTGTACATCAGCGATATACGACTGAAAGATGCCGAAAAATCACAAAAAATAATTCGCATCAGCAAAGATGAACTGCTGAATAACCCGGTCAATCTTTCGGAAGTTCTGCGTTTCCAAACGCCCTTTTACATTCGGGAAAACGGTCGCGGAATGGCTGCCTCGCCCTCGTTCCGGGGAACTACGGCACAACAAACGGCATTCTTATGGAACGGCATTCCCGTGAATTCTCTGTTTTTAGGACAAGCGGATGTCAACAATATTGGTTTGCTGAATTATGACCATATCGCTGTAAAACCCGGCGGCGGCAGCATTTCTTACGGAAGCGGTGCTGTGGGCGGAAGCGTTCATTTGAATAACAGCCTTTCTTTTAACAAAGGTTTTAACGGAGATCTGTTTGCAGAATATGGATCTTTTGAAACCTTAAATTCCTCTGTAAAATTAAATTACAACACTGATAAAGTATCTTTCCAACTTAATACGGCTTACACGGAAAGTGAAAATGACTATGATGTTCCCGCTTTGCAATACGTAAACCGCAACGGAAAATACCGCCAACAAAGCTTTGGATTGAGCAGCGGCTATCGTTTTAATACGGGAGATGTTCTGTATTTTCATTCACAAATGAGCGATGGACTGCAGTATTTTCCTGTTTTTTTTGAAGAAGATACCAAGACAAAATACATTACGCAGGGATTCCGTTCGCTGTTGCATTGGGATCACCAAAACCAACATTTTTCCAATCATTTAAAATTAGCATTTCTTGAGGAACAGTTTCGTCATTTTGCTGATATTGAAAAAACGGAAAGCACCGGTTCCGGAGGCCAACTTTTCATGGTGAAAAATGATGCATCATGGACTCGCATTAAAAACTTGGTGTTGATTCTTCAGACTGAATTTCAACATCAGAAAGCAGAAGGCTTTCAGTCCGGAAAGAGCAATCCCAAAAGAAATTTAGGAGCTGCAGCACTTGTCGTGAAAAAACAATGGGGAAAGTCGATATACACTGAAGGAGCCATTCGCAAGGATTTTATTGAAAACATGAACAGTCCGCTGTTGTTTTCTTTCGGATCGCAAATCAAAGCGGCACCGTTTTATACGATAAAATTGAATATTTCCAAAAACTTCAGAATTCCCACGTTTAACGATCTGTATTGGGAACCCGGAGGAAATCCCGATCTGAAACCGGAACATTCTGTGCAAATTGAATTGGGGAATGAATTTCAGTATAAAAATTTCACTCTGGAAATCGTTCCGTATTATCTGCGTGTTTCGGATTTGATACAATGGATGCCGGGAAATACGATCTGGACGCCTTTCAATACCAATGAAGCAGAAAGCTACGGTGCGGAAGTTTATGGTAATTTTTTTGCGAAAATCGGCAATCATCAGCTGAAGCTCAAATCTGCTTATACCTACGCCCTATCCAAAGATCTGGAAACCCAAAAATCATTGATGTACGTACCAAAACATAAATTTTCAGGCACCGCCTCTTTCATGACGAAGTTCGGAAGTATTTTCATACAGGGAATGTTTACCGGACTAACCTTCACCTCTACCGATGAAAACAGGAGAACTGCGCTGAACCCTTCTACGGTAATCAATGCAGGAGTTCAGATCACGCTGAGTCCGCATTTGCAACTCGGCATCAGAGCCAATAATATTTTCAACGAAGTGTACCAAACCAGCCAACATTACCCGATGCCGTTCCGGAATTTCGGGATAAGTCTCAGAAGCCAATTTTAAAACCTTATACAATGAAATTTTCAAAATTAATTACTGTAGGCCTTGCCTTAACTGCCATTTTCATGACTTCCTGCGAACGACATGATCCCGAAGATGAAACACCGATTTCCGGCTATGAAAACGGAATTCTTATTACCAATGAAGGCGGGTTCAGCACGCCAACTGCCAGCGTTTCTTTCCTTTCCAATGATTTTTCTGTAAATGAAAGTGATATTTTCGCGAAAAACAACAACAGCGAAAAACTCGGAAATGTACTGCAAAGTATCAGTTTCAAGGGAGATTTGGCTTATTTAGTGGTGAACAAACCTTCCAAAATTGAAATCGTGAACCGGAATAATTTTCAGAAAAAAGGAACCATCACCACAAATTTAGATCAGCCTCGATATATCGCTTTTCACGGAAATCACACGTATGTTACCAACAACAATTTTTTCGATGTGAAAAAAGTAAGTGTTTTCGATGCCGGAAATCAGTTTGTAAAAGACATTCACTTTCCGCGTTATGCTGAAAAAATCACTTCTTCGGGAGGATATATTTATGTGCAGACAGACGGTGTAGATTATACTCCGAATGAAGTTCCGACCGGACATAGCATCAGCAGAATTAACCCGGCCAACAATGAAGTGGATAAGGAGATTATCCTCACTGATAATGCGCCGATCCGGGATATGGTTTCTGATCAGAATTTCGTGTATGTGCTGACTTCTGACGATCAGAATACGTATCTGTACACCATCACAGCAGATTCTGGAATTTTCAATAAAACCCAGTTTTCCGGGATTACTCAGGCCAGAAATCTTGCTTTGAATGAGGGAAAAATCTATTTCTTTACAGGCGACAATACCGTTCATGCGGTTACCGGAAACACCAGTGCGCCGTTATTTCATACCAACAGTTCTGCGTATGTTTACGGATTTAATGTGATTGGCCCGCATGTTTTTATCTCAGAACCCTCTTTTACTTCCGACAGTACGGTGAAGATTTTTAACCTTTCAGGAGCATTGGTGAAAACCCTGAGCTCGGGAATTGGAACGAATGGATTTTATAAGAATTAGAAGATAGAAGATTAGAGAAAAGACTGTAAACAGATTTACGTTTTGAAGCTGTGTTAATTTTCAGGAATTGACGGACATTGCCAAAGTTTTGAACTTTGGCAATGTTGTTAAAATTCAAGAATCACTTCTCACCCGATGCAAAAACGCTGTTCAGCAGCCAGGTGATGAAAGACAGGGCAATGCTGAAGATAAAAGCCCACCAAAATCCGTCGATTTGCATGCCGTCAACAAAATACTCGGCCATCAGAATGACGATCGTATTGATGACCAAAGCGAAAAACCCAAGTGTAAGAATAGTAAAAGGAAGTCCGAACAATTGGAGTATCGGTTTCACCACAACGTTCAGAATGCCCAAAACGATGGCAAAAATAATTGCAGTAGAAAAACTATCAAAATGAACGCCTGATAGAAACTTCGTCAGCCCGAAAGCTACAATAGCTGTGATTAATAATCTCACTATAATTCCCATAAAACAAATTTTTTAGAAATTAAAGATAAGAAGAATCGGAATATCCACAAAATGAAATGAAGCCCTTTAAAAAAACACTTCGGAAAGCATTTTTCAATCAGGGCTTCAGCTAAGTTTTCATGGTTGTGTTTTATGCAAAATTATATTTAATCAGTTCCCCGCACAATAGCTAGATGTAGTCATTTTTCTTATTTTTTATGAAAACCAATATACTCAATGATGAGTTCGGTAGGTCTCTCTTTTCGTTTTGAAATCCCAACTTTGGTAGCATGGTGAAGTAAAATTCCGTACCTTTGTATGATGGAAGAAATGGTAGTTTTAGTCTCGGAAAACGATGAAGTTTTAGGGCAAATGGAAAAGATGGCCGCTCACGAAAACGGTATTCTTCACCGTGCATTTTCCGTTTTTTTATTTAATGATAATGGTGAAATGCTGCTTCAAAAGCGTGCCGCCCGTAAATACCATTCTCCGGGACAATGGACTAATGCCGTCTGTTCACACCCCAGAATTCAGGAAACCTTTCTGGAAGGCGCGAAACGCCGCATGATGGAAGAAATGGGAATAGAAGCTGAAATAGAAGAAAAATTTCATTTTATTTACAAGGCTGAAGTAGGAAACGGACTTCTGGAACATGAACTGGACCGCGTGTTTGCAGGCACTTATAACGGCTCTTTCCGGCTGAATCCTGATGAAGTGGAAGCAGTACGCTATATTTCTATGGACGACCTGGAAATGGAAATGAAAGAACATCCGGAACATTTCACCGAGTGGTTCAAAATTATTCTGAAAGAATACCAACATCATTTGTAACCTCAGATAACGAACAAATTTTATAAAAAATGAAAAGAACACCCTTATTCAACAAACATGTCTCTCTGGGAGCGAAAATGGTTCCTTTTGCAGGATTCGAAATGCCGGTACAATATTCCGGTCTTACTGAAGAACATTTCGCAGTTCGGGAAAAAGCCGGACTTTTTGATGTTTCGCACATGGGACAGTTTTTTATTGAAGGTCCGGGTGCCAAAGACCTGCTGCAATATGTAGCCACCAATAATGCTGATGCCCTGAAAGACGGCAAAGCGCAATATACTTGTCTTACCAATGAAAATGGTGGAATTGTAGACGACTTAATCGTGTATAAAATGGCCGATGAAAAATATTTTGTCGTGGTGAACGCCTCCAATATTGATAAAGACTGGAATCATATCAGCAACCACAATACTTTCGGAGCTATTATGACCAATGCTTCGGACGAGATGTCGCTGCTCGCGATTCAAGGCCCGAAAGCGACGGAAATTCTTCAGAAACTCACCCCGGTTCAGCTTCAGGATCTTCCGTATTACCATTTTACCATCGGTGAAGTTGCTGGCGTACAGGATGTTATTATTTCCAACACAGGATATACAGGTTCCGGAGGTTTTGAAATTTATTTTAAAAATGAAGATGCAGAAAAACTCTGGGACGACCTGATGTCAGCGGGCGAAGAATTCAGAATGCTACCTTGTGGACTGGGTGCCAGAGATACGCTGAGACTGGAAAAAGGATTTTGCCTGTACGGAAATGACCTGGACGACAACACTACTCCACTGGAAGCCGGTCTGGGCTGGATCACGAAGTTTGACAAGGATTTTGTGGCAAAAGATATTTTAGAAAAACAAAAATCCGAAGGTGTGACGAAAAAATTGGCCGGTTTTGAAATGCAGGAAAAGGCCATTCCAAGAAACGGCTATCCTGTAGTAGATGCCGAAGGAAAAACCATCGGGAAAGTAACCTCGGGAACGATGTCGCCGATGAAGAAAACGGGAATCGGACTAGCATATCTGGACACTGATTTCACGAAAGTGGGAACTGAAATTTTCATCCAAATCCGCAACAAGAATATTCCGGCGCAAGTGGTGAAGCCGCCGTTTGTATAATGTTTTTGCAACCAATATAAAAAGTCAGGCTGAAATGTGGATTCAGCCTGACTTTTTTTTAAGAATATTAAAAATTATTTCACTTCTATTCTTTTAATATCTTGCATTGCAATTTCTTTCTTTGGCACTGAAACGTTCAGAATTCCATTTTCGTAAGATGCTTCTATGTTGTCAATGTCTACAGATTCTGGAAGTGTAAATGAACGGCTGAAAGAACTGAAATTAAATTCGCGCTTGGTAAAAAATCCTTGCTCGTCTTTCTCTTCTGTTTCCGATTTGTTCTCGCTGGAAATCGTAAGTATATTCCGGTCAATACCAATATTAAAATCTTCCTTTTTCATTCCCGGCGCTGCAACCATAATCTGATAGGCACTGTCTTCTTCTTTAACATTCACTGAAGGCATCGTGAATCCAGATTCTAAAAATCGTTTGCCGAAATCAAATACATCTTTTGTGAAAAAATCATCAAAAAAACTGTTTCTTCTGATTAATTGGTTCATAGCAATTGTATTTTAAGGTTAAACATTCTTGAATTTTATTCTTAATTCAACAAAGCTAATGCCTTCTGAGTTTTTGTGACAAAATTTCATACGATCCCTGTCAATCAGCACATTATGTCATAATACGAGAAAAACTGATACCCAAATTGAGTGAAATTTTGACTTGCTTTACCCCAATTAGAGTTCAGTTTTTGTTATTAAAGATGATAAATCGAATGTTTAATCCTTTTCTTTTAGTTCAAAAATTTCATTGACAGTTGTGTTAAAGACCATTGCTATTTTAATGGCCAAAACTGTGGATGGAACATACTTTCCGGATTCTATTGAGTTGATCGTTTGCCGGGATACACCGGTTCTGTCAGCCAATTCCTGCTGTGTCATGTTCCATTTCGCACGTACTTCACGAATGATATTACTCAACAACATCCAATTCCCTGTATCTGATGAAAATTACAATATTCGCCGATAAATAAGTGATAAGCAAGGCTGTAGCCGAATTATAAAATTGCAGATCTTCGTCAAGAAAAAAATTAAAAATTCTTCCTGCTACCACTGTAAATGCCACAATATAAAAAGAGTACGCCCATGCCATCAGCCTAATTCTTATCAGCCGTTCGTCCTCTATTTTTTCTTTCGAAAAGTTAAAAAGAAACAAACCTCCCAAAAGCAAGATCTTTACAATTTCATATTCATCATCAAAATTCAAAATTTGAGTCTGAGTTTGAATTATAAACAAAAGTATAGCGGATATGAAAATACCAGCCCCGATAATTTTACAATAATTTGGAAAAAGATAAATTTTGGTTTTCATTCTAAATTAAGTTTTCGATATGTCAAATATACTTTACATTTTTTAAAGTGAGAAAAATTTTCTTAGTCAAAAATTCTCACTGAAATACAATAAAGATTTTTAAAATTTGTATAATATTATAAGCAGATTTTCCTGCTATTTTTGACCTTAAAATATTTCTTATGAAAATTAGAAAAGGATTAATACCGATGATAGCCGCAGGCTTATTATTGGCTTCTTGCGAAAAAAAAGTAGTAGTACAGGATCAAACCGGAAATGAAACTGCTGTTTCCGATGCACCAAACACGACAATTTCAAACAATGAAACTGTGCAGCGGGAAGATTTGCCTGAGCCTGTAAAATCGTTTGTTGATAAGCATTATGCAGGAACCGGAGTTGCTCATTATGAGTTGAAAACTATTCCTGCGATGGGCGACCGTTACGAGGTAAAAATGAACAACGGAGCCGAAATTGATTTTGACAAAGACGGAAACTGGGAAGAAATAAAAGACGGTCAGGGCGTTCCCGATGCCTTGGTTCCGCAGAATATTCTCTCTTATGTTCAGCAGAATTATCAAGGAATAAAAATTAAATCCATTGACAAGGACAATAATAAAATAAAAGTGGATCTTCTGAACGATATAGATCTGGAATTTGATTCCAATGGTACTTTTATCCGAATCGACAAATAGGATCAACTTCAGTTGAAAGCCTTAACTTCCAATAAAAATGCCTCTGCACTGCACTGCTGAGGCATTTTATTTTTAGTTTCAAAATCTTTCTTTTAAAGATTAATTACTGAAAATATTCTACTCCGTTTTTGAAAATATTATGGTAATTCGCATCTGGAATATTTTTGATCAATCCATTTGAGAAACGTTCAGGATGGGCCATTCTGCCAAATATTTTTCCGTCGAGTGAAGTAATTCCTTCAATTCCAAACAGAGAATTATTAGGATTAAACGGCATTCCGTGAGCGATATTTCCGTCAAAATCTACATATTGTGTTGCGATTTGCCCGGCTTTATATAAGTTTGTCAAAACTTCTTCCGACGCTACAAATCTCCCTTCTCCGTGTGAAATCGGAACCGTAAAAGTTTGGTCTTTCATTCCTTTCAGCCAAGGTGAATCATCATTAACAACTTTCACATTCACCATCTGGGAAATATGTCTCCCAATAGCATTATGAGCCAGAGTAGGTGCATTGGCATCCAAATCGCGGATTTCACCGAAAGGCAATAAACCGGATTTTACCAAAGCCTGAAAACCGTTACAGATGCCGAGAATCATTCCGTCTCTTTCGAGAAGCTGATGAACGGCTTCTTTCATTTTTTCATTTTTCAAAACATTGACGATGAATTTAGCCGAACCATCCGGCTCGTCACCCGCTGAAAAACCACCGGAAAAAACGAGAATCTGTGATTGATTAATTTCCTTCACCCAAAGATTGATACTTTCTGACAATAAGTGATGGTTCAGATTGATCAAAGGAACACTATGAACGTCGGCACCTTCTTTTCTGAAAGCGTTCTGGGTTTCATATTCACAATTGGTTCCCGGGAAAATCGGTGCAAAAACCCGTGGTTTCGCAATGCCGTGTTTTTTGATGAAAATATTTCGTGGTTGCGTAGAATTGAGTTTCTCATCAATATTAAGAACGATTTTTTCTTTTTCTTTGGTGGAAAACAGTTCTTCAAAAGTGGATTTATTCACCTTAAGCAAATCATTGATTTTAAAAGCAGAAGCATTAATTTTCAGAAGAGAATAATCATTAACAATTCCAATTTCCTGAAGGAAACGATGTTCCAAAACCGTTTCGGATTCAATAATCAAACTGCCAATATTTTTATTTAAAAGAAGATTTTCTTCCAGCGAAATTTCAGCACCCAAGCCATTTCCGAAAGCCATCTTTGCAATAGCCACCGCAACACCTCCGTCTTTTACCGTTTTCACGGAAACAATTTTCTTCGCTGTAATATTTTCATAAATGAAAGAGAAGATTTCTTTCAGACTTTCATAATCCGGAAGGCCGTTTTCCTGCGGTTGATGATGGAATAAATAAATTTTGTTTCCTGTTTTTTTAAATTCCGGGGAAATGATATTTTCTTTTTCGCCTTGCGCACAGGCGAATGAAATCAAAGTTGGTGGTACATTCAGCTCCTGATACGTTCCGCTCATCGAATCTTTTCCGCCGATAGCCGCCAATTCAAGATTCATTTGGGCATCATAAGCTCCCAGAAGAGAGGCCAATGGTTTACCCCATTTCTGTGGATTGGTTCCCAGTTTTTCAAAATATTCCTGAAAACTCAAACGAATGTTTTTATAATCGCCACCCATCGCCACAATTTTCGAAACACTTTCTACGACGGCATTTGCAGCACCAATCATTGAGTTTTCTGATGACAAATCCGCATCAAATCCCCAACTTGCCAGAGAAACCGTTTCTACATTTTCTGCATTCAGTACAGGCAGGATTTGCACACTTCCTTCCATCAATGTTTCCTGAAATTTCCCACCGAAAGGCATCGCCACAGTAGTTGCGCCCACCGAAGCGTCGAACATTTCATGTAAACCTTTCTGTGAAGCCACATTTTTATCTGCTAATAACGCAAAGAAATTATTTTCGTTAAAAGAAATTTCATTTGACTTAATGCTTTGTAAATGAGATACTTCAGCAGATTGAGACTTAGCACATCCGTTGGTATCAAGAAATTCGCGTCTTAAATCCACAATTTTATTTCCACGCCAGAAGATTTGCATTCTGCCGCTATCGGTCACTTTTGCAATCTCAAAAGCGTAGATATTTTCTTTCTCGCAAAACTCGATAAACTGTTCCTTATCAGCAGCGGAAATGACCACTGCCATTCTTTCCTGAGATTCGGAAATGGCCAATTCCGTTCCGTTCAGTCCTTCATATTTTAAAGGAACCACATCAAGGTTGATTTCCAAACTGTCGGCAATTTCGCCGATGGCTACAGAAATGCCGCCTGCTCCAAAATCGTTGGATTTCTTAATTAATCTGGTTACTTCAGGGTTTCTAAAAAGCCTTTGAATTTTTCTTTCTTCTACAGGATTTCCTTTCTGAACTTCTGTAGAAAGCGTATGAATAGAGGTCTTGTCCTGTTCTTTCGAACTTCCTGTTGCTCCGCCAACACCGTCTCTTCCTGTCGCTCCGCCGAGAACAATGACCACATCGCCCGGTTCAGGTTTCTCCCGTTTTACCCAATCTTTCGGCACGGCTCCGACGACGAAACCAACTTCCATTCTTTTGGCTTTATAACCTTCGTGATAAATTTCGCTCACCAAAGTTGTCGCCAATCCAATCTGATTTCCGTACGAAGAATATCCGTTCGCAGCCTGTTTGGTAATCGTTCTTTGAGGAAGTTTGCCCGGTAAAGTTTCAGAAATGGGTTCCAAAACATTGCCCGCACCGGTCAACCGCATCGCCTGATAAACATACGCTCTTCCCGACAAAGGATCCCGAATAGCACCACCCAAACACGTGGATGCACCACCAAAAGGCTCAATTTCAGTTGGGTGATTATGCGTTTCATTTTTGAAAAGCAGGTACCAAGGTTCTTTTTTTCCGTCGTATTCAGCCTCTATTTCTACTGTACAAGCATTTATTTCATCAGAAATTACCAGATTTTCCAGTTTTCCGGTTTTATATAAATATTTTGCAGCTATAGTTCCTAAATCCATCAGAGAAACCGCTTTGTGTTCTCTCCCCAAAAATCTCCTTTTCTCCTGATAATCAGCGAAAAGTTTCTCTAAAGTTTCTTTATAAGGACCTTCAAATTTAATGTCCGTTAACGCCGTTTCGAAAGTCGTGTGCCTGCAGTGATCGCTCCAATAAGTATCCAGAACTTTCAGTTCAGTTTCAGTTGGATTTCTTTTTTCAGATTTAAAATAATTCTGAATATGTTCCAAATCATCCAAACCAAAAGCAAAACCGTGTCTATGATAAAAATCCCGGAGTTGGTCTTCAGTAAAATCAATAAAACCATCGTGAGTGATGACCGGATCGGGGGTTCCTTCTGCAGGAATTTCTAAAACTGATAAATCTTTTTCCTGACTTTCCACTTTGTTAATCAGCAGATCTTTAATTTTTACCAAATCATTTTCTGAAATTCCAAAAAGTTCGATGAGTTTTCCGCTTCGAACCTGCGACTGACTGTTTTCTGTGAGGAGAACGATACACTGTTCGGCCGAATCGGCACGTTGATCGTACTGTCCCGGAAGGTATTCTGTTGCAAAATGCGGCTCTTTCGCCGGATTTTCTTCGTGCAGAATATCAGTAACCGGATCCACAAAAGTACTGTTGACCACCTTGGCAAACTCAGCTTCATTCAGTCCAAAAATGTCATAAACATTATAGACTTTGGCGTTCTGAATGGCAGGAACGATATTCTTTATTTCATTAAGAACTTGTGGACTTTCAACATCGAAAATTCCTTTTTTTTCTACGAAAATTCTTTTGTTCATTATATTATTTTAAACGCCAGGAGCGCAAATATTTTTATTAATTATGATCTGTTTGATGATCGCAAAGTCTGCCTTTGAGCAGAGCATCAGTATCCTTTATTTCAAAAATGTTTCCGCTCAAAACTTACACTTTTAAACTTAGAAAAAAATGCAGACAAAACCGCCTGCATCATTTTTATACTTTTAAATCTGCTTCCAGGCCGATTTCGCCGGAATACTTTTCCAGAATTGGCTGGGCTTCATTTTTAATAAATTCCTCTGTTTGAATGGGCGCAAAACCAATGAAATTTTTGGGATCGAGGACTTCCATTATTTTAGATTTTTCCATTTTCAGGGAATTGTCGTTCATGATTCGTTCAATCAAATCATTTTCCTTGCCTTCTATTTTCACTTTTTTGCTGGCTTCCATGCTGTGAATCCGGATAATTTCGTGAATTTCTTGTCGGTCGCCGCCGGCTTTCACTTCTTCCATAATGATGTATTCGGTCGCCATAAATGGAAGTTCATCCATAATATGTTTGTTGATGCGGTTTTCGTACACTACAATTCCGTCCATTATATTATTCCAGATCAGGAGAATGGCATCGATGGCCAAAAACGCCTGCGGAATGGTAAGTCTTTTATTGGCTGAATCGTCTAACGTTCTTTCAAACCATTGCGTAGAAGCGACCATTGCGGAACTTGACGACAAAGACATCACGAATTTTGCCAACGCTCCGATTCTTTCAGAACGCATCGGATTGCGCTTGTATGCCATTGCAGAGGAACCGATCTGGTTTTTTTCGAAAGGTTCTTCAATTTCTTTTAAATTCTGCAAAAGCCGAAGGTCATTGGAAAATTTATGTGCTGACTGTGCTATATTGGAAAGCAATGCCACCACTTTTGCATCAATTTTTCTATCATACGTTTGTCCCGAAACGCCAAAAACTTTTGGAAAACCAAATCTCGCTGAAAGTTCCTTATCCAAATGTTTTATCTTAGAATAATCCCCATTGAACAGCTCAAGAAAACTCGCTGCAGTTCCAGTGGTTCCTTTCACGCCGCGGAATCTTAACGTTTCAAGAAAAAATTCAAGTTCTTCAAAATCCAAAATGAGAGACTGAAGCCAAAGTGTGGCTCTTTTTCCAACGGTAGTAAGCTGCGCCGGCTGAAAATGCGTGAATCCCAACGTGGGCATATCTTTATATTGAATGGCAAAATCTGAAAGTTTTTTGATCACGTTAACCAATTGTTTTCTCACAATCAGCAATCCGTCGCGCATCTGAATCAGATCGGTATTATCACCTACGAAAGCGGAAGTTGCCCCCAAATGGATGATACCTTTCGCAGAAGGTGCTACATCTCCGTAAGCGTGAACGTGTGCCATCACATCATGGCGAAATTTCTTTTCATATTCTGCAGCTTTACCATAATCAATGTTTTCTGCTTGGTCTTTCAGTTCCTGAATCTGTTCCGATGAGATATTCAGTCCGAGATCTTTCTCGATTTCGGCAAGCGCAATCCAGAGTTTTCTCCAGTTGCGGAATTTATTTTCGGGCGAGAAATTATAGAGCATTTCCTCACTTGAATAGCGTTCTTCAAGGGGGTTTTTGTAGGAATTCATTTTCATTTTTCTTTTACAGCACAAATTTAAGATTTTTTTAATGATCCTGAAAGCCGCTGAAGCATATCCGGACCTCATTTTGGCGCAAAATTTGACCCGTATATTTCTGATTCAAATCTTATATTATGAAAAAGATCATTATTTCCGCAGCGCTTTTATTAGGTTCTACAACATTCATCACCACTTCCACGCAATCCTGTATGACACTCGCCACTTCCAGCGTTGGTTTATCCATCATTAAACAAGTATTGCTTGGAGGAATTAATTCCGCAGCAGGAATTTTCAGTAACAAACAGGCTTTTCTACAAAACGATCTGATTATAAAAGCATTACCTTCAAACCTAAGGAGTATTTACAATATGTTGGATTCTGTGGCTCCCGGTCTCGCGGCTCAGGGAAAAAATTATATCGCTGAAGCTGCAGTTTATACTGTAAATACCTCCACTCCCATCCTCAGAAACGCTGTAAACAGCCTGAATGCTAACGATGTCACCCGAATAATGCAGGGCCAGGACGGCATTGCCACGCAAATTCTCCGTGAAAAAACTGAACAACAACTCGTACAAGCGATTATGCCAAAGGTAGATGCTAAACTGAACGAATTCGGAATTGTAAGAAGCATTAATATGGCACTTCAGGGAACTAATTTATTGGGAACTTTATTAGGAAATCAAAGCAGTTCAAATCTTGGAAGCAACGGGCTCAGCAGGCTGGCTTCTGAACAAATGGTGAATGGAATGTTCAACATTATTGAGCAGCATGAAAAGCAAAATCGGGCATCCATGTTAGGCGCATTCAGCGGAGCAGCAAATAAATAATTTTCTTCTATTCTACATAAAATGAAGCCACCGAGAGGTGGTTTTTTATTAAAAAAAGATTAATAAAGCCTAAATCGGCTAATAAAGAGTAGTTTACAAGAGTGGAGAACTCTATCGGTAACGATTTAGTAATGGTGCTTACTGCACTTGCTTTCACTTGATTACCTTGTAAATCATTAATGCAAATGTAATAAAAAATGGGTAGAGTACATTAGTGCTTTACCCATTTTTTCGCCCTTTCCTTTCTACTGAAATATCAATAAAATCTCCCCACTGGGGGTATTCTGTGATATTGGTTTCAATATTATTCCCAAATTTTGGCATATCAACAATAGATGCAGCTCCGAAACAAATTGTGAGAACTTCTAAACGACTATGCTATGGAAATCGTGTTGAATAAGATATTAGCGCAAATTCATCATCAGGAAGATAAATTTTCTTCTCAAAAGATGCCAACGGCGGAAGAGGCTTATCAAATGACCCTGTTCCTAAAGGAAATGTTGTTCAATATAAAAGCCCAAGTCGTACAGGATGGATTTACAAATGAACAGCAAGAAATTGACTTTTTCAAGAACATTAAACCACAAATCTTAGGGAAGCTCATTTACTATAATAAAGTCTTCCGCATCGAAACTACCTGCCCTGTGAGCAATGGCAAAATACACCAAAGCTATTATGAGAACCTATTAAAAACCCTCAAATTACAATATAAAGAAACTATTTGCAATGAGGATTTTTACAGATACTACCGTGCAGGCAGAATAGACCGTGACCATACTTATTTCAGGCTCGGACAAATCAATTACCACGATGGATTAAAGAGTGGTGTATTTGAAATTGACCTTAGCTTTTCAACATATTTTGATAACAAAATAGCCCACATTATAGCGAATGAATTACTTTATACTTATATGCTTACTAAAATCAGCCCCGAAGAAAATCCAGATTTGATTTTATTAAATGGAGAAGCAAACAAGGATATTTCGTGGACAAATTCTCAAAATGCACTTATCGAACTGATATATGCTCTTTATGCTTCTAATTCCATTGCACACGGAAAAATCGGCATCCGAAAATTAGCTTTGATTTTTCAAGTGCTATTCCGAACTCCCTTAAACGATATACATCACTCTTTCCACCGAATGAAAACAAGGGCAGGTTCCCGAACGGCATTTTTAGACCAGCTCAAAATATCCCTCGAAGAATATATGGATAAAGACCTTTAGCTACATTAAAAAACGGTATGTCCAGAGCAGTACACAAAATGTACTGCTTTTTCTTTGCCCATATCTGCCAATTGGCAAATGCTCTCAAAACTTCATTACAAAATATCCAAAATCCCCTAAAATCCTTATTAAACAAGGGTTTTCACTAATTGTAAAAATTTTCAAAAAACCGCCAAACCAATTGGCAAGGCTTGGCAGACAAACACTGCCACCTTTCACAATTTTGCATAGCGAACTTTAAAAAGCTGTGCAATGAAAATAATAACCATTGAAGAAGAAGCGTGGCAACAGCTAAACAGCCGTATCAATGCCATTGCCGACTACCTGAAAAGATTGGATGATAGAAGCTATGATGACCTGTGGGTCAATAACCACGAGGTATGCCAATACCTGCATATCAGCGAAAAGACCTTATGGCGCATGCGCACCAAAGGCGAGATTGCTTATTCAAAAATCTACGGTCAGTATTTCTACACCATAGGAGCAATTAAGGATATGCTCAATGCCAATGCCATACAGAGCAGTGATGAATTTGTGCAGGAGCTTATGGCAAAAGGCAAAAGCTATATCGAAAAAGGCAGAAAGCTAAAGGCAGACAAAAAATAGGTATGAACCCTTAAAGTATATTCCTATGAATATTGACAGAATGGAATTTTTGGCGTGGATGGAACGCTTAATGGGTCGCCTTGATATACTGGGCGATAATATAGACGAGTTGCAAAAGAAACGCAACAGTATAGATGGCGAGGAACTGCTCGATAATCAGGATTTGCTTCAAATGCTGAAAATAAGCAACCGCTCTCTGCAACGGTATCGCTCCATTGGCAAACTACCTTATTATACGATAAGTGGAAAATTGTATTACAAGCTATCTGATGTACATCAGTTCATAAGAGAGAGTTTTAACCCTCCCTCAAAATGAACGCCAATGAAAGACAAAGGCTGCCTTTGAGTGCCAAATTGAGCAATACAGCCAACGCTTCATTTACATTCGGCAGTGAATTTTTAAAACTTTCAAAATATGAGCGAAGAAATCACAAACAAACAGGAAATGCCCGAACAATTATCGGACATATTATTGGTGCTGGATAAAGAAAAAATGAAAATCCAAGCCGTAAAGAGTATTGACGAGAACGGAAAAATGGAAACCGTTGACCCCACGAAGAAAAACCAAAACCAGTTTATGCGTGTGGATAAAAGCGGCGACTTTTTTTCCAACTTCTTCTCCAATTTTTTCAGCCAATTAAAGAACCCTACCAATTTTTCATTCTTCAAAGTGCCTGCACCTATTGCAGTCGAAAAAGCACAGGAAATGCAAAAGCAGGTAAATAAGCCCACTCCAGAAGGCGAAAAAGTGATGAAAGAACACGAAGTAAAAATAGAGCCGCAACAGGATAAGAAACAAGAAAATCAAAATAATATGGCAACAACACAAACAACACAGCAAGCCAGCGAGTACCGCTACAAACCGGAGCAGATTGATTGGGACACAATGAAAAACCTCGGATTAAGCAAGGAATACCTTGAAAAAAGAAACCTGCTTGACCCTTTGTTACGAGGTTACAAAACCAATGAACTTTTGCCGATAGGCGTTAACTTCGGAGGTTCTGTTCTTCGCACAGATGCCCGATTGTCTTTACAGCAAGCCGAAGATGGAAATGTTATCGTAGCAATGCACGGTATCAAAAAAGAACCCAACCTGCATTTTGAGTTTTTCGGACACAAGTTTACCGATGAGGACAAAAAGAACCTGCTCGAAACAGGTAATATGGGGCGTGTGGTTAACCTGACCAATTCCAAAACGGGCGAACTGATGCCATCCATTATCAGCATAGACAGGCTAACCAATGATGTAATTGCCTTACGGACGGATTTCATAAAAATTCCCGATGAAATTAAAGGTGTAAAACTGAACGATGAGCAAAAACAAACTTTAATGGAGGGTAAACCGCTAAAGTTAGACGGTATGATTTCCACGAAAGGAACGGAGTTCTCGGCAACGGTCCAATTCAATGCAGACAAACGTTATGTGGAGTTCCTGTTTGACCGCAATAATTCCAACAGGCAAACTCAAAGCAACGGTCAAACTCAAAACAATCAGCAAAGCCAGCCGCAGGAAGCTCCAAAAACATTCAGAGGTAAAGAATTGACCGATGATCAACATAAGGATTTCAAAGCCGGTCAAACCATCTACATTGATGGATTGAAAGATAAAAAAGGGCAACCATATCAAGGTTATATCACTTTCAATAAAGAAAATGGAAAAACCAATTTTGAATTTCCAAATCAATATAAGGAAAGGATAAAACCGACCGAAGCCCATAAAACGCAAACTGCTGTCAATTCGGAAGGTAAAACCAATGAGGCCACCAAGAACATCAAAGAGCCTTTGAAGTCTGGTCAACAAACACCGAAAAATAAACAACAGCAGGAACAACAGGAAAAGCCCAAAGCTCCAGCAAAAACCAGAGGCAAAAAAATATCTTAAAGTATGAAAACAATCATTGCAGAAAAACCAAGCGTAGCAAGGGAAATAGCAGGACTTGTGGGAGCATCTGATAAAAAGGATGGCTACCTTACAGGCAATGGCTATTTTGTTACGTGGGCATTCGGTCATTTAATAGGATTGGGAATGCCCGAAGATTACGGGATTTCGGGATTTGACAAAGCAGCTTTGCCAATACTCCCCAATCCTTTTTTGCTGACCGTCCGGAAAGTGAAAAAAGACAAAGGTTATACCGCCGATACAGGTGCATTAAAGCAATTGAAAGTCATTGAACAGCTTTTTAGCCGTAGCAACAGCATTATTGTTGCTACCGATGCAGGACGTGAGGGCGAACTCATTTTCAGGTACATTTATGAATACCTGAAATGTAACAAGCCCTTTGAACGCCTTTGGATAAGCTCGCTTACCGAAAAAGCCATTAAACAAGGCTTTGATAACCTTAAAGACGGGGCAGCATTTGACAGACTTTACCAGGCGGCACAAGGCAGAAGCCGTGCCGATTGGCTCGTGGGCATCAATGCTACACAGGCATTGAGCATAGCCGCAGGAAATGGTATCTATTCACTCGGAAGAGTGCAAACGCCTACATTGGTTTTGATATGCAAACGCTATCTGGAAAACAAAAATTTCTCGGTAAAGAGATATTGGCAGATACAGTTATCGCACAACAAAGAGCTGATAGATTTTAAAAGCATTTCCAAAACCAAATGGGAAGACCAAAAACTTGCCGATGATACGCTGAAAGCCATTCGGCGAAGCGAAATGGCAACGGTTACATCGGTAGAAACCAAAAGTGTAACGGAGCAACCTCCTTTATTGTTCGACCTAACCGGACTGCAAAATGAAGCTAACAAAAAACTGAACCTTTCTGCCGAAGAAACGCTCAATATTGCCCAAAGCCTCTACGAAAAAAAGTTTATCACATATCCACGTACCGGGAGCAAGTACATACCAGAAGATGTGTGGGCAGAAATTCCCAATCTCGTAAGAGCTTTGCAGGACAGAGAAACTTGCAAGCAAGCAGTGTCAAAAATAAAATGGGGACGTTTCAATAAACGCATCGTGAACGATTTGCGTGTTACCGACCACCACGGATTATTGATTACGGATAAAATCCCGTCTGCCCTGAACGCAAAGGAAAGCTCCGTTTATGATATGATTGCCTTTCGGTTGCTCGAAGCCCTTTCACAAGCCTGCATCAAAGAGATAACCGATGTGGGTTTACAGGCGTTGCATTATGATTTTACGGCAAAGGGTTGTAAGGTTATAGAAGCGGGCTGGCGTTCCATCAAAGGCAGTTTCTCCGATGATGATACCGAGCCTGTACAGGATTTGCCCGAACTGAAAAAAGGCGATGAACTTAAAAAAAAAGAAGCCTCCGTTTTGGAAAAAAAAACCAAACCGCCTGTATTATATACCGAAGCAGGGCTTTTGTCGGCTATGGAAAGTGCAGGAAAGGAAATCGAAAATGAAGACGAACGGAAAGCCCTGCAAAATATCGGTATTGGCACTCCGGCTACAAGAGCCGCAATAATTGAAACCCTGTTTACCCGTAACTATGTACAACGTGAAAAGAAATCCTTAATCCCTACCGAAAAAGGATTGCAGGTGTACGAATTGGTCAAAGACCGTAAAATTGCGGATGTGGCAATGACCGCCGAATGGGAATTGGCTTTGCAAAAAATCGAAAACAACGAAGCCGATGCAGGGGCATTTCAAAAAGAAATGGAAACTTACGCCTCATCTATTACCAATGAACTGTTGCAAACTTCGATTGCTCAAAATAACCTGCCAAAATTGGTTTGCCCGAAATGTAAAAGCCAGCAACTCACTATCCGTGATAAAATAGTGAAGTGTCCTGATGAGGCTTGTAATTGGGTACAGTTCCGTAATGTATGTGGCGTACAAATCGGCATAGCCGATATTGAAAGCCTTATCAATAAAAAGAAAACTTCACTCATCAAAGGAATGAAAAGCAAGGCAGGTAAGAAATTCGATGCTTATATCGTGTTGAATGAGGATTGCAAAACCTCTTTTGAGTTTACCAAAAATAAAAGCTACAAAAAGTAATGGAAAATAAGCCTATTAGCATAATGGAAATCAAAAACCTGATTTATTCCATACGTGGAAAGCAAGTGATGTTGGATAGCGACCTCGCTTCCTTATACCAAGTGGAAACAAAAAACCTCAACAAAGCCGTAAAAAGAAATATTGAAAGGTTTCCTGCTTCTTTCTGCTTTCAACTGACCGAAGAGGACGTTGAAAACTTGAGGTTCCAAATTGGAACCTCAAGTTTGAGCTACGGCGGAAGACGTTATCTGCCCTATGTTTTTACCGAACAAGGGGTCGCAATGGCTTCTGCCATACTCCGTTCAGATATAGCGGTTAAAGTCAGTGTTGAAATTATGGAAGCCTTTGTAGAAATGCGGAGAATGCTTACCAGCAATGCCTCTCTTTTTCATCGTTTAGATAACATTGAACTGAAACAATTAGAAGCCGACCAAAAATTTGAAGAGATTTTTAAGGCTTTGGAAAGCGATAAGCTCCACAGTGAAAAAGGAATTTTCTACAATGGGCAGGTTTTTGATGCCTATGTCTTTGTATCAGACATTGTTCGTAATGCCAAAAACTCCATTATCCTGCTGGATAATTATGTGGATGACACAGTATTGACCTTATTGGGCAAACGCAATGATGATGTTACTGCCACAATCTATACCAAAAGCATTAACAATCAACTACGTTTGGATGTACAACGGTACAACAGCCAATATCCTCTGATTGAAATTGAGATTTTTTCCGATGCCCACGACCGATTTTTGATTATTGACGGTACGGAGCTTTACCACATCGGGGCATCACTAAAAGACCTGGGCAAAAAATGGTTTGCCTTTTCGAGAATGGATATTGAGGTGGGCAGAATGCTCAAAATCTTAAACCAACAATAAACCCTCTAATTCAGAGGGTTTTCTTTAGTTTTTTGATGCTTCAAAATGCTCTTGTACGTTCTTAAATTAACTTCAATAATATTTTTTCTTTAGCCATAAACTTGCCCTTACCAATAATATGAGTACCGGAACTTCTACCAGTGGGCCGATAACGCCCACAAATGCCTGTGGCGAATGAATACCGAAAACCGCTATTGCTACGGCTATTGCCAATTCAAAATTGTTTCCTGTGGCTGTAAATGCGATGGATGCGTTTTTATCGTAAGGAACTTTAAGGGATTTATTGATAAAGAAGCTCACGAAAAACATCAGTACAAAATAGATTACTAACGGTATTGCCACTTTTACTACATCCATTGGCAATTCCAATATTTTATCGCCTTTCAGACTGAACATTAATACGATTGTAAACAGTAAAGCATATAATGTAATGGGCGATATTCGGGGTACAAATTTCCTGTTATACCATTCTGTACCTTTTGATTTGATAAGGAAGTAACGACTTAAAAAACCTGCTAAAAATGGAATGCCTAAGTATATCAATACGCTTTCGGTTACGTCTTTCATTGATACGCTTACATTGAAGTTGGCTAATCCTAATTTTGAAGGTAATACGTTGATGAACAGCCAAACTAAGAAGCTATAAGAAAGTATCTGGAAGATACTGTTTAATGCAACTAACATAGCTGTATATTCTCTGTTTGCTTTAGCTAAGTCACTCCAAACGATTACCATTGCGATGCACCTTGCCAAACCTATCAATATCAAGCCTGTCATATAATCGGGTTCGTTCCGTAAAAACAAAACTGCTAAACCGAACATCAGTACCGTGCCGATAACCCAATTCAGCAATAAGGATATACCGATTACTTTTTTATCCTTAAATGCCATAGGTAACAATGAATAATCAACCTTTGCCAATGGCGGGTACATCATCAATATTAAACCTATTGCCAACGGAATGTTTGTAGTGCCTACGGATAGGGCATTTGTAATTTTTGAAATACCGGGAAAGATATATCCCAATCCTATACCTACTGCCATTGCAAGGAATATCCATAAGGTAAGGTATCTGTCTAAGAATTTTAGTTTTGGTTGCATTGCGTGGCTAATTTGTAAGTTCTTTATATTGGTTTGATGTCAATAATTTTTCTAATTCTGCAATATCTTTTATTTCAATTTTTATCAGCCAACCATTTCCAAAAGGTTCTGAATTGATTAGTGTTGGTTCTTTTAATAAGCGTTCGTTCGTTTCAACGATTTTACCCGATACAGGCATAAATAAATCACTGACCGTTTTAACCGCTTCAACAGAGCCGAATACTTCGTCCTGCCGAAAACTATATCCAACATTGGGTAAATCTGCATATACGATTTCGCCTAATTCGCTTTGTGCAAATTCGGTAATGCCTATTGTACCTGTGTTGTCCTGTACGCTTATCCACGTATGTTCTTTTGAATACTTTCTATCGGTTGGAAATTCCATCTTTATAAATTCTTTGATTAGTAACCTCTCCTTAAATTCTCTGCGTATTCGTTTGGTAAAATGCTTTCCTCTACTGCTTTTGCGGCTCTTTCAATATCATAATCAAATCGTATAAATTCCACACTGATACTGTCTTTGTCCAATACAGAACTTTGCTCATTGATAGTAAGCATTACATAACCGCCTCTTACATCGCTGTCTTTCGGCTTTCCTACCGAACCTATATTGATGGCGTGTCTGAAATGGTCTTGTCCGTCAATGCCCGAATTTAAAATGCGGTGGTATGGCTTGTGTGTATGTCCGAAACACATAATGTCTGCGTCCGCCTGTTCCATAATTCTAAGCATACTTTTTTCTTCCCTGTCCTCAAATAAGTATTCGTTTATTTTTCTTGGGCTACCGTGTACCAATAGCAAATTGAGCTTATCCTCGTTCAACTGAAATTCTACTTTGATATGTGCCGGAAGTGTACGCAAATAGGCTCTTTCTTCATCTTTCATAATAGAGTTGGTAAAAGAAATAGATATACTGCCGTTGTCTTTTTCGGGTTCAGTTTTATACGCACATCCGCAATCGTTGCTCATACGTCCAATACCAAAATCATAATTCCCTGCAATGGTTGGTATTTTGCGTTTACGGATTTCGTTCACTACTTCATTTGCCCAAATATTATAACCGACCAAATCGCCTAAGCAATAAATACTATCGGGATTTCTTTTTTCTACATCATCAAAGAATGCTTCTAATGCAGGTAGATTGGCGTGAATGTCGCTGAATAATGCAATTTTCATTTTTATTGATTTTAAGAATTATATTTTTAATGTTTCATTAATTTTAGCAACATCCCGAATTAGGTGTACAGCAAGCATTATTCAGGTCTGATAATTTTACTTTCTGTTTTTCGGCAGGAATACCGCAAGCATCTTGAGCTAAACAGGCGGTTTGTTTATTCTTCAGTATAAAATGATTTCCGTTAAAATCCAAATCAAATTTACCAATCGTTTCACTTTGGTATTCTACTTCTATTTCGGCATCTTCAATACCCAACTTTTCTTCGGATAGCTTAATGATGTTTAATAGCTTTGTTGGCTTTAATCGGTGTTCAAAATCGTTGGCATTCCATAATTGGAAATTGACAACTTTTTCGTTTCTAATTGTTCCGCCACAATCAATGAAGTGTTTTGTAATAACACCTATCTCGGTAACGTGAAAGTGTTCGGGTACAAATGTTCCGTTCTCTAATTGAAATTCAACATTATCCAATGCTGGTAAGATTTCTTTGATGTTTGATAGTTTCATTATTTTTTTATTTAATTGTTATATTGCTTTATTGCGATTAATGTGCTTAAAAAAAATGCTTAACAGCATTTATCAACCTCTACATTATCTATAAAGAAAGCATTGAGTTCCTTTTTAATCTGCTGCCAAACATTTTCAGCAATACAGTAGCACACACTTGTCCCTTCTATATTGCCTTTGATGATACCAATGTTTTTAAGCTCTTTTAAATGTTGTGAAATCGTAGCCTGCGCCAATCCTAATTCTTCCACTAAGTCATTACAAATGCAAGCATTCTGCTTGATGATGTATTGCAGGATAGCTATACGGGCAGGATGAGCCAGTGCCTTTAAAGTGGTTGCCAAGCTGTTTTGCTGTTCTGTAAATATTTCTGTTTTTGTTACGCCCATCTTATTTGTAATAATATATCGCAATATTACGATAAATATTTAAACCACAAAAGTAGTTTGTGAAAAAACATATAGCCAAGCACCAATTCTGTATAAATAATCAGTTCAATTTTCTATTGTAAATCGCCAAATCCTGCCTTTCAAAGCCAAACGCTGCAACATTATCAAAGGCATTTGCTCCTGCTTATAATTTTAGGATTTAAGTAAAATTCTAATCAAAATAAGTATGGATGTACAGCAAAAAGACCTGTCGTATTTCAGATTACGACTGCAAGAATTATTAAACAGCAGCTTTCCCGAAAAGGCACACGACCAAAAATTTATTGACCAACGGTCTTCGTGGGCTGCCAATGCTTATGAGGGTGCTTTCCGTTCGG
>Ga0209916_1000303_pt1 | contig 87053 bp, 68 predicted proteins | sample ThiBio_1000_plan_FD_183956 | JGI IMG/M metagenome (GOLD analysis project Ga0209916, IMG submission 183956) | Wastewater bioreactor microbial communities from Cape Town, South Africa - Thiocy_solids_2 (SPAdes) | ecosystem: Engineered > Bioreactor > Thiocyanate-remediating > Anaerobic-Aerobic ... | reverse complement strand
GACATGCTATACTCCCTGATATTGGTTTCCCTCACAGATAAGTCAGTTGATGACAGGCAATTTGGAACACTTGCCTGATACCTTGCTACGGGTACATTTGTCAAAGAACCTTTACGGGCGCACCTTTAAACTCTATTGGCTTATTAATGCCTTTGTTGATTTGATAAATACTGTTTCCCATCTCCGACAACTTTTTGAATCCGGTTACCAAAAGTTATACACCGAAGAAAGACCGGATTACCGTAACGACAACCACGAGAAACACGCAGCTTCCAAACCACGCCGCCGCTACCTTTCCAGTGTCGGGATCACCGGAGTTCCATTTTTGGTAAACTTTCACGGCACCAATCAAGCCCAAAATTGCACCTACCGCATACATCAGGTTGGTTCCGGAATCAAAGTAGCTGCGAACCTTTTGGTTTGCCTCCTGGATGCCGGCATTGCCGTCCTGAGCCACTAAATTGATCTGGCTAATAATCAGAGTCAATAGTACCAAGATTTTCCCCTGCCGCCTTTTAAAAAGGCTTTTCACACGCCTCATTTTCATAGTGGTTATTTTATTTTTAAAAAAAGCTCCGCCCACTATATCCATACGCCCTTTAATTCCGCTTCACTTAAATGGACGGAGCAATTTGTTGCGTATTCAGCTATAATAAAATTTTCAATGAATGCTTTATGAGAAGATAATTTTACCGTCGGGTATTTGCTCAACACCTGATGAAGTGAGAGCAGAAGATCGCTTTTCGCGGGAGTGCCCGACCCCATAGCAGATGCCAGCGCCCGGATTTCGTCCGTCAGGGCCTGAAGCAATTTTGAATTTTGATTTTCACCTTCGGGGTTTATCGAAAGTTGAGCCCTTGCATCAGTGGCTTTTTCTGCTGAGGAGATTGGTCGTGTTGAAGTTTTTTGTTTCCGCTTCATCAAGTGGACTAGGTCATGCTTGTAATACATCATTACTATAAATGCATAGTATACCGTTAATGCACATGTGATCATTTTTAGGTATTCAGCCCAGGAAATTTGACTAAGCATTTTTTCAAAATTTTTGTTCATGAATCGACATCCTCTCATTTTAGAAATGGTGTCGCTTAATTCTTAGTGCAAATTACATTTCAACGAATGCCATTTGGGTGAATCATGGTGAACTGAAGGTGAATTACTAATAATCAGCAGGACTCAGTATAGAAGTCTTGAAAGGAGAGAAAAGCAGAGGTTTCCATTGATTTTATGTTCCGGCTGACCAAAGTTGAATGGAACAGCATAAAGGATTAACGCGAAGCTGTAGAAAAATTGGAATCTTCAAGGTCGCAATTTGCGACCTTGAACACAGGTAGGGGACACAATCTTAAATACTTGCCTACGCATTACAGAGCACGGAGTGGCAATGCTAAGTGGCATACTGAACAGCGACAAAGCTATTCAAATGAACATTGCCATCATTCGGGCCTTCGTCGAAATGAGGAGGTTTAAAATTATCTATACCGACTGGAAGGAGCAACTTCGCGAACTGAGAGATAAGATCAGTGGAAATGATGCACAGCTTTCTCAACTTTATGATGCCCTGAAAAATTTGTTAGATAATAAAGCTGCCCAAAAGAAATGGGAAGAAAGGAAGAGAATCGGATTTAAAATAATTACAAATTAGTGCAAAAACTCTCGACATTGTAAATCCGTTAGAAAATGTATAATGTATATATATAATGTCTCGTTCTCTTATCTTACAGGATAAGGCATGGCTTTTGATAATGGTCTAAAGAAATAATTGCCCAGCATATTTCCCTATCTACTGTAAAACATTCATTGAATTATCAGATGTAATATCTGAAAGACGTGGGTATATTCTCTATATTCTTAACATTCAGTTCAGCAAGGATTCCCCCTATTTGCCTGGAAAAAAAAATGGTTACCGGTTGCCCTCCGGTGATACTTGACGTATTCCAATTCATTCTTGCAAGCCCCATAATGTCCTTTGCAGCTGACTCAATATCAATATCTTCATTACTTCTTATCTCAATAGGTCTCGGAATATGAGCGCCTGGATAAGTACTTAATGTTTTTATATAACCTGTAGAAAATAAATATGACTGAGCATCATTAATAATACAAAGGGTACCTCTATTAACTGGATAATTGTTGTGCTTTAAGAGTCTAAAAGACGTGGGCAGAAGATTTATTAGTTCAACAACAGGAATACTGTTGAATGCCCTTCTGAATCCATATTCTTCATTTTCATCGAAGAAAGACGTTTTGTGAAGAACAATTTTCTTGGGGCTTAATCCTGTCCGATAATTATACTCATCAATTATTCTTAATCCTAATTCATAGGCTTGGTTTTCTGATAAATGAACCATTTTGGTTTTATCAGGATCGTACGCAATGTCTCCGCCTCGCAATGCAAATCCTTCACCATCAGATGAGAATGCTTGCGCAAGGCATGATTTGACAACAGATTTTTGATTGGTTTTCACATGATGGAAAGTAATGCCAACAAAACAAGTGTCAATTGAATCGGACTTTAATCTCCAGGGTATTCCTCCCGCTTTATAGTATATGGCAACAGAGAAGTGCCAGGCCCTTGTAGCAGTATCCTGATTATCGCGTCCATCAGAAAATAATCTGTTAGTCCCAATTTGGATAGGTAATTTCGCTTGTATTGCCTTTGCCTTTAATGCCCTTCTAAAATCACGGTATAACAAATCCTCCTCAGTTTCAACAACTACTTCTTCGAATAAGGAAAGTTGTTGTGTAATTCTGTTTACATTGGCTATTTTTTTAAATGTCGTTTTTTCCTTCAAAGTAAGTTTTCTCTCTACATGATGACAAGCCTCTATTACTGAATCAGGAATGGCACAAATTATTAAGTTGGGGCGATTGTTCTCAATATCTGCGATTCGCCTGATTCCCTCATTAAATAATTCCAGCACGGTTTCGAATCGGTTACTATCGTCATTTATTTGTAGTGCTTTATTCAGATGTTCATCATAAATATGATAAGTCCACAATTGGTTTGTATTTAGTGTGGACCTAAAAATTGCCTCAAACCCATCGAAATCGGGATACTGAGCAAAGTTTTTCATTGTTGTTGGAATGTGATTTCTACAAGTTTCGACCCATTGTAAGGCTTTATTATTCATTTCTGCTGTTCCTACTAGTCCAATTCTTAGCTCTTTCAATTGAGCAGCCCCGAACCGGATATCAAAAGGTCCAGCTTCTTTTAATCCTACCTTAGGATCTATAAAATCGCCAGGTCCACCAAATTCCAATAGCGCAGGTTCTATTTCCACTATACGTATATCCATTTGCTTTTGTTATTTCTCTTTATCATTCTCACTTTTTAGTCCCTCTAAAAGTGCTATTTCTTCCTTTTCCGCAATCTGCGCAATTTCTTCATCTAAATCAGAATCGTCAAGTAGCCTTTGTTCCTCTTCTATTTCCTCCATGTTCTGAACATAATTTAGACTCGTGGATAGATATTCATTAGACAGTATTATGTTATCGCCAAAGCCTGAAATTGACGACGTATTAAGTTTAAAAACATCATTTGATCCGTTTGATAGTACCCACATCCAAAAAGTAAGGTCGTTAAGTACATTAATATTGTAATCACGCGAAGCTTTTTTTGTTGCCAATGCGCCAACTCTTTGTGAAGCTAATAATTGCTTTTCTCCATCTAAGGTAAAAACATAAGAGGGTTCAATCATAATTCCCCATTCATTACCAAACTTCTTTACAGAATAAGTAAATGCTTTGTGCTCCCAGTATCTAATTTTATCTTTTGCAGCATTATACCTTGGCCTAACAATTGTTCTTGTCGCTTTTTTAAATCGTGCTTGATAGGAAACAATACGTTCTCCTTCTTCTGTTTTTGGATAATATGCTCGTTTCCGTTCTTGGTCAACAATCATGCCTTTACGGTAAAAGTGTGATTTAAGACAATCATTAAACATCCGAATAAATCTCTTTTCGCCTTCATCCAAAGATAAGAATTCATCTATGGCATATCTCTGTATTTCGTTTGTTTTGATTAAATTTCTCAGTACATTATTACCATTTCTCATATCAGAGAAACTAAATATTTGCTTTTCGTACAAATGAAACGGAGGAAACGAGGTGTTCTTATATATTTCAAATGCTTCCTTTGCTTTGTTATACAATGATGGAGCATAATAAACACTATCAGGTATGATTTTAACTTCAATAATATTGGTAGAAAACTTGGTTGTTATGATTGAAAGGGGAGATGCAGTATTTGTTACTTCATCTATCGTCTCAGGCCTACACCACATTTGAACAACGAATTCAGTGTTTTCAATATTAGGCGAAAAATTGACAAACCCTTTATTCTGTTCCGATCTTGTCACGACGTCATATAAGCCGGAGCCTCTTTTATCCATGTCGCCAGAGCTGTAAAACAAATCCGCAAGTACTGGGTTTCTGTATCCTTTAATGCCTCTTCTGCCTTTCTTTATCTCTTCATACATTATTTCGTCTTCAAAAAAAGGTTTAACTTCTTCCGTAAGACCACCAGGATTTTTAATAAGGATCCTATCTGGATAAATCTCAATAATATTGACATCATCTATTTCATAATCTCTATGCACAAAGGAGTTAACTATAACTTCCTTAAGTGCTATAGGATCATACGGGAGGACATTCTCAGATTTTTCGCTTTTTAATCGGAACGGCTTGTTTATAAGTGCTAAGGCATTTGAAATTTCATTTAGCTGATTCCATAAATTTCCTTCAATAACTTTCTCGAAAACAGCACCCGATATTGTTTTATCATCTAGTATTTTTTGTAACCAGCTTTCATTTCCTACAAATCTTACAACAACTTTTGCTGATGGTATATTTTTTTGTGGATTGCGCGAAAAAAGTAACAGGCCTGCGTTAGTAGAGTATGTATACTCTTTAGTAGATCTTATTATATTTAAGTATAATAATTGATCGTGTAGCCATTGTTCATCTACTTTTTCTGGGACGCTGATATTTAATTTATTGCAATAATTAGTGATTCGAACCCGAACAAGAGCGTTATCAAAATCTTCAGTTTCGTACAGCTTTGCATTCTTAAGGTCAAAATTCTTAAAATCAATTTCGCTTTGAGTTGTATCGACAGAAGTTTGTAAAGGTTGAATTTTTGTTCTTTGGATTTCTAGGTGCGACCAAATTACTTTATCAAAAAGATGATCAAAACTTTCAATTTCGACAAATTGAAAGTTTGATCCAATTGTTTTCGCTAACGTTTTTACGTGGTCGGTAGCATCTTCAGGCTTCTCCCCTTTTCTTATGCACCAATAAATTCCATTCTTGTAATTAAATGTCTTGTCTGCATTGTTAATAAGTAAATGTTGCATTATAGATGCCTCATACCCTCTATATCCAATAACGACTAAAGGGTAATCTTTTAATAATGGCACTATGTGACGAACAAGAGTTGAGTCCAATTTTTGAATCTCTTCAATTACGTTTTTATCAGTGTAATTTTCGACAGCGCCGTGTAAATAAATAAGAGAAGGGTATGGCGGAGTAGAAGATATCTTAGTATAGTCCGACGACGTTTTAATTACATCAATATGATGTGGCCGATTAATTTGGTTTCTCGCTCTACTTATGCATTCATCAAAATTTGTCGTCAGAACATTTGTGATCATGCCTAAATGCATCAATTCAACAAGCCTTAGATATCCAATACTGATAGGTACATCAGGATTTAAAACTTTTATCCAAAAATCTTTTCTTACTTTTTGAGGTTGCAACAGGTTCTCAACAGCATAAGGGAACAGGGTTGCCATGGGTACATCTTCTTTAAACCAAGTTTGTGAAGACACTAACCATGGATACCAATCACTACGGGTTACTCGTGGATCATCTACATTTTTACCGTTTTGGCGAGCATATGCCCATTTCACTGCTTTACTGACTACTTCTCCAGCAAGAGGGACGCCAGAAGTAACAGAAGCTCCTGCACCAAGTAGAAAGACAGGTTTGGGCGTTTCACGCAATAAAGTCGCAATAATAGCCGAGTTTTTGAGATTACTCATATGGCAGATAAATTTTCAAAGCGGCAATTTACTAAAAAAATTAGCTCTGCTATAGGGTTTTTATTCATCATAAAGTGCAAAATTTCAGAACAATAGGGTACGGTTATTTTGTTAGTGTCATTTTCGTATCATTCCTGCGTCGCAAAAGAAGCTATATTGTTACACAGACGCTGGCTACATCACTTTCGCGTATTTATTACCTTTATTGCTAAAACAAGGTCTTCTTTATAATTTTATTTTTTGCTCTAAATAGCTCATGTAAATGAAAATTCAGGATATACAAGCTTTAAGTGAATTGGCTAACCTACTGTATGATTTTTTGCCTGCCAACCCCCATCCATACGCAAACCAGACAATTTCCTTTTCAGGATGTGCAGCTAAAGCAGGTGTAAGTAAATATTGGGTAGGTGGCAGCAAACGTCCGGCAATTACACAATTGCTGCAAAATACCTTGGAGTTCTCCAGGGGGCAGTTTTGCAACTTAATTATTGAAATAATCAAAGCAGCTATTCCTTACAGATCACAGAAGAAAAATCCTGTAACACGAGAGGAATTGATCGCCATCAATAAGAAAATCGCTGAAATTGGTTTTAAAATCCCGGAATTATGGGATACCTCTTTTTTGGGTAGTCTGCCCTGCCAAGCGAATGGTAGCTCGCAATCATCATCACAACTGCAACCCAATAATGCCCAATTAATGAAAGAATATATGGACCTTTCCCTATTGCCTCCGCAGCAGCGTGGATATGCATTTGAAAAATTTCTGAACAGGTTGTTTGAGGCTAATAACCTAGCTCCTAAAGATGCATTCAGGATTAAAGGGGAGCAGATAGACGGCAGTTTTGAATTAGAATCGCAAACATATTTATTAGAAGCTAAATGGCAGGCAGAGCCGATCGCGCAGAACGAGCTATTAATATTCAACGGAAAGGTTGAAGGGAAGTCAACCTGGGCAAGGGGGATATTTATAAGTTATATGAGCTTTACGCCAGATGGTTTGGAAGCTTTTGCAAGGGGCAAACGAACCAGTATCATTGGCATGAATGGGACCGATCTTTATTTTATTTTGGAGGGAAGAACTTCACTCACTGATGCCATAAAAAAGAAAGCAAGACGTTCTGTGGAAACAAATGAGTTTTTTGTTTCTATTCACGAACTTACCTGAACTAATATTGAAGATTAAGGTTTTTCGGGATTTGGAACTGGCAGATTGGGTTCAGTGGGCTTTGGCAAAGGCGGATTGTTTTGATCCCACAGTAGATGCTTGGAGTCTACAAGATTTTGCGTGTTCGATTAAGATCACATTTTATGAATTTTATCTATTGTACATCATCCAATGCAATTTTAAATTTTCCTCCTTTTCAAATTGTTCGATCAACGCCATGAGTGACCTTCTATGCCCTGATCCGATGAAGACGATGGCTTGATTAAATAAATTTTTGATGCTAAAATCGTAAATATTTTTAAGTATCTCGTATTCCCGTCTTTCTATGATTTCCTTTTCCAACCTGCGAATGCGATATAAAGTTTCATCGTTCAGGATGTTTAATAAAGCTTCTGTCAACAGGTTGATTTCTTCGAAGAGCCTATCATTCACGTCACTATTGAGAAATTGGAACCCGTATTGATCTTCCAATCGGGATTGGTGTTTTAGTAAGTTTTGTAAAACTCGAGACTCGTGTATCGTGTTGCTGTTGCAGATTTTGTTATACATCCGATCAAGTTCTTCGTAGTAATATTGTGGCAAGGGAAATGTATCTACGGGAATTTGCTTAGCCTGATGATTCTGTATATATCTTTTAATCGCACGACTTTCTAAGGTAACCAGGCTCATTTGATTATAGCATTGGTCAAAATTTGTATACGAAAGTTCTTCGAAAATGATTTCGGGTTTAATTTGTTCAATGATATTGTATAGCACAATAGAGTTACAATTGCCGGATTCTTTATGTCTCGTGTAAATCAAAGTGATATTATACATAGTTCAATCTGCAGAATTTTAAATAAGTCTACAAAAACTTCCCATTAGCCACAGGTTGGAATGCTCTCTGAGCAAATTAATATCTTTATAATATAAAAAGCGGATTGCTGGTAGAAGAATTTTTTGAGACACGGGCGAGGCTATTAAATGATAACAAAACTTTTGAAAACGGACGAGAATTACGCTTTCTGAATATGCTATATAACGAAGAGGATACCATAAACTTTTTTCTCGTTTGAGTGAAATCAGATTTGGTCTATTTTTCAATGCCTTTTCTACGGAACTGCAGCTTGACGTCCCGATTAAAAACAGGGAGCTTGATTGGCTGCTTACGATGAATAGTCAGCAAATTCTCTGTGAAGTGCTCCGCGTGAATACCCCGGAAAAGGAGTATGGCAATTTCATTGAACAAAGGCGGCTACAATAGCAATAAATGCGAGCGAGCCATAAATAGTACAAAAAAAGTAAAAGCAGGAACAAACCAGGCCCATTTTGCTAAAATCAACCAAACTCACTTTCCAACTCCTTTCTAAGAATTTCATATTGTTCTCTGTGCTTATCCGGATTTTTGTCTTTCAATTTTTGCAGATTCAATAATTTCCAATTGATCGAAGGAAAACGTTCAAAATTATAGATACTCCAGTCAGGTGTCACATTTTTGAAGTTTAGCAGAAATGCTTTATCTCTATCGGTTAAATTCCGATGTATAGTTGCAACGAGATTTTCTCTTACCCTTTCATAGGCAGCATAGCTAAACGTTTCGTCTGTCATGCCGGAGAATTGATTTAAAAGTGCCGATTGCTGATCCTGGAAGTGGGGGGTAATAAGTTCATTGATCGGTCTGTCACTGCTAAGCAGGCAAAGTAAAAAGCCTTCTTTTATTTCTGGAGTAAAACCTTCCTTTTCCAGCATATATTGTATATCGAACAAATCGCGGGGGTGCTGCCGGTCAAGTGCGGCAATAATCTTCCCGCCAAATAGCTGCCCCGGTGGAACAACAGGTATTGTACAAAAGGCTTCAAATGAGGTTTGTGCCTTTTCGCACAATATCATTTCTTTCGGTTCTGCCAGGGCGCCCCGGTTAAGCAGGTTGACTTCAAGTTTGATATCTGCCTTATTTGCCGAGATTTGCAGCTTACCCGCGTTAAAACGTGGAGTAATTCGAACGCCTGAGACGGTTTTCTCAATACTTTCTTTTATTCTTCCCAGCGCTTCAGCAATATGTTTTAATGAGGTAACCCTGTCTTCAATCGGAAGGTAGGTGAGATCAATATCTACAGACAAGCGTGGCATATTCCGGACAAATAGATTGATTGCTGTGCCACCATGAAGCGCAAGGCATTTTTCTTTGGCGACTTCCGGCAATACAGACAATAATAGTGCTATCTGCTGTCTATATACTTTTTCCATGTTCTTCCAATTCTTTGGGGATAGTTATTCCGTATTTGTCTACAAATACCCCGTTCTTTGAAATGCTACGTTTACCCTTCCCTAAGTCCACTTTTTTAGGATCCAGGTGTTTGAACCAACTGTGGCCGGCCTTCTCAGCCAAATACAGAAATAACCGGTTTACTTTTATTGACTGGCAATTTTCAAGGAGGGTCTGCACTTGCCTCGGTATAAGATTATTCAGCCCTTCCATAAGTTCAAAGCTTTCCATAAGGTCCTGTTTTTGAGGAGCAAGATGCAGGCATTCCATAATGGCACGGGCTGCTCCTGAAACTTTAATTGAAAAGTTGTTTAATTCAACTTCCGTAAGTCCCAGGTCCGGTGGCAGAAAAGATGTTCCGTGATAATCTACTTGTACACCCCAATCATACTCTTTAAACCATGTCGGGAGTTTTTCTCTATTGCTGCCAAACAGCACCACCTTGCTTGCAGACAATTCCAGGTAATGGGCTTTCCCCAACATAGAAAGGGATGTCCGGCCTCCCGGATGTATGCTTAAACCGTTTTGCTCCTGTAGGGCATATATACCTCCTTCATAACCGACCTTATCATTATTGCGGATGAACGCCCCGGTTCCTATGGGCTTTAGCCAATTACTTTTCTTGTAGCGCTGCTGCAGGTCATGGCTATATCCCTTTCTCACCATCCAGGAAGATAGCAATACCACTCCTTGGGGTTGTGAACTAAGTAGTTGGTTTATTTTACTTCCAGTATTCGTACCCATAGTACGAATATAGCATATATTGTAAACCTATGCAACAAATAGTTTATTCATAAACGGTAAATAGTACTAATAGTACTATTGTCATACTATTTTTAAACCATCTTAGTCCCCCAATCAATTTTAAAATAGAGCTTAAAACCTTTAACTCCCTTTGCGTTCTGTCCGCAAAATAATTTTCTTCATCCACCAACCCAATCGCAAATCATTCGGTTTCCCGATTTTCCATTTTCTTCATCTGGTAACCCAATCGCAAAGAATTCACTTTCTGGTTGCCCTTTTTCTTCATCCTGAATCCCGACCGCATCGCATCCGACTTCCTGATCGCAAGCTATTCGAAATCCCGATCCCAAACGCAATTCCTTCCTGAAGAATACAGGCATAGCAGGTCTTTTATCAGTCGCCTGGATTATTGTGATGCGCATGAATGTTCCTTCGGAAGATTTCTGCCACCCCCTCAATCATAACTATCAATATTCCTGATCATTCTTTGCAGAAACCGCTTTACATTTTCCTTGGACACAGGTTCCACTTTGTCACTTGCTTTCTGCAGGCTTTCGGCGCTAAACCCTTTTTGGTTTTTATTGGAAATGCTCCTGCACGTTTTTTCCAATAGACTTTTATAACTTTCTGTGGGAGCGCCTCCAGAGTCCACAAATGCTTTATGCAACAAATAGATTTCCGGTCCCTTAAACGCCAGGTGTATATAGTGATCTGGATTTTCACTTTGTTGTTGAGTTGCTTTGGGGGGCAGGGCAATGCTCAAATATTTTATTTCTTCATCAACCCATATCTTTAATTGTTCCTTTAACGAAGGTTCCGAGGGTGATAAACAGTAACTTTTCTTTGTGGGATACTGGTTAATTCTTTTTTGTTCCAGGTGAAGTGCAGCAATTTTTTCTTCTGCATGGGAAAGACCATCAAGAGTGCGCCTTAATTTGTCGGTTATATAAGAAACATAATGCCGGCTGTTGAAGTTCAAATAAAAAAGTGTTTCCGTTATGCTTTCTTCTGATCGTAAATGACCCTCGGACAATAACGTGTTCATGAATTCTTTTTGAGACAGTATTTCGTTATAACTCACCGCTGTTTCATTGCTATCAGTAGTATTTAAAAAATGGTTCACAACTAAATTCCCAAGGGTGGAAGGGACTTTTGCTTTTTTCATTCGTTCCTTCAGCAATTCAAGTTGTATCTTGGTTTGTTCTCTGAAATGGAACAAATAAGCAATCGGCACCTTTTCATCTCGGTTAAAATAATAAGAAAAGAAATCCTCAATATATTCCAACGTGCTTAGCAGGTGTTGATTAACTTTATTACAGATACACTTAACCTCATCACTCAACTTCTGACATTTTTGATAGTGGTAAAGTTTATCAGCCATTCGGATAAGCATGGTTTGTATGATGTGAATCAATTGGCGTTTATCCACCGTCTTGCCTTCATTCACCACAAGAGTTATGAGGCGATTTCTTACTACCTGTTGCTCATTTGCCGATTGACAAATGATGCCGCAAACCGTTTCCCTGTCCAAAGAGGTAGCGATTCCATTTTCGGGATCCAATGTTTTGTGTACCAGCGTATCCCAATTGTCTAACACAAAGTCCATATAACTTCCATTTCATTGAATCTTTAATTCAGTTGAACCCTGGTACAAAGTTTGGAAGAGTATTCAACAAATCAAATACGTAAGACATAGTAAATCCATACGCAAAACAGATAATTTTTAGTTGGAAGAGTGCACTGTAGCCTATACTTGTAAAGCAGGGCCGCCCTCGAGTTTATTGATCAGCTCAATCTTACTGGAGATGTTCAGCTTTTCAAAAATGTTTTGGGCATGTTTGGTAACGGTTCTTTCGGATATATAAAGGCTATCAGCTATCTTTTTATATTTATAACCTTCACAAATTAACTTAGCTACATCCCTTTCCCGCAGCGTTAAATGGTATATCTCGCAGTTTTGTTCAAAGAATTGGGAACGGTTGGTTGCAACGGAGTCGTTACTTTCATGCGTGGATGCCAAAGTACCATTCAGCAAGGCTTTTTTCTGGTTGGAAATAACGGACAGTAAAGACGCTATTTTTTGCAGCAATTCATATATAGAAAACGGTTTGCGGATAAAATCTATGGCGCCCAGTTTCAGGCCCTGTAATTTATCTTCCTTAGTGGATTTGGCGCTCAGAAATACAATCGGAATGTGTTTATACCGCTTATCATTGGAAATTATCTTTGCAAATTCAAAGCCGTCCAGCTTGTCCATCATGACGTCTGAAATGATAATATCCGGCAAGGGTGGATGTTCCTTTAACAACTTAAAAGCCTCATTACCGTTAAGGGCAATACGCACATGGTAATGCTGTCTGAGCTTCATTTGTAAATAATTGGCCATACTGATGTTATCCTCAACGATCAGCACATGAGGGCGGGTAATCTCCTGGTCTTCAGGTTCAGGAACTATCCTGTCGATATCCATATTGATGTTGGCAACCTTATGCGAAGCGGGAGTGTCTTCATGCTTTAGTAGATGGCGCCTCAGCAACACTTTTACTTCAGTGCCCTGCGGTATTAGGGGAGCGCTCACCAGTTGGATGGTGCCGGCAAGATCTTCAACAACTTTTTTTACGATCGGAAGCCCGAGACCCATGCCTTGAAAATTCCCCTTAGTCGTGCTGATCTGGAAATACGGTTCGAAGACTTTCTTTTGTAACCCTACGGGTATTCCGGCACCTTCATCCCGTACTGAAAAAGCAAGCTTATCGTTCGATGCTTGTAAGAAAACATCAATTTTACCGCCTTCAAAAGAATACTTTATGGCGTTTTCGACCAGGTTATTCACGATACGGTTTATAGCCAGTGGATTTGCCTGGGTGTAAACATCGGGCTGAACAGATGAACTGATTTCTACTTTCTTTTTTACCGCGTATTTTTCAAACAGGATGAGGCTGTCTGAAATGATCTCGCTGCAATTTGTGATACAATCGTGATTATAGATAGAAAAACCTTTATTGAACTTTTCCAGATCAAACAGGTTGCCGATATCTTGCGATAGTTTGTCAAAGCTTCTTTTTACGATGGAAAGCTCTTCGGAATCCTTGTTGGTGTTAAGGTATTCTTCCAGGTAATTGCTGATAAGGGTGAGGGGTGTTTTTGTTTCATGGGCAAGGTTAACAAAAGTGTTGATCCGCTGCTCGGTCAGCTTTTCCAACTGTTTGGTTCGCTTCTCAACTTCATGTTGTAGTGTCGAATTCCAGTTTAAAAGCCTGGCTTCGGACGCGATGAGTTGCTGATGCTCGGCTCGCGTCACCTTGATGTGTCTTTTAACCTGCAACCCTAGCAAAAGCAAAAACCCAACATTGGTGATCACCGCTTCTGTTGACTGCCCCAGGTTGAAATAATCAATTATAGGCAATCCAATCCATGCCGCAATGCTGAGAAACAATATACTTGCTTCTTCTTTAAAGGCACTACTGGTAGATTGGTTGCCATATTTATAACGTATAGAAGCGTTCAGGGAAAATATAACCCATATTGCATAGGCCACGGGCAGGATAAGGAAATGCTTCGCGAAAACCAGATTGCCGGTAAGCCCGAATGCGGTAATAAAAATGATATAGGGAAGGATTAGGAAAAGATAAACGCCTTTATAGACATGAAATTTCATTTTTTCAAGTCCAAACGCATGAAATACATAATAAGGAAAATAACAGGGCGTAATAAATCCGGTTCCATAGGCGATACTGGTTTGAACGAAATAGGATCCCGGCAGGTTAGCATCTGGGAGCAGGCCCCCGGAAACGTTATAAATGATAAGCAACAATATTAAGAAGATATTGAGATAGGCCATGGGGTCGTCTGGTCTGGCGAGCCGGTAGATGACGATGTAGAAAAATATTACTATTTCTATGCACACAAATAAGAATGTGGCAATATGCATTTGGGTTCCAGGCAATAACATACTGTTTATACCTCTTTTTTCATGCAGAATAGCTCGTATCCAAAGTGAAGTTTTTCATAGGTTGCAAAGCCCAGTTTTTCATACCAGGGAATATTTCTTAACGTTGAAGTTTCAAGGTAAATTGGCCTTCTTTTCTCAGCGGCGAGTTCAATTACTTCATGAAGTAACCTGGATCCAATACCTTTATTTTGTGCGGCAGGCAGTACCCCGATAAACCATAAGTAATATATAGGTGACTTTGGATGAAACCTTTTAACCTTTGATTCCCGGTTTACGGCTTTTGCAAGATTTGAAATACCTATGCAGGCAATGATCAGTTTGATATCTAACAAAATAGTTTTGAGGGACGTTTTTTTCTTGTCAGGAAACAACAGCAATGCACAGCCTGAATTATCTGAAGATAGATAGACTTCGCCAAAGCAATAGCACACCTCAAAGGAATAAGCCATTAGTCGCCTGATTCTTTCCTTTCTGTTTCCATCTTGCTTTATCAAATAGTTTACGCTCTTATTGTCATCGAAGGAGGCAGATAAAATATTTACCACTTCATCTTTATCATTGTATGTGGCTTTCTTTATCATTGACCACCAATCCAACTCAAAATCTATTCCTTTTTTCCTGGATAGGTTTTGATTCCAACTGAAAATATTATGCAATCGGTATTTTAAATGCTGCTGTGAATGGTAAATTATAGCGCAGGCATCAATAACCAGGATCTGGTTATACGAGTATGAGAAACGTAAAGCATGTAAACTTCGTCGGGTCAATACTTTATCCCGCTTTTCTTTGCCGAAATTGGACGATAGCCGCCAGGTGATCGCAGGTTTGCTTTAGCTCATGGTCAATAAGTTCGTTAGGAATGCGAATGGTAATGTATTCGTTTTGGAGAGAATAGGTGGTCCGTTTTAAATCCTTTAGTGCCTGTTCCGCGGTATAATGATGTTTCCCATCTACTTCTATATGTATATATACTTCGTCAACCGCGATGTCCACTTTCTTGAAGCCGTCAAATTTTTCCAGTTCAGCGGAGATGTTGTTTTGTCTAAGAGCTAGATAGAGTGCAAAAGCCTGCTTTGTTACGAACTGAATCCTATCTTTCAATTCGCTATGACAACTTTGGCATAATCTGTATCCAAATAACGCATTGGCATTAAAAAAAGCCACAGCAGGCATTTCGGAAAGGCAATGGCTGCAAGTGAGCGCAAGACCAAGATATTGCATTAATTTTCTATTGATAACGCAGGTTGTGTAAAGGTTAGTACCGGTGCGGGGTTATCCAAAATCAATAAAGTGACGGGAGATGCTTAAAGGATGACGCTGATTTACCTCTTTTTGCAATGCTATTCCGTATCCGAATTCAAAATCATTATTGTAGTCTTTTTTATCCATATCAACGTGATGGGTTTGCGGATTTAGGCACAATGTTATCTATATTTAAAGAATAAAATGCATAAGCTTATTGATTTCATATCAAAACCTCAGGAACATTCTAAAAATAAAGCAACATGTTTGGTACCGTTAAATGACGGTTTTTTAGTACCGTTAAAACAACGGTTTATTTATGTTTTTAAACGGTATCTAAATATGAAAGGCTCTAATGCTCAACAAGTTCAATTTTTTCTTACCTGGACATTACATCGGGGTTGACGAAAATCACTTTTCCAAAATAACATTTTTGCGATGTTTGTGCAGCACAACAATGTGCAACCCTAACAACCCTGGCTGCAATGAAAGTTACCCTGACCTTAGTATTGGTTATACTAATCATGAGCACCCGTGCACAGCATGCCGGCGCCGACAGTGTTATTCAAATTCCCGGTGAATACCTCAGCAGCATTGACAAAAAAACAGGGAAATTAGACAAGCAACTCTCCCGCAAGTCCGAAAAATATTTAAACAACTTATCTAAGCAGGAGGAAAAAATCCTCAGGAAACTGTCAAAACTTGATTCTTCCCGCGCCAAAGAGATGATGGATGACATCAGGCAGGTTTATGAACAGTTCTCCCAAAAACTGGCTGCCGCCAACGGCAAATTGAACAAGGCCTTCAGTGGACAATACCTGCCAGGGTTAGATTCTCTTCAGGGTGCGCTCGGCTTTTTAAAAGATGCTAAAAATATCGTTTCCAAAACAAAGGACATTGAGCAGAGGCTTGGCAACTCCCTGCAGCAGGTAAAGCAACTGCAAGACAAGTTGCAGCAGGCAGACCAGATCAAACAATTTGTACAACAACGCCAGCAGCAGCTTAAGTCTTTGGTAAACAGCTATACCAACGTGCCCAAAGGCCTTACCAAACATCTCGGCAAATATCAGCAGGAGGCATACTATTATAGCAGGCAGGTTCAGGAATATAAAGAAGCTTTGAATGACCCGGACAAACTGGTGAAAAAAGTGCTGGTTACCCTTCAAACCCTGCCGGCTTTTAAAACCTTCATGCAAAAGCATTCCCTGCTGGCGCAATTGTTTCCTACTCCTGAGAATTATGGTACCCCGCAGGCGCTGGCAGGCCTGCAGACAAGGGCAAATGTTCAACAGGTATTACAGCAGCAGATGGGCATACCGACAACTGGTGGCACTAATGCCAATCCTGCAGGGTACCTGCAGCAGCAAATTGAGCAGGCACAGGGCGAGTTGTCAAAACTTAAAGAAAAGCTCAACCAGTTAGGTAATGGCAGTAGTGGCAGCAGCGATATGGTGATACCCGATTTTAAGCCCAACGATCAAAAAACAAAATCTTTTCTGCAAAGAATTGAACTGGGTACCAACTTCCAGACGCAAAGATCGAACAGTTATTTCCCCACCACTACAGACGCAGCGCTTACAGCAGGATATAAGCTGAACGACAAAAGTATTGTTGGTATAGGAGTAAGCGGTAAAATAGGCTGGGGCAAGAGTTGGAAGCAAATCAGGTTAACAGGGGAAGGTGTAGGCTTCAGGGCTTTTGCCGATTGGAAAGCACCCGACCTGTTCAAATCCAAAAGCAGGTTCATAGCAAACCTGTGGTTCACCATGGGCGGTGAGATGAACTACAACCGCACGGTAGAAAGCCTGGCGGTATTTAAGAACTACAGCAACTGGACAAAAAGTGCATTAGCGGGTATCACAAAAAAGTACAGTATCAAATCGCCGCTAAAGAAGGGAAAGCAGGCACAGGGCAGTATGCAGATCCTATATGATTTTTTACACAAACAGCATATACCACCTACACCGGCATTTGTGTGGCGGGTGGGGTATAGTTTTTAGACCTTTTGATTGAAAATTTTTAATACAATGAAGAAAGTCCAGGAATTTAAAAGAATAAAGCGGTTGTTATTTCTTTTAGCTGCTATAAGTTATTTATTTCCGGTTACTTTTCTATATGCACAAACGGATTTACCTACCATTATCAAACCTTCACCCGAAACATCTGCTTTATTCCGGTTCCAGGATTATCCTATGGATTATTCTACAGGCTTGCCTCAAATAAGCATACCTATTTATGAAATTAACAGTGGAAGCTTAAGTGTACCTGTCAGTATAAGTTATCATGCTTCGGGAAGAAAGGTATATGACAGGGATGGCCCTGTTGGAGTTGGCTGGAGTTTAAATACGGGTGGATCAATATCAAGAGTAATTCACGGGTCTGTAGACTTTGGGACAATTTCAACAGGAACATATGCATTCCCATATCCATTTAAACTTGATAATTTAAATAATGTGGATGATATAACATATCTGCAAAAAATCATTCATTTAAATGATGCCGGTTGTGGTTCGTTACCATGGACCGATTCAGAGTATGATATATTCTCTTATTCCATTGGAAACAATAGTGGCAAATTTTTCTTTAAGGATGTCAATGCAGTTAAGACGCCGGTATTCATTCCCTATAAACCATTTAACATGACAATCAGTTATACATCGACAGGGCTGAATAGCATTGATATTATAGATGATAAAGGTGTGCTTTATCAATTTAGTCCGGGAGAAACATATAGTCAGAATAGTCAGTTCGCGACTTCTGCTTGGAGGCTTACCAGGATAATCTCCGCAGATAAAACCGACACCATTTCTTTTTCTTATACAAACGGAATTGAAGAAAGGACTTCTATTAACCGAACGGCTACTCTTAAAGACGCATGGAATATGCAGTCCGAGCCCTATCCGTTGGATTATTTATCCTACGGGGAAAGTACAACTGAAGAAGAGTATTCTGTATCAAGGATTTCCGAGATTACATTTAAGCAGGGGAAAGTGAAGTTTAATTTGGCAGCCGGCAATATAAGAATTGATAATATTCAAATATTGAACCTTAACAATGAGGTACTTAAAACCATCCAGTTCAATACTTCTGTTGGTTACAGCCAGTCTGTGCTGGGATATGCTACTTATAAACTGGACAAGATTTCGTTTAAAGACAAGTTTGAAAACACCGCAAAAGAATATTCATTCGAGTATTACCCACTCGTCAGTTCAAACGGGCAAATCAATGCCCGCCATAGAGACTGGTGGGGATACTACAATAATTCAGGTGTAAATGAGACTGTTCCGAAATATACCAATCTCCCTTATGAGGGTACCGGGGGTACAGGTACCATAAATCTGGGAAGTTTATCAAACAACCGTGAACCGAGTTTGGAACCTTTGAAAAGCTGTGTGCTGAAGAAAATAAAATATCCAACTGGCGGCACTACAGAATTTATTTATGAACTCAATAAATGTAAGCTCTATGGGTCTTTAGGATCCACCATAGACGGACCAGGTTTACGGCTGTATCAGGTTAAGTCAACAAGCGGATCCGGGCCCGAAATGATCAAAACATACAAATACGGAACTGGTGAGTCCGGATATGGGAGTATTGATTTAATACCTGATATCACTAATATGGCAACAGAAACCAAAGTAGGTTTTATGGCAGGTCCGTATCCCTGGGATCCGCAGCGGGCCGGAAGCTACCGGCAAAGAATATTTTATTCCGGCTTCATACCTGAGCTAAGTGAGTTGGCTGAACGACCGGTTATCTATACCGAAGTAGCCGAATATGACGGTACAACAACTTCAAATGTTGGTAAAATAATTTACAAATACGACAACAATACGTGGGCAGCCTCCGGTATGCCGGCTTTAACTTCGCTTACTATACCCCGGAAACATATTTATAATTACAATTACTGGAATAATCCGTCGCTGATCGCCAAAGAAGAATACAAATGGGTAAGCGGAACTACATATCAATTGGTGAAAACTACAACCTATAACTATACATCAACGGTAACTGAAAATGTGAAAGGACTACATGTTCAAAGAGTTTGTTCGGTACCTCAGACGGGATATGGATATGCAATACGACCGGGAGAGACAACCCCATCACAAGTTTGTAGTGAACAATTTGCACTTTACTCCAATACCAATAATCCACTTGGGTTAGCAGCGCCGCTTTACACTTTTAATGATTACCAAATCCCTGTAGGGAATAAAAACATGATGTCATCAACTGAAACCATATACAACAGTGGGGGCACAAGCATAACCAATGTTATAACGAATGAATATAATAATAAGCAGCTCATTTCAAAAATCACTTATACCTCATCTAAGGGGCTTTCAATGGTAGTTGAAACAAAATACCCGTTTGAATATACCAGCAACAGCGTATTAACACAAATGGCAACGCTCAATATGCTCAATTACCCGGTGGAGCAGTTTGAATTTGTAAACTCGGCCCATAAAAAAAGTACCCGAACAGCATATTTCAATTGGGGCACTACACCTGCAAGAATTGCACCCAAGACCGTTGAAGTAAAAAATGGGACCGGTTCTTACGAAACTAGGCTTCGGTATACCGCATATGACCAGGAAGGGCATGTGCAGACCGTTTCAAATGAGAATGACATTTTACATTCTTATGTTTGGGATTATAAAAATGTATACCCCATTGCCCAGGTTATAAACGCAGCCGCAACAGACATTGCATATACTTCTTTCGAAGCAGATGGCAAGGGAAACTGGGCATTTACAGGAACATCGGCTGTAAATTCAACTGCGCCCAGCGGTAAAAAAGCGTATACGCTCGGTGCAAGCATAACCAAAAATGGGCTAAGCACCGCTACTACTTATATTGTCTCTTACTGGAAAAGAAGCGGGGCAGTTGCTGTAAATGGCACAACGCCTATTACAGGCAAAACCATCAATGGCTGGACCTACTATGAGCATAAGGTTGTAAATCCATCAGGCGGGCTGATAACGGTATCGGGTACAAATGGTGTTATTGATGAGCTTCGGCTGTATCCTGCCACAGCCCGGATGACTACTTTTACTTATGAGCCCCTGATCGGTATGACCAGCCAGTGCGATGCAGGCAACCGCATTACCTATTATGAATATGATAACATTGGAAGACTAACATTGATCAAAGACCAGGACAAAAACATTTTAAAACGGATTTGCTATAATTATGCAGGACAGCCTGAAAGCTGCCCCCCTTTTGCCAATGTTAGTATTAGTGGAAATTTTAAGCGTAACAATTGTACAGGCTGCCAGGCAGGGTCATCTGTGACTTATGTTGTTCCGGCAGGCACCTATACTTCATCAGTCAGCCAGGCTGCTGCCGACCAGCTTGCCCAGGATGATGTGGATACCAACGGGCAGACTTATGCCAATGCGCACGGAACTTGCGGTCCACCTCCCAATGCGGGCGCCAATTCGGTAAACATGACTTCAGATAATATAACCCTGATATTTACCAATACTTGTACGTATGCTAATTATTACTATTATCTCAATCCCAATAGCAGTGCATCCTTTGGACCTTTTCCATCGGGTACCTACACGGTATACCTGTCCTCATCGGGACCGCATACTTTTATCGTAAACGGGTATTCCCAATCCGGCAGCAGCAGTGTTAACTTTTATAATGTAGTCATTAACGGCGGAGCATCAGTGCAGGTCACCAACTAAATCATACAGATCATGCAGCATTTACTTTTTTTACTATTTCTCGGTTCGTTTTTTTCCGGCGATACGCCCTACCAGATCAGCTTTGAAAGCATACAAGGTAATACCATTCATTTGTCTGAACTAAAGGGGCAAAGGATCCTGGTCATTGCTTTTGACGGCGAACTGCCGGATACCCGACATTTTCTCTCTATAGATTCCCTGGCAAAATCCGACCAGGTAAAGACCCGCCTCATTCTTGTTCCGGCAACTGACCTGGGTGAGCTGCAGCAGCAACTGGCTAAAGATGCGCTGATCAGCCGCCTTGCATCCATTAATAAAAAAGGAGTGATCATCAGCCAACCCATGCCGGTGAAAAAAAACGCGGGAGAAAAACAGCACCCGCTTTTTAAATGGCTTACCCATGTAGAGGAGAACAGTCATTTTGACCGCGATGTGGAGCAAAGCGGCCAATTGTTTATGATCAGTGAGCAGGGAGTGCTTTACGGGGTGCATGACAAACAGCTTCCTGCAGCGACGCTCAAAGAAGTGATGACACAAAAGATAAAACAATAGCCCAATCCAGCGCAATGAGTCTTTAAGCTAATCCCTGTATAATCACATGCTATTTTTATGAAAGTATTTTTTTATTCCATACAAGGCCGTTTATGTTGGAACCTTCTACTGGTTGCATTTTCTCCCCTGGCGCTTTATGCCCAGTCTCCCCGCACAATACCCAACAATTATTCATCGGGAGCACCCGTCAGTTATATCCGTACCTGGGATGCTAAAGCGCCAGAGCAAAACGCCAATACATTAATAACGCGCAGCGTGCGCGATGTGCAGCAGACCACCCAATATTATGACGGGCTGGGCCGCCCGTTGCAAACGGTGCTTAAGCAAGGTTCCTGGTCAACAGGAGGAACAGCCGTGGATATGATAAGCATGACAGAATACGATGCCTATGGAAGAGAGCCTTTCAAATACCTGCCCACGCCTTCCACTGCTACCGGTAGCACAAAGAATGACGGCAGCTTCAAGCTGGACCCCTTTGCCCAGCAGGCTGCTTTTTACGGAGGTCCCGGCTCACCTGTAGCCGGGCAGGAAGAAACTTTTTATTACGGTGAGACGCGCTTTGAACCCTCACCACTGAACCGGGTAACCGAAGTTTTTGCACCGGGTAACAATTGGGCGGGTACCACCGGTCAAACGCTGGAGTCAGACCGCAAATCCGTCAAAACAAAATACTATGCCAATACTGCAACTGATGTGGTGCGGATATGGAATGTTGACATCGGATCCTTTGGCAGCCTGAGCACCTACAGCACCCCGGGCACATACCCGGAAGGGGAGTTGTATAAGACCATCAGCATAGACGAGCAGAACCAGCAGGTTGTTGAGTTCAAAGACAAGGAAGGCAAAGTAGTCCTAAAGAAAGTGCAGCTTACAGCGGCCTCCGATGAGGGCACGGGAAAAGACCATGACGGGTGGCTATGCACCTATTACATTTACGACGACCTGAGCAACCTGCGTTGCGTGGTACAGCCCCGTGGCGTGGAACTGTTAATTGAAAATAGCTGGAACATAAATGCATTGGACGGAGACATCTTAAAGGAGCAATGCTTCCGCTATGAATATGACCAGCGCAACCGCATGATCATTAAAAAAGTGCCGGGTGCAGAGGAAACATACATGATCTATGACGACCGCGACAGGCTGGTATTTACGCAGGACGCCAACCTGCGCCAGCAGGGCAAATGGCTCATGCAACTGTATGATGCATTGAACCGGCCTGCGGTCACGGCTTTCTATAGCAGTGGCAGCACTTTTTCCGGGTTGCAAAGCCTGATGAGTGCTTCGGGCGGAAATAACGGCACTGTAAAACAAAAAGATGTGAGCCATGTTCCCACATTTATTGACCTGAACCAGTTAGATATATTAACGGTAACCTATTACGATGATTATAGCTGGACAGGATTATACGGAACCACATTGTTCGGCAGCAAGGACAACAGCTTTGACAGCTATTTCCCAGCTGCATCCTCCACCAGCTTTCCCTATCCCCAGTCCCTTACGCAGTCTAACCAGACCCGCGGACTGCTTACCGGCGTGTGGGATAAAACCGGTCCTGGGCTGCTGACCGTGAACTTCTATGACGATAAGGGCAAGGTCATCCAGACAAAAAACTACAATCAGACCGGCGGCATAAACATCACCACCAATCAGTATAGCTTTTCGGGACAATTGCTGCAAACGGTATTGCGGCACGAGAAAAAGAGCACCAATCCGCAAACCTACACTGTGGTAACCAAAATGGACTATGATGATCTGGGTCGCTTATTGAATATAAAAAAGAATATAAACAGCACAGGTGAAAACACAATTGTAAGTAACAGCTACGATGCCCTCGGCCAGCTAAAGAAAAAAACTGTTGGCAGTAAAAAGAACCCTTCTACCAATACTTATTACAGCCCCCGCCAACCCTTGCAGGAACAGGCTTATGAATACAATATCCGGGGCTGGCTGCTCAATGTGAACAAGGGGTATATGAGCAATGCCAATGCCAACCAGTATTTTGCCATGGAGCTGGGCTATGACAAAAATGCCAGCTATGGAGCGTTTGCCCCGATATACAACGGTAATATAGCCGGCATGCTGTGGAAGAGCGAAGGCGACCAGGAAAAGAGAAAATACGATTTCACATACGATGCGGTCAATCGCCTTACGGCAGCAACGTTTACTCAATACGCATCAGGCTCCGGGGAAAGCGCTACATTTGACAACAGCGCTAATGTAGATTTCTCGGTGAGTGGTCTTAACTATGATGCTAATGGGAACATCAAAGCTATGACACAGAATGGGCTAAAGCTCAATACGTCCGTTCCCATAGACCAATTGACTTATACCTACAACAGCAGCAGCAATAAGCTACTCAAAGTGGTGGACGGTGTAACTGCTGACAATAAATTAGGTGATTTTAAAGACGGCGGCAGTGGCTCAGCCGACGATTACAGCTATGATGTCAACGGCAATCTTACCGCCGATTTGAACAAGGATATCAGCAGCATTACCTATAATTACCTGAACCTGCCCCAAACCATTACCGTAACCGGCAAGGGTACCATCACCTTTACTTATGATGCAGGAGGCAATAAGCTCAAAAAGAAAACAGTGGAAACCGGCGCTACGGTTACCTATGGCGGCACACCATACTCCACTGACATTACTACTACCACAACCTATTATACAGGCGGCTTTGTGTACGAAAGCAAATCCTACAGCAACGGTACATTAAATACGAACCTGGATTATAGCGATAAGCTGCAGCTTGCCGCTCATGAAGAAGGCCGCATAAGACCCTTATTCAGCAGCGTTTCGTCTACCCCGACACCGTCCGGCTTTGAATACGATTACTTTGTAAAAGATCACCTGGGTAATGTAAGAATAGTGCTTACCGAAGAAATCAAACAGGATATTTACCCGGCTGCCACCCTGGAAGGAGATATCAACACGGACGGCAGTCCCAATGCAGTATTTAAGGAGAAAGATTATTACACTATAGAACCTGCTAAAATCGCACTCAAAACAGATGCTACCGGTATTACCAACTATCCCAATCATAACGGCAACCCACCGGTGAACAATAACCCTAACAGCAACGTAACAGCCTACAGCGGGAAACTGTACAAGCTGAAAGCCAATACATCTGAAGGCGTAACCGGTTTGGGCATCACTTTAAAAGTAATGGCAGGTGATAAGATAGATATATTTGGCAAAAGTTATTATTTCACTAATGTAGCCAATGGCGCCACCAATAACAAAGACATTACGACGCTCAGCATTCTTGCCGGTTTGCTGGGCGGACCTACCGGCGGTACCGCTGCAGCGGCACATGGTGGGGTTACTGGTACGCAGCTCAATGCATTCACAAATACCACCGATGGCATTGCGGCGCTGTTTAGTGATCAACTGGATGAAGTACCCAACAGTTCATCTAAGCCAAGAGCGTTTATCAACTATATCTTTTTTGATGAACAGTTTAAAAGTGTAGCCAGCGGGTTCGATCCTGTAGGAGCCAACAGTGTGGTTAAACCCCACCATTTACAACAAAAGGTTGCACCAAAAAATGGATATGTGTATATTTATGTCAGCAACCAAAGCCAGGTTGACGTGTTCTTTGATAATTTACAGGTGATACATACCAGGGGCGCCATATTGGAGGAAACGCATCATTATCCGTTCGGGTTGACAATGGCAGGAATATCCTCAAGAGCTTTAAACAACTCTCCTGTTAATAGGTATAAGTTTAATGATGGGACGGAATTAGAGAATAAAGAATTTAATGATGGAAGTGGGTTGGAATGGTATGCTACTGACTTTAGAAGTTATGATCCACAAATTGGAAGGTTCCATCAAATTGATCCCATCGCTGATATGTCAGAAAGTTGGAGCCCCTACACTTTTGCTAACAACAATCCTTTATTTTTCAATGATCCCCTTGGGTTAATGGCTGATACAACAATAAAGCCAGTAACACCACCAGTAGTTACACCTAACCCAGATGAACCGGATAAGGGCAGTGAATTAGCGAAGGAAAAAGTATTGAATGAAGTCATAGTAGCCAGCACTCTGAAAAAGAAGAGTAGTAGTTTTTGGAGTGGAGTACTTGATGTTGTTCAAACGGGTATAGATTTGGTAGGATTAATTCCTGTGGTTGGTGAAATAGCAGATGGGGCAAATGCCTTAATTTATTTAGGGAGAGGCGATAAGACAAATGCAGCATTAAGTGCTGCCGCAATGGTACCTATTGCAGGATGGGCGGCTACAGGCACAAAGCTTGTAGTTAAAACTGTACAACTCACGGCGAAAACAAGAAAAGCAAGTCAGGCATTAAAACTTGCTGAAAGAATATTAGGTAAAGGGTACAAAGAAATTTCACCGGGAGTATTTAGGAGTGCCGATGGGTTAAAACAATTTAGAATGACAGCAAGTGATTTAGCAGGGAAAGGAATGCCAGGTAATGCTCCGCATGTTCATATTGAAACATATGACCCAAGAAATCTAAATGTACCTACAAAAAATTATCATATACCAATTGTAGATTAAATAATATGAAATTAAAATCAGTAGTTCCAATAATAGGTGAAGATGAAGTGAAATGGCTTATCATAGAATCTGATGAAGATGATACAAATGGTTTTTTTATTTATTATTATATGAACGATAACGCTGCATATGATACATGGCACAAAACTCTTGATGATGCTTTTGAAGCGGCTTATATGCAGTATGGTATTATGAGGGAAAATTGGGAGGAATTAACAGATGCATAGTCAAAGAATTTTAGTTGTAGCAGTATTTTGTTTTTTGGGTTTTAAATCTGTGTTTGCACAACAGCTTGAAAAGAGGAAAGTCCTATCACAGAAAGTTGAAGTATTACTGCCTTCGGAATTTAAGCAAATGGATATGAATACGATTACGTTGAAGTATCCAAATGAGGGGGGCAGACCCAATGAGGTTTATACAAATAGTAATAGTTCCGTGAATTTAGCCTTTACTCATTCTGCTAAAAAAACAACTACAAGCGATATTAAAAAATATACCGATGAAATAGTTAATGTTCTAAAGCAACGTGATGTAACAGTATTAGATCAAAAGCAAGTAAAAATAAATGGAACAGATTGTTTTATCATCCAATTTTACTCAAAGGCATTGAATGGAACTATTTATAACAAAATGTTTTTTACTGTATTAGAAGGAAGATTATTAATTGGAAGTTTTAATTGTACTTCTTTGATGGAAAGTATATGGAAAAGTAAAGGTGATGAAATAATTGAGTCCATAAAATTGTTAAAATAACAAAGAAGCCCGGCAGCGCCGGGCTTTTACATTTACAGAGCAGCGATATTTTATTGATAGAAGTCTTTAAACTTTTTATTGGTAGGCATTTTATCAATGAGCTTAAAGATAGTTAGCCTGTCTTCTTCGTCAAGCTGTTGTATGAGCCGTAATGCTGGTCTCGTGGTTTGACAATGAACATACGAATATCAATGATTACGCGTTCCTTCCTGCTGTTTTTTGTTGTGTATGCAGGGCAGGTAATGTAGGCGGCTTACCAACAACAGAAGCATAGTCCGTTACGAAGCATACGTCTGCTTTGCTGGAAGTTACCCATATAAGCGGAGATCACTTTAATGAGTTGCTTTGTTCTCGGGCAGCGTATCAATCTCTTTAATTTATCATGCAGCAGGTAGTAGGCTCAAAAAGATAAGATAACTAAAATCCAACGCCGGCCCCGTCCGTCTAAAAAGCAAAATCTTACCTCAGCTTTTTATTTTTCCGCTGCACTACCAGCAACCAATAACGCTGAAAAATCACCCCGGAAAAAATTTATAATACTTTGCAGCGTCAGCCGGGACTCCGTTGATCATCATTTTGACATTTTTTAAAGATGCCGTATTTTCTTTGATCTGCATGGTTATATCATACCGGTAATGTGCCCCGAACCAGAAAATTTCTATCCGGTAATGAAATTCACTTCTGCCGACCAGGGTTTCGCAATATGTAGTTGTAAAGAGTTCTACTTCGCTTTTGGATTGAACTATAGGTAGGGCATCGAGGAACCTGTTTGGCAGGCGACCTGCTCAGCACCGACCTGGCTACCGCGCAGCAGGCCGCAGCCGACAGTCTTGCCAGCATGGCTAACAGCACCTGCCTTGCTTATGCACAGAGTTGGTGGCTGCAACTGGAAACCTGCAACTATACCGCCACAGACTCCGCTATCATTATCCCCCGTTTGATAGAAGTTTGCAAACAGGGCAGTGATTCCACCCATCCATTTGGCGCAAGCAGCGTGCGGCCGGAAAGCAACTATACCTACAGAAGCTTTGACGATGTGATCAGCCAGTACAATACAAGTATCGGAAAACCCAATAATGCAGCCTGCAATGCCTATCTCATTGATGCGCCCGGACCCTACAACCGGCCCGTTCTGGCGGTAGAGCAGCCGCTGTATACGAAACCTGATGACTGTACCTGTGAAAAGATCAGCGCGCTGAAAACGCAATATGAAACCGCCACTGGCTACAGCAGCTTCAGCGATTATGTACAGCAAACCCTGCATACCGCCATTAGCCAGAATGCATTGGACAGCCTGATTAATTTGTGTAATGGCAATATTGCCTGTCATTATATTGCAAAGCCTATAATAGTACCGCCGGCGCTGCAATGCACTACGGGTTACGATGTATGCGTAGACTGCAACGCAGTGAACAACGTTTACACTTCCTTTAAAGCGTCGTTTCCTGGCATTATCCCCAGCAATGAAGAAATGACCGCACTGCAGCAAGATAATAACCGTTTGTTCGCCAATTATATGAACAACAAGCTCGGCTTCAGCAAGCTGGCGCAGGAATACCTGGCGTTTATGGATAGCTGTGGAACGGCAGTTGCTACTGCCTGCGACAGCCTGCAAGAAATGGTTGCTGAATATGTTTGGGACACGGCGACCAATTGCCAAACGGCTTTTACTACCTATTTCAACCAGCAAAAAGGCATAAGCTATACCTATGAGCAGATAGACTCGGTATATTTCAATACCTGCGGGAAGCATTTGGATGTATGCGGAGATTCTGCTGCCAGCAAAGACAACCTGCAGATTTTGATCACTGAGTTTAACACAAGCCAAAACCCATACCGCGGCAGGATCACACTTCAGTCCAATATATTGAACCCGCCATTGTATGTAACTGCAGGTGAAGAGATGATTAGTGACGGGTATTTGCATTGGCCCAAAGAGATCAGGGACAGCACTGGAAATGGGTGGGTATATTATCATCAATTGACCCCAAGCGGCGGATATCCGATGTGCGTGGAAAACGGGTACTCCTTTGAATTCAGGTTCAAATCATTAAAAAAATTATCCACCGGTGACGATGTCTATTATGCACAGGGAGGAAATATCCATTTTGTACTCTACAGGCGGGAAAGTGGTCCGCAACCTGGCTTTTTTTTAAAGCTAATCGATGAAAGAGGAACTACACCACACACAACTGTTTTTTCCGGATTAGCATTGATGGATAGTGACCCTGATGTAATCTTCAAGGAATGGTGCACTATTAAGGCAACCGTTACTCCCACACATTTCCGCATATATTACAATGGAAATCTTGTAAAAGAAGTGGAAAGGCCGTCAGGAGCAACATGGTTAAACACCGTCGCCTTTACACATAGTTTTTATGGTTACCAGAGCACTGTAGATTGGTTTAAGACATATGATGGCAATGGCAAGCTGGTATATTTTGAGGATTTTAATGATCCCGATAACAGGGCCGCATACGACTCAAGTTTTATCTGTGCAACGCCGGTTCCGTCCTGCGGGGACAGGTTTGTTACGTATTACAACCAGGAACAGGGAACCACCTATACCTTCTCCGAAATTGATTCCATTTACACCGCCGCCGGCCTGGTGCTGGATGTGTGCGGACTGGACACTGCCGCCATCCGTTGCGACCAGTTGGAAAATTACGTGGATGAATATAAAAATCAGCTTGGGCAGCCCGCTTCGGGTTATGTTGATCTGGACATGCGCACTTTTGCCGGCAATAAAACGCCCGATGAAGGGCCAAAGGGCGTATTTGACGTAAAGGGTAAATTATTGGGCAATACGGTAGACAGCACGCCAACTGCCGTTAAGCAATCCTACGTGGAGATCTGGAACAGCAGCGCCGATAACCGGCAGGTAGGCACTTTATCCTTATTGGAAACCGGTAAATTCCGCCTTACCCTCAACCCCGGCAAACAGGCGCCCAAAGAAGGTATTGTGGGGCAACGGTATTACCAGTTTGAAGTGCATACGAAAGATACAATGCGAACCGTAAGAACCACTTTAGGGAGTTACATAGATTTCGGAGACTCAAATCATGTAATGGCAATCAATTCCTTTGACACGATGTTCCATTTTTATTCGCATAAAAGCATCCTTGGGGAAGATTATATGCCGATTTCAAGGTGTGATATCAGTCACCTTTATACCTATACACCAACCGTTTCTACTTATACGGTGACTGTTTATCATACTGATATAAAAGGCCGTGTAGGATTTGTCAACCGCTTAAAATCACAACCTATACCTAACCAGTTTTCAGGGCTAAGAGGCTATTTCCCGCAACATTTATTAGAATTGGAGTTTCTTGGTACAAGGGATTCTACAATGAATACAACAGAAAAAGTAAAGAACTTTTCGCAGATAACATCTATTCAGAACATAGAACTTGATACTTATGGCTTAACGATCCCTTTCCTCAATAATAAATTTGGAAGTTTTGCAAACAACCATGACTTACGCAGGATGAGGCTGATTCCATCATACAATTACGTGTCGCAACAGGTTGTTGATTCGCTGGGAGGCAATTATTTCTCACAAAATTTCCCGGATCTCAACCTGAATTTCCCCAATTTGAGATTCCTTTTTTTTGCAGGCTGGGATTCCCGGAGCGGTGACGTGGCTAACTTTAATTTTGAGCTGCCCAGGGTGGGGTATTTTGCTATTGATTACCAGGCTAATGATCCTGCCTGGATCATAGATAGCATATATAATCAAATAGCCCGGGCAACGGTACGCGATAGTGGCGTTTTGGGATATGGATATGGCACTGTAAATCGGGCCGTACCTACCGCGGCAAGCGCTGATGCGAAGAATTATTTATTAAGCAGGGGCTGGTATGTACGGGATGGCGTTACTTCAAATGGATCGCCAACAGGATTGCCGTATGACATCATCAGTACAGACAGTCTGATCTTTTTCACCCCCTTCACCGATTTCATCAATTCTAAATTCAACACAAGCCTCACCGCCGCGCAGGTAGACAGCCTCTACCTGGCCCGCTGCGGTCATAAACCCAACTGGTATGCCGAACCCGATACCAGCTTCCCAGCGGGATTGCTCCTTTGCGGCAAAAACGAGCCCGTATCCCCAACACTCAGCTATGCGGAAGTGTACGATCCGCCGTGCTCAGACAGCGCCATCCTTGCCTTTAATTCGGGCACGGAGATCTATACCATGTACAGAGACTCGCTGAACAATATCTTCGACAGCCTGTACACCGCCAAATGCCTTGGTGCGGCAGCCCTTGAACAATTTACCGTTAAGCGCAATGTAAGCGAATACCATTATACCTTATACTGTTACGACCAGGCGGGCAACCTCGTTAAAACGGTTGCCCCGGCTGGCGTTAACCCAAACCGCGACAGCGCATGGCTGGCGGAAGTAGTCGAAAAAAGAAAGCTTGGCGAAACTCAGGTGCCGGCCCACACTATGCCCACCATTTACCGTTACAACAGCCTGAACCAGGTGGTAAGTCAGAAAACGCCCGATGCCGGTAAAAGCACCAACTGGTACGACAGATTGGGGCGGCTCGCCATCAGCCAGAATGCGCAGCAAAAATTGGACGGTAAATACAGCTATACGATCTACGATCCGCTGGGCAGGATCACCGAGGTGGGACAAAAGCCGCAGTCAACTGCCATGACCCAAACCATCAGCCGCGACCCGGATGAGCTTACCGACTGGCTGTTCTACAACAATAACGGGACCGGCGGCGCCGAAATGGTTACCCAAACCTTGTACGACCACCCGGGCATTGACGCCACTGCCTGCATTGAAGCACTGCGCTTTACCCAAAAGCCCCATACCCTGCGCAACCGCGTAAGCTATACCCGCTATTACGAAAAGCCTTCTTATTACAATGGCGGCGACGGCAGGTATTATATCAGCGGGCAAAGCTATACCACGGGTATAGACTACAGCTACGACATACACGGTAATGTAGACACCATGCGCAATCTCTACGGCGACCTGCAGTACGGGCCCATGGCCCACCACGGCTACAACGCCTGCAAAACCATAGCCTATACCTACGACCTCATCAGCGGCAAGGTGAACCAGGTGCATTACAACCCCGGTCAGAACGATGAGTTTTACCACCGCTACGAATACGATGCGGAGAACCGGCTCACCGATGTATATACCACCGACAATAAAATATTCCTGCACCAGCAGGAACTCGAAGAGCACGAAGCTTTTTATGCATACTACAGGCATGGTCCGCTGGCGCGGATGGTGCTGGGTCAGCGGCAGGTACAGGGTGTAGACTATGCCTATACGCTGCAGGGCTGGCTTAAAGGCATCAACAGCAGCAATACGCGCGCTGCCTATGATATGGGCGGCGATGCCACGGGGCTGAACCTTTCAGTTGCCCTTGACGCATACGGCTATACGCTGCATTATTTTTACGGCGATTACGATCCCATTAATACCACAAAACCTCCTTTTGCTGAGCCCAGCCTGAATGCCAACCTTGCTTACCGCCCACTGTACAACGGCAACATCAGCAGCACAACGCACAGCATTCCGTTGCGCTATCTAAACCAGTTGTATAATTATAAGTACGACCAGCTTAACCGCCTTGTAGAAATGGATATGTACCGAGGTCTTGACAATAACAACACCTGGTCAACACTCACCTTCAGCGACCTGTATAAGGAGCGGTATAGCTACGACGGCAATGGCAATATCCTCACCGTGCTGCGCAACAGCCACCTTACGGCCAACCCATTGATGGACAGTCTCACTTATTTTTATACCGGCGGCACCAACCGGCTGGATCATATCAGAGACCGCAATGCGGGCAGCACGGCGCACTCCAACAATTATTCACCTGCGGTAGACATCAGGGACCAGGTATCAGGCAATTATCAATACGATGCCATCGGTAACCTGAAAAGCAGCGAATGGATGGGCGATGACGATATAAGCTGGAACATTTACGGTAAGGTAGTGGAAGTAGAAAAGCGGGCGCTGGCGGGAGTGACCAGCCGTTTTCTTCATTACTATTACGATCCTTCCGGTAATAAGGTGGGTGAAACGGTACGCCACGGCACGGGCGGTTCCGCCTATTACAACCACCGCTGGTACGTAAGAGACGCCCAGGGAAATGTGCTGGCAACCTACGAGGCAAACAATGCCGCCAGCGCCTCAGCCGGCATACTGAAGCTCAAAGAACATTACCTGTATGGCAGCAGCCGGCTGGGCATTTTCAACCGCGACCAGGATGTGGATGCCGACAAACTGACGGCTGTAGACGAAACCAATTTGGGAGACACATATTTGCTTAACTTTACAAGAGGCAATAAGCTCTTTGAACTAACAAATCACCTCGGCAATGTCCTTACTGTACTGAGCGACAAAAAAACAGGCAGACCGGATGCAGGAGATCCTTCCTTGATCAGCATTTTTGATTATGACATGATAACGGCTGCCGACTACACTCCCTTTGGCAGGGTGATGCTGGGACGCAATTTCGCCTTCCTTTCGCGTTACCGCTACGGGTTCAATGGCAAGGAGATGGACAATGAAGTGAAGGGTGCGGGTAACCTGTTAGACTATGGCAACCGCCTGTATGATCCGCTGGTGGGGAGATTTTTAAGTGTTGACCCGCTGACGAAGAGTTATCCTTGGTATGCACCTTATCAGTTTGCCGGGAACAAGCCAATAATAGCTATAGATATGGATGGATTAGAAGAGGTTATAAGAATTAATCAATATTCAGAAGGTAAGGTTAGCACATACATCATAAGAACTACCGATACAAAAATTGCGCAAGAAGCCACGCGTTTATGGGCAGATGTTACTGGCAACCGTTCTGCAAAGGAAAATAAATTTACATCCTCTAATTCCTTTATGAATAGAGAAGGGTTAAATAAGTATTCAAATAAAGATGCATGGTATGGTGGTCCCCCTCAAAGAGGGCAGTTAACTATTGACGTTAATAAAGGAGGTCAGTATAAATATCAATTTAGTTTTTCTGAAACAATCACTCGTGATGCTACATATGAAAAAATTGTCAGCGACTATGAAACTGCGTATAAGTTTGATGCTGCATACATTGGACCCAAAATATTGAGCGAAACAGGTAAATGGGCTCAACGCGGCGGCATGGCAGCAACCGTTGCTTTCCAACCTGAAATTGCAGCACCTCTTTATAGTGTAGGGAGTGGACTATCATTTGCGGGCGATATGATAGAAGGCGTTTTAGATATGAGTATTTCAGGAAGGGCAGACATAGGAGCTAAAAAGCTTGGATTAGTTGGATTTTCTTATGTGCTTTCAAAAGGAATAAACTTACCAGGTGAATTGCGACCAAGTAAAGGAAGTAAAGATAAAGCTAGGGTTTTTGACTTTATGATTAATGAAGGAACGAGTGCAATTAAAGATGGATCAACCCCCGAAAATTACAGGCCTTCGAGAGAACAGATCAGTAACCAAAGCACACATATTTTACAGAATTTATAATAGTGTAAATAATGGAAATGTTATTCATAGGAATCGGTGCTATTATAATTTATTTCATTTCTGGCCAACCTAAAGAGTTTGATTTCTTAATAATTAAACGCTATGGGATGCTATTTATGGGGGTTTGTTTGATAACAACTGCCATAGCTGTAAAGTTTTTAGAAATTGGATTTTGGTTTTTATTCCTATCTATTCCTGGCTCTCTTCTTTTAGCTATATGGGTTTATTTTAGAGACCAAGCCAAAAAGAATTCTGACCAACACAGATAACAGAATATATTAAGCAACTTGTAGAATAGACGTTGCTCTATCTACAAGCTATCCTGTTCTTTAGGTTTGATGTTGTGGAGCGCAACTTCCATTTGTCGCAGATTGGTAACGCCTTGTAAGTTAAGTACGACAAAGAGTTCTTTGAACAACTTGTAAAAGTTTACAGAGGTTTTTGAGTGTTGACCCGCTGACAACAAAATATCCTTTTTATACTCCTTATTCGTATGCAGGTAATAAACCGATATGGGCTAGTGATTTAGATGGAATGGAAGAAGATTGGATGGTTACAAGAAGATTTGCATTGCAAAGGCAAGCGGAATTACAACTTGCATACGCAAAAAGTAACGCTTCTGTAACGATAGGACCAGCCCCGGCAAAGACCTTTACTCAAAAGTGGAGGGATTCGCATAACATTATCGATAATGTGACATATGATATTGCTAATAGTTTATATACTTTACCACAACAGCTAACTTCAAGTGCAAGACAGGCAGATTATATTTTTAATATTGGTGGAAATGTTCATAGATCTCATGGTATGGAAGGTGAAAAACCGAGGGTTGATAATGGTACAACTGCATTTTCTTTATTTATCCCAAGCGCTGCGGCTGAAAAACAAGGAGTTGGCTTTTTTTCAAGATTTCTATCAAGTTTTGAGAAAAAAAGCCTCCCCTCGATCGAAAGAATGTTCTCGCCTGCAATCGTCGATAGAGGAGTTTCAGAGGGGTTTGCAACAGCGACTAAATACAAAGGCTTTATCAATATTAATCACGAACTTGGATATCAAAATGCCTATTACGATTTGTATAATACCTCAACAAGTACAATTGTAGATGTTACAACTACTAACTCGAAAAGCATGAACATTAGTGGGCTATATAAAAAGCTCGACAATTTAAGTACGCAAGTAAAAGAGCCTTATCAAAATAGGATTTTGCAAATTTATGTCAAGGAAGGTCAATATACCCCTGAACAAATATCAAGTTTAGAGAATAAATTATCGCAGTATATTAAAGATTATAATTTAAATTCAACATTTAAGGTTGATAAAGTGAAATGATAAAACAAAAATGCAGAAACTTATTTGCTCCCTTTTTTTTCAAGGGATCGAAAAATCGAAAATTTCAGAAATAGTAACATTTCAACTACGGTTACTTGGGTTTACGCCAAACTATATCAAAGCCGGAGAAAAAGAAATAAGTTATGATTTAAATGTATTAATTGAATGGATAGAAATGGGGGAAAGAGCTATTAGGATTATGTCTGATCCTAGTGTAAACAGCTCAGTGAATTATTGGACTTTGTTTGAATTTGATGAAAATTATAAAGTCTTGAGCTTAACTTGGTGTAACGATCACATGGATTTTTTGATTGATGACGAAGACTTTATTAAATTATTATTATCTGAAAAATTCCTTTATGGAGTTTGTTATGACATGTCTGATGCATTTAACGAAAGTTATACTAATATCGAATATGTAAAGAATGTAATTGGGAAGAAAAAAATATTGACAACAAGAGATCAGTTCGGTGATCTAGTTGTAGACGTTTCCAGTAATTGTGGAAGAAAAGAGCGCGTTAATGGTTTGGAGTTTATCGCTGCCCCTATAATGTGGTTCGGAAATAGGTTTAATGAATTTATTACTTGGAAAGATATCTTGAAATTTAATGGTTCTGAATTTGTCAAAATTCAAAATGGAGAATATGTGTTACTTAAACTGTTTGAATTATCAGATGATCCATCTTTAGAGAAGAATCGAAAAAGGCAATGTCAGTTTTGGGAGTTTTTTAATCTGCAGGAAGTTATTAAAAATTATGAGAAAAGAACTGCTATTGATTTGGATGCTTATATGAAAGATCTCATTGAAAAAAAGAAAAAGAAGAGAAACAACAGCAAAGGATAGGAGTAACATAAAGGGAGGTTTTTGAGTGTTGACCCACTGACTAAAGTATATCCTGAACTTAGACCGTATCAGTTCGCATCAAATAGCCCCATACAGGGAATAGATCTGGATGGGAAAGAAATATTCTATCATGATCCATTAGCAGGCCTTAGACTTTTGAAAGGGATGTTTTTGGGATGGGCTTCGGATTTTAGCAATGGGGCTTTAAAGACAAGAGAAGGGGGCGCTCAGCTTGGATTAGCCAAACAGCAGCAGGCATCATATAACAATCAGAATGTGCCGCAACATATACAGAGCAGGTTAAATCAAAATGATAAAATTGGGGGCGGTAACAAAATGGTTGAAGGTACGATAGGAATGGTGCAGGCAAGTGCTGATGCTGTTGGTACAGTAGTTCCATTAGGCGAAGGGGTCAGTGCGGGAAAAAATACTAGTAAGGCTTTAGCAAGAACTATTGAAAAGAAGGCGCTGTCAGGAGCGGAAAAAGCGGCTACTTCAATGGCTAATAATGCCTTTAAAATGAGTGAAAAGGCACTTGTTAAGTCTGGAAATGAGGCAGTGCAGATTTTAGAAAGAGAAGCGGCTAAGGGGGGAAGTAACATCGCCTTAGGAGTTAGAGAGCATCTCGGAAGTTTTGCAAATAAAGTTGGTGGTACCACTTGGGAAACTTGGGGGACTAAAAATTTTCAATCTCAGTTTTTAGAAACGATAAATAATTCAGCCAATAAAATTCATTTCAATCTTGACGGCATTCCTAATGTTTGGAAAGCAGTAAGCGATGGTGCCAAAGGCTTTGGGAAAAGTCAGCATGTGACAAGTTGGGAATTGTATCAAATATATTCTAAACCTGGAGCATCACAACGAACAACATTTTATTTAAACGGGAAAGTAGTACCAAGTCCATTTTAAAACGAATAAACATGAATAAGGAAATTTTTAAATCAGAAAGATACTTTACCGTTTTTGACTATTTTATTAGTCACGGGCAATTATTAATTAGGTCTGATAAAAGAGAAGGGCAGAGTGAGAATATCGATGTGATTTTCTTTGATACGACTTTTGTTCAATTATTTACGATGTTACATGGATTAACAATTAGCATCGTAAAAAAAGATTTAATTGATAATTACGATTCTGTCAACAAATACTTAAGCCATGACAATTCCAATTTGTTTGAATTAAAAAGCGGAAGAGAAACATACTATATTGCCGCATCCTTTGTTAAAGTGTTTGAAAATGATTTGGATTTCAATGAAACGAGTTTAGGGATGGTTTATAAAGGGCGAGATAAAGAAATAGCAGGAAGCTGCTAAGACAGGAGTTCAGTTTTCAGAAGTGCCAAGAGCTTCAGAGTTGAGAGTTTGGGGTAGAGAGCAAGGCTATGAACTTTTGAGTAATAAAAATGGCATAGAAACTTGGGGTGTCAAAGGCAATGATGGATGGCGGTTAAAAATCAAACAGCCATCTACTACCCCGGGAATTGATCCCGGTAGCCAAAAATGGAGATTTTCAGCAAGGACAAAACCTGGTGAATATTATAACCCAGTTACTGGTCAAAGTGGTACTCGTAGCCAATATGGGCATTTAGATATGGATCCTAATTAAATATAGTTGAAATATGCAGAGAGACATCAAGAATTATGATTTTGTAGATTGTTTGTTAGTAGACTTCGGTGTTGATAAATTAATTTCAACATTATTTATTATTGTTGAAGCATATTACCCTCTTGCTTCAGAAGGTATGAGAAAGAAAGGATTGTTGAAAATAATCTTTAACGGCATTTCAAAAATTTTAGTCGTAAAAAATGAAGAATTTGATTTTGATATTTCATTATACTATGACGAAGGGGGGGATGATACTAAGGCAAACGAAATTTATACCATTGATATCGTGGGTTTAGATAATACTAAAAGTCAAGTAATCATTGACTCTGACATGTTAAAATTAGATATTGAATTCAATACGATGACTATTGTGGAAATGAAATGAAAATAATCACCATCTGGAGTGGTGTGGAAGGGGCCGCTACAAGGGTAATGTTCCGTGCAACTTCCACGAACCTTCTATAATAAGTTGTCTGGAACTCCGGACAAGTCAATCAATGAATATTACTAATAGATTGCCATGGCATAAAAGCTTTTTCTATTTATGAAATTGTTTAATTCTGCAGTAAAAGACAAAAAGTATAAATAAATAAGCAAAGCCGACTTTCGGTTCTGATTTTTTAATTTTAGAAGGAGTAACCGCAACATTTCTGCTGTTTGTTTTGCGCTATACGTGCAGTTTTAGCTTCCTGTCTTTCTTTGCCGCTGCCGGTGTTCCGCGCCCACCATTGTCATACATGCGGCAGATGAATTGCTCCTACGTTGGTGTTCCGGCTTCCCGCCGTTGTTGTGTATGCAGGGTGGGCACTGCGGGTGGCGTACCAACAACAGAAGCATGGCAAAGCTACGCAGTGCATACGTGTTACTTGATTTGCAAAATAAAATAATAGCCAGAAAGGAGCCGTTGCAATTTGTAGCGGCTTTTATTACTCCTTTATCAATTTTTCAATGAGTTCATTTTTTTCTTTTATCATCCGTTTATAGAGTGCGATTTGTTCCTGGTAGAGCGCTATAATTTTTTCAATCGGGTTAAGCTGGTATTTTACGGAAGAAGAATGATTGCGATAGGTGTTAGCGATGATATTAAAAGTTGCTTCTTCATTAAAGTTGCGGATGGTGTTAGCCGTAACGCCCAGGGCACTGGCCACTCCATTTATTTTGTCATCGTCCATTTGTTTGGTTTGCTCCATTTTGGAAACAGCCTGTTTGCTGATACCTAATAAATCTCCAACTGGGTTTGTGTCATTGCCCGCAGGCGGCGCACTTTCTCAATCTTTCTTCCAATGGGAAGCACATCGGTATGACTGACAGCTTCCATTTTTATTTTTTCTGCGTCAGCCTGTCAATGAGTTCATCCTTTTCTTTAAGCATACGTTCGTAGAGCGCAATTTTTTCCTGGTAAAGCGCTGCAATTTTTTCAATCGGGTTAAACTGATAATTGACTGAAGAATAATGATCGTGGTAATTATTCGAGATGATATTAAAAGTGGCTTCTTCATTAAAGTTGCGGATGGCATCAGTGCTGACACCGAGGGCATTGGCCACTTTGTTCATTGTGGGGGCATCCAGCGTTTCTTTTTGTTCGAGTTGAGAAATCGCCTGCTGGCTAAGTCCGAGCTGTATAGCCAGGGCGTCCTGTTTAATGCCTAGGGTTATATGCATTATACAGTAAACAAAAAAGGCAACAAGCTAAATGCTCATTGCCTTTTTTGTTGCCTGAAATAAAGCTATTACTACTGCTTAATGAAATTCATCACCTTTTTATGGTGTCCTACTCTCACAAGTATATTGTAAAAACCCGCCGGTAAATTTGATGTGCGCACTGTTCTGATGACAGGGTTTTCATTCTCTTTGTCAAATAACTGGTGCGACAACCTTTGTCCCAGAAGTGTATACAATGTTAAGCTTGACCTGCCTTTGGCCTTTCCTGTTATCCAAACGCTGAGATCGGAATGAACAGGGTTGGGGTGGAGCTTAACATCGAGAATGGCTGTGGAAATATTGATTCCAGGTAGCGTGGCGCTGTCTGCCTTTGGCTGAAATTTCCTTGGGGATCCTTGCGGTCTTGTATAGGAAAGCATCCATTCATACACATTAACACCATCTATTTTGAAAGACGGATCATAGCTTCTTGTCCATGAATCACGCCCGTAAAGTCCGGCGGTGTCAAGAATATCCAGTTTCGCAAGGGGCGTGGGATTGTGTGAATTGACATAATTGGTAATTGTTGCCAGTGTAGACGGGTGAGAAGTGGTTGTATCGTTATAATTGCCAATTGTCCATAACGGAAGGTTGGAAGCAGCTATGTTTGCTGCTCTCGAACTATATGGACTAATGACACTTGGGCTAAGCAAGAGCACTGCTGCCAAACGGTCTGCATAGTCCGAGGAGTCTCCTGCATGTTGCCAGGCAAATTTTCCTCCCATACTCAACCCGGTAAGATATATCCGGCTCGTGTCTACCCTGTATTTGATGATACACGAGTCAATCAGGGCTTTAATCTGATCTGAATTCACGGTTGCGGCCCCGCTTTTAAGTTGTGGAGAAATGACGATAAATGAGAATTGTTCTCCGCCTGTGGTAACACTGGCAGGAAATGTTCCCTCAGCTATCCGCTCAGGCAAAGTTGTGCCACTTTCATTATCCACTATTCTGGGTAACTGTGCAAGTGAACCATTTCCACGGGCTGCTGCACCGTGAATAAATATTAAGAGCGGGAATTTTTTATTTATATCCTTATTATAGAAAACAGGCAATGATTCATAATATCCTCCGATATTGCTGTGAATATATTGCGTTACAGGTGTTTGGGTCTGCGTGCTGATCACAACAGTATCTTTAGCTGTGGAAGCATCGGTATGAGTGACGGTCAGTTCAAAGCTATAGGTGCCGCCGCTGATGCTGGTAACGGTTGTTACGGGGTTTGACGCTGAATCAATAGTGCAGGAAGGCCCGGAAAGTTTTACCCAGTTGTAACCTGAAATTCTTCCACCTCTCGCCATGGATCCTTCGCTATTAAGTGTAATGGTGCTGTCCTGTGGTAAAGTAATGGCCTGGTCCTGACCTGCATTTGCTACTAGTTTCCTGTTGGTATACTGAAGCATCCACTGATATACATTTAGCCACTTGACACTGTCAATGATATTGACAGGATTATACGCCTTTGTCCATGCGTCATGACCGGATGCATTAAAAATAGTCAGTTTGGCCAGTGGAGAGGGGGGTGGGCTGGCGCTATTCAATAGGTTTACAAGATTAACGGATCTGCTTGAAGGCACCGTTGGGTCGGAATTGTTGTGAATAGCCCAGGTGGGAAGGTTTGAAGCGGCTACCTTGTCGGCTTCACTTTGAGTTGCTGTCGCCGCTTGGGAAACCAGCGCTACGGCAGCGAGGCTATCGGCAGTTGTTGTTGCTGCCGACGCTTCGTACCAACTCATCCTTCCGCCAAAACTCAGCCCTGTTAAATAAATACGTTCTTCATCAATTCTGTATAGCGTTTTACAACGATTTATTAAAGCAGCGATAGCACGGTTAATAATAGGAACCGATGTTGGGTTATTGGTAACCGAAGAACTTATCTGTGGTGAGACAACGATAAAGGAATATGGCTTGTCATCCAGTAAAACAGAAGCAGGAAAATTTCCTTCATTGATCAGTTTGGGTATGCCGTTGTTTAAAAGCTTTGGAAGCGCAGATGAAGAGCCGTTGCCTTTTTCACCAGCTCCGTGTAAAAAAATGAGCAGTGGAAATTTTTTAGTGGTATCTGCATTATAATTTATAGGCAATGATTCATAATAGCCACCGATAGTGCTGTCTAAAAAAGGGGATAGTGGTGCATACTTTGGGGTTTGGGTTTGTTGCCCCTGACAATAAGACGATAGCAGAAAGCAGCTGGCTAAACATAACCAGTGCAGCTTCTTAAACCTGAGTAGAGAATAACCGAAGTGTTGCATAGTTTGAGTTTATAAGATGATAAAAGAGTACCCGCAAGGCCATCAAAAACAAAATTGTCTTTTTATAATGTTGCAGATGGTTATCTCTGTTTATTTTAAAAAAGATCAAGGCCTGGGTGAATAAATCCCATTCGTGAATTATTTAACATTCACGCGACACAAAACAGTAGAAGTGTACGAAGAATAGGTTTCTAAGGAATGAAAATTGGAGTATAAATGCATCTATGCTATAGTGAATGTAACAATAATAATTAAAGATTACAACGCTATAGGATTATTTTTTACCCTCGGTAGAATCCTTACAGGTAAACCATTAAGGCAGTATACAGGTTCCTTAATACAAACTGAAGGATATGTGTTTTCTCATTGAACAGTTTGCAAATTTCATCTGGGACAATTGAATTTTACGGATAACAATTTTGTCATCGCTATTGCTTCAGCATGCCGCCCTTTTTCCCGTCTGAAGCGCATGAATATTGCAGGAGCTGTGAGTAGTGAAGGATGTAATAGTATCGGTTAAATGTACCAGCCAGTTTAACAGCAATCCACAAAATAAACCCAAATATGGAAAGGACCAGAATTATGCGGCCATGCTTCTGTTCTTTTTTACCATAAGCGTCCCCACTAGTGCCAGTCTGGTAACTGGGTAATGCAGGGATACTAGACCGGCGCTTCTTTTCTAGCCGAGTCTCCCATGCAACTTCCACGAACTTTCTATAATAAGCTGTCCGGAACTCCGGGCATAAGCCATAATTGGATACAGTGATAGCATAGGTACACTTTAAATGTTTTATCCGGAAAAACATTGGGATGGTTCTATCAAAGAAGAAGCAAAAAATTTTGGTTGGAATGTGCAAGTAAGCAGCAACGCTAATGTGAGCGGACACTAAAAGCTGTAATTATAGTACAGCTTATCTTTTGAAAAGCTTACATAGATAGTCACGGATGTCCCATAAGTATGCTCTTACGGATATCAATATCTAACTCGTTCTAAAGACAATTCGAGATTACAAATGTTGATATTAATCAGCACTCTTCGCTATCCCATGCCAAATACAATTAATGAGCAAATGGCTTTTACGCATGCGAAAGTGTAGTTCGTGGTGAACTATTCTTCGGCTTACGAAAGACTTTAATCTGCGAAAGCTTCACTCTCTGTCCTGCATTCCACAGATCATAGTTTCGCTGCATATTAAGCCACAGCTCGGGAGTCGTGTTGAAGGCTTTGGATAAGCGCAAAGCCATCTCAGCACTTATTCCCTGATGCCCATTAAGGAGCATAGATAGAGTTTTGCGGGCTATACCTAGATTGGTAGCCGCATCCGTCTGATTGAGACTTAACGGTTCCAGATACATTTCCTTTAAGACTTGACCTGGATGAATCGGTTTCATTCCTTGTTTCATCATAACTCCTCCTTTTAATGATAGTCGAGGTAATCGACTAAGTGAGCATTCCCGTTTTCAAATTTGAATATTACTCTCCAATTAGCTTTAACGGTCACTGCCCAATAATTTACCAAATTCCCTTTCAGGGGATGAAGCGCTGAGCCGGGAAAATTCATATCATTTATCGTTTCAGCACCGTGCAATAATGTCAGTATTAGTCTAATCTTATCCACCTGATCCGGCGGCAGCTTAGAGCCGTCGCCCTTCGTCCATAGCCGCTTTAGACCCTTGTGCTGAATACTGACAATCATACTGCAAATATAACATGTTACGTAACAAGTTACAAGACAAAACTTTTGGTATTTGGAATACCTCTGTAAGTCGTTATAAATCAATAGGGCAAAGCATTGCCAGTTTTTAGCTTGGCTTCAATACGCAAGGAATAACCGCAACATTTCTGTTGTTTGATTTGCGCGATGCGTGCAGTTTTAGCTTACTGTCTTTGCGCTGTCGCTGCATTTTTATCTGTTGTTTTTCCATTGAGCACTTCTGAAGGAGTAAGCCCATTTAATACATTGTGAGGTCTGTTATTAAAATCAGTGATCACTTTAAAACTAATTTCCTGAATTGCCGCATTCCGCCTGAATCAAGCATACTTTTAGTGGGAAATAAAAAAATATAGTGTATCGTTGAGAACTCACTCATTATTCTTGTCTATTATTTTGAACAGTTCACCTCCAAATTCAACATCAAAGACAAGTGCATGGTTGATCGATTTTACAATATCCTTGTATTCAGAAACATTTTTGACATTTGTTGGAGCGGTGAAAAAATCTGTGCGAAGGACAGCTTCAAATCCTGTAACTTCTGTTTTATTACCATTTTTTTCGAATAGAAAAGGTACAGTAAATTCGATTTTGATGTTTGTTTTTCCGGTATTTCTTTGCCAATCCATCGGATTTGTTAAGCAGCGAATAATCTTTTCAGTAATTTCCTGCTCTGATATTTTTAAAAATTCTTCAGTAATTTCAACAATTGAAGTTCGTTTATTTGAAAGGTTGGTAGATAATTTATCGTAAATAGTTAATTGCCTGTCAAGCTCATTTACCTCTTTAAAACGAAGGGTAAAATCTTCGGAAGTATGCTTGATTTCGAAAATACTGAACCTGAAACGCTGCAAATGATCTTTCAATTCTTTGATTTGAGAAAGTTGGTACAAAAAGATATTTTCATTTTTTACAGACTGAAACACTCCTTTCTGAAAGCCCGCTGAAGAAACCATAATTCCTTGATGGGCACCCACGCTATCCCGTAGTTCTTTAAACGCACCAATAGTATTCACAGACACTTTAGCCTTAGTATTTTTGCATTCTATAATCGTTTTAAACTCGAATCTGCCTCTGTTTTCAACAATCAATATATCTACCTGCCTTTTTACTCCATATTTTGTATTCATTTTTACATTATGAAATACTTTCGTCTCGGGAAGATTATGAACAACTTCCTCAATAGCGGCAACTAATTTTTCAAAATCCTTTCCTTTGTCCAAAATATATATAAATTAAACCCTCGATTTCTTCCAATAAAAATAACAAGTCTTTTCGACAGAGACGTGTTTCTCAAAAAAGCAAAACATTTTATCCTTATGGGATTTTCATGGCGGTACCAGATAGGATTATTTTTTACCCTCGGTAGCAAACTGAAGGATATGTGTTTTCTCATTGAACAGTATGCAAATTCCATTTGGAGCAATTAAATTTTTACGGATAACAATTTCGTCAACGTTGGTACTTCGGCACGCCATCGCTTTCATCTTTGCAGCGTATGAATTTTGCAGGAGCTGTGAGTGGTGAAGATGTATTAGTATCGGTTAAATGTACCAGCCAGTTTAACAGCAATCCACAAAATAAATCCAAATATGGAAAGGACCAGGATTATGCGGCCATGCTTCTGCTCTTTTTTGCCATAAGCGTTTATGCGTCTTCCATCGGGCAACGTCTTTTTATAATAGGCGAGAATCCATCCTATTATCAATCCTAAAAATCCACCGAGGATGGCAGATATATAGCCAGCATAAACCCAGTACCTGCTAATTTTATCGGGCTCTGTTAATTGTTCGATACGTCTGCTCTTCAGTAGCGCTGCTGTTTCTGGCTTTATTTCTTTCCCTCTTTCCTTAAGCAGTTTTTGAGCCAGTTTGTAATCAAAGTGGCCCCATTCTTCAGGCTTAGTAACAATCTCCATCAGTTCATCGTCTGTAAAGTCCAGCAGGTAGTAGTCCTTCTCCACATTTTCAACGAGTTTACCATAGTAGTCCTGCATTACAGCATGCGCTTTTGAAAAATCTTCGGATCTTAATTGAATACTTATTTCAGGGTCTATCTTATTGAAAGCAAAAGTGGGATCAAAATATTGCTTGTCGGCTTTAACAATACAATTAATACCATTCTCTCGGAATATTTGGGCAATGTCATCGGCAATCTGCCGGTCGTTATACCTTTGAAAGATAATAAAAGGTTGATCCATACACTGGCTGTTGTTATAATGAAGCGATAGTTCTAAAATATGATCTGACAATTTACAAAAGCTGTTACTTTATTTGTCAAAAAGACCACCCCTAATTTTGATATCTTTCAGAAAAGGCAAATAAATTTTCAGTATAGTGGGACTTCTTTAAACAAAGCTTGCGCAGGAAGCTTAAAAATACTGATGTCTAAAGGCTGAGGTTCAATTTTAATGATCCCCAATAGCACGCTCAAAAATTTTCATCATGAGTTTCATCAATATATTTTTATGGTGAGCGGCTTCACCCGTTTTCAAAAAATAAAACACTTAAACTTGCCTGATCCATTCATGTCTTTCGGAGTTATTCCATTTCCACGAGTTTATATTTTAGTGCAAACAAAATCAGTTCAGCTTTATTATTGAGTTCAAATTTTTGAAATAGTGCATCCCTGTATTCTTCAACAGTATGGTGACTAAGGAACATTTTAGCAGCTATTTCGTTATAGGTCATGCCCGTGCATAGGTATTTTAAAAAAGAAAGTTCTTTGGGTTTGATCGTTCCGATCTTTCGGTAAAGGTCATTCTTTGAAGCCTGGAACAATTTGTCGTGTACTGCTGCTGAAAAGTATCGTCCATTTTTTTTGACAAAATCAAGCGTTATTAAGATTTCCTCCGGTTCAAAGGTTTTAAATAAATAGCCATTTATACCCAACGAACTCATTCTTAATATGGCGATGTGATCACTATAGGTAGAAATGGCAACCACATTGGGATTGCGGTATTTCTTTTTAAGCAGGGCCATCGTTTCAAAGCCATCCATCACCGGCATGCTGATATCCAGGAGGATAATATCGGGCAGGCCATGGCTGTCAATTTGATCCAGTAACTGTTTTCCATTTTCCGCCTGGATGCTGACTTTGTATTCATTGCGGGTGGTGAGCAGGTTGGCCAGTGCGGTTCTCATTAGTGCATGGTCATCGGCTATGGCAACGGTGGCAGGTTCGCTAACAGGTGCAATCATAAAGGAAAAAATTTGGTGACAGGCAAGGGTACTATTACCTATACCTACGACGGGGCAGGCAACAAGCTGAAAAAAGTTACGCTTGAAAATCCGTCTGCTGCCAACGGCAACAAAACCATTACCACTACTACCACCTATGTTGGTGCTTTTGTCTATGAAAGCAAAACCATCAGCCCTGTTGATCCTAACAAGCCCAACTATACCGACAAGCTGCTTTTTGCAGGTCAGGAGGAAGGCAGGATAAGAACCCTATTCAATACCGCGGGCAGCCCCAACACCCCTTCAGGTTTTGCTTACGATTACTTTGTAAAAGATCACCTGGGCAATGTGCGTATGATGCTGACCGAAGAGGTGAAGCAGGACATTTATCCTGCGGCAACGCTCGAAGGCAGCCTTACTGTAGACGGTAGCCCCAATGCAGCCTATATCGAAAAGAACTATTATACCATCAACAGCGCTTATGTGGTAGCATCTACTACGGCAACGGGTATTACCACTTACCAAAACCATAACGGCAACCCGCCAGTGAACAACAACCCCAACAGCGTGGTAACCGCCAACAGCGCCAAGTTGTATAAGCTCAACAGCACTGCCAACAAAACGGGTTTGGGTATCACCTTAAAAGTAATGGCAGGCGACAGGATAGATATCTTAGGCAAGAGCTACTATTTTACCAACAACACCGGCGGCACGGCAGCCAATAGTGCCATACCAGTGCTGGATATACTAACGGGTTTACTGAGCGGCCCCACAGGCGGGGCGGCAGCAGCCAGCCATGGTGGTATAACAGCCAGCCAGCTCAATGGCAGCACCACCACCACAGCCGGTATCAATACCCTGCTGAGCAATCAAACCACTGATGCCGCCACGGCGCCTACAGTACCCAAAGCCTATATAAACTATATCTTCTTTGATGACCAGTTCAAGGCCACAGCTACCGGGTTCAGCAAGGTAGGCAGCAATAGCGTGGTCAAACCTCATACAGATCTTTCGAATTTAACTGCCACCAAAAGCGGATATGTGTATATTTACGTGAGCAACGAGAGCCCGGTGAATGTGTTCTTTGACAACCTGCAGGTGATCCATACCAGGGGAGCGATCTTGGAGGAAACACATTATTATCCATTCGGGCTGACTATGGCGGGGATATCGTCCAAGGCTTTGGCATTTGGAAGCACTGAAAATAAGAGAGGATATAATGGTAATGAGATACAGAATAAGGAATTTAGTGATGGCAGTGGTTTAGAGTTTTACGATTTTAATGCCAGGACGTATGATCAGCAGATAGGTAGGTTTTTACAGATAGATCCGGAAAGCGAAGAAAACCAAGAAAGCTGGAGTCCCTATCATTTTGGCTATAATAACCCAATAAGATACAATGACCCTGATGGAAAATTCCCGATTGAGACAATTTGGGATATTGGAAATCTAATATACGATGTCGGTAAAGCAGTTGTTAATCACATACAGGGTGATCATAAAGCAGCCAACGCTTCATGGATTGATGCAGGCACTGATTTAGCAGCTACATTGATCCCTTATGTCCCTGCTGGCGCAACTAAACTTTACAAGGCTGCCGATAACATAATTGATGCTGGTAAAGCTGTTGACAAAGTCAATGATACTAAGAAGGCAGTTAAAAATGCTGATAAAATTGCAGAAGGCAAAAAATTTGAGGCAGATGAATTAGCTAAGTCAGTTGCTGAAGGTAAGAATGTGTCTGGTAGAAATAGGTTAGTTCCTCAAAACGGTAAAGGAAATGTTAAAGGCAATCGAACCGACACAGACCAATTAGTTAAAAACAAAGATGGTACGTATACAATTGTTGAAACAAAGCTTTCGTCAAAAACAAGACAATCAACCGGCCAAAAAAGTTCACAAAAAAATACAAATAACGGAAGCGGAGTATTTGAAACGAGAACCAATCAGCCTTCTCAAGGATTAAGAAAAGGCGACAAAATCCAAGTAAAAGAATATATAAGGAAGAATAAAAATGAGTGACGTTTTGTTTGATAAAATAGTGAAAAAATTAGTAAAAGATACCTATTTAGCTGAATTTGCATTCCGGAAAAGAGAATGTTGTTTAATTAAGAAAACAGCGAGTGGCTTTGAGGCAATTGAGTTACAGCATTGGAAAGGATTCGATTTGAATAGAAATAAGGTCGCGTTAGTTATTAAGCCTCTTTATTTGAAAAGGTTTGATGTACTGCATAGGTGGTTTGAGAAGTTTAGTTTTAAAAGTCTTCTTGATCAAAGGGGCAATTATAGCATTGGCTTTGACGGGGAGATGTTAAATAAAACTAATGAGTTTTATTTTTTACTTGATGGTATTGACTTTGAAAATGATTTTAATATTTTTAAAAAAGAAGTGATTAAAAACGCAGATTTTGTCTTTGACAAATATTCGGATATTGACGACTTGTATCAGTATTATATTGAACCTGTTTTGAATAAGGGTGCAGAACTCCCAAATGTTGGAGCAGATTGGGTCTTTGAATATTTAACTTTAACAAAGTTGGTAAAGGTTGAATATTATAATTTGGTAAAAAATCTCCTTGAAGCGCAGGTAAATAAATTAAATGACAGGGGAGAGCCTAACATTATTGAGTATTATCCTAAGTTCGATGAAATTGTTAGCTATTTAGAGAATGCGGTTCTGCCAGGGTCTTCGCCCAGTGGATAAGAAGCGAAGGCGAACCCATGCGAAATTAGGTTAGGTCATTTTCGTTTAATGAATTACATTTTTGTATGGCTAATCTTTACAAAGGCATCAGCGTCATCAGCTATAACTATCTTAGCCTGCCCCAAACCATTACGGTGACCGGCTTGAAACAGATAGGTTGGGCAGTAGTTCAGATGAATACTACATAGACAAAAAGTTATTACCGAATAAAGCGGTATTTATTCCATTGAAGACTTTTTCTACAGAATTAACTATTCGATAAAGTAAAATCGCGGCAATAGTCGGGTTTTTTATTGTACTAGGAGTTGCGAAAGATTCCTTTTTTTAAACAGCCAAGTAAATTATTTTAAATAGGGCTTGCTGTTCATCTTTGCTAAGTGTATCAAAGAAAGAAATTTTTTCCATCAATGTACGGTCTTAGAATTTACTTCTTTAAATAATTCATTATCGTTTTTAGCCGCCTCAATAGAAGGCACGGCTTCGCCGCGTTCATACTTGCCAACATCACCCGGCTCAAGACCACTGGTATCTGTATGTTGTGCCTGGCTCCAGACCTTTTTACACTGGTGGCCTGTGAGGGCCTTTCCTTAGGTACTACTGAAGGGGGAACAATGTTTCTTTGGTATCTCAAAACAATGAACTTTAGTGATGAAATCCCCTTTCGGCGGTGTTACCTAATCTTGCCACTATCAATCATGGAGGCACAGCCGAAAGAAAGTACTGATTTGATGCGATAGTGGGCCGTAGTACTAGAATGCTTTGGCTCCATGTCGGAAGAATTAACAGATGTTATACTCGACGCCCATTGTACGCGTGTAAAAAGCAATAGAAGCATCCGGGGTCTGCTCCAAGAACTAGTGTAGTGATTATTAAATTAATTTAGTATTATATTGCTAGTGGCTGCCCTGTATAAGTCCATTTAAATGGTTTTGCTCTTTGCTCATTGTAAGTGCCGACGTATTTCATTATCTGATCAATCAATTGTTTCCTTGATTTCCATATGCCGCCTTTAAGGACATCTTTAGTAAGGATGTTGAACCATATTTCAATTTGGTTTAACCAAGATGAGTAGGTCGGTGTGAAATGAAGTGTTATTCTTTTTTTTGAGTCTATCCATTGCTCAACTATCTTATGTTTATGAACTGTCAGATTGTCGACTATCACATGCAATTGTTTACGGGGATATTTTCTATACAATTCTTTTAAAAATAGAAGAAAGTTTTCGGCATTGTTTTTATCTACTGTTTTGGCTGTAATTTCTCCGTGGTGAACGGATAAAGCTGCCAGTAAAGAAACGGTGCCATTGCGTTTGTAAGTGGCAGTTAAGCGCCTGGGTGCCTTTTCTTTCAATGGTAAAATAGGTTGTGTTCTGTCTAAAGCCTGTATTTGTGTCTTTTCGTCCACACACAGCACCATGGCGTTTTCGGGTGGGTTCATGTACAATCCAACAATGTTGATCATTTTGCTTTCAAACTCGACATCGGTGCTTTTGCCACACCAGTATTCAATTTTATGTGGCTTTAAGTCAGCTTGCTTTAATATTTGCTGGACTTTTGTCTGGCTCATACCTGCGTGTTTGGCAATCCGCCGTTGACTCCAGTTGGTATAACCCTTACCTGGCTTGCGGGTAGCCATTTCAATAACACTGGCTTTTTTTGCAGCACTAAAAACTGGCGGCTTTCCACTACGGGGCGCATCTTTTAAACCTTCCAATCCGTTGTTGACAAACCGTTGACGCCATTTGCTAATTATCACCTCACTTACACCAAGTTCTTTGCGGGTTTCGACAAAACTTTTGCCTGCATGCCACAATAATATTATCTGTACTCTTTCAACCATCCGTTTTTCTGCTTTGCCACTGCGTGCTATGAATTCCAGTTCCGTTAACTTTTCTTTTGTCAAAACAAGCGATTTACGTTTTGCCATTCCTTTTTTTCCTTCAAATATACTAAATTAACTTAGAACTCTATACACTAGTTGCTCATTTTTAAAAATTTTTTTAGGGATAGAATAAAAATACCCTTAAATGGGGGGTAAAAAAAATAAAATTGAATTTATATTTTCGATCCATCATTTACCGCTTAGCAGGTAATCGGTAGAGGAAAAGAACATTGGATATTTGTACCCCTTTTAGCAAAACGACCATTTAATTTCCTTCATCATTTTTTCAATTCCTAAACCATCGGCTTATGAGTTGCCGGGTACTATTGTTGTGCCTTATCGGCCTGTTTAATGCGGCTGCTGTTCTTTGCCAGGACAGCGCCAGTGCCGTAATAGAGCTTCCCGATAGGTTTGCCCACAGGGCTGAGAAGCGCATCAGCGGACTGGATCAGCAACTTACCAAACAATCAGAAAAATATTTAAACAGCTTATCTAAGCAGGAGGAAAAAATCCTCAGGAAACTGGCAAAACTTGATTCTTCCCGCACAAAAGAGATGATGGATGACACCATGCAGGTTTATGAACAGTTCGCTCAAAAACTGGCTGCCGCCGACGGCAAATTAGACAAAGCCTTCAGTGGACAGTATCTGCCGGGGTTAGACTCCCTTAAGGGTGCGCTCGGCTTTTTAAAAGATGCTAAAAATATCGTTTCCAAATCAAAAGACCTGCAACAGAAACTAGGTAGTTCCTTGCAGCGGGTAAAGCAACTTCAAGACAAACTGCAACAGGCAGACCAGATCAAACAATTTGTTCAACAACGCCAGCAGCAGCTTAAGACTTTGGTGAGCAGCTATACCAACCTGCCGAATGGCATTACCAAACACCTGGGCAAATACCAGCAGGAGGCATACTATTACAGCAGGCAGGTTCAGGAATATAAAGAAGCCTTGAATGACCCGGACAAACTTTTTAAAAAAGTACTGGCTACCCTTCAAACCCTGCCGGCTTTTAAAACCTTTATGCAAAAGCATTCCATGCTGGCGCAATTGTTTCCTACGCCTGAGAATTATGGTACCCCGCAGGCGCTGGCAGGCCTGCAGACAAGGGCAAGTGTTCAACAGGTATTACAGCAGCAGATGGGTATACCGGCAACTGGTGGCACTAATGCCAATCCCGCCGGGTACCTGCAGCAGCAAATTGAGCAGGCACAGGGTGAGTTGTCGAAACTGAAAGAGAAGCTCAACCAACTAGGTAATGGCAGTAGCGGCAGCAGCGATATGGTGATACCCGATTTTAAGCCCAACGATCAAAAAACAAAATCTTTTCTGCAAAGAATTGAACTGGGTACCAACTTCCAGACACAAAGATCTAACAGTTATTTCCCCACCACCACAGAGGCGGCGCTTACAGCAGGATATAAGCTGAACGACAAAAGTATTGTTGGTATAGGTGTAAGCGGTAAAATAGGCTGGGGTAAGAGTTGGAAGCAAATCAGGTTAACAGGGGAAGGTGTAGGATTCAGGGCTTTTGCGGACTGGAAAGCACCCGACCTGTTCAAATCCAACAGCAGGTTCATAGCCAACCTGTGGTTCACCGTAGGCGGTGAGATGAACTACAACCGCACGGTAGAAAGTCTGGCGGTATTAAAAAACTACAGCAACTGGACAAAAAGTGCATTAGCGGGCATCACAAAAAAGTACAGCATCAACTCCCCGCTAAAGAAGGGAAAGCAGGCACAGGGCACCATGCAGATCCTATATGATTTTTTACACAAACAGCATATACCACCTACACCAGCATTTGTGTGGAGGGTGGGGTATAATTTTTAAATTCAAAATTTCGCATCAGATAACATAAACGACTCAACCCAATGAGAAAAATAAGACTAGTTTTGTTGCTAATAGTATTCTTTCCAGCTATCATTGCTGCCCAAACAAAAATTGGATTAGAGTCTTTAGTGCCACCAGCTCCCAATGCTGCAGAGCTAGGTAAATATGGGACAATCCCAGTGGGTACATTAACCGGAGTACCTGAGATAAGTTTTCCACTTTATGAGGTAACCAGCGGCAGTTTGAAATTGCCCATATCTCTTTCATATCATGCTTCAGGCATACAAGTCAACCAGAAATCTACGGATGTAGGACTAGGTTGGAGTATAATGGCTGGCGGAACAATTTCAAGAACCGTATACAGTGCAGCCGACAATAGTGCATACGGATATTTTAACTACAGCCCGCCTTCTTACAATACGCTTTTCAACACGACTAACTATTACACCATGTCGAACTACAATATTGTGGGCAGTACAGGCTATGACCTTGAGCCTGATCTTTTTGCTTACAATATGGGCGGCAAATCAGGAAAATTTATTTACAAGCCGGGGCAGGGTTTTGCAACAATACCGTTTGATCCGATTAAAATTCAAGCCGTCGGTAGTGGTGCTAGTCTGACTTTTCAACTTGTTGATGATAGCGGCATAATTTATAAGTTCGGTCAATCATCTGGTACAATATCTGATTTTAATATTTACAGAAATACAATTAGCTCGTGGTATTTGACCAGCATGATTTCCGCCGATTATACCGACACGATTAGCTTTGAATTTGAAACGATCTATCAGGAAGATCCAATGGATCAACAGGTATTTCCAATAGGAAAGCAAATGTCTAAAAATGGAGGAGTTGTGAGTGAAAGCTTTGTTCTGGGAGATCAATATGGAATGGTACAAACGACACAGAGTATTAATATGTATAACGAGCTACTGGTGAAGAAAATCATATTTAAAGGTGGCTATGTGCAGTTTAACAGAAATACAACTAGAAAAGACAATAATCCTGCTACCAAGATGCTGGATGAAGTACTGGTTTATAACAATCGAAACCAGGTAATAAAAAGAATTGGATTTGCTCATGATTATTTTCTCACAACTCCTTTTGTGAATAATTGGATTCATCACAGATTGAAACTTACAGGTTTCACAGAATCTGACCAGAGCCAGAATAACAAAAAAACTTATGGCTTTGACTATGATGGGACGGTATTGCCTGTATACGGCTCATACAGCATTGATTATTGGGGATATTATAATGGCGCAAGTAATCAATCACTGATTCCCCAAACTACAGTTACAGGCGCTGATATCAATTTCATGACGGCTATAAATGGGCAGAGTTATGGTAACGGCACAATAAATGTGTCGGAAACCTGGACGGTTGGCAATGCAAATAGAGAACCTTCAGCCACTTACATGGCGGCAGGAGTTTTGAATAAAATAACCTATCCAACAGGTGGTTATAATATTTTTGAATATGAACCTCATAAATACACATCTACACTTGTGCCATCCAACCCGGTGACAAAGATTGGTGGTGGATTAAGGATAAAAACAATTAAAAGCTATTCGGATAATAATTCGCTGGTGGGGGAAGAGATTTATGCCTATGGTGCAAACCAAGATGGAATAGGTGTTAAGTTATTTGAGGAGCTAAATTTCTATAAAAACTATGAAGATGTCGCTTTCGCATATTATGAAGGAGGTACGACAATGCCGACCTGTTTGCCAGTTCCTGGTGGAAATGTTCGCTGGCAACGGCAATTCCTGGGCATTTCTAAATACAACTCCCTTAATTATATGGGAAGTCCTGTGCTCTATTCTAAGGTGACCAAATATCAGGGAAATGCTGTTGCGAATATCGGCAAAGTGGTTTACAATTATAATATCACTGCCGATCCAATCAATTTACCTGCAGATTTTGTCAATAGCGGCAATTATGGATCTGTCAATAATAGCTGGCGACAAGGGGAACTTCTTAATGATACAGTGTATAAAAAGGAAGGCGGCGTCTATGTTCCGGTATCTACAACCCAGAACGAATATGGATTGTTTAACTTAAAGACGGATACTGCCATTTTGTTTAAGCAGCATAAACAATTTATTAAGTTCGATGGGTGCGGGACCGATATTACAGGGCCCGAACCCACAAACCTAAAGTATGGTCAGGGATTTTTCTCGCTTTATACATATCCGATAAAAACTGGCGCCGTCCGCAAAACCAAGGAAACCAAAATCGTATACGATCAGGATAATATTTCCAAATCGGTAGCGACAGTTACGACCTTCCAGTATCAGAATGCAGCCAACAGATATATGACGGAAACGAGTGTGACAACCAGTCTGGGCAACGGTAGTAACAATACCAGAATCACAAGGTTAAAATATCCACAGGACGTTAGTGGAACTGTCCAAACGGCAATGATCAGCAAAAATATTCTAACACCGGTGCTGGAGGAGAAAACCTACAAATCCGTATCCGGATCAGAAACATTATTGTCAACGGTACAGACGAATTTCCTGCAGTCAGGTAATCTCATTGTCAAAAATAATATTCTGGCCTCCACGGGTGCTGGAACCCCCGAAACGCGTATTAACTTTAACCAGTATGATATAAATGGCAATATACTTGAGCAACAGAAAACCAACGATGTAAAGCAATCTTACCTTTGGGATTATGGAAGTATTTACCCCATAGCACAAGTTATAAATGCCTCCTCAGCCGACATCGCCTACACTTCATTTGAGGCTGATGGTAAGGGTAACTGGTCCTTTAATGGCGCAACGATTCGGGACTTTACCACACCCTCGGGGTTGAGAGCCTATAATCTTAGCGCCGGAAATATTACAAAGTCAATAACCAGCAGCTCAATATACTTCATTTCTTATTGGCGTCCGACAAGTCTTTCCGCACTTACGATTACAGGTACCCAGAGTGGATATCCAATCACCGGCAAGACTGTTAATGGCTGGAAATATTATGAACACAAGATTACCGGGGTGAGTATGGCAACTCTTTCGGGCAGTGGATTAATAGATGAGGTAAGGCTATATCCGTTGGGTGCTCAAATGACTACTTATACCCATGAGCCACTTGTGGGTGTTAAGATGCAATGCGATCCCAATAACCGTATTACCTATTATGAATATGATGGACTACAACGCCTGATTCTGATCAGGGATCAGGACAGGAATATTGTTAAGAAAATATGTTATAACTACTGCGGGCAAACGGAAAACTGCACATTGTACGGAAACGTGGCAAAAAGTGGCACGTATACACGTAATAACTGTAGTGCGGGTTATTCAGGCAGTTCGGTTACCTATACCGTCCCCGCTAATACTTACTATGCTACCACATCTACTGCCGCCGATCAGATGGCCCTTGACGATGTTGCTGCTAACGGACAGGATTATGCCAATGCTAACGGCACTTGTACACAAAGCTGTTCGTTTTCAGCCTATACGGGCTTCAATATTTCCACCAGTGGCATAAGCAGTTCGGGAGGCACGGTATCATTTTATATTGTCTTCAGTTCTTCATCGGGAAGCATCAACTGGTCCGGTCTCAACCAGGTAGCCACCATTAATGGCAATTGCAAGCCCAATTCAACCAAAATGTTCACGATGTCTGAGAGTGGGCGAACATGGCAGGTTGTTGTGTCATCATCGGGTGCATTCAGTGTACAGTTGCTGGGCGGTACGCCTCCGGCGCCATATAGTTACATAGGACTGACGGGCGGTTCCTTTACTCCATAATTACAAATCAATAATATGACTAACAATAAAAACATACGACTTATTTTCTGTCTGGCGGCCATCGCATCTATAACCACTTTTAACTATCCCGGCTACACGCTCGGTGCTGTGTATAACAATAGTTCGTTTACTGCGCCTCTTGATACAGCCGCTTTCCAGGCCAACAGTGAACAGGGCTGGTCAGCGCTTTCCTCTTACCTACATATTGACAGTGCAGGCAGTGTTGCATTTGAACTGATCCTTAAATGTTCGCAACCCGTAAACGACTGGTTAGCAGAACAGTTTGTTGGTACCATAACACAGGAGATCTATATCCCTGCAGTTGAACTGCAACTGGACTACTACCTGCTGCAGGACAATCGTTGGGAAATGCGCATTACAGCGGAGGGTAAGGTGTATTTGAGTGTTAAGGAAGGCGTGACACCGACAGAAAGCCCGGTAGTTCTGCCCATAAAAGTGCAGTATAGTAAACAATAAGCATCATGATAAATGCAGAGGAAGAGAGTAGCAGTGCGTATGATAGTCAACTCTAATAATAACCAAAGACCTGTTTACATGTATTACGTTAGGTTTAGCAGCAAGGTTCTTTTAGTCCTGGCAATAATGCTTCTGCCGGGTGTTTTTGGTGTGGCTCAATCTCCGCGCACTGCACCGCCCGCATACGGAGCCATCAACAAGAGTTATATCCGTATCTGGGATGCCAAGGCGCCCGAGCAAAACGCCAATACATTAATAACGCGCAGTTTGCGCGATGTACAGCAAACCACCCAATATTTTGACGGGCTGGGCAGACCATTGCAGACCGTTGTAAAGCAGGGCTCCTATGCTACAGGGGGATCAGCGATGGACATGGTAAGCATGGTAGAGTACGACGGTTTTGGAAGAGAGCTTTTTAAATATTTGCCTACTCCCGCCACTACATCTGACGGATTGTTCAAACTCAACCCTTTTGCCCAGCAGGCAACATATTACAGTGGTTCAGCTTCACCGGTATATGGGCAGGGAGAAACTTTTTTTTACGGAGAGACGCGCTATGAAGCTTCGCCGTTGAACCGGGTTACCGAGGTATCGGCGCCGGGCAATAGCTGGGAAGGCACCATGTACAATACGGTGGAAGCCAGCAGGCGCTCGGTAAAAACAAAATATTACGTTAACACACTCAGCGATGCGGTGCGGATATGGAATGTTGCTGTGGGCGCATTAGGCAGCCTGAGCGGCTATAGCAGCCCGGGGGGCTACCTTGCCGGGCAGTTGTATAAAACTATTACAGTGGATGAGCATGGCAAGCAGGTTGTCGAGTTTAAAGACAAAGAAGGCAAAGTAGTTTTAAAGAAAGTACAGCTTTCGGCCACAGCCGATAATGGCAATGGCAGCAACCACACCGGCTGGCTCTGTACCTACTACCTGTACGACGACATGGATAACCTGCGTTGCGTGCTGCAGCCGCGGGGCGTAGAACTGATCTCTTCCAACTGGGTGCTTACCAATACCACTATACTGGCAGAACAGTGCTTCCGTTATGAATATGACCAGCGCAACCGCATGATCATAAAAAAAGTTCCGGGAGCAGACCAGGTAGAGATGGTGTACGATGCCCGTGACCGGCTGGCGATGACCCAGGACGGCAAACTAAAATCTACCAACCAGTACCTGGTAACAAAATACGATACACAAAACCGCCCGGTTGAAACGGGATTATGGACCAACACCACTATAGCGCAAACCCACCGCAACAGCGCTTACAGTTCCACCAGCTATCCTACCACCAGTGGCACCTATGAATACCTTACCAGAACCGGTTATGATGATTATGGCGGCATTCCTGCTGCCAGCGGTCTGAACGCCACCTTAGACAATGCACAAATCAACAGTACATACGGCTTTTTTACAACCTATAATGCTTCCCCCGATTATGCCCAGCAGTTAACGGTGTCGACACAGACAAGGGGACTGGTAACCTGGACGGAAACAAAGATACTGGGACAAAGCGCATACCAATATACGGTCAATATTTACGATGATAAAGCAAGGCTTTTGCAGGTAAAAAGCAAAAATCAAACCGGCGGGGCAGATGTTGCTACTACCCAGTACAGTTGGAACGGTCAGCCGCTGGTTACATTGCAAAAGCAGGTTAAGTCGGGAACCAATGCGCAAACCAGCTTTACGGTAACCAAATTTATTTACGATGACCTGGGGCGGGTAGTGCGCACTGACAAAAAGATACAACATACCAATGTAGATGGTAATGCGCTGCCTTCGGTTTATACCACCGTCAACAGCAATGAATATGACGCCCTGGGACAGCTTAAGAAAAAAACAGTGGGCAGTAAAAAAAATCCAGCTACCAACATTTATTATACGCCGCGGCAGCCTTTGCAGGAACAGGCATATCAATACAATATCCGGGGCTGGCTGCTCAATGTAAACAAGGGGTATATGAGCAGCGCCAATACCAACCAGTATTTTGCCATGGAGTTGGGTTATGACAAAAACGCCAGCTTGGGAACCTTCACCGTCCAGTACAATGGCAACATCAGTGGTATGCTTTGGAAAAGCGAAGGCGACCAGCAGCGGCGCAAATATAATTTTACTTATGACGCCGCCAACCGGCTTACCGCCGGAGCCTTCACCCAGTATGTGTCGGGCTCGGGCAGCAGTGCGGTATTCAATACCAGTGCTAATATTGACTATTCGGTGAGCGGCTTAACCTACGATGCCAATGGCAACATTAAAACCATGACCCAGAAAGGTTTAAAATTTAATACCTCACCTGTTATTGATCAGTTAACGTATAACTATAAAAATACCGAATACAGTAACAAACTGGCAAAGGTTACCGATGCTGCTGCAGCTGCGAGCAGTGGCAAACTGGGAGATTTTAAGGACGGTAACACAGGTACCGATGATTACAGCTATGATGTAAACGGCAATCTCAGCGCCGACCTGAACAAAGGCATCAGCGCTATCACCTACAACTATCTTAACCTGCCCCAAACCATTACGGTGACAGGCAAGGGTACTATTACCTATACCTACGACGGGGCAGGCAACAAGCTGAAAAAAGTTACGCTTGAAAATCCGTCTGCTGCCAACGGCAACAAAACCATTACCACTACTACCACCTATGTTGGTGCTTTTGTCTATGAAAGCAAAACCATCAGCCCTGTTGATCCTAACAAGCCCAACTATACCGACAAGCTGCTTTTTGCAGGTCAGGAGGAAGGCAGGATAAGAACCCTATTCAATACCGCGGGCAGCCCCAACACCCCTTCAGGTTTTGCTTACGATTACTTTGTAAAAGATCACCTGGGCAATGTGCGTATGATGCTGACCGAAGAGGTGAAGCAGGACATTTATCCTGCGGCAACGCTCGAAGGCAGCCTTACTGTAGACGGTAGCCCCAATGCAGCCTATATCGAAAAGAACTATTATACCATCAACAGCGCTTATGTGGTAGCATCTACTACGGCAACGGGTATTACCACTTACCAAAACCATAACGGCAACCCGCCGGTGAACAACAACCCCAACAGTGTGGTTACCGCCAACAGCGCCAAGTTGTATAAGCTCAACAGCACTGCCAACAAAACGGGTTTGGGGATCACCTTAAAAGTAATGGCAGGCGACAGGATAGATATTTTTGGCAAGAGCTATTATTTTGACAACAACACCGGCGGCACGGCAGCCAATAGTGCCATACCAGTGCTGGATATACTAACGGGTTTACTGGGCGGCCCCACAGGCGGGGCGGCAGCAGCCAGCCATGGTGGTATAACAGCCAGCCAACTCAACGGCAGCACCGGCACTACAACGGGTATCAATACCCTGCTGAGCAATCAAACCACTGATGCCGCCACAGCGCCCACGGTACCCAAAGCTTATATCAATTACATCTTCTTTGATGACCAGTTCAAGACCACAGCTACCGGGTTCAGCAAGGTGGGTACCAAAAGTGTGGTAAAACCTCATACAGACCTTTCGAATTTAACAGCCACCAAAAGCGGATATGTGTATATTTATGTAAGCAATGAGAGCCCGGTGAATGTGTTCTTTGACAACCTGCAGGTGATCCATACCAGAGGACCAATACTGGAGGAAACGCATTATTATCCATTTGGGCTGACTATGGCGGGGATATCCTCCAAGGCTTTAAATAATGCAGTAGAGAATAAGTACAAGTACAATGGGAAAGAAGAACAGAGAAAGGAGTTCTCTGACGGCTCCGGGTTGGAATGGTTGGATTATGGAGCAAGGATGTATGATGCACAAATTGGGAGATGGCATGTGGTGGATCCGATGAGTGAAAAAAATATTGACATTAGTCCCTTTGCATACGTAAGGAACAATCCAATATCTAAAATTGACCCAGATGGCAACACAGATTATGATGTTGTTATAAAGACATCAACTGACCCTAAAACTGGTGCAATTACCAGAACTGTAGATGTCAATGTCACGTATAATGTAATCAATATTTCAAGCAATAATGTTTATAATGCTAATCAGGTAGCTGGCTCTGGGTATAAAGATGCTACGTTTGGTTCTTCACTAAATTTTGCTAAAGAGGAGGCTGGTAATAATGTCGATATGAATGTTGTTGTGAATGTTAATATTACTTATAAGATGGCAGATAACATTGATAAAGTAAGTAATAGCGAAAATGTTATGTTAGTAGTTGATGATGTTCAGAAAACGGGCAATGTGAAAAAGGAACCTGCCGGAAGAGCTGAACTTCCGGGTCAAACTGCTGCAATCGAGACCAAACACATGGGTAATAAAGCCTTAGCACAGCATGAGCAAGGACATAATTTTGGACTTGAGCATGTAAGTGGTTCAGGTAATAATTTAATGAATGAGACCCCTACGTCAACTAAACTTACCAGTGCACAGCGAAAGCAAATCTTCTCCGCATTTACTGGAATGAAGGATGGCACTTACCACATGGGGGCAAGAAATGCTCAACAAGAGGCAAAGAACTTCGTTAATAATACCAACTTAACTTATGATCAAGAGAAAGCAAAGAAAGCTGGTTTTTAGTATAATAATCTTAGCTGCTATAAGTTGTAATAATGGTAGTAGTGTTGAAAATAAAACAAGGGTAGAGTTAAAGAATTTCTCTTTTCAATTGCCTTCTTTTATAAAATCTCAACCTGTTGTTCATCAAAACGATGATGGTTATAGCGGTAGCATTATAATAAATGAAATTGACACCATACTATTCAATTTTGGGTATGATATAGATAATTTGTCTGAAAAAGACCCCTCAGTAATTTATTATCCATATAATGAAGATAGTATCAGAAGCAAGTTGGATACCTCTTTAGTAGACCCTCAAAAAATTGTTTACACAAAAAAGTCAAATTTTGATATTGACGAGTTTAGGAAGCAAAATGTTTATTTTGAAACAGTATCAGGCTATGCAGCAAAAATTACAGTTCCGAGACAGATAAAAAATGGAGCAATTACTGGGATATATATTGATAGTTTGCATAAAGATCCTGGAGGTAGATTCAAATTCAACCTCTACTCGAAAGATTTAGATAGCTTGCAAAACGCCGGGTTATTAAAAATCGTTCGAAGTATCCAGTTCCATTTAAAGTAAGGATGGTAATGTTCCAGAGTTAGTGATATAAGAAAAAATACCAAAGCCCGGCGCGGCTCTAAGTTTCTGTTACTGGCGCAGGGTGTGCCGTGGATGTTGTATAGAAGATGGTGGTAAGTCTACCACAGTCGTTGTGCAAGCGAAGGCTGTAAACCACTTCCACTAGCGCCGGTCTGTTGCATATAGTAAGCTAGCGCTGGTTTTGTAGCGTTTGCCTTGTAGCTTGGCCAGACCAGCGCTTATGCGTTACTTGTTTTAATAAATGCAGTGATAAAAATTAAGCCAGGCAACACCAGGCTTTTGCATTCTTACGAAGCGAGTGCTTTTTTAGCTTCAGTGGTTTGTACGATGTTACCAATAAAGAAGTTAGGTTTATCCTTGTATCACTCTCGATCATTTCGGCATCCTCAAGGTGTTTGATATTTTCATCTCGACTTTTTACCCGACAGGATTATTAAGCCCCTTTGCTCGATGCTGGGAATTTTTAAGATAATAATTCTCAACGCGTTGTAAAGCGAACTATTTTTTTACGACAAATTACTAAATAATTTAGTAATCTTGCCAAAGTATGTACTTAAATTGCAAGACATATTTTAGCTTTAATTATGGCACTTTTGCCACCAGAGAACTGGTGGATACCGCTATTGACATGGGCGCTACCAGCCTTGCGCTCACCAACATCAACTCGACCTGCGACATTTGGGATTTTGTGCAGTATTGCAGGGAAGCGGGTGTTAAACCTATTGCCGGCGTGGAAATACGCAATGGCGATACATTCGAATACATTTTGCTCGCGGCAAACAATCGGGGTTTGGCATGGATCAATAATTTCCTTTCTCAGCATCTGCAAACAAATACGGCCTTTCCACCTAAAGCGGAAACCCTGCCCTTTTTTACAGATCAATGGGACGGGTACGTCATTTATCCCGCCGGGAAAAAAAGCTTCAGGGAACTGTTCCCCAACGAGCGCATTGGTGTCTTGCCCTGGGAGGTGAATAAGTTATTTGGTATAGAGGCTGCTGAAATGGGGGAAAAACTTATTATAAGACATCCCGTAACCTTTCAGCACAAAGGCTATTACAATCTGCACAGGCTTTTAAGAGCGATTGACAAAAATATTGTGGGCAGTAAATTGCAGCCACATCAATATTGCTCAGCGGAGGAACACTTTGTTTCTCCGGCAAAACTACTTGATGTATTCAGACAGTATCCATCCATTGTTACCAATACCTACAGGTTGATTGACGCCTGTAACATTGAAATGGACTACGGCACCGATAAAAATAAAAAGCATTTCACCACTTCTGTAGAAGATGACAGGATTCTGCTGGAAAAGCTGGCTTTGGATGGATTGGCTGTCAGGTACGGCAAAAAGAACAAAATGGCTGCCGAACGGTTGGCAAAAGAGCTGCGGATTATCAATGATCTTGGTTTTAACGGATACTTTCTAATCAATTGGGATATTATCCGCTACGCCCAAAGCAGAGGATTTTATTATGTTGGGCGGGGTAGTGGTGCAAACTCCATTGTAGCCTACTGCCTGCGGATAACCGAAGTGGATCCCGTTGAGCTCAATCTTTATTTTGAACGTTTTCTCAATCCGCACAGAACCAGTCCGCCTGATTTTGATATTGACTTTTCGCATACCGACAGGGATGATGTGATTGACTATGTTTTCAAACGATATGGCAAAAACCATGTGTGCCTGCTGGGCTCGTATCCAACATTTCAGCGGGATTCCATCGTGCGCCAGTTGGGCAAAGTATTTGGATTGCCCGACGCTGAAATTAAGGTATTGCAGTCCACTCAAACGCCCGAAGATAACATACAAGCCAGTATCCTGAAATACGGCAGTATGATGGCTAATTTTCCCAGTCATTCTTCCATTCATCCGTGTGGAATACTGATCACCGAAGCGCCGATAAGAAACTACCTGGCAACCTTTATGCCGCCCAAAGGTTTCGCAACCGCTCAAATGGACATGTTTATCGCTGAATCGGTAGGCATAAATAAATTCGATATACTCAGCCAGCGTGGATTAGGGCATATCAAAGAAAGTTTGAAGCTGATCAAAAAGAACAAAGGCATTGACGTCAACATCCACGATTTTGAAAACTTCCGGAAAGACGAAAAAGTAAAGGCACAAATTCGTAGTGCTAATACGATTGGCTGCTTTTATATCGAATCGCCTGCCATGCGGCAATTGCTAAAAAAGTTAAAATGCGACGATTATTCCACCCTTGTAGCAGCAAGTTCTATTATTCGTCCGGGGGTTGCACAAAGTGGTATGATGAGAACCTATATTGAACGCTATCATAGTCCGCAAAAAGTACAATACCTGCACCCCTTATTTGAAGAGCATTTGAGTGAAACCTTTGGCGTCATGGTTTTCCAGGAAGATGTGATAAAAGTGGCGCACTACTTTGCCGGACTTGACCTGGGCGAGGCGGACGTATTGCGCCGCGCCATGAGCGGTAAGTACCGGTCAGGCAATCAGTTTAGCATGGTGCGGGAAAAGTTCTTCGTGAAGTGTAAAGAAAAAGGGCATCCGGATGCATTGGCGGCGGAAGTATGGCGGCAAATGGAAAGTTTTGCGTCCTACAGCTTTAATAAAGCCCATTCAGCCAGCTTCGCTGTAGAGAGCTATATGAGTCTTTTCCTGAAAACCTATTATCCCCGGGAGTTCATGGTGGCCGTGATCAATAATTTCGGCGGCTTTTATCCAACTGAACTTTATTTTCTGGAACTGCTCAAAACGGGCGGAGACATCAAGCCCCCCTGTGTGAATAACAGTGACTGCTATTCGAACATCAAAGGCAATGAAGCGTATGTTGGGCTGGTGCATATTAAGGCTTTGCAAAAGAAGTTGATTGAACGGATGCTTGAAGAAAGGACCGTCTGTGGGCCGTATCTTCATTTGCAGGATTTTATCGAAAGAACTGGGGTAACCAGGGAACAACTAAATATCCTGGTAAGCGTAGGCGCCTTTAACTTTACCGGCAAAAGCAAGAAGCGTTTGCTGTGGGAAGCCAATTTCCTGCAGGCAAAAAACAAAGATCACATCCCTGCCGGTATCTCTTTGTTTCAGGAACAGCCGGTTGAATTTACGTTGCCCGAACTGGTTGACCATCCCTTGGATAACCTGTATGATCAATTGGAAATATTGGGTTTCCCGCTGTGTAATCCATTTGCGTTGGTGGACGATGATCCGGAAAAATATGTGTATGCCCGTGACCTGGATAAACATATCGGCAAGGCCATTACAGTGCTTATTTATTTTATCGCGTATAAGGTTGTACCAACGGTGAAGCGGGAAGTAATGAGTTTTGGCACATTCATAGACGCTAATCTTGACTGGATAGATACCGTTCATTTTCCTGATTCATTTAAACGCTATCCAATAGAACGCAATGGCTTTTACAAGGCAAAAGGAAAGGTAACAGCAGACTTTGACGTATGCAGTTTGGAAGTACACTATATGGAGAAAGTGGGATATAAAATGAGAAGCTATGCTGGCATCTGAGCGTCATATCACACACATGGATCTGGATACGTTTTATGTGTCGGTAGAATACTTAAACAACCCGGCACTAAGAGGAAAGCCTGTACTTATTGGCGGCAGTGGAGACCGGGGTGTGGTGGCATCATGCAGCTACGAGGCCCGCAAATTCGGTATACATAGTGCTATGCCCATGAAATACGCGAAGCGGCTTTGCCCTCATGCCATCGTTGTCCGCGGTGATATGGAGCAGTACAGTAAGTATTCCAACCTGGTTACAGACGTGATCAGGGATACCGTACCCATGTTTGAAAAAAGCAGCATAGATGAATTTTATATTGACCTAACGGGAATGGACAAGTTTTTTGGGTGCTCATTGTTCAGTAAGGAATTGGGCAGCAAAGTAACCAAAGAAACCGGGTTGCCTATATCGTTTGCCCTTGCCAGTAATAAACTCATCAGCAAGGTGGCCACCAACGAGGTGAAGCCAAGCGGACAGATTGAAATTCCATTTGGCAATGAAAGATCATACCTGGCACCGCTCAGTGTAGCGAAAATTCCAGGGGTAGGCAAGCAGACCACTATACTGCTTTTGAAAATGGGCGTTGAAACGGTTAAAACACTGTCTGAAATCCCTGTAGAAATGATGGCGAATCTGCTCGGTAAGAACGGGATGGACCTGTCGCGAAAGGCAAAGGGAATTGATGAAACCCCGGTTATCCCTTATCATGAGCAAAAATCTATCTCAACTGAAACCACATTTTCCCAGGATACTATTGATGTCCATTTCCTGCATGCGCAACTGGTACGCATGACAGAAAAGATTGCTTTTGAGCTTAGGAGCCAAAATAAGTTGACCGGCTGCGTGGCAGTTAAAGTGCGTTATTCAGATTTTGAAACGCATGCCGTACAAAAATCAATACCCTATTCCAATGCTGATCATGTGCTGTTGAGAACGGCAAGGGAATTGTTTGATAAAATTTATCAAAGGCGTATATTGGTCAGATTAATAGGCATACGTTTCAGCAGCCTCATACCCGGAAACTATCAGATCAGCTTATTTGACGACACGCAGGAGCATATCCGGTTATATCAGGCGATTGATAGTGTAAAGAAGCAGTTTGGAGAGAAATTATTGTTTAGGGCGGCAGGTGTTTAGAGACGTTAATACTTTAGTACAATACGATCATACCGATGAACAAAAATGATTTACTACGAGACATTGAGGTTGATATAGAAAAATATGAAAATAAGGAGTTAAAGAAGAGAATCATTAGGATAGCAGTATTTGGAACGGTCATGGCAGCCTTGCAAATGGTTTTTTTGAAATTTGGACATCCGTTCTATAGAACAGCGGCATTTTATCCAACTGCTATAATGGTATTGCTAACCCAATTTTTCGCAATTCCATTTATCGCATACTTCCTGGCCCTATGCCTGAATTTGATACAGCAGAATGGAAGAATCGATTCTCAAAAAATATTTAATTTTGGTACTTTGATTCTGATTCTATTTTACTTTATTGAGATTCCCTATTGGATATTCGTTATTTTTAAGTATGTTTTTTAGATAATCTTGATATTGAAATATGTGTTACTATAATGGCATTAAGGTTACCAGGGATGAATACATCCGGCTGAAGGCATTAGAAAAGCGCTTTGCCTTTCTAAATGATGAAATGGCTATACACAAAGGCTTCGATTACGGAGATTATCCAATCATCAGGCCCAAGGCTGGCACTCACGAAACTGAACGTGTTGATATGCAGTGGGGTTTTCTGCCACCATATGTAAATACCACTGAAAAAATAAAAAACTTCAGATACGGATACAAAGATCCCGCTGGGAAATGGAAGCCCGCCTATACCACACTTAATGCCACCAGCGAACAGTTGTTGGAGAAAATGTACAAGGATGCTGCGCTGCACCGGCGTTGCCTTGTGCCCTCTGCCGGCTTTTACGAATGGCGGCACGTTCAGGTAGTGGGTAAGAGTGGTAAACTTTTAAAAACACCTGAGAAATTTCCTTACCTTATTGAAATGATAAATCAGCCTGAATTTTATATGGCGGGCATCTGGCAACCGAACACCAATGTTGACACGGGAGAAACGACCAATACTTTTGCTTTGGTGACAACTGAGGCAAATACATTGATGAAGCAAATACACAACAGCAAAGAGAGGCAACCTACGATTTTGCCAGGAGATTTAGCCGAAGCCTGGCTGTACAAAGACCTCAATGATCAGGAAATCCTGGATATTGCAAACTACCAGGTAGCATCTGCCGAAATGAAGGCAACACCACTGCACAAAGATTTTTTGAAGCGCGATAACCCGCACGAGGAAGTAATTTATCAGCAGGTGCCTGAACTGGTATATGCCTGATCAAATTGTTCCTGTTGCACTAACAGCTTAGTGCTTCTCCAAATAAACAATGATTTCACCCGCGATGACATCGTATTCAATCTCTGCAAACCGGAAATCTTTTAGCGGTGTGCCAGCGCAAAATGCAGATACTTCAGCGGCAAAGGCCTCCTGGGACAGTGCTATAATCCGCTGCAAATCCAGGCGATCATTTTCACCTTCGGGCAGGATAAAAACGGCGTGTATCGCTTTCACTTCCAGGATACGTACACTGGTGAACTGATCGTCAACGGTGCCGCTCCAATGTAAAAAAAGTTGGTAGCCTCCTGTCTCTTCACCCAGGGGCTTGATGAAAGGATCCACGTAAATAAAATCAGATGTCAGAAAAGGATCACCCTCCATACTTCTATAGGCTTCATTAAGCGTCAGTTGCTGAACCTCCGGTTTGTCAAATACATACAACATACAGGGTTAAACTATATTTTGAAAGAATCGCCAACGCTTTAAATTAGATTGACTATGGGTGCCCTCATTCCTTCTGCTGTGCCGCTATATACTCCTCAATAAGTTGGCCCACACCTTCGGCTTCGCTTTGTCTGCCTTCCGGCATTGAAGTCCAAAAACGGCTCGCATTGAAATCCTTTGCCCTGACCACAAGGATAGGTTTGCGCTCACTACTGAAGCTTACGTGAAACGCCAGCCGGTCCTGCATATCAACAGGTCGCACATAAAGCACCGTATTGCCGTAGGTAATTTGAAATGGTCGGTCGGGGAACAAAGAATCCATGATCAGCGTATTTAACCACAAGTATTAAACCATAAGTATGTAACGGCTTCAATTTAATCAATGCATTGGAAGCAAACTTTTTTCTCACTGTTCACCAGGATGACAAAACTAAAAACAAAATGCAGCAACTGTCAGGTGAGTTTGACAATCCACCAAAGGATAACCTTACCTTCCAATCAAATCGTTCCTTTTACAATAGTACACCAGCCATTTTCCTTGCGGTGATACCCGTATTCAAAACAGAACAAATATTCTTTCTGGTCGCCCTGGTTTTTTCGGTTGTGCGTATGGTAGCGGAACACAAAGCCGTTGTCCAGCATCGCTTGCTCCTTGACGTTAGTTACTTCTTTTCCTTCCAGCAGCATCTGTAGTGTTCGGCGATTATTTTTAAGGATAGAAATAACTTTACCGGTTTGCCCCGTTTCCGCTTTCCGCTTGCTGTTGTGATAAGCGTTCTTACATTTGTCCGAGCAAAATTTCTTGTTATCGTTTCCCTCAACAGGATTGGGACATACAAGACACTTACGCTTTTTAACTTTACGCTTCACCCCTTAAATGTACATTTTATTCTTATCGCTTCAAAACGTTTCAAAACGCTTTTTTACATAAAGAAACGTTGGAAACCTTGCCTGGGGTCGCTAGCGCCTCTACTTTCGTATTAAAAATTAATTCACCAAAAATAGGTTATGAAAGCAAACAGAGTACTGTTGATCGGTTATGTTGGAAAGGATCCGGCATCTATTCTTACAAAGAAGGGCGCAAAGAAGGTGAGTATCCGCCTGGCAACCCATTACAAAAAAAAGACAGCCGGTGGCAACCACGGGTATCAAACGGTTTGGCATGACGTGGTGGCTTGGGATCAGCGGGCTGAACAGGCCGAGCGAAATTTCGTTAAAGGCAGCAGAATTTTGGTAGAAGGTTTCGTTGACTACCGGACTTATCCGGATGCCTCGGGCCACATTCGCTACATCACTGAGATCAGGGCGGATAATCTTTTAAATCTGGACAGGTGAGTATGCCTTTTCAATAAAACACATTGCCATGAGACAAACATTTGGTAACAAAACATTCAAATACGGCAAATCATTTAAGATCATCAACTGGGGTTGCCAGTTCGATTCACTGCTGGAACTAAAATATGCCATCTCTATCCAGGACGAATATGAATTCCTGCGTTCTCGGGTGACGATTTACTATCATCACGGCAACTTCCGCCCTACGGATTATATCCGGGAAGGCGTCAGGCACTACACACCCGATTTTTTGATCCGGCACAAAAAGACAGCGGAGTCCTTTCTTGTCGAAATAAAGCCACGTGCAGCTCAAAACGATGCGCAACTTATCATTAGAAAAGAGGTCGCCGAAAACTACATACGGTGGAAGCATTACGATTGGAAATTCAAAGTTGTCTTCGATGACCAGATTGTTTTAACCGGGGAGGAGTTTGCAGTATTCCGCGATTGCTGCAAATTATAATCAAAGTCGGCATTTAAACTTTGGCTGGCGCAGCAGGATAAAAGATACAACCATTGCGCGCCAACTTTTTTTGCCAAAGTCCCGCGCGAAGTTGACATCCGCTTCGTCATGTTCGGTGAACGTCAGAAAAAATCAGCTTACCCTCAGCCGCTGATAAGTGGATGATTTGACCGGCCGCTGCCTGTTTCCCTGCATCCGTTGCGTCGCACACTTCGGCGACCTGGAAGAACTTCGGCTTTCCCTGAAATGAAGTATTGATGCCTTCTGGTATTGCCACAGACACTCATTAACCCTGCCGCAAAGATATTGAACTGCTCCGTGCAGAACAAGGTCTGCACCCCGATTGCATCGGGGCTTGCCTCCGGTTTTCAAAAAAAATCTCCACTGAGATTTCAGGTATGCCACGGCGTTAGTGCAGTAGTATTTTTTTGAAAAACCTTGTTCTTCCTCCACAGTTCCAATGGTTGGTCGCTAAGGGTTCGGTGAGCGGGGCGAAGCCCGGCGGGGATAGCCCCCGGTGCCGTTTCCGGTCATTGACCATTTTTATCACCATTTAAAACAAAGTTTATGGAACTCACAGGCAGATTAACAGCAGATGCAAAACTCAGCACGCTAAAAGACGAAAGGCAGGTAATTAATTTTTCAATTGCCATCAATGAGCGCTACAAATCCAAAAGCGGAGAACCAAAAGAGGTTGTCACATTTATCAATTGCGCCTATTGGATAAATCCGGGCATTGCTCCTTATTTAACCAAAGGGACATTGGTAGAACTTTTTGGCCGCATTGGGGTAAACGCATGGACAAACGCAGAAGGCGAGGCCAAAGCAGCGCTGACTTTCCATGTTAGCAATATCAAATTGCATGGCAAAGCAAAGCAGCAAGCCACCGCAGCCGAAAAGACGACTGAAATCAAACCGGAAAAGGAAGATCTTCCTTTTTAAGAGGCTAAGTAAAACAATTGTATTGAATCATTAAAATGTACAGCTATGGCACACAATCTGAATTTCAACGAACAAACCGGACAATATAGCTTTTTCAGTGTAAAGGAAAAGGCCTGGCATGGATTGGGCAAAATCGTGCAGGATTACCCCACCAGCGCCGAAGCATTGAAGTTTGCAGGACTGGATTACGAAGTAACTAAGGACGATATATATACTACAACTTATAATGCAGAAGGGCAGGCAATGGACTTTAACCAGAGAGTCAAAACGCATTTTGCGACAATGCGCCCGGATACCGGTGATGTATTGGGTATAGTGGGCAAAGATTATGAGATTGTACAGAACAGGGATGCTTTCAGTTTCTTTGATGCAATCGTAGGTGGCCAAGGCATTCAGTATGAAACCGCCGGAGCGCTGGGTAAAGGCGAAAGAATTTTTATTACTGCCAAACTTCCTTCTTATATCAAAGTAGGCAGGGAAGATTTGATTGAACAGTATTTGTTTTTGACCACTTCACACGATGGCTTTGGCAGCATTACGGCAGCCTTTACCCCCGTGCGGATTGTTTGCAACAACACCTTAAACGCAGCCTTACGCAATCACAGCAATGCAATAAAAATCAGGCACACGGCCAACGCTAAAGGCAGACTGGAACAGGCCCATGAGGTAATGGGCATATCATCCAAACTGTCTGAACAACTCCAGGAACTGTTTAACAACTGGACAAAAGTAAAAATAACCGACCCCGAATTGCACAGGCTTATACAATTGGCAATGGTACCCAACAAAGAAGTATTGCAAAACATTCAAAACGAAAAGTGGGATGCCCTTTCCACCTGCTTCAATAACATGTGTGAATCAGCCTACGATTATGCATTGAGCAGTCCCTCACAGCAAACAGAAACTACCAGAGGCACTTTGTTTGGCGCTTACAATGCCGTGACCGGCTATTACCAAAACGTGAGGAACTTCAAAGACGATGAGGCCAAACTGAAATCTTTGTTGTACGGTGGTACAGCACAATTGCGTACGCAAAAGGCATTCAACCTTTGTTGTGAAATTGCAACCAAAGGAATTAACCTTTTAAATTAAAAATTCAGGGGCAGCACTGCCCCTGTTTTTTCCATCGCCAAGCCAGCGACATTTCAGAAACCGCAGAACTGACTGTATTAAGAACTGGTATTAAGACAAATCCATCTAAGGAATCAAACCGGGTGCGCAGCCGGACAAGTGGCGCAAATGATTATGACTACCACATCAAAAAATAGAAGAAAAATTCCGGCAGTAGCTTTAAGCGAAGAAAATCAAAAAGCTACCCAGCAAATTACCAATGCTTTAGACGGTGCCGAATTTAAACTGGTAAAAGTTGAAAGTATAGCATTTAGCCCCCTCAATTACCGCAAATACATTTCCGAAGAAGCATTGCAGCAGTTTGCCCAGGAACTAAAACAGCATGGTATAATATCGCCGCTGACACTTCGCCCCCTTTCCGCCAACCGGTATGAACTGGTAGCGGGGGAGCGAAGATTGAGGGCCGCAAAACTGGCAGGCATCGCGGCAGTGCCTGCATCAGTTGCCAACCTTAGTGACGAACAGGTAACCGAAATTCAACTGGCTGAAAACCTGCAAAGGGAAAATCCCCATCCATTGGAGGAAGCAGGTGCCGTGAAAATGATGCAGGACAGCGGGAAAAGTATTCAGGAAATTGCTTTGCGGTTAGGCAAGTCGAAAGCTTTTGTATATAGCCGCATTCGTTTATTGGCCCTTATTGAACCCTTTCAGGAAATGTTCCTGGGTGATGCGATCACCATACAGGAAGCTTTTGCCATTGCTACACTGTCAGCGGATTCCCAACAGGATTTTTTCGCATCAGTTTGCAATAAATGGAAAAACGAAAAGCATTTCCGGTTTCATAACCTTGACTACGCGCTTGACCGGTTCCGCTATGACCTCAAAGAAGCGCCATTCAATACAAGGGATAAAAAACTGCTGCCGGATGCCGGCGCCTGCACAGGCTGCCAGTTCAATACCGCTTCATTAAAATCACTTTTTCCGGAATATGCAAAGCAGGCCATTTGCACCAATAAAGACTGTTACCACAAAAAATGTGCTGCGCATATGCTACTTCAATTGAGCGCTGCGATACAGGAACACCAGCCCAACGCCCTGCTCTTTAATGGTGAGCCTTCCGAATACACGCTGGAATTGGTACAGTCTATACCCGAGGCGGCAGCATTGCCCTGTTATAGTTGCTATGATATCTCAATATATGGTCCTCCTGAACCACCGGAAAGAGAAGATTACGAAAACGGCTATGACGATGACATGCCCGACTTTGATGAAGAAGGGTACAAAGCGGCATTGGAGGAATACCAGACAGAAACAGTGGAGCATAACATGCTGTTACAAAGTGGTAAGGTATTAAAGGGTGTGGTTGTAGCTGAAGGGCAGATTAAGTGTGTGTTTTTCTCTAAGGAGTTACCCGCTACCCGAAACCGGCAACAGCCCCAAACGGCAAAGCAGGTGCAGGAAGCCATCAAAGCCGGGAGCGCTACCCCTGAATTGCTGCAAGCTGAAATGGAAAGGATACAGGCCAAGGAAATCAGGGCAAAAGAAATTGACCGGGAAAAAGTGCAATTGGTGATGCATCAGCAGTTCACCGAAGTTTTGGAAAATGGCTTTGCCGATTTGCAGTTAACCCCGGCAGACCATGCCGCAGCAAGATTGCTGGTATATCAGTCTTTGGATTACAAATCTTTAAACAAGGTAAAAGAAATGCTCTTACCCAACACCGATGATTTTGACCGTGACAACAACGACCAGTTTTACGAATGGATTTCAGGTTTAACGGATAGCCAGTTCAGCTATCTGATCCGTATGGCTGTCACCGGGAAACCGGAAAGCAAGTCTCCGAACCATATAACAGCCGCATTTTTATATAAAGTAGCAAGAGGGGCAGCTTTAAATATTGAAGCGATTGAACAACAGCAGGCACAGAAAGCCGCAACACGCCAAACCAGGGTAGCAGAAAGGATAAAAGAGCTCGAAAAACGGATAGGGAAACTCAAAGCGAAAGAATAACAATTTCAGGGTTGCGCCACCCCGGCGCAACCCTTTTAACAAACCGGTAAAAGCGCTATAAATGATATGGCATGATTACTTACGAGGCTTTGCAGACGGTCAGCAGGACAGGAACGGCATGCAGTCACCGGGTTTCAATCCGGTGCTCATACTGTTCAGGCTAATCCGTGTTATCCTTTTTTTCGTATTGACGGTTTGTTATGCTGTTTTGAAAGCATTAACGCTAATTGTCGGAATAATGATATGGATGGTGGTGCCAAAACGAAGGTAGCAACTCCAAAAAACGAGCCGCCCTTCGGGACGGCTCGTTGTAGTAATGGATTGAGATATGGCTCAGGATGAACAGCGTTTAATGACTGACAATACCCGAGAAGTTTTTTTTAATGAATTTTTTAAAGCAGTCATCGAATTTGCATTAATCACTACACGAAGTTCGACTTTCGCCTGTGATATGCTTACAAGGAGTTCGGATGAACGCAAATCCTGCGCTCCAGGCTATCCTTAATTCCGCGTCCTCCTTGCGCATGATCCGGCGAAAGCCGGAGACAGTTCCATAATTAATTTTTAATCATTAAAACTTAGCATTATGGAAAAGGAAATGAACAATCAGGATTGGACACGGGTGGCCGAAATTGAGATAAGCTATCACCCAAAAGTTAAACCCTCTCAAAGGCCGGTTATCAGAACTTCCGGTGAAATTTACAGGATTCTGTATCAGCTATGGAATAAAAACCTGTTAGAGTTGCAGGAAGAATTTAAAGTATTGCTGTTGAACCGGCGCAATAAGATATTGGGTGTGTTTAACGCATCTGCAGGAGGCATCGCCGGTACTGTGGCAGACCCCAAACTGATATTAGCTGCAGCATTGAGAGCAGGCGCTTCCCTTTTGGTACTTGCGCATAATCATCCAAGTGGGGAAGCCAGGCCAAGCAGAGCTGACGAAATTCTTACCGAAAAAATAAAAACCGCTGCATCCTTCCTTGATATGACAGTATTGGATCATGTCATTGTTACGACAGAGGGTTATTTCAGTTTTGCGGATGCGGGGCTACTCTAAGGCAACCTGCTACTTCCAGGTAATCCCTTTCCCGTATTTCTAAAATCAGTGAGCGCGTACAAGTGCACTCTTCAGCCCGCCCTGAAATCGTGTTTTTTAAGAATCTCAGTCGCTTCCACAATTGCAGTATCAATCGCTCCAGGATCATATTGCATGCCAGCGATATTCAATAGCAATGCAGCAAGTTTTTGGCGGTCATCAATGTTGTAAATTTCCATGGCAGTCTTTTTTAATGCCCGATCCACAAAACCCCTAACTACACTAACGGCGACACGCGCTTCATACTCGAGTGTATTTCTGGATTTGGTGCTGTTTTCCGGAAGTTCCAGGTCGCGAAGTGCATATTGCATTTTCCTGTAAACGTCAGCATCGGCACCACGGTCGTAGTTTCGGCCACAACGGAAAGCCATCCGCATAAAGTTTTCATAGATCATTGCCTTCATGTCTTACTAATTTTACCAAAGATATCATTCACCGAATAAATAGAACGGAATCATTCTGGTTAAAAAGATTGCAGGTTCTTGTTCATCTCCGTCAATCCTGCTTTTTCCAGCAACTCAACGATAAGCGTTTGGAGCTCCTGGAGTGAACTTTTCGGCACGATATCAAACATGTTAATGGATTTTTCGTCGGTGTCTTTCATGGTAAGCCCTTTCTCTATGACTTTACTTAGCAGCAATACATTTTTTCGCGGAATAGTAAAAGTGATTTTCACACTGTCATTCATACCGGGAATACTAAATACAGTTTCATAAATCTTGCTCACATCTGCTTTTGCCAACATAAAAAGAATTTTCTTGTTCACTGATCATTTCCACAATCCAAAAATAGATAGTAGAATGGATTCTATCCTCCTCAGAATTTGAAGAGGATAGTTTTTTAAAGAGATAGCAGTTTATTTTTACATCGTTAACTGAAATGTGGAGTTGGAAAATCGTGTGAAATGAATAACAGTGAACAGTATCTCACCTGCGCTCAGGCGAAGCAAATTGATATCGTAGAGTATCTGTCAGGTATCGGCTATGAACCACACAAAATCAGGGGGGAAGACTACTGGTATCTTTCACCGCTAAGGGCAGAGAAAACTGCTTCCTTTAAGATAGACAGAAAATTAAACCGCTGGTATGATCACGGGATCGGGAAAGGAGGTGACATCATTGATTTTGCCATCTTATATTTTAACTGCACCATTAGTGAATTCCTGCTTTCTCTAAGAAGTAAATTTTCTTTTCATCAGCCGGCAGCCTCTGTCGCTTCACACAATCAGGATACTCAACTATCGAAAATTGTAATCAGAGATGTGCGGACACTTAGAAATCTCGTGCTTATTCGCTACCTGCATAGCCGGAAAATACCGCTAACGGTGGCTGCAAAATTCTGCAAGGAGATAGACTTTGAAATGAATGGTAAACCTTACTACTCGGTAGGCTTTTTAAATGATGTCGGCGGGTATGAACTGCGCAATGCCTATTACAAGAACAGTAGCGCTCCAAAGGGCATCACAACGATAAAAAATGGTACGGTCAGAATAGCAGTATTCGAAGGATTTTTTGACTTCCTTTCTTTCCAGGTGATGTTCCCATATGAGGAGTTAGCACAATGGGATTATTGCATCTTGAATTCACTTTCTTTTTTTGATAAAACCATGCCGTTCCTGCAGGCGTATAACTCCGTTCATTTGTTCCTGGATCGTGATACAGCAGGACAAGATTGCAGTCGCCAGGCATTACAGCAAGGAAATCATTATGTGGATGAAAGCAATCTATATGCAGGTTACAAAGACCTTAATGAATGGCTGGTAACAATGGGTAAGCAGAATAAAAATGTAAATGTAACCGGACAACCTTAATCCCTTTTCAGAAGCTCCAGGAACCGCTCTGGCAATTGTCAACAACCGCGGATGGACATTTTTACAAAGAAAGATGGTTAAATGCAACTGTCGGAAGGCCTTAGGGTGACTATGATCTCACCCGGTGAAATGTACGGTTGTATCACAACCGGGGCATTTCACCCCTTTGCCTCCGGAGTCGGGCGGGGATTAGGACGAGTGATTTTTTAGCTGTTGCAGAAATGAAAGGTAATGATTGACACAAAAAACAACCGCAGTAAATGGCTGCATATCCGGTTAACGGAAGCGGAATACAAGAAACTGTATGTCGGATTTTCACGCTCAACCAAACGTAAAATAAGTGAATATGCCAGGAATATTTTACTCGATAAACCCATTACGGTTTATTCCCGCAACCGATCCCTGGATGACTTTGTGGCAGAGATGATTTTGCTGCGCAATGAATTAAAAGCAATAGGAAACAACTTCAATCAATCTGTCAAAAAGCTACATACAATGGATACGGATACAGAGATAAATACATGGGCTTTGCAGAATGAAAACAGCAAGCAATTGTTCTTTAAAAAAGTGGATGAAATCAGTCAAAAATTAAATCAAATCGTAGTAAATGGTCGCGAGAATAAATACCAGTAAGAGTATTTCAAAAGCACTTAATTATAACGAACAAAAAGTGCAACAGGGTAGGGCAGAGGTCCTTGCAGAATCGGGTTTTTTAAAAGACGTTGATAAACTGAATTTTTATGATAAACTGAACCATTTTAAACGATATACTTCACTCAATGAAAGAGCCGCTACGAATACGCTTCATGTGTCATTAAACTTTGATCCGTCCGAAAACTTATCAAATGAGAAAATGATTGAAATAGCTACCACATATATGGATAAGGTCGGCTTCGGAAATCAACCTTTTTTGGTTTACCGTCATTATGATTCGGGGCATCCCCATCTGCATATCGTTAGCACCAATATTGAAAAAGATGGCACCCGCATTTCGATGCACAACATGGGACGCAATCAATCGGAGAAAGCGAGAAAAGAAATCGAAATAGAGTTCGGACTGGTAAAGGCAGAGGATAAAAAGAACGCTGACTTGGTGAAGTTACATCCCGTTGATGCAAAGAAAGTGATCTATGGAAAATCAGAAACACGGAGGGCTATTGCCAATGTGTTAGGTCCGGTAATTGGTCAGTATAAATTCACATCGCTGACTGAGTTAAACGCAATATTGGGATTATATAATATCAATGCTGATCGGGGACAGGAAGGTTCTCGCATTTACCTGCATAATGGGTTAACCTATCGGGTGCTGGATGATCAAGGAAACAAAATTGGTGTTCCACAGCCTGCAAGCAGTTTTTTTATGAAGCCAACGCTAGCAAACCTGCAGCGCAAATTTACAGAAAATGAATCCCTTCGTCTGCCTTTTAAGAAAAGACTACAGACCGCCATCGGATGGATATTAAATAAACGACCAGAACATTTGCATGCATTTATAAAATCTTTGGAAATGGATAACATTAGTGTCGTGTTGCGAAAAGGAAAAGACAATGTGATTTACGGAATTACATACGTCGATCATAAAACTAAATGTGTATTCAATGGCAGTGATCTGGGCAAGCAATACAGCGCCAAAGCGGTACTGGAAAAATATCAGCAGCAGGTTATTGAAACACCGATAACAGGAGGTTGTAAAAAGTCTGTGCAAATGCAATTGGAGATACCGCATCACCAGCCTAAAACAACGGCATCGCATACTGCCCAGTCAGGATGGGAACTGCCGGAAGTAAAACCCCTGCAAACGCCTGCGGCAGACTATGTGCCTTATCAATTAAAAAGGAAAAGGAAAAGAAAGAAAAAGTTAATATCTATTTGATAACTTTTTTAAAAGTCTCCTGTTTGGAGAATTGAAAGGATTGATATGAATACCGGAGAAAATGAACAGGGACTTCGCAAGATCCTGGACATGACAAGGCTGATCAGCATTGTGGTTTTAGCACTGCATTTTTATTATTACTGTTACCGTGCTTTTGAAGTGTGGGGGCTTAGTGTACAGTTGACTGACCGGCTGATGGGCAACATCAGACGGACAGGGTTATTTAATGATTTCCATCGCTCCAAATTGATTGCATTGGGATTCCTGTGCATTTCACTGATGGGAGCAAAAGGAAAGAAAGATGAAAAGCTGAGTTACAAGACGGCATTTGCTTACATTTTTACAGGTTTATATATTTATTTTACAAGCTACTTGTCGCTATCGCTTTCTGGCGATATGACAAGTATTGCCAGTGTCTACATTGGTCTGACCAGCATAGGTTACATTTTTACGTTAACCGGAGGAACACTACTATCCCGAATCATAAAAGTACAGTTCAATAATAAGGACATTTTCAACAAGGAAAATGAAACCTTCCCGCAGGAAGAAAGGCTGCTTGAAAACGAGTACTCGATAAATCTGCTAGCGAAATATCATTTGAGAGGTAAGGTGCGAAGAAGTTGGATCAATATAATTAATCCATTCCGTTCCTTATTGGTTTTAGGCAGCCCAGGTTCGGGTAAGAGTTACTTTGTTATCAGGCATGTTATCACACAGCATTTGGCAAAGGGCTTTTCTATGTTTGTATATGATTTCAAGTTCGACGATCTGACCATCATAGCGTACAATCATTATCTTAAAAACAAACATCGCTTTGCCGTCCAACCGGCGTTTTATGTCATCAACTTTGATGATCTCAGCCATAGTCACCGGTGCAATCCCCTGGATAAAGAAAATATGCTGGATATAACCGATGCTGCCGAATCTGCCCGTACAATATTGATGGGATTGAACCGCGAATGGATCAAACGTCAGGGTGATTTTTTCGTCGAGTCACCTATTAATTTCCTGACAGCTATTATCTGGTATTTACGCAAATACCAGGACGGTGAATTCTGCACCCTGCCGCATGTAATAGAACTAATGCAGGTGGAATATGACAAGCTGTTTTCCATTTTGCGGACAGAAAAGGAGATTGAAGTACTGATTAATCCTTTTGTCAATGCGTATATGCATGATGTGATGGAACAACTCGAAGGACAGATTGCCTCCGGCAAAGTGGCGATGGCAAGGCTATCATCCCCACAATTGTATTATGTATTATCGGGTAACGATTTTAGCCTGGACATAAATGATCCCAATGCGCCTAAAATTTTATGCGTTGGCAACAATCCGCAGAAAATTCAGATTTATGGTGCTGTATTATCCCTGTACGTTAACCGGCTGGTGAAACTTGTCAATAAAAAAGGAAAGCTAAAAAGTAGTTTGATCTTTGATGAATTTCCTACCATTTACCTGAACAATATTGACAGCTTGATCGCCACCGCAAGAAGCAATAAAGTTGCTACCTGTTTAGGCGTACAGGATTTTAGTCAGTTAAAGAAAGACTACGGCAAAGACCAGGCGGACGTGATTATGAATATACCTGGTAATATAATCAGCGGACAAGTGACTGGTGAAACTGCTAAGCAACTATCAGAACGGTTCGGCAAGATCATGCAGGACAGGGCGAGTCTTTCTATCAACAGAACCGACACTTCCATCAGTAAATCCAAGCAGTTGGATAGTGCAATTCCCGCTTCAAAAATAGCTGGCTTGAGTTCTGGTGAATTTGTAGGTATGGTAGCTGATGATCCGGACTGCAAGATTGATCTGAAGGCTTTTCATGCTGAGTTATTGAATGACCATCAATCGCTTAAAAGCGAGCAAGATGCTTATAAACCGCTGCCCATTATAAGGCAAGTTGACACCGGCATGGTACATCGGAATTACATGCAGATAAAGCGGGATGTAGAGGAGTTCGTGGCATCGGAAATTGAACGAATGATAGATGATCCCGAGTTGAAAATGCTGGTTGTAAAAAAGTAATAAAAATCTTCTATAGAAGCTTGATCTTCCATCTATTAAAATTACGCAAAATTGGATTTATGGCAACGAGTTAGATTCCTGATGAATAGCGTCTGTCTTACTATGATCATCGAAAAACCAACGATTTTTAACTCCTTCTGCTGCTATAATAAAAGTTTCCCCCGATTAATACTGTTCACAAAGAAGGAAACGCATCTTCAGCTGCTTTCACAATCAAATCATTAACGTACTTTTTCATTTTAATGGTTATTCCATTTTCATGAACATACATTACATGAAGATCTGGCCCATTGTGAAAGCTTGCGGGAATAAACTTTATATCATCCTTTTCAAAAACGTAACCCATGGCAACGGTAATGCTTGAAAACGAACTGTCGCATTCGATCTTATCTTCTTTTTCCATTGGATGGTTATCGATTGGGTAAACAAAAAACTGTTCAAAATGGACGTTGGAGGAACGAATAATGTAATATTCTTCCGAATGTTCAATCTCTCCGCCGGTAGGTCGAACAACGGTTATCACGAGGACATCCTCATGATAACGATAATGAAAAATTGCTTGTGGCTTAGGAAAAGAAAGTTTACCGTCAGCATCAAATTTTTCATGATTAATTACATACGTCATTCGGTCTGCCTTGTGAAATATGCCATTCTTAACGTACACCAGTTCAAACCCGCCACCCCACAGGTTTGCAACTGTATAAAGGCTGAGCCATTCCCGGCAAAGTAGCCGGCAAATGAGTATTGCATTGATTTGTACTGTACGCAAATATTCATTAGACTCCTTGGTCTGAAATGTTGCTTGTACCAAAGACTCAATAATAAAATCTTCTGATCCTGACCCACTTGAGTAGATTTCGCCAAACATCTCTGTATCCTTATAATGCCCGTTACCGTGAACGTACCGGGCTATTCCGGTTGGTTGTTCATAATCAACAATGAGATGTATTATGAATGAAAACTCTTCCCATGTTTCATCTTTCTTTTCGTTAAGAAATAATGATAGCTTATCAATGTCAACTAAATCGTAAATTTTACAGAAGATTTTCAGGTCTTCCAGGAAGTTTTTGAAATAAAGGACTTTGCCTGAAAAGGCCACACAAACATTTTTTTTAAGAATGTAACTCTTCTGATTAACCCCAAAAGGATAAAAACCTGATGCATCAGGCAAATATTTGATCAGATTATCCGGGACAGCAGGAATTCGCATTTCCTCTGGCTTATGAGAACTGGAAATCAGCAGGTCTGAAATCAGGATGGGAGAAACACCATTTATTATCGAGGCGATCATTGTCATGAATAACTATTTAGTGAGGTTCGTGCTTAGTAATATTCCCGACAACGAAAGTTACTCTTTTTGTGAGCAGTCTGCTCGTGAAGATTAATTGGAATATTACGCTGTGTCATTGCTTTACCGGGAGCTTTCTCTATTTTTTCCCGTAATTGTCAGCATTCTTTAGAAATGAGTCAGTATGGTTTAAGTAGGTGTTGACCATTTGCTATCCTAAATTGTTTTAAACAGGGATGGAACTCGCCGATATTCCTATATTATGATCTGTGAAACGTCATATAGTTCGTGAAGTCCGTTATCATGACTTTTAAAAGTATACATCAACCCAGGTTCATTATAGGGGATCGGCTTAAGCAAAGGAAGATAATAAGTTTTATGATCAGTTCTAGTCAACTGATAATTCATATTCAAGTTAATAAGGGCACCAAAATTATCAAGACCATGATGTATTGCCAGCGGACTAAATTTTACGGAATACATAATAAGATTTGCGATTACGGCCTGAATGGCATTGTCTAAAGTAGCCTTGTTAAAATGTGACGTTCGGTCATGCTTCGTACTATTATAGGCATCAAACCATGGTAGTGACTTTGTGGGTGATGCGGCATCCCAACTACTAAATGGCCGGATCGGTGGAATATGCGTATAATTTCTGAACTCAAATTCATATTCTTTCAAAAAAAGGGGATTGCACAGCTTCACATAATCAACTGTTGTGTAGTTTCGGGAGTTGATAGGGCTGATTCCGTTTCTTTTCAAATAGGCTTGCCAGAAATTTTCTACTTCTGTACACGCGAGAATTAATAGTTCTCGTATCCGATGACTATAAACTTTCAAACCGTTTTCATCAGGCTCAATATATGACAGCAGGTCATGCAGCTTCTCTATTAATAAACGAAGTACTTTTTCAGTATTCATTCGGTCTACCAGGTCCGTTCTCATTGCCTGCTCAATTTCATTGTAGTAAAATAAAGTAGGACGCCATACCCATTCTTTGGACTGGCCTGGTTTGATGTTCATGGACTCTATCTCTTTTGCGCCGAAATGCTTTTCTACCCACTGCTCCAAGGTAAGATCATTTTTTAGTTCAGTACTCGTCATATTTGTTGATATAATATGTAGCCCATGATTTAGTCCATAAAAATGAACAAAATGAGTTGCTGTCTCATAGGCATACCCTGAAGGTAATGTAAGATGCACATCCGGATTATTAATGGAAGGAGGGGACTTTGTATTTTTGAAGTAGATACAATTCATATAGTAAGATTTAAGTAATATTCATGATTCTAAGTCCTATTCTAAGTGGTCACGGAGATAGGCAATGTAAGAGCATATATTTTAATCTTCCATTTCAATAAGTAACTTATCCAGGTGAATAATATTAAAGTTAGGTCGCTGACCGGCATACCATTTTTTTAACTCCGGCAATTTCTCCGGAATTCGCTTTTCGATAAAACTGTTGAACGCCATAATGGAGAAACTGATACAGTAGCTGGCGATAAGCTGTAAATCTTTTGAGTGCCGTAGTTGAAGAATAGAAACACTGTCTTCGCCATGTTGAACTATTTTTCCTCTTCGGATATCCGAAGCATGAACCGACCCGGACCATCTTTTATACAAGAGAAAATAAATGCTCTCCATTTTCAGATGGGAGGCAAGTGCTCTTATATTAATCGGACCGTTAAAATAGCCATACCACTTAATTTCTTTAATTTTCTTCATCTTTAGATTTTGATGCTCTTCAAAAACTTCCTTAAAAAGTTCAGATGCAAGCATTTTTTCCTTTTTTTCAATAGTTGTACGAAGTCTCTGTAGATCATTTGCATGTTTGAATTTTGAAATTCCTTCTCTTTCAAACAGTTCTTTAGCGGTTCTTCCTTCAGGCGAAAGCGGGTCTATTGCTTTGTATTGTTTAATTTCATTGATAATATCCGTAAACAAGTATGCCATTGATCTGTTATGAAAATCTTTCTCAAACAGATATTCTAACTGTAACAGCACTTCGAATAATGTTCTGATCAACAATTTTGAAGGATCAGCGCTGCCCTGTTTTACAAGAGCGGAGGTAGCATCAACCAAATCCAACAAGTATCTGAATAGCATTGTAGGCGCAATATTAGTTTCCCCTTTATCGGGAGGATTAATATCCCATATGAATATTTGTGAGCCAAAATCAACCACCTCGCATAATGCGTCAGATAAAAAGTTATATACCTCCTGAATATTATCAGATACCCTTCTGGGAATTACTTCGGGAATTCCCTCTGTGATTCTAATATTTGGGAATATACTCATAATACAATTTTATTTAATTACTATTCAATTCGAATTAATCGTAACCCCCTTACGCCTATTCTGTAAAGTTTATTTGTTACTTCCGACATAGCAATAAGCCCCATTGAAAATAGAAAGATTATGGAACTTCGTTATAATTTCTGATTACCTCGCTAAGATTGCCAAATTAGGGAATGCACACTGCCTCAAAAAAAACATCTATTTCCAGAAGAAATCTGTATTTTTTGATAAACTGATCAGGATGGAGGTTACACTCACTACGCCGCCGGCTTTTGAAAAAACGTTTTATAATTTTCATGATAAATATGAAATGCTGGGACACTCCTTTGATCCGAAATTTACAAAAGAGCAAATGAAGCCAAAATGGCAACGGGTTTGTCGCTTTTGCGGAAGATCGAAGCCGGATACCACGTTTAAGAGCGACGCCCATTTAATCCCGGAACAGCTAGGCAATACCATGCTTTTTTCAGATTTTGAATGCCATGAATGTAATCTACGTTTTGGAAAGTACGAGAGCCAGCTCGCCGAATTTTTAGGCATTTCCCGTACCTTGGCTTTTACCAGGAACAAAGGAAAAGTCCCTACTTTTCGATCCGCAGATGACAGCCTCCGTGCTAAACATGACGTATTGAATGAACAGGATTACGTGGTCGTTTCAAGATCCGATGCAGCAGACGGTTCCATTATATCAGACATAGAAAAAGGCAGTATCACAGCCACCTATACAAAAAAGCCTTATATCCCGGCAAGCGTATATAGAGCTTTTCTGAAAATGGCTTTGTCTGTAATTGATGGTAACGAAGTAAACGCGGCATATAAAATAGCCTTGGACTTTTTGAATAATACCGGGCATATCAAATTCATCTGCGGAGCAATTGCATATGGTTTCGAAGCGCCTTTTCAACTGGCGGAGCATCCATATTTCTATTTATTTAAAAAGAAAAAACCGGATGAGCCCATTCATACGCATTTCCTGATACTGTATTTTCAAAAATTTATCATAGGATTTCCTGTACCCTTTCATAAACAGGACCTCTCGTTTTATGGCAATCCTTTTCAGGTACTTGATTTTCCGCCCATGTTACCTCAACACCAACTCAAGGAAACCACAGAGTTTAAGAGGATATTTATTGATCTTAATTCTGAAGAAAGGGTAACTGGCGAAAAAGAACAGATCAATATTACCTTTGACCCTGCGCAAGCTGGTGTCAGTGCAGCATATAGCCCTTTAAGCGGTAAAGTCAAAGAGCGGCCTTTTGATGCTTTTGAAATCACTGAAATCATCATAACTGGACATGCCGGAAATGTAGCACTGGAAGAACTGCATCAGGCGGTAAAGAAAAACAGCATTCAAAAACCAAGCTCGTAAGATTGCAGAAAAACTGCTTGCAGGGAAGCGTAACCGTTATTTATCAAATCCCTTTTAACCAGTCGTCCGCCTGGAAATCGTACATGTCATTCAGAACATCTAAAATTGAATGGTCATGGGCATGAAGCGTAGAAAAACCATCGGTCAATCACTATACTAAATATTGGAAATTGTCTAAAAAAGGGCATTATAAATAACATAATTATATAGGATTAGGTATTATAAACGCAAATAGCTTTTAGTGTTGAATATGGATGCGGAATTTGATTCATTAATCTGCACACTACATCATTAAAAATCCACTTTCTTATATTCCTTTTATTAAACCGATAT
>Ga0209916_1000302_pt1 | contig 87324 bp, 94 predicted proteins | sample ThiBio_1000_plan_FD_183956 | JGI IMG/M metagenome (GOLD analysis project Ga0209916, IMG submission 183956) | Wastewater bioreactor microbial communities from Cape Town, South Africa - Thiocy_solids_2 (SPAdes) | ecosystem: Engineered > Bioreactor > Thiocyanate-remediating > Anaerobic-Aerobic ... | reverse complement strand
GAAAGGTGGAAGGACAGGCACCCACCCCATCTAAAGATGGGGGAACAGAGTGTCTATCACATTGATTTTACACTAAGGAAGATAATGTTGACCTGATCGGCATTTTAAATCTTCTTTGGTGTAATAAATTCAGGGTCTTTTTTAGCTATTTCACCGGTTGCAGCAAGTTCTTCGTCCCATTCATCATCTTCTGGATATGCAAATCGCACAGTAAATGGAATAAGTCGTACACGATCCCACATACTATTCGTATCTGTCGAAAAAACCGGTTTATGATTCGTAATAATCATCAATTTAATTTGCATCTTTGTTTCAATACTACTCTTGAATTTCGCTTGCAAACTAATTGAATCCGTGCTTGATGTTAATTGTTTCAACATTTCTTCGTCGAATGACATTTTCCCCGATTCATTCAATGTTGCAACACGCGCATGCATTGCATAATACAAACTATCCATATTTTTGTCTTTCCCGCTGAAATCACGTTTATTTAGTGTTGCAAATAGTGTTGGTCCAAGAATTTTCTTAACAAATTCAATTAGTATTGATTTGCCATTATGACCATCACCATATAAAATCGGTAAAATACCTGCAGACTGCTCACCTGTTAAACAATATCCCAACAACCATTTAATATATAAAACAGTTTCTTCATCACGAAACAATGATTTAAAATATTGTTGCCAATCAGTCGTAATTGCATCTGGTTTGTATTCATGTTCTAATGCATATGTAAAATAATCATCGTGTCGTCGTGCCCTTAATTCTCCTGTGCGTAAATTAACTGTTCCATTTTGCACACTTAGCAAATGTGGAATGGTGTTTAATTGTTTCGTAAAATCATAATTCTTAATTAGTGGCGATGCAGATGCTAATTTTATACAATTCACTGCATATGTTTTTCGATATGTTTGTGTTATTATTTCATCAATTGTTTTGAGTTCACTATTTAGTTTTTCCTTTTGTGTATCGTTTGCTTTGATTTTTTGGTAATTGATATAGTCAATAATAGGTTGTATTATAAGTCGCATATTTTCGCAAAATATGTAAGCAATAACCATGTCAGGCACTTCTTCCCAAAGCACAGATTTTTTATTGAATACATACCATGTATCTGGTATATGAGACACATACACAATCGTTCCTTTAAAATGTTCAGCAAATATGTTTGCAAGCCCAACGTCTCCGCGGGTCAATTGGTCGCGTGTATACTTTATCCATGGAGTTTCACTTATTTCGCCAGATGGTTCAAATGCATCAAACTCTGTTTTATCAATTACCGCTAAAGAAGCCAATATTTTATTTTCTTTTTTCTTACGCATATATGTTTCATATGCTTCAGGGCTGTCTTGTTTCGCATAATAATATAGCGTTCCAATCCCAATAGAAGCATCCGCACTTTCACAAAGTGCTACAGTTGCAGCTAAGTCAATATTATCTCTTGTTGATTTGTTTGCGAATTCAATTGCAACACTTGTCGCACGTCCACCAGACACTCCACCAATTGCACGACATACTTGGTACCACGATTGATAATATGAAGCTGAATCACTACCAATCATATTAACAATTGTAGTAAGTTCGTCTGACAGTACTGGTTCATCTGTTGCATCAATATATGTGTGTGAAATATGATTTGGGAATGGCTTATTTTTCGATTTGCGTTTCTTTAAATTATCACATATTATAGCATATATGACATCTGGCATATCAGAAATTGTCGATAGATTTCCATGTATCCATGTATATGAACCTTTTTCATATGAAGTCGGTGAACAAATAATAATGCCACCATTTGCACGTATGTCTACTCCTGGTGTTTCTACACCATTAATTCTTGATCCGGCTGAATTTTGTAAAGTAGCAGTTCTATCATCTTGTTTATAATAAAAATGGTATCCACCACATGGTGTTGATTCAATTGCTGAACAATTATCTTTAAATGTCGCAATTAATGCAGGTGATACATTTTTACCCTTTCCAAAATCTATATCAATTACAACGATTTTGTTTGGTTTACCAGTTAAGATTGCAAGGGCAGTATGTGTGCGATCAATAACTCGCTTAGATGGGTTTTTCCACTCTTTAAATCCTCCTTTGGCACCTTTTTTGTCAATAGTTATGTTAAATGTTGTACATGCTATCGAATTTTTGATAACATAATCTAATGTATCAAATGGTTTTTTGCTCATTTATTTTCTTAATATTAAAATACTTTTAATATTAAACCTCGACATGTTCAACCTCATCTGGCTTGGCAAGCCGCCGTTTAAGTATATTTTGCCTCACGGCATTCTTTATTCTCTCTTTATGTGTTTCGTAATACTTACGAACATCTTCTGCATGTGCAGCAATTCTCTCCTCTTCTGTTTTAAATACTCGTCGTTTACGTATTGCTTTTGGTTGTGTTTCTACTGGTTTCTTTGCATTCTCTGCTTTCGCTATTGATTGATATGCTCCCAACATTCCCTTTAAAAAATCAAGCATCACTATATCAGTTGTTTCAGCCATTATTTCCTGTATACATTTCACTAATTTGTCTGACATATAGGTTTTGTAATATTAATTCTTTATTAACTCTTAAACAGATTAAATCAGAGGCAACTGGTTGACTTTCTACCTTGAATCCCACATAAAAACAGTTCAAACCCACAACTTTTCTGTCAATGCACATCCATTATATTATTACAAAATGGCGGCATTCATCTACAATGATCGCGAAGTGTATGATGCTAAAGATGTTAAAGAAAAAGACCCTGGGTTCTTCTTTGGTTGCAGCATCAGCATTAGAGCCGTTGTTCAAAAACAGGGCATACCTGCTGATGCTATATTTTATGCTATCAAAACCCGTGGTAATTGGATCGCATCTGATGCATATATAAAAAGAGCGTCACTTTTGCTTGACAAAGAATGGGTTGATGCACATGTTCCTAAATTTATGGATGCCGATGTTGTGCCAACATCAACACCTAAAAAAGGAACATATTTGACTGCTCCAGATATTCTTGAATTGGCCGATGATGAAAAATCATTGCTGCAAAAGAAAAAATATTTGCTGAAAGAGAAAGAGTTATTATTGAAAAAGAAAAAACTTCAATAATGTTATTGGATTATTTACATATCAAAGACACGGAAATAGCCAAACTCAGCGAATGCATTGATGACAAAAACAAAATCATTAAAAAATTAAATGCACAAATTGATGCTCTCAAATATACTTAATTTTGGTAGTTCTACAATACCTATGTAATCCTGACGTCCCCCATATTGAAGCCGTCATTTTTTGTTTAAATATACTATTGAAAAATGTCAATAGCATACATATATCTTGTTCAAGCAAGCCGTGATATTGGTACTAATATATATAAAGTCGGAAGAACTATTACGAACAATAGCAGTCGATATAACAGATTGGCTGCTTATGGAAAAGACCGTGATGTTTTACTCAAAGAACGTGTACCAATCGAACATTGTTATGCTATAGAATCGCATATATGTAAACAATTTCGAATGAAATTTGAAACCGCAGGAGGTGCTGAATGGTTCAAAGGTTCATGTTTGGATATGAAGGTCACAATTTATGATGTTATTGATAATTATAAACAACATATGACATAATTTTGGAACTCAACGGTACCGTCGTGTCCGACCCTTCGGAACGTGTCGACATCAGAATTGATGTAAAGTTTTTATTGACAACATCTTGTATAATGTCATCATTCGCTTATAACGATCGTGAAGTATACGATGCTAAAGATGTTAAGGAGATGTATCCTGATTTCTTTCTTGGGTGTGCTGACAGCATCAAGCGTGTTGTTAGTCTTCGTAAAATACCATCTGATGTCATATCATACGGTATCAGAACACGAAGTGGATGGAATGAATCTACCGCTGCAATTAGGAAATCAACCCTACTGCTTGACAAAGAATGGGTTGATAACAATATTGCTACATTATTGAAAAAGGGAGTAACAAATGCGGCTGGAAGAACATATTTACCTGCTCCAGATATTCTTGAAATGGCAGATGATGAAAAATTATGCGATGATGAAGGAAATATATATGAAATTGAAGTGCGAGGTGAAAGGTCGGTAGATAAATGTTATTTCAAAGCATCTGATGTTGAAACTGCATTAAAAATGAAAAATATAACGGGAACTATACAAAGAACGTCATCAGAACATGATGATGTGGTGTATGAATATGGAAAACATTATCAAACGTTCATAGCCAACACGACCTCAATTGACGGCACTGCTGGCTATAGACATTCCATTATATATCTTACATATTGGGGATTTGTACAATTGTTAATGACCCGTAGACATCCAATTGCCATAAAATTCCAAAGATGGGCTGTAAAAACGCTTTTCACTGTTAGACATGGTACGCCTGAAACTAAACAAGAACTTGCAGGTGAACTTCTTGGTACAAATGTAGATAGTATTAAATCATTTCTTGCGACTGATACATCAACTGTGTCCGCAATATATTTATTTATAATTGGGCGTATTGGTGATCTACGCGACGAAATGAAGATTGATGTTAAACGCCGGTTTGATGATAATGGCTTAGTTGCTAAATTCGGATATACTGCAGATTTGCGCAGACGTACACTTGAACATAGTAAAACATTTAATAAATTCAAAGGTGCTAACATTTATTTAAGGTGCCATGCGCGTGTTGACCCCAAGTTCCTCAGCGAAGCCGAAAAAGATTTAAGTGGCTTCTTTGAAACAGAAGAATGTCTTGTGACAGACAATAAAAAATACGAAGAATTAGTAATATTAAACAAAAAATATATAAAAAGCACTGTATTTGATAAATTTAAGTCAATTGGTGTTATTTATGAGGGTCGATATGCAGACGTGAAAATATTACAACTACAATTACAACAACTAAATGAAGCAATCGCTACAAAAGATATAATGCTTGCTGAAAAAGAAAGAATTATTGCAGAAGTATCTTATGGAAAAGAAAGGATAATTTCTGAAAAAGAAAAGGTATATACAATGATGATAAAATACATTGACGATAAAGATGCAAGAATTATTGAACTAAATGAACATATTGCTGAACAAAATGTAATAATTCAACAATTACATGAACGAATTAATTCTCTCAAAGAACATATCTGAATATGCGCGTTTGTTTCCTGCATTTGTTACATAAAGTGTTTTGTAAAATGGATGCAGCCAGAATTATTGCATCTATCTATACTCCTGGGTTTGCTTTCCCTTCTTGGGTCTCCCATCCCACTGTCTGGAAATCCCATGATTTTTCGTCTACTAAAGTATTCTACAATTCAAAGGAATCGACAGATGATGTCAAAAAACTTCTGATGCAACGCGAACCTACCAACATATCTTTACGACGTAATTACTCTAAAGATTTACTTGCTGAACATTTTGGATATTCAATTGGTGCTTACTCATTGTCTACATCTGAAAAACTTATGCCAAACATTGCCATTTATACACATGCTACCATAAAATTATCTAAAGGATTCACTAAAGTGCATGTGATTAATCTGATAGGTGCTGGCCTGTTCCGAAATTAAGATATACTTTTCGCGAATGCGAAAAGTATCAAATACTTTCGGAACAAGGCCGGCTTTCGTAGAACTACCGAAATTAAGCTACACTTTCAGTGTATCTTAATTTCGGTAGTCTACGGTGCCGCATTTGATAATTCAAGTCAACCAGATGCAATCTATTTCAGAGACAGACCGATTGATGCTATTATAGATTTTTATAGGAATATGTGGACACTTGCAGCGACTGCTCTGTTTACATCACCTTGTAAAAAACTACAAATCTATAATGTAGGTGGCGGAGCTTTTGCTGGTACATATTCTCCAACATTTATTATGAATATATTTGAACCAGCCATAAAACCACTTTTACCATTATTTGAAAAATATGGTTGTAAAGTGATTGGTTATGATTGGATAACACATAGATTCAATGGAGGGTATATTCCTAATTGTTTAGAAACAGCCGATTTAGAAGGAACGATGTTTGTTAATGCATGGGACCCATGGACTCTCATAGGCAATGGTAATGAACGAGATAATTCTCTTGATGGATATTGGGGTAGATGTAGTAATATGAGTATTTTAGGTTGGTTACCAACTAATCCACATATGAAACTATGCCCAATAATTGTGTAAAATGTGCATATTCGTTCCTATGACTACGATGTACAATTTAACGTCATCAGCACATTTTTCATCCTTTCTATTGTTATTCCCATTAGTGCAATAATATATCCTAAATTATCAGCAGCTTCGTACACTTTTTCAATATTTGCTTCTGATGCGCATGGCGTAGCTATAACGATTCGCATAGATTGATTAATATCCATATTTTCACCATAGTAAAATGGTATTCTCCTGGCATTCATCATACGATTCCGCTTACGTTTCCATGCAGCATCTTCAAGTTTCTCCTCAAAGTCTGTAGTTACAATAGGATTCATTGCAATGAGTTGCATCACATCATATGCTGCCGCTATATTTGCCCGTGCAGTTGTAAACATGTCGCAGCAAATTGCTACACAGTTTCGAATGCGATGCAAATATTGTGTTTGACGTTCAGTAATTTCTGCATCAGTCAAACATGTGCGAAGGGCTGTGGTAGCGAAGTCCGGAAGTAGACTGGTTGGTACTCCCGCTAATGCTACAAGTGCCATTCTATCTGTTACCGCTGCATTAACAACGGTTTGAACTGGTTTTATGCGGGATTCAGGTGAATCATACTCTACCATTTTAGAAGATAATAAGAACACAATTGCAGTTGTTAATTCATCAATTAGACCAATATACCATGTAGGAACCGGTTGTGGCTCCGATATTTTCAACATATTTAATGCATCTAATACTTCCGAACCATACCGTTCTACATCGGTTTGCTCGCGCTTTAACATCGCCATCGTCCGCTATTTTTACAGTAAAATGAAGATAATTAGGAAGGTTTCAATTATGGGTGGGGGACAAAAGTTGTCTAATTTGCGAGCTGAACTCGCAAATTAGACAACTTTCTCCCCCCCATATCCCCCTGTAAAGAGTAACTGCTCGCGGGGCGAGATTTTAAAAGATATCAAAAAACGATTTTATACCCCTCTAAAATCAATATTTATGTACTTTTGGGAATCGCGCCCCCCGCGAGCGAAGCTTGCATAAACCCAATAAGGGGGCTATAGGGGGAGGCCTATTAGGCTGATGTCCCCCATACTGCATGATAATCCCAATCACGTTCATCTGTCTTGATTTTGCGATACATTGCAAATGTTTTGGGTCCTGACATTGGTTGCAAAAACTTCCAATTCGTATTCAAATATTTCACACATGCTGCTACACCTGGATGCATCGCATCATCAATCACAATAATTCCATTCAAGCGAATCAGTTTTTCAGCATAGAATACATCAAGTAAAGTGTAATCGAATGTATGCCAACCATCGACAAATACTAAATCAAATGAACCTTCGCCATGTTTTTTAAGAATATCTGGTAATGCTACATGCGATTTCTTCTGTATCAATGTATGTCGTGACTTCATTTTCATTTTTTTAACAAGGATTGATGCAGCATCCTTCCATTGTTCCGTTTGAAATGGGTCGATACTAATCAGGTGACCACCCGTTTCTTTTAATGCTGTTAACATATATGCTGCAGATATTCCATTTGCAAACCCAACTTCAACCACTTTTTTACATTTATTTTCGATGATAGTATTTAGCAAGAATTGGCCTTCTTCGGCACCAATACCGGCTTTTATATACTTCTTATAATCCATTGGATTCTTGTGAAATTCATTCAATGAATATAGAAAGTAATTGTTATCAATTGGGGTTAGAGGAATACCTAAAAGGCGTTTTGATGCAATAATATTCAGTTGATAATGTTTGAATAATTCGGCTTTATCTTCGGCCAAAAATGAGCGATTCACTTTTATGCGATATTCTAACATTTTCTTTGCAAAACTAACATAATCGTTTATTTTTGCGATATCTAAATATGCAAATGCTGTTGAATTATATGCGAGCCCATTGTAACCAATTGCTATTAATTGTTCTGAATAATGCACTACAACATGCTTAAAGAATAGTTTCAATAAGAATGGGAACGAAAGACCTTCATGTGTATAGTAATTTGGTAGAAAAATTGCACTACCACCTACTTTTAAGTGTTTTTGCAAGTAATTTTGTAAAATGTTTAAATCTGATAAATAATTTCCAGTAACATCGTTGCGTTTACTATAATCATTCAAATAGATTGAATATATGAAGTCGAATTTAGTTGCTGGACTATCTTTGTAAATAGGCAATAGTCCAATCTTGCGATTTGCTGCTTCTTCTGCTTTGTTATACAATACAATGCCTTTTTTGAGATGTACTGGTGCATCCTTGAAAAATAGCAAATACAATAGGAAATCATATGTTTTGCCAAGATGTATACGTCCAATGGAATTTCCTGATGTTAAATTGAAAATGTACTTCAACTCATTATCAATTCCAATATGTTTATGTATTTCGGTACGTATTTTGCGATATTCGTGGAAAAGTGATAAAAGAGACATTTTGGGTGGTAAATCAAGTGTTGTCGGCGAGAATTTTATGTCACTTGCAACTACTGCAGGTATTTCAAACAATACATCAGGAGCTTTTGGTATTACTATAGGCGCCACAACTACTGACATTTTACTAAGTAATCATATTATATTGTACATGTGATGCTAAGACTGGGGCGTGCATAATATTGACGACAAAAATGTTGGCGGTTGCATCATGTACAATGGCGGCATTTGTGTATAACGGTCGTGAAGTGTATAATGCTAAAGATATTAAAGAAAAATACCCCGTTTTCTTTCATGGTTGTGGTGAACGTATAAAAGATGTTGTTGAAAAGCGTTCAATACCACCGGATGTAGTTACATATGTAATCAAAACATCAGATGGATGGAACCCGTCATCATCACATATTAAAAAATCAGCAGTATTACTTGATAAAGCATGGGTTGATGAGAATATTCCATTAATTGTAAAAACAGGTATTAAGTCTTCCACTGGAAAGACTTATTTACCAGCACCAAGTATTTTAGAATTAAACGACGAAGAAAAATTTACAGATGATACAGGGAATATTTATGAAATTGAAGTTCGCGGTGAAAGAAATATTAATTTATGCTATTTTAGGGCTTCTGATATTGAAATTATGTTAAAAATGAAAAATATTTCAGGAACACTACAAGATTGCACATCAACATTTTCTCAAGGAAAAGATTATATAACGTTTATAACCGACCATCCCGGGTTCGGCGGGACGAAAGGAGATATGTGTTTAACTACATATTTAACATATTTAGGGTTAATGCGTCTATTATTTGTCCGTAAACATCCAATTGCTATTAAATTTCAACAATGGGCCACAGAAACACTTTTCACTATTAAACATGGCACAGCAGAAGCCAAGGAAAAACTTGCTGGAAAACTACTTGGCGTTGGATTAAGTGGTATAAAAGCATTCTTGGCAACAGATGCTGAAACATTACCTGTAATTTACTTGTTCATTATAGGTCGCCTTGGTGATTTACGGGATAAAATGCACATTGATGTCGCGAAAAGATTTGATGATGACGGATTAGTTGCTAAATTCGGATACACAACAGACCTAAAAAGTCGCGCTGCGGATCATGCCAGAAATTTCAAAGAATTCGGTGCGGAAGTGTCTCTCAAATGCCATGTGAGGATTGAACCAGCACATCTAAGTGCAGCTGAATCTGATTTGCGAACATATTTCAAAGAGAAAGAATGCACAATCACAGATAATAAAGCATATAAAGAATTAGTAGTGCTTAACGAAACATTTGTAAAACGAAAAATCGTTGATGTATATCGAAAAATAGGAAGAACATATGGCGGTCGTTTTTCTGAATTATCAACATTAGAGACTGAAATAAAATACTTAAAATGTTTACTTACTGAAAAAGATAAGACGATTTCATTCTTATCAAATAGCATTGTAGATAAAGACACAAAAATCGATAGAAAGGATGCAATAATCGAAAAATTAACAACAAAAATATATTGAAAAAAGCTGCTTTAGCAGCTTTTTTCTTCCCCGAATAAATTGGCTTAGCCAATTTATTCTATTGACAACTTTAAGGCTTTGGAACAGCAACACATTTGCATTTAGCTTCAAATGCGCAAGGATTCGCAAGTATTGTTTCGTGTGCCTTCGCCCATGCTTTTTTATCATGTTTAGGTGGAGCACGAAAATTCAGACCCATATATGTTCCCGGATCATGACATGAAGAACACCGTGTTTGTGCTGGCACTCCGAAACTTAAATGCGTGAAATAGTCAGTGTGAACATCTTCGCGTTCTGTTGGTTTCCATGCTTTACAACATGTAAAACATGCAAAATGTGGTTTATACATCTTTGATGACACGTGTGTACAATATGCAGCCGTAGCATATTCACCATCGGTTTCGGATGGTGCAAGCACTGACCTGCATACATAACAAATCGGCCCATATATTCCTGAAAAAGTTTGATTTGTGTTTGGTGTGGCAATTGTATGCAAATCTCTTTTGAATACACTTGCGTATTCATCTCCGAATTTTTCGCGTCTTTTCTCCACGCGTATTCGTTCTTCAATGCATTCAAGTTTCGATTCTTTACGTAATATTTCTAATTCGCTTGGATCCATTATTATACATATGCGCAACATTCATTTAATTCATTTTTGAACAATTGCGTTCGCGCCTGCACACGTTGGCGCGTTTCTTTCAGAAGTGGCATAGTATTTCCACTTAGACGAGAATAATTCCATCTTTTGTTTTTATTTGCTTCAACATATTCCCATGTTATATTTGGATTTTCACTTGCATTTGTATAAATACCCCCTTCTGATTGATGTTTTTCGATGTAATCAAGTGGACAAAGTAATCCGCGTTCATATTCTATTTCAGGATATTTTTCAAGAATTTCCCATGTAATTGCTTTCATCTCAGTAAAACACCACGTTCTAAATGGATGTTTCATAACAATATCCCATGTAATATTTGGGTTTCTACTAATACCAATATGACAAGTAAATCTATGCGGATTCTTTTGTATAGTTTTCCACGAAATACTTGGGTTCATACTTAACATAGCGTAGTCCCATTCTTCATGTGAATTTTCTCTTACAATTTTCCATGTAATATTAGGATTTGCACTTAATTCGCAAAAATCCCATGGCTCTTCATAGTTTTCTTTAACAATATCCCATGTAATATTAGGATTACTACTTAAGTGTGGATAACTCCAAGGCTTGTCTGGGTTTGCTTTGACAATGTCCCATGTGATATTGGGATGCATACTTAATGCCTCAAAATTCCATGGTTTTTCTGGGTTTGCTTCAACAATATTCCATGTAATATTGGGATTACTACTAAGTGTACCCCAGTCCCATGGACATTCTGGATGTTCTCTAACAATATCCCATGTAATATTGGGATTTGCACTAATTGCTACCCACTTCCATGGACGTTCTGGATGCTCTAAAATATAGCTAAACCATTCCATTGCGCGATAATATGCAGAAACACTAAAAACATGCCTGATACTTCAATATTTATGAAATATTAGAGTTTCATATGCCAAACGAATCTGTTTGAAGATTTCGCCAGCTTCAGGCATTGGATTCTTGTCTGGATGCCATTGTAATGCCAACTCTTTGAATTTACTACGAATTTTTACATCAAAATCATCACATGTACTCAAACCAAGCACTTCCAATGATTTTACTCGTTCTAAATATTCTGCGTCTTTGATGTCTAAAACTGGAGGTTTTTCAGCTGCTCGTGCAGCTGCAGCTGCACGTTGTCGTTCGCGCTTTAATTTCCGACGTTCTTCCGCACGTTTTACACCTTCGCTTGTATCATGTTCATGCTTTCTAAATCTTTTGTCTGCTTCATCGCAGCTTCTATTGATTTTAGCAAACCTTCGTTTTGTCGGCGTATCATCCGCTTCATCTGAGCTTGATTCAGACATATTGTTAATAATCTAACAAAACAAAAACTTTGTGCTTCAATTTTCTATAATTATACATTGTGCGGATGAACATTAAAAATTGATGACAAAAATATTGGTGGGCGCATCATGTACAATGGCGGCATTTGTGTATAACGGACGCGAAGTATATAACGCTAAAGATATCAAAGAAAAATATCCTGTTTTCTTTCATGGTTGTGGTGAACGTATAAAAGATGTTGTTGAAAAGCGTTCAATACCACCGGAAATAGTTACATATGTAATTAAAACGGCTGATGGATGGAACCCATCAACCGCACATATTAAAAAATCAGCAGTATTACTTGACAAAATATGGGTTGACGAAAATATACCTAAATTCTTGGAAGAAGGTGTAACAACATCCACAGGGAAAACTTATTTGCCTGCACCTGATATTTTGAAGCTAACTAATAAGGAAAAACTAAGTGATGATGAGGGAACCATTTATGAAATTGAAGTACGTGGCGAAAGAGCTATGAATAAATGCTATTTTAGGGCATCTGATATTGAGGCTATGTTAGAAATGAAGCATATTGCTGGCACTTTACTGCGAAATTCTTCAGAGCTTGATATTACATTCGAACAAGATATACATTATGTAACATTTATATCCGATGCTACGACTGGTTGCGACGCACCAGGCTTTAAGTGTCCAGTGTTATATTTAACATATGCAGGCTTGGTGCGTTTATTATTTGTGCGAAAACATCCTATTGCTAAAAAATTTCAGCGATGGGCGACTGAAACGCTTTTCACTGCAAGCCTTGGCACACCCGAAGCTAAAAAAGAACTTGCTGGAAAACTGCTTGGCGTTGAACTATGTGATATCAAGGCGTTCCTTGCTACTGATACAGACATTATGCCTGTGATTTATTTGTTTGTTATTGGTCGTATTGGGGATTTACGTAAGGAAATGAAAATTGATACTGCAGGTACATTTGATGACGATGGCCTTGTTGCGAAATTTGGCTATACAACAAATCTGCGTGACCGCGCGGCCGATCACTATAGAACTTATGGCAAAATTCCTGGTACGCGCGTATATTTGCGTTGTTATACTCGCATTGAACCTGCACATTTAAGCAAGGCTGAATCTGCTTTGCGTGAGTATTTTAAACGATGCGAATGCCTAATTACTGACAATAAAACACATAAAGAATTAGTCGTACTTAATGAAAAATTTGTAGAGAGAAAAATCAAGACTGTTTACAAAGATATAGGAAAGTTATATGAAGGTCGTTGCGCCGAAACACGCAAGTTAGATGAAGGTATTGATAAGATGATAGACATACAAGACAAAATAGTTACAAATCAACAAATTAGTCATGATAAATTATTTTCTACAAGTGATAAACTTATTGCCATGTATGAAGAACGTCTTGCCGAAAAAGATGCAAAAATAGCTAAAAGAGATGCTAAACTTGCTGAAAAAGACATAATTATTAAAAATTTAACATCCAGATTGAGTTTTAATGCTTAATTAAACTTCTCGCTCCCATACTTCATGAAATCCCGCAACAAGTTGCCGAAAGCCTTTCGCGCGTAGAGTTGCAATTATTTTGTCGTAATTACATTTATGAGGACAATCTTTTTCAAACAATATCATTGTTAATTGGTCATATAACACAGGATTTTCATCCATAAACACTTCAAGAAAGCCTTCACAATCTGCAACTAATGTGTCAAATCGTAAATCATATTTACTTTCGATTTCTTCAAGCGTAAATTGTGCAATCGTAGATGTTTCTGCTGGTTCTGAAGATGTTCCATATCCTCCATACGAATTTTGTTTAACAAGTATAATTGGTTTGCGTGATATTACGCCTTTGATTAATCTGCATGAACACCCATTAATTACTAAATTGCGTTCTAATGTATGCCATACACGTTCATCTGGTTCAACCGCAACTAAACGCATTGGATTTGTTAGTTTTTTACTGATTATGCTTGTAACAGTACCATATCGTGCGCCAAGTTCAAGAACAGTTGCAGTTGGCCGTATATATTGTTGTGCTTGCAATTGTTCATCGCGTTCAACCGCAAATATGTTTATTTTAACATCTTTTTCGTTATAGAATGTCATTTTATATACTGTGGTGTTCCGAAATTAAGTTACATCTGGTTATGATTTCGGAACATGATGGCGAAGTCAGAACGAGATGTAACTTAACCACCTAAAAACTTCTTATTTTTCAATTTTTCATAACAATCAATTATGAATTGCGCATAATTTTGAATGTTGGTCGAAGCGTTGCAGCAATTACAATTCGGTCAAACAAATATGGTTGATATCTATAAACTGGAATAATTGTTGTCCACTGCGTTGTATGCGAGACTTCCATAAGTTCATCTTTTTCTTTATATTTCTCTACACAGGTCCAATGTTGTGGAGTGTTTTCAGTGCATAGGTAGTATCGCTGTAAATTTTCAGACATTTGTTAGTATATCAATGTAATAAAAATTGCTTTCAATTTTTGCTAACACGCGTGCGTGCGGTGCATCTAAATGCAATATTCATATAGTTCATCTTTCAAATGTTTGACATGTTTTTGTACTTGATAACGTTTTTTCAAAATATGTGGCATATGATTACAGCTAAGGGTTTTATAGTTCCATGGCACATCAGGATTTGCATCAACAATATCCCATGTGATACTGCGATTTCTACTTAATTTCTCATAGTTCCATGGTTTGTCTGGATTTGCCTTAATAATTTTCCATGTGATTGTTGGATTCATACTTAAATACTTATAATTAAATGGTATGTCTGGATTTGCGGCAACAATTTGTAAAGTTACAAATGGCCGCTTGCTTAATTCATCAAAATCCCATGGTTTGTCTGTATTTGCTATAACAATATCCCATGTTAAATCTTTTCTACGACTTAGCCATTTGTAACTCCATGGTCTATCAGGATTTGCACGAATGATATCCCAAGATATATCAGTTCTACGACTTAGACTACTATAATCCCATGGTTTGTCTTGATTTGCATCAATAATATCCCACGTGATGCTGCGATTTTTACTTAAATTTGTGTAATCCCATTGTATTTCAGGATTTGCACAAACAATTTCCCACGTAATTTTACGATTAGTGCTAAGCCATTTATATTTTTGCCATTGTTTGTCAGGATTTGCATGAATAACGTCAAATGGTATACTTGGATTACAACTTAATTTATGGTAATTCCATGGTTTGTCTTGATTTGCTATAACAATATCCCATGTAATATTGGAATTTTCACTCAATCCGTCGTAATTCCATGGAATATCAGTATTTTTGCAAACAATATCCCATGTAGTATTTTTATTGCGACTTAACCAATAATACGCCCATGATTTATTCGAAATTTGTGGTATCATTTCAATCGTCACATTAAGGAGACTGTTATCTAAGCAACTATATTGCCAAGGTAATTCATGGTGTTCCAATATAATTTCCCACGAAATATTTCTATTTCGTGTTATATTGCTCCAATCCCATGGCTTTTCAGGATGATCTAATATGTAACTAAACCATTCCATTGCTTGCTAATTATTAATGAAATATCATTAATGTACCTTTCAATATTTAAGTGTACCGTAGAGTACCGAAATTAAGATACACTTTTAGTGTAAGACCTGTCCACCGTTGGTGGACAGGTCTTTTAACCCCCGTTCTGGCTTTGCCAGAACGGGGTGTATCTTAATTTCGGTACTTCTACGAAAGCCGGCCTCGTTCCGAAAGTTTTTGATACTTTTCACGAACGTGAAAAGTGCAAGACCTGTCCACCTTTGGTGGACAGGTCTTTTAACCTCGTTCTGGCAAAGCCAGAACGAGGTGTATCTTAATTTCGGAACAGGCCGGTACCATGCCGACAACACCATTTAATCACAGAATGCAGATTACGAAACTCATTTTAGTGGGGAAATGTGATAGAGTTCTTAGTTGTTAACGATTTATCCATTTTCCATGTCCGAAAACCGGCTCATACAATATATTTGCATCTGCTAAAAAGTCTTATGATATCCTTCAATTTTCTACAGAATAAATTAGCAAAGCCAATTTATTCAAGAAAGAATTCGCCACTTTTAGTGGCGAATTCTACAGCATCAAACATTGCATCTCTAATTATCTGACATTTTTTGTTACAACGTTTAATATATGCTTGTTCAGCGCGCCAATCATCCCAGCGTTTGCTATAATGAGCAATACTTTCGCCATTATTGCGCAAAATTTTTAATGGTGTATTTTTACAATCTAAATATGCAAGTGTTTCAGGCAGCTTCGGAAGGACACTTAGTTGTGTATTTTCACAATCTAAATATGTAAGTGTTTCAGGCAACTTCGGAAGGACACTTAGTTGTGTACCATAACAAGATAATAATGTAAGTGTTTCAGGCAGCTTCGGAAGGACACTTAGTTGTGTATTATAACAATACAAATGTGTAAGTGTTTCAGGCAGCTTCGGAAGGACACCCAGCTGTGTATTTGAACACCGTAATTCTTTAAGTGTTTCAGGCAGCTTCGGAAGAACACTTAGTTGTGTATTCCAACACAATAAATGTGTAAGTGTTTCAGGCAGCTTCGGAAGGGCACTTAGTTGTGTATTTCCACAATATAATTCCGTAAGTGTTTCAGGCAGCTTCGGAAGGACACTTAGTTGTGTATTTGAACAATCAAGGTATTTAAGTGTTTCAGGCAGCTTCGGAAGGACACTTAGTTGTGTACCATAACAAGATAATAATGTAAGTGTTTCAGGCAGCTTCGGAAGGACACTTAGTTGTGTATTTCCACAATATAGTTGTGTAAGTGTTTCAGGCAGCTTCGGAAGGACACTTAGTTGTGTATTTCCACAATATAAATATATAAGTGTTTCAGGCAGCTTAGGAAGGACACTTAGTTGTGTATTTGAACACCATAATTCTTTAAGTGTTTCAGGCAGCTCTGGAAGACTTGTTATTTTTAACCAAGAGACATCCAATCTTCCATCTCGAATCGCGCTAATGCGCAACAATAGTTCAACCGTATCAGGTCCGTGCGCCATCTTTGCATCTGTTAAAAAGTCTTATGATATCCTTCAATTTTCTACAGAATAAATTGGCTTTGCCAATTTATTCAAGAAAGAATTCGCCACTAAAAGTGGCGAATTCTACAGCATCAAACATTGCATCTCTAATTATCTGACATTTTTTGTTACAACGTTTAATATATGCTTGTTCAGCGCGCCAATCATCCCAGCGTTTGCTATAATGAGCAATACTTTCGCCATTATTGAGTTGAATTTTCAAAGGTGTTTTTGAACAATTAAGCAAATTAAGTGTTTCAGGCAGCTTCGGCAAAACACTTAGTTGTGTATTTGAACAATTTAAATATTTAAGTGTTTTAGGCAGCTTCGGAAGGACATTTAGTTGTGTATTTTCACAATTCAGCCATGCAAGCGTTTCAGGCAGCTTCGGAAGGACACCCAGCTGTGTATTTGAACACCGTAATTCTTTAAGTGTTTCAGGCAGCTTCGGAAGGACACTTAGGTTTGTATACCAACACGACAAATGTGTAAGTGTTTCAGGCAGCTTCGGAAGGACACTTAGGTTTGTATATGAACAATGTAATTCTTTAAGTGTTTCAGGCAGCTCCGGAAGGACACTTAGTTGTGTATTATTACACCGTAAGTATGTAAGTGTTTCAGGCAGCTTCGGAAGGACACTTAGTTGTGTATTTCCGCAATCTAAATGTGTAAGTGTTTCAGGCAGTTTCGGAAGGACACTTAGTTGTATACTTCCGCAATCTAAATGTATAAGTGTTTCAGGCAGTTCCGGAAGACTTGTTATATTTAACCAAGAGACATCTAATTTTCCATCTTTAATCGCGTTAATGCGCGACAATAGTTTTGCAGTATCAAGTCCATGCGCCATCTTTGCATCTGTTAAAAAGTCTTAAGATATCCTTCAATTTTCTACAGAATAATTCATCTCTAAATGTCAAACATTTTTCTTCACAATGCTTAATGAATGCTTGTTCAGCGCACCAAGGCATCCCATCGTTTACTATACCCTACTGTTCCGAAATTAAGCAACACCTCGTTCTGGCAAAGCCAGAACGAGGTTAAAAGACCTGTCCGCCTTTGGTGGACAGGTCTTACACTTTTAGTATTGCTTAATTTCTGGAACACGACGGTAGTTTGTAATGCTTTCACCGGCATTGTGTTTAATTTTCGGGGATGTTTGACGGTTGGGGTAGATGGGTGTTTCAGGCGGCTTTGGTAGAATTGAATAGTATCTTAAAACATTTTAGGAGATGCAAAGATGGCTTTTGTCGCAGTATATTATCCCGGTTGTAATAAAGATACCACAGGCATTCGTGTACTTGGACGATTTTCATCACAACAATCCTTACATACATATATACAACTAAATTACGGAGAAAATATTCACATGCTTGAAAATAACGATGAATTACATATTTCATATGAAGGCGATGGCATTGTCATATCATATATAGAAAAAAGCTGCATAAGCAGCTTTTTTCGGCCCGAATAAATCGTGCTTACACGATTTATTCTATAGGAGTGCCAGCTACAAGTACAATTGCAACATGTCATTCCGCTACTATTGTAGGTCTTGAATTAAACCCTATACCTGCAACAAATAAAGAAATTGAAGATGCATTTTATGTTCTTTGAAAAGTCAATCTAATTTGGCATATTTTTAGTGTCTGTCAAAGCATATTTAACTGCTTCTAAATTGTATGTTTTTCCTACAATACCTGGTATTGCTGCTGTAACTGTTGAAAGTATTGATTTTGAACGCCTTGCAAGTTCATTTGGCGCATTTTCACGTAGTGATAAAGAATATTCACGAACAAGTTTCCTAAAAAGTGGTTTCACTTCAGATGGAATATGTGAAATTCCACGACATGATGTTACAAAAATAAATCTCTTTGATTTTGTTTTTGATATAGATGGTAATGCATATAAAACTGTGCTTAGTTTAGTTGTTGTTCCAATAAATCCTGGTAATAAATTTCCATTGCTTTCTGTAAACTTTGCTGCATTAATATGCGTTTTATCACTTTTTGGAACTCTGAACTTTAGCTCTTCCATAAATCTTGATGAAACCGGTAATTTATATACTCCCATAAGTAATAACGTTTCATCATCTAAATTATTTTTGAATGCTAAATCAACATCAAACAATTCAGTTCCAGGTTCAAATATAGAACGCGTCAAATGTTCCGGTCTTAAATATGGTGATGCAGTTGACATAGCCAATGGATTAATATTTTTACAAAAATCGTCAGAAATAGTTGGTTCATATTGTTTTATAGATGGAGCGGCTGCGGCTGCGGCTAACATTGGTGTACCGTCACCGCTACCGCTACCGTCACCGCTACCGCTACCGTCACCGCTACCGCTATCTCCATATGTTTTTACACCAAGGAATATTTAAAATGCCGATTTAAAGAAGTTCTACATATTTAGAATAAGCCTCTTGAAAATCTGTGGCATTTCTTCTCTTCGGGGAAGTGAGTACTTTATTGTGCTAAAGATTTTTAAAATAAATTCTTAAAAAGCATGGTAGCTAAAAAGCAAAATTACCCATGTTTTAAATATTCTTGTGAATATTTTTATATAAGCTTTTGTATAATTTAACACCTAAGGTGATAAATTATATGAGAGAAAATTTCCTGAAACTTTTCAAATAAAAGTGGAAGGAAAGGCATTCACTCTATTTCAAACTTAGAGAAAAAGCTTGCCTATCACATTGATTTTACACTAAAGAACATTTATTATGTCAGCATTTTAAATCTTCCTTGGTGTAATAATCCAGCTGGTTCAAGTATTTCGTCCATCATATCATAGTAAAAATCGTTGTTTGATTCTTTAGCAAGCAATTCTTGAAAAGGAATACTTGTAGTTGTTGTTGTTAAACATCCACTTGGACCATTAAAAATTATATAAGTATTTTCTGGAACTATGAAAGTTGTGCTTGTATTCAACTGACCATGTGCACTAATTGTCATAAATTCCCAGTCTTTTTGTAATTGTTTATAATTTTTATGTGTTACTGGAAGTTTTCGAAGACCCTTACCACAACCAGTTTGTTTCCTACGTTTTATTTTACTCGTTCTCATTGTTAATATTTATTGCGATAACTTTCCATCAATCCATTTGTATCCCATTCTTCATCTACAAAAATTATTGTTGGCTCTTGTATATTTGTAATGCAATCTATGAAATGTTCCTTGACATTAGGATGACAGATGTTTGTCCAAAGGATTGATACTTTTTTAGGACGAGGTTCTCTGATTAGCATCATCCATTCTTCACTCAGAAATACTCTAACTATTTTCGCTTCAGGCATAAACTCATCAATTGCTTCTTGAAATGTATGTATTTGTAAATATTTAATCGATTTCACAAGAAGATTGTCGGGCATTTATCTAATTAAACATATAAACAATATATAAACCCTAAGATTCAATTTTGTGAATGCACACGCATGCGTGCAAATCGCGCCTTTAGTTACATTAGTCGGTGCTAAACATGAATTCGGCATCCTAAATGGTAACAGGCCGGTAATTCACTTGATGAATATTGTGATCATTGTAGCAATATGGTGATACCGTCGTGTTCCGAAATTAAACAACACTTTTAGTGTTGCTTAATTTTTCGGAACACAGCGTAAACCCTTACTGTCCAGAAATTAAGCAACACTAAAAGTGTAAGACCTGTCCACCTTTGGTGGATAGGTCTTTTAACCTCGTTCTGGCTTTGCCAGAACGAGGTGTTACTTAATTTCGGAACAGTAGGGTACTTGTATAGTTAGCAACAAATCCATACATAAAACTAATTTCGGTGACGTCAGCCACCCTGTAACAAAAAAATTGACGCGTTTGTCTCTCTCCTGATTAATTATTAATAATGTCAGCATTTGTATTGAATGGTCATGAAGTGTATGATGCAAAAGAAGTCAAAGAACTTGACCCTGGGTTCTTCTTTGGTTGTAGCGTTAGCATTCGCAATATTGTCGAAATACACGGTATCCCGGAGAAAGATGTGTTTTATGGCATCAAAACTAAAACTGGTTGGAACGTTTCATCTGCTGCAATTAGAAGAGCATCTCTTCTCTTGTCAAAATCATGGGTTGACTCACACGTTCCTAAATTTGCTGAAGCTGGAACAGTTGCGACACCGTCAATAACACAAAAATATCTAACTGCACCAGATATTTTAGAACTAACAGATGCTGAAAAACTACACGATGATGAAGGAAATATTTATAACATCGAAGTGCGTGGCAAAAGACATGTTAATAAGTGTTATTTTAGAGCATCTGATGTTGAAGCGCTGTTAGAGATGAAGAATATAAATAGCACTTTATATGAAGCTACCTCTTCGTTCACTTTGAACAAAGACTATGTTACATTTATAGTCCAACAGGTAAGTATTCTGAGTAAAAAAATTGATAAGCATCCACATATATTTCTTACATATTCAGGGTTCGTACGATTATTAATGGTACGCAAACATCCAATTGCTGATAAATTTCAAAAATGGGCAGCTGAAACACTTTTCACTGCAAGTCTTGGGACATCTGATGCTAAGAAAGCTCTTGCTGGTAAACTCCTTGGACTTGAATTAGCTGACATCAAAGCGTTTCTTTCGATAGACACTGGCATAATGCCTGTGATTTACTTGTTCAGCATCGGTCGTATTGGAGACTTACGCAAATCAATGAAGATAGACACCTCACATGAATTTAGCGATAATGGAATTGTTGCTAAATTCGGCTACACAACGGACCTGAAAACTCGTGCAGAAGAACATATGCGCACATTTGAAAAATTCGAAGGTGCAAAAGTAATGCTAAGATGCTTCTCTCGCATTGAACCTTCATGTTTAAGCAAAGCTGAAAGAGATTTACGGGAATTCTTTACACGCCAAGAATGTCTTGTCACAGACAACAAAAAATACAAAGAATTAGTTGTATTAAGCGATAAGTTTGCGAAGGTTGGTGTAGTAGACAAATACAAATCGCTTGGTAGCATCTATGTTGGCCGCCTCGCTGAAATAGAAAAATTGGAAATTAAAGTAGAAGAACGAGACAAAATGTTAGTTGAAAAAGACCTACGTATTTCAGAAAAAAATGAATTAATTGCAGAAAAAAACAGTTCGCTTATTTTACATGCTGATTTGCTTAAGGAAAAAGAAGGAAAAATATCAGAACTTACAAAAATAATTGAAGAAAAAGATAAGGCTCTAAAAAGATTATCAATAAAATTATATTCATAATTATGTAAAATACCATCTGTCAAACCTCTTTAGTTGACAGGTCTTTTTAATCTTCCTTGGTGTAATCATATCGCTTAATTTAACATAATGTAAAGAACTCCAGAATATATGCATAAATATATTAAATGGAATGGAAAACAAGAAAACAGCGCAAAAAACCTAACTCACCCCCCACTCGCAAAAAGTCGCGTAACAATCATATTTTATTCGATTTGTGGATAAATGCAAGTCTAAAAGAATCACAATCAGCAGTATTTCCTTCATTTCATAGATTATACATATCGCCAGACGAAGCCGCAGATGCACGTAACACATTTTTAGATGCATATCACGCAACTACAGAATCAGGATATGCATACGATTGCAATACGCAAAAATTTATTGAGTTTTACAAAGAAATTGACGTACCAATTGAACATATATTTTACACACATATGCCACTTGGACCTGATGCTAAAATACCAGACAAACCTAAATCACTATATTATAACTATAATTTATATATCATACATCCAGTAACATTAGCACAAAATCATCCACAAACAATAAATATATTATCAAAATGGTTAATACGACGGTATTATGGTGCAATACCTAAATCAATTGTTATTATTACTGTATCGGAACGTAATGGGTCGCAGGAGCCTGGTGTGACAATTTTACATGTTCCTAATGCAAATACTCTTGGTATTGCTTATAATCATGTAATGAAGCAAGCAATATCGATGGCACCCGACCTTATTGTGTTAGATATTAAAGGTGGTGCATTAATTGACAAAATTATTCCCGCGTATCCGATAGTAATTAATAATGGTGTTATTGTAATAACACCTTTACAATTAGCGCAAATTAATGGTGTATCACCACTTGCATCTACACCTGACGATGTTTTTACATCTGTATTAGGACGTATTGCAGTAGGATTGGGTGCGATTCTATGTACAAACAAAATCACAAACTTAATAATCGAACCAGATGCAAAATATTACATCACAGGAATTAATTCATTACATACTGATAGCCTTCTAATGGATGGTAGAGTAAGCCTTGTTAACAGCGTAAATGCGCGATTTATTCCAACATTGCGGCATGGATGGTTATCAATAGATACGCAGACATTATTAGGTTGCGGGATTGACCAATTGACAATGGATTCAACTGTATTAGAATTAGGAAGTTGGTATGGTAAATCATCCGCGTTCATATTACAAAATGCGCCAGCGGGAATAACATTTTATGCCGCAGATTACTTCAAAAATAATGCAGAATATGATGCAAAAATGTGGAAATTAGGACCACTTGATAAAATGTTTCTGCGTCATTTGCGATACGAAACATTTCAGGCAAATGTTGCTCCACATATTCGCGATGATACACATGTATATATGATGAAAATGGATATATATGAAGCGGTAGAAATAGTTGCATCTAAAGGAACTAAACCGACATTAATATTTATAGATGCTGAAAAAGCGACAGGTCCACTGATAGAACTGCTTTATAAATTACGAAAGTATTTTCCTGAAGCAATTATTGTTGGTGATGACTATATTTATCCATCAGTACGTGCAGCTGTTGCTAAAGTTAATTTACCATTTACTATTACACTTGAAGAAAGTTATATTATTTATCCACATAAAACATCATATGATATGGGTAAACAATCGATTATAAAATGGCAGACTCTCTTAAAACCATCCGACATTAATATACATATTTTGCAATTAATCAAACAAAAAAAATTACGAGAAGCGCTTGCTGTTTCCGCTGGCAATGCATTGCATACATATATTACTGGTTTAGATACAGAAATTTTGCATCAATATATTTGTAAAACATTGAGGGACAATCCGGATGAATTAGGTGAATTATGGCCACAACTTTTTGGAAATTGTTATGATTGGAAACCGCCTTATACAAACTATTCAAATTTAACGTCATTTGATTATTTAACTCATAATATTAAATGGAATTAGGGCTTTTTGCACTACGTAAACCCTTAATTTCTGAACACAACGGCAGCACACATTGTTTACGTTTAATTTAATAATTACAATTGTATTAATTGTAGGATAAATTTTTTCCTCAAACCTATCGTTTGCTTTTGTTGATGGTTAATGTTGGATAAAATTGTAATAAAATTTTCGATTGATTTGTTTTGTTCGTTATATGTTATTTTGCGCGTATGATGCAACCATACTTATTTGTCTTTTGTCGCTTTTGCGCCCTTTCGGGTGACTTATGAAATCGCACCACCAATTTCATTGTTATTATTTTCGATTGTCCAGTGAGTTTATCAACCCCCTTTTGGTTGATGTAATAATGCTTTTATTTGTTTAGTGATTATCAATCCCCTATTTGATTGATGTGTGAGTGTCTTGTTTTCGGCTTTTGTGGGTTGCAAATGACGGCTAATTATTTGGCTAATGAATTCTAATGCTCATCCACATATATAAGTTGCATTTTATATAATGGACGTCGTGTTTGTTTTGTCTTCAGGAATTAGCTTAGCAAAATTCCAAAACGCAGTGTACACGCGAAAAGCGAACGGGGGCCTATGTTTTATACCTAACATAGATAGGTTTTTGGTGGTGACTAACATATTTTTGTTAGGTGTGCGCGACAGCGATGCTTTTGTTTTCGTCTAATGTCATGCTTTTGTTTTCGTCTAATGTCATGCTTTTGTTTTCGTCTAATGTCATGCTTTTGTTTTCGTCTAATGTCATGCTTTTGTTTTCGTCTAATGTCATGCTTTTGTTTTCGTCTAATGTAATGTCATTATTTGGCTAATGTCATGCTTTTGTTTTCGGCTAATGTGATGTCATTATTTGGCTAATGTGATGTCATTATTTGGCTAATGTGATGTCATTATTTGGCTAATGTGATGCTTTTGTTTTCGTCTAATGTAGTGCGGTTGTGCTGTCAATTTTTTGCGATTGTAATTCATATGCATATTTGAATGAAATGTCAATTGTTTTGCTGTTGTGAAGTCTTATGGAGTACCCAATTCCATAAGACTTCGAAAGGGTTGCAAGGTGTCAAAATTTTTGCCTTCAATTTTTTCGACCCCCTTGCGGATGGATTTTGGGAAGAATCCAGTGAAGCCTTATGGAGTACCCAATTCCATAAGACTTCGAAAGGTTTGCAAGGTGTCAAAATTTTTGCCTTCAATTTTTTCGACCCCCTTGCGGATGGATTTTGAGAGGAATCCATGGAAGTCCAATGGAGTACCCAACTCCAAAAGACTTCGAAAGGGTTGCGCGCGTAGTAAAAATTTTTGCTTTCAATTTTTTTCGACCCCTTTTTTGCAAAAACTTGTGTTGCAAGGTGTAGTTTAATTTATGTAGTCTACAGCATCAAACATTTCATCTCTAATTGTCAAACATTTTTCTTTACAACGTTTGATATATGCTTGTTCAGCGCGCCAGGCGTCCCATCGTTTACTATAGTCAACAATACTTTCACCATCATTGCGTTGAATTTTTAAAGGTGTATTTGAACATTCAAGACGTATAAGTGTTTCAGGCAGCTTCGGAAGTACACTTAGTTGTGTATTTGAACAATCAAGCCATATAAGTGTTTCAGGCAGCTTCGGAAGGACACTTAGTTGTGTATTTGAACAATTCAGCCATGTAAGTGTTTCAGGCAGCTTCGGAAGGACACTTAGTTGTGTATTTCTACAAGATAGATGTGTAAGTGTTTCAGACAGCTTCGGAAGGACACTTAGTTGTGTATTTCCACAATACAATTATGTAAGTGTTTCAGGCAGCTCTGGAAGAATGCTTAGTTGTGTATTTGAACAATTAAGCAATGTAAGTGTTTCAGGCAGCTTCGGAAGGACACTTAGTTGTGTATTTGAACAATATAAATGTGTAAGTGTTTCAGGCAGCTTCGGAAGGACACTTAGTTGTGTATTTGAACAATATAAATGTGTAAGTGTTTCAGGCAGTTTCGGAAGGACACTTAGTTGTGTATTTTCACAACTTAATGCTTGAAGTGTTTCAGGCAGCTTCGGAAGGACACTTAGTTGTATATTCCAACACCATAAGTGTGTAAGTGTTTCAGGCAGTTTCGGAAGTACACTTAGTTGTGTATTTCCACAAAATAGATGTGTAAGTGTTTCAGGCAGTTTCGGAAGTACACTTAGTTGTGTATTTCCACAAAATAGATGTGTAAGTGTTTCAGGTAATTCCGGCAGACTTGTTACGTTAAACCATGAAACATCTAAATATCCATCATCAATCGCGCTAATGCGCGATAAAAGTTCAATTGTATTAGGTCCATACGCCATCCTTTGCATCTGTTAAAAAGTCTTAAGTTACCTTTCAATAATCCGGAACATCTGCTAATTCATCTTTAATTGCCCGACATTTTTCTTTGCAACGTTTGATGAATGCTTGTTCAGCGCGCCAGTCATCCCATCGTTTACTATAGTCAGCAATACTTTCACCCGCATTGCGTCGAATTTTCAAAGGTGTATTTGAACAATCAAGCCATATAAGTGTTTCAGGCAGCTTCGGAAGGACACTTAGTTGTGTATCTGAACAATCAAGACGTATAAGTGTTTCAGGCAGCTTCGGAAGGACACTTAATTGTGTATTCCAACACACCAAATGTGTAAGTGTTTCAGGCAGCTTCGGAAGGATACTTATTTTCGTATGATTACAATCTAAATGTGTAAGCGTTTTCGGCAGCTCTGGAAGGATACTTATTTTCGTACTTCCACAATATAATACTTTAAGCGTTTTTGGCAGCTCTGGAAGTACACTTAGTTTCGTATTTCCACAATATAAATGTGTAAGCGTTTTTGGTAGCTCTGGAAGGATACTTATATTCGTATGTGAACAATATAAATATGTAAGAGTTTTTGGCAGCTCTGGTAGACTTGTTATATTTAGCCAAGAAACATTTAATTTTCCATCTTTTATTGCGCTAATGCGCGTTAAAAGTTCAATTGTATCAGGTCCATACACCATCCTTTGCATCTGTTAAAAAGTCTTAAGATACCTTTCAATAATCCGGAACATCTGCTAATTCATCTTTAATTGCCCAACATTTTTCTTTGCAACGCTTGATGTATGCTTGTTCAGCGCGCCAGTCATCCCATCGTTTATTATAATCAGCAATACTTTCGTCATCGCTCCGCAAAATTTTTAATGGTGTATTTGAATAATCAAGAATTGTAAGTGTTTCAGGCAGCTTCGGAAGGATACTTAGTTGTGTATTTGAACACTTTAGGAACGTAAGTGTTTTAGGCAGCTTCGGAAGGACGCTTAGTTGTGTATTATGACACCATAAGTATGTAAGTGTTTCAGGCAACTTCGGAAGGACACTTAGTTGTGTATCTCCACAATCTAAATGTGTAAGTGTTTCAGGCATCTTCGGAAGGACACTTAGTTGTGTATTATAACACCATAAATGTGTAAGTGTTTCAGGCAGCTTCGGAAGTACACTTAGTTGTGTATTTGAACAATCAAGCCATATAAGTGTTTCAGGCAGCTTCGGAAGGACACTTAGTTGTGTATTTGGACAATTAAGCCATGTAAGTGTTTCAGGCAGCTTCGGAAGGACACTTAGTTGTGTATATCCACAATATAATTCTTTAAGTGTTTCAGGCAGCTTCGGAAGTACACTTAGTTGTGTATTTGAACAATATAAATGTGTAAGTGTTTCAGGCAGCTTCGGAAGGACACTTAGTTGTGTATATCCACAATATAATTCTTTAAGTGTTTCAGGCAGCTTCGGAAGTACACTTAGTTGTGTATTTGAACAATATAAATGTGTAAGTGTTTCAGGCAGCTTCGGAAGGACACTTAGTTGTGTATATCCACAATATAATTCTTTAAGTGTTTCAGGCAGCTTCGGAAGACTTGTTATATTTAACAAAGAAACATCTAATTTTCCGCCTTCCATCGTGCTAATACGCGACAATAGTTCAACTGTATCAGGTCCATACGCCATCTTTGCATCTGCTAAAAAGTCTTAAGATACCTTTCAATTTTCTACAGAATAAATTGGCAAAGCCAATTTATTCAAGAAAGAATTCGCCACTAAAAGTGGCGAATTCTACAATATCGATTAATTCATCTCTAATTGCCCCACATTTTTCGTTACAACGCTTAACAAATTCTTGTTCGGCGCGCCAGGCGTCCCATCGTTTATTATAATCAGCAATACTTTCGTCATCACCGCGTAAAAGTTTTAATGGTGTATTTGAATAATCAAGAATTGTAAGTGTTTCAGGCAGCTTCGGAAGGATACTTAGTTGTGTATTTGAACACTTTAGGAACGTAAGTGTTTTAGGCAGCTTCGGAAGTACACTTAGTTGTGTATTTGAACAATCAAGCCATATAAGTGTTTCAGGCAGCTTCGGAAGGACACTTAGTTGTGTATTTGAACAATAAAGACGTATAAGTGTTTCAGGCAGCTTCGGAAGGACACTTAGTTGTGTATCTCCACAATCTAAATGTGTAAGTGTTTCAGGCAGCTTCGGAAGGATACTTAGTTGTGTATTTGAACACTTTAGGAACGTAAGTGTTTTAGGAAGCTTCGGAAGTACACTTAGTTGTGTATTTGAACAACTTAATTCTTTAAGTGTTTCAGGCAGCTTCGGAAGTACACTTAGTTGTGTATTTGAACAATTAAGCAATGTAAGTGTTTCAGGCAGCTTCGGAAGTACACTTAGTTGTGTATTTGAACAATATAAATGTGTAAGTGTTTCAGGCATCTTCGGAAGGACACTTAGTTGTGTATTTGAACAATTCAGCCATGTAAGTGTTTCAGGCAGCTTCGGAAGGACACTTAGTTGTGTATTTCTACAAGATAGATGTGTAAGTGTTTCAGACAGCTTCGGAAGGACACTTAGTTGTGTATATCCACAATATAATTCTTTAAGTGTTTCAGGCAGCTTCGGAAGACTTGTTATATTTAACAAAGAAACATCTAATTTTCCGCCTTCCATCGTGCTAATACGCGACAACAGTTCAACTGTATCAGGTCCATACGCCATCTTTGCATCTGCTAAAAAGTCTTAAGATACCTTTCAATATTTGCAAGCATATTTTTAGGCATATAAAGTGGAATTTTGCACAACTTCTCCAACATGTTCCAGAATATTTTCCTCTAATCGACAAATCAATTCAAGTGTTTCATGTGCAATATAACGATTGAAAAGGCCTCTACTACCTTCTACAATTTCATTCAGCACATCTATGTTGATTTCATAACATTTCAAACCAACAAGAAATGCGATATACTCTTCGTCATCCAAGCGACGTATCGAAGCAATACGCACCGCCGCCATTGTGCAAATCGTTTCAATGTTCAAATCTGGAGCTATTCCAGCGGGTGATGCTATTGCAGTTTCATACAAAAAAGAATATGGTGAAGATGTTCTTTGTATGCATAAAAGTATTGCAGCAGACTTACGCGGAAAATCCGTTATTGTTTGTGATGATATTCTCGCAACAGGCGGAACAGTTCTTGCGGCAATCAAACTACTACAAGATGCTGGTGCTATTGTGAAACTTGCACTGTTTATCAAGGCGGTTACACCATTACGTGATGCCACTTTAGATGCAATTTATGCAACTGGTGTTCGAGTTGCAACATTAACTATGCATGAATAAAATATCAATTGTGAGTAATGTGGGCGCTTGTTTTTAATGATGGTAGTGGTACAACTGTAGCATCAGTTGATGTTACGCCGTTACATATTTATTATGAAAATGGTAAAATAGATACTTTAGGATTATTTAACAAAATTCAATTAACATCTGCAGAATATACAACATATATTGGTGCATTAAGTACTACTTACGGATCATTTACAACGGAAATACCACAGTTTCCAATTGTTGAATTAACTGAAAATGCAATAAATCCAACGTGGTATTCAACTGTTGCGACATTTCAAATACAATATCCTGCATCATGTAATTGCTGTTCAACAATTCAAATATTAATGTCAGATGCAGAAGCATCATATGGTCTTGGTACAATTGATCAATATATATTCTCAAAAACATTGGCATTGTTAGATAGTTTCAATTATCAAATGATGAATCCAATGTATGCATCACCTGAAGGATTAAAAATGACGTATGATGAATACACATCATTTACTCCAATATTGTCAACTGTCGCAGGATATGTAGGAGTTGGAACGTTAGTTAGCGTCGAAAGCTCCTAAATCAATATCATTTGAAATTTCAATCAACTGAAGGTTTGAATTCACAACATATTCCCAATATAGTCTGGCAAAATCTTTAGTTAGTTTATTTTCAGCATATGCTCTAATAATGCGTTTACAATGTGTATTTAACGTTTTAAGCGCGTCAAAATATGCATCAACATCATCAACACCGCCATCGCGAATCTGTTCAAGATTGCTTACCCAGCCTTGCATATTATTTGACACATCATGTGCTTGATTAACGATGGTTTGCACTAAATCGCCATCAGGATATGCATCCACAAGCGCCCGCAAATTTCTTGCTAAAGAGCTTGACATGCCTACTGGTTGCCGAATAATGTGAATTGCCTCCATTTTCGCAAAATACTGGGTTTATTTTACTAAAAACATTATTTCAATTTTTGCGTCTTTATATAAAATATGACAGGTAAATGTAATGAGAGCGCTGCATTATGTTGTAGTTCGCGCTGAATCGGATACCGATGCTAAACGAGAATTAGAGGCAGTTGGTATTGTTGCACAACAATCGCCAACAAAATCATCTAAAAACGCATGGAAATTCGCATTTGCAGAGAAAACGACTTTTGTAGCCGGCAAATTCAAAAAAGTGAAGTTATCCGATAAAGTGATTGCCGTTTATGGAGTAAAACCTGAGAAACGCACGGGACAATACAATGTACATTCTGCGGTAGTGTTGGAAAAATATGGCGAACAACCAATAAAATCAATTACATTGATTCGTACACCTGTTGCTGACTACGTAAATTCTATTATAGATGCAATTAGCAATAATGTTTGGAGTGAATTGAAAAAAAAATATGGTTACGACGTAATTTATCATTTAGGTATGATATGTGAGATTGGTTCGAAACGCATTTTAGTTGAAAAAAATGAAGTGTTGAACATAACGGCCGGATTTGCGCAACAATCTACCAGTGAATTTTTAACAATTGCATCCCCTAACGTAACATTATCGAATATGTTAGACACAACGCGAGATATAATTGGCGATAATCGATTTTTCGCGTTCGATGGTCTTGGACAACAGAATTGTCAGGACTTTCTACATGATATTTTAGATGCAAATGGTATATTAACACCGGAAGTGTCAAAATGGCTATATCAACCAGTTGATGGAATTGTGAATGAAATACCAGCATATATTCCCGCGCTACTTCGAATTATAACAGATGCAAAAAAATGGATATGGTTAGCATTTGAAAATCCCTGGTTAGTGTTTTACAAAGTTATTGCTTACATTTTGGAATTTTGTTTAGTATTGTGCGCATCGCCGCCACTGCGCACATAAAAAACTCCGCGGCACAACCTTATGCAAGCGGCGCGTCTTGCAGAACATTTTCGACCAGTGCATCAGCGTAAGCGCTGTGCGCCGCGAGTTCAGCACTCTCGGCTGCGTGATATTCAGCCTTCTCCAATGCTGCCTCCGCCTCAGAAAGGCCGGCTGCATCAAACTCGTTCTCTTCTGCTGCAAGTGCCTCAACATCTTGCACTATACGAGCACGCCATGCTGCATCGTAAGCCGCTACAGCGGCATCAACTGTTACACGTACGTGAACACGTGCGCAGTAGTCATCCCAGCCGCTTAGACCGTCAAGCTGACCACGCAGCCAATGCGGCACAGCCAATGCCGCCGTGAAGACGAAGTCGTTGGCAATCAAGCTGATGTCAGCAGGCACATCCATCTGTGACTTCACGACATCGATGTACGCTGTCGTGAAGTCGTCAAGGGACCGATTCAACAAGTCGGTCGTAAGTGTCATCATAGGGGCAACATGATGAACAACTCCATGGTCTCCCTCTACCAACCCATTCAAGAACCCATACGTCCTCCGCAGAGTATCAATCTTCACAGCATCGACCATTTTTGAGGTGAACGATTGGCACGTAGATGCTGTTCATTCTAATATAACCTATAATAAAAATTCATGTATTTCAATTTTTGTGGCTAAAGCATGAACTAAATATATTCCATAGATTTTGCCAGAAACCTGCGGCTGCCACAGGTGCTACCGCGGGTGCTATCGCAGGTGCTATCGCAAACGCTACCACGGGTGCTACCGCAGGCGCTACATCGGATGCTGTCAAACGTCCCTCATCATCTGTTTTACCCCACAAATTTATAGAAATATTGTTAATATGTGTAATATGTATTATAGCAGATTTAGGCAGCGTTGATGGGTCAAACATCGTAATATGCGATAAAACTGTTTGACTGGGATATCGCATTAACAACATATATGGAACTATTGCAACCGATTTATCAGAAAATGTTAGTTTGGCATTGTGTAAATGAACAAATTTGCGGATGATTGTTGTTTGTTCGCCTTTTGGCGAATATTGTAAATAATCGGCTGTATGAACGATGCCAAAGCGTTCCATTGTTAGAAATTGAAACATTAAGAATTATAATTTATGCATATTCAATTTTTCGCCCTAAGGGCGAAAAATTGTTCCCGAATAAATCGTGCAAGCACGATTTATTCAATTTTGCTATAATTAATGACGACCTTTTTATTGCATAAACGATTGTAAAATATCTGCATCTATAAATGTTGCATCATGCAAATATTCCTTAAATTTAAATATTATTTGTGCAGGTGTGTATGTTCGTTCTGGAATTCGTTTTAACATATCTTCTGGTATATTCCTGCTAAAGAATTTGTTATAAATCATTTGAATTTGACTGCGTGTAGCAGCTTCAAGTTCAAGATGCAAATCAAACCTACCAGGACGCATTAATGCTGGGTCAAGTAAATCTTGACGGTTTGATGTTGCCACAACTATAGAACCATCTTTCGTTAAAATCCCATCTAATAAATTTAACAAATATGTTAATGATAAAGGAGCATCTGCCGTTGTATTTACGGATGAAATTGTTGACGAATCAGAATCATGACGCAATACAATGTCAGTAGTACAATCAATATCCTCTAACACAATTATACCTCCTTCTGGCGTATTACAATTCACATAATCAAATATCATCTGAACTTCAGAATTACGTAGTGAACTTTGTGTAGTTTCTCCTTCAGGAATCAAATTTACAAAATATATTGGTTTTTGTAAATATGTAGCAACTGCATAAATAGTTGATGTTTTACCTGTTCCTGGTGGACCAGACAGAAACAACCCATATTTATTTGATAATCCGAAATTTGTTAATAAATGTTTAGAATTGCAAAAAACATTCAGACTTGATATTAATCGATTTTTGCACAAATCATCTAAATAAAGTGTTGTAAAGTCTTTATAAAATGTGTTCATTTGTTGAATAACAACATCAGATGTATTAATATCAGAAGAGATAAAAGGTTTCGGACGTGATCCAATCATTGTCAAAACGCTTAGATTATTATCCTTCACATTTTCCATAGCTTTTACCCATGCATCATATTCTGGATTAGGCTTGTCGAACTGTGTAAGTTTACGACGGATTGAAAGCGAATAAATTTGATGTTTATTTGCAAATGATGACCCAAATAATTTATCAAAGCGTAATATTACCCAATTGTAAACATGTTTTAATCCTCCATTTCTTAACCATAATTGTATATAAATTAATGTTATTTTTATTAATGCTTTAATCTCTTCAAACATAAATAATATTATAAATGCAATTATTCCTCCAATAGTTCCATTTTGTATTGTTGGTAACGTTGTCATTATTTGTTGTGCTACTATCATATCTAATAAAGCGTGTGATGTTGGTGGTTGGATACTCTGATAACTTGCCATTTAATTGTGGTTAATGTCTACATATTTTTGCAATCAATTTTTTTGCATTGCCTCCGAAAGCAGCAAATTCTACAAAAAACTAAACAGTTTCGCAACACCTTCAATAAATGTTGGTGCAGGTGCGCTATGTTCTGTTAGTCGATGCATCGCAAGGTCGCGTTCGCTAATAGTTTGGTAATCCCTAATAAACTCTATTTTACGCAAGATATGACATATAAGTTTAAAGTATCGTAATTCTTTTTTCAGCATATATTGTTTTTAATATGTGTATAGGTTCCGCATAGCGTTTACGCGGAATGGGAACAGCAAATTTTCCGCCCAATCCACTAAGTGCATCATACATTGTTGTTTTTTCACATGAAATATAGTTTTTATATTCTCAACATGCATACCACTCATACTTCGCAGAAAGTTTGTCTTCAATTGTTGCCATTTTTTCTATAATTGTGGTTTATTGTACAAATAATTATGTTTCAATTTTTAGTATCGCAGACTACCGAAATTAAGATACACCTCGTTCTGGCTTTGCCAGAACGAGGTTAAAAGACCCGTCCACCAAAGGTGGACAGGTCTTACACTTATAGTGCATCTTAATTTCGGAACGGGCCGATATGAGAATTGCAGCAAAATCCATTAAAATTTTATGAAAATTAAGCGGTTTATAAGAAACTAAACAGTTTCGCAACACCTTCAATAAATGTTGGTGCAGGTGCACTATGTTCTGTTGGTCGGCGCGTCTCTTCCACAACAAGTGAACCAACCGGTTTATGACGTGTCACTTCAGATGCAATTTCAGCCATATCTGATGAAGTCACATCAGCAGTATCTGATACATGATAATATTGTAGCGTGCATCTAATCGGCATACGTTCATCGCGTTCAATGGTCCAACGTGCAAGTGATGGGAATGATCCCCGTCCTTCAGATGTTGAAACCATCGCATGGTCCATACCACGTTGCATAGATTTTGATACGCCACCACGTCGCAGACTACTTGATGCGCAACCAGCAGCAGGAGCGGAATCAAAATACATACATTCTGGAACAGCATTTAAATATGTAGAATAAGTGCTGCTACCCCGTGTAGTTTCTTTCACTTTCAGTGGAATTTGAAATATCATTAGCACATTACGCACTTTTTCTTCAGCTGTCATTGCACCACTAACTGCAACACCACGACGTTCGCGATCATCACGCAGTCGTTCCGCCACAAACTCCGCAGCCAAACCACCTTTATTGAATTTGAGAATGTTATCGCGTCCAAGTACAACATGAGCCGATGTACCTTGCGCAGATGCAACTACAACTAATACGGCTGGTTCTGAATTGCTTTGATAATTGTAAAGCCGGACACCAAATTCTACTTTACCATGTTCAAGTGGAAGTACACATGCTTGTGCAGATGTTAACACATGTGTATCACGTGCCGCAATCAAACTACCTCGCACTTTAATATCGCTGTAACTTTCAATATTCTGCAAATAGTCCTTCAGACTTATTGAACGTAATGCAGAACCCTTCTCATTGCCAACATTAACTGTATATGCGCCAATGTCTTGGTCAGATGTCAAATCGCTGAAATTCGGTTTGCGAATGATTGGCATTGAACGTCCACCCACACATAGCGTCATATCAGAAATATTTGGACCAAAGCAACTACCTTTAGTTCGCCCAGTATCTTCCCACGCAACTGTTGATATTTGCAACCCATGATGCGTCGCAAGGTCGCGCACTTTCGCTGAAAATATCATTGATTCAACTGAATCGTCCATCGCCGGTTTGCTTGTAATGAAAATTTGGTTAAAACCGCCTTCAAATGCAATGTCCAAATCTGTCATTTTTATCTTTTACTTGGCTGATTATGAACCCTTTCTGAACGCGCGAGGGTTCATGCTCGGGTATTAAGGGGTTCATAAGATGGCAAACATCGGTGCATCCCCTACATGCCAATCCGTTTCCCGTATGTTATTGATGCCAGCAATAAGGTTCATTGTTTGCGCCCGGTCAGCAACTTGCAGCCAATTTACGCCGTTTGTCATACGTTTTGGTTCGAAACCAAGGCGTTTTAGTGCTTTTCCAATTTCTACAACCTTCATTGGAATACTGTGAGTAGCAAGCCATTTGTTGAATTCGTCAACTAAATCGGCAGCTTTAGTTGTTGGTGTTGTCTTATCAAATAGCCAAACACGAATTAATAACAATTGTATAATGCGATTCGATGGCAATGCATGTGCATGTGAATAAGCAATTATTTCAGGATTGTTAAAGCCTAATTGAGGAGGCACTGGCAATATGGGTGTATCTGGCACAATAATGCGTTTAACTTCAGCAATATCTGTTGCAGTTCCTTCAGGCGGTGGTATACCAGCAACAGTCTGACATGCATCTAACAAAAGTGTTATAAGTGTGCGAGCTTCTTCAACATTGTCGAACACTTGTCCGGCATGATAATCCAGCCATTTAGTAATCTGGGAACACCAAGTAGTTGGAGCAATAACTGCATGACTTACAAATGGCAATTTTTCAGTTGATCCAATTAATGTTGCTAATGTTTCTGTTATTGATGCAACCCTGACCGATGCATCATCAGTAAATTCACGTGAATAAATGAGAATATGTGAATGAGGAAGAGATGTGGTTGGAAGAGGCACCTTGATTCCATCAACAAATAACATAAAATTTAACATAAAATCCGAAAAAGTTTTACCATGTGCTATTTCATATGTTTTTGTACCATAATTTTTGAATGGTTGAACTTTGTCTAATTGGGCAAGAGAAATACCAGTGAGATTACATGCTTCAATTGGCGAAGCAGAAAGAGATGCTATTAGGTTAATGTCAGGCTGATTTAGACGGGCATTAATAAGAATATTTACGAATGTTCCTTTTGAACTAACTGATGCCATAAAAATAGCTAACATTTTTAGTATATTTGAAGTTTATTGTCTGAACATACACGCAATATTGAACTTATGAAAACATTGTTAATTTTGCACAACAATACATATGGAGTGGTTTGGATAAAATCGATATGTTGCTTAATTTCGGAACAGGCCGGTGTCGAATAATTCATCTCTAATTGTCCAACATTTTTTGTTACAACGCTTGATGAATGCTTGTTCAGCGCGCCAGTCATCCCATCGTTTACTATAGTCAGCAATACTTTCACATGCATTGCATTTAATTTTTAAAGGTGTATTTGAACAATCAAGCATTATAAGTGTTTCAGGCAGCTTCGGAAGGACACTTAGTTGTGTATTCCAACACCATAAGTGTGTAAGTGTGTCAGGCAGCTTCGGAAGCACACTTAGTTGTGTATTTGAACAATATAAGCGTGTAAGTGTTTCGGGTAACTCCGGAAGCACACTTAGTTGTGTATTTGAACAATATAATTCCGTAAGTGTTTCAGGCAGCTTCGGAAGGACACTTAGTTGTGTATTTCCACAATATAGTTGTGTAAGTGTTTCAGGCAGCTTCGGAAGCACACTTAGTTGTGTATTTCTACAATATAGTTGTGTAAGTGTTTCAGGCAGCTCCGGAAGTACACTTAGTTGTGTATTTGAACAATTAAGCCATGTAAGTGTTTCAGGCAGCTTCGGAAGTACACTTAGGTTTGTATTCCAACACTCTAAATGTGTAAGTGTTTCAGGCAGCTTCGGAAGTGCACTTAGTTGTGTATTATGACACCATAAGTGCGTAAGTGTTTCGGGTAACTCCGGAAGTACACTTAGTTGTATATTTGAACAATAAAGACGTATAAGTGTTTCAGGCAGCTTCGGAAGGACACTTAGTTGTGTATTCCAACACCATAAGTGTGTAAGTGTGTCAGGCAGCTTCGGAAGGACACTTATTTGTGTATTTTCACAATATAATTCCGTAAGTGTTTCAGGCAACTCTGGAAGACTTGTTATATTTAACCAAGAGACCCCTAATATTCCATCATCAATCGCACTAATGCGCGATAATAGTTTTGCAGTATCAGGTCCATACGCCATCTTTGCATATAGTAAAAATGCTTAAGATATCCTTCAATTTTCTACAACATTAAATAATTCATTTATAATTGCCCCCCCCCACATTTTTTTTCACAGCGCTTTGATGTACACTTATTCAGCGCATCAAACCGGTCGAAAAATGAACCATATGGATTTTTTTCAATTTATTGGGTATAAGATGGCTTCTACAACTGCACCTGCGCCCGCATCTGCACCAACATCTGCACCAACAACCGTTAAAGGTATTGTTGATATGTTAGTTGCGCAGCGAATGTTTAGCATTGTCAGTGATATAACAAAAACAGATAGTTCTTCGTTTATTTCGCTGAAACAAATAGGTGGTTTGCTTGCATTACTAAGTTTAGAAGAAGTTCGAACAATTGTTACAGACGCGATTTCATATTTCAGAGAATTCATAAAGAGTTCTACTTTGTTTACAACGATAAAACAAACAATTATGTTTGTTGTTGTTAAGATTCAAAACACAATATGGAAACGAAAAGCAATAAAAGATGGACCTAAGGCTGAAGTAAATACTGCACCAATCACACATAAATGTGAATTTGAATTAGATGATAAACTATTTATTGCAATTCTTAATCATATATGGTCTAAAGGACAATTACAATATGATTGTGACTATACTAGAACAAAATATATTACATCTGAATTAAAATCAGGTACTAAAAATGAAATATGGAATCATCTAACTTTTATAAGTGATGATATTACATATTATTTCAATAATTACGATTTATACATAATTAAAAATAGTTTATCTGGAGTAATATCTTCCCTTAAACCTGTAAATATTCTTATGGAAACAGATGATTATAGACTCATTACAAAAGAAGGTTTGATTTCTTTTAATGACCGATGTTTCTTTACATCTAAAGACAATTTATTTTATGTTAATTCGATTATTATAAACGAACCAAATAAATCAAAATATAAAATAGAAGTTATGCATACAAAATCGGAAAAAACAAGTGAAATAAACAACTATTTTCCTAACAGTGATCAACAGGCGGTATTGCATGAAAGTGTTCAAGCATATCTTGCATATATTTGTAAATTGTATGAATATACATATAAAACACAAGTAACACAGGATGTGTTTAATATACTTATTGGATGCAATGATATAAAACTTGTATCATATGATTTTACTGATATATCTACTTCAAAATATTCAATTCGTATACCAAAAGATATAATGTTTGTTATTAAAATGGCAAACGCCGGTTATTTTGTTGAATGGAAATATACAATACTTACAGATTTAAGTAGCCAACTTCTTAAGAAAACTGAAGATTTTCTTCCTGAATATGTGTTTAATTCGAACAATAATCCACTATATTTGCCACTTAAGTTGAAAGCTTTATCATATTCAAAAACACCTGAACAAATAGCCGATAATTTTGATAAACTCCTAAAATCTGTTTGTTCTGATGCAATTAAGCTTGAAAAAGATAAATATGTACCTCAAAAAACATATTTTCTATCAATTGGTCGCAAAACCACAGTTCAACAAATACCAAACCCTGAATTCGATTCTTGGTTGGAATTGAAAAATGCTATGATGATACCTGTTGTTGCACCTGTGGCTGCACCTGTTGTTGCACCTGTGGCTGCACCTGTTGTTGCACCTGTGGCTGCACCAGTCGCAGCATCTGCTGCACCTATGGCTGCATCTGCAGTGGCTACACCTGCAGTGGCGCAGCCACCACAAGTGTTGATGGCGCCACTACCACCTCCTCCACCGAAAACTATCGAAAAAGAGACGGAAGATGCGCAAGTTATCTGCAAAGAAATTGGAACATGTTACAAACCACTTGATACGCTTTACATATCTGAAAAAGAAACGGATTTGCTAACTGCGAGCATTGAAATGTTTCGCGATCAAAAAGAAATGCTAAAAGAATTAGGATTACCAAATAAATATGGATTGTTCTTATCTGGTCCACCTGGAACAGGTAAAACATCAACAATTTATGCAGTCGCCACATATCTACAAAAACCATTGTATTATGTTGGATTGAACGATGTACGTACTAATTGCGAACTTCAAGCATTATTTGAACATGTTTATGAAAAATCGGTTGAAGGCGGCATTGTCGTTTTGGAAGATATTGATGCCATGACAAGTGTTGTACTTGCACGTGAATCAGTAAATTCATCGGATTCATCCATTGTATCTGTTATGCGCGATGAAGACAGCGAATTGACACTTTCGTATTTCTTGAATTTACTTGATGGAGCAATGAGTCGTGATGGAATGATTACAATTGCATCATCAAATTATCCTGAAAAATTAGATGCAGCATTTCTGCGCGATGGACGTTTTGATATTCATATACATTTGGGATATGCAGACAAACATCAAATAAGTAAAATCTTCAAGATGTTCTTTAAGCGAGCCATTTCTGATGACTTAGTTGAACGTATACCAAAAGGACAATATACGCCGGCTAATTTCATTTTCAGATTCAAAACATTTGTTTTGCGGCCTGCAACGGCTGATGAAGTAATCTTAGAGCCATTCTTACAGACGGCCTAACCCCTAAAAATGAAACATGCCAAAAAAGCTTTTTAATTTTCATAACACTACACCAAACAACCGATAAAAATGTTCACAATATATGCAATTAGCAATTGGATTTATCTCTTTGAACATGCTTACATTATCCTTAATGATACGATAACTGGCTGCAAAATCTACCTAAAACTTGTTGATATTCCAGCAGATTTACCCGACGACATCCATGCTGACGTCGTCAAACTATACGTAATTCAATACAATATATGTTATGGAAACATTTGCGCAACAATATATTCCGATGAAGTACGCAAGATTACAACACGACTTGAAGCCGCTATCAACAAACATGCAGACAAAATTGTAAAGATACCGCGATATAACCTATGCTTGCAGCCTGATTCCGACGAATTGTTGTATGCTTAAAGCTGTGATTTTTTAAACAACAATTAATATCAAAACGCTGGTGATGGACATTAATGTAGCACTTTCTGACACGTCAACGCCATTATGTGCTATAATGCATACCGTTGGAAGTGACAAAGGTCATCCTGAAAACAAAGGATGGCATAATTACACAACATATTACTATCCACTTTTCGCACCAATTCAACAAAAATCCCTTAGAATTTTTGAATTGGGCATAGGCACAACAAATCCGGCCATTGCATCCAGTATGGGTGCAAAAGGTGTTCCTGGCGCTTCATTGCGTGACTGGAAAGAATTCTTTCCGCATGCTGCAATATTTGGCGCAGATATAGACAAAGATATTCTGTTTGAAGAAGACCGCATTAAGACTTTCTACTGTGACCAACGATCACCTGTTGCTATTGCAGAAATGTGGAATACACCTGAACTCGTAGAGCCGTTCGACATTATTGTCGAAGATGGTTTACATACATTTGCGGCAAATAAATGTTTTTTCGAGTGTTCCATTCATAAACTCGCAAAAGGTGGTGTTTATATTATCGAAGACATTTTGAACCCATTTGTTCCATATTTTAGGTCACAAGTTGCACAATGGGAACTCATTTTCCCACATCTAAGCTTCAGATTAATGCAAATTCCATTACAAACAAAGTTGATAATAATTTACTTGTTGTGCAACACAAATATTGAAAGACAATAAACATTCATAATTAATCGCTACCCTACAATCCCGAAATTAAGAATGTCAGAACTGTCCACCAAAGGTGGACAGTTCTTTCTATCCCGTTCTGGCTTTGCCAGAACGGGATGTATCTTAATTTCGGAACTCCATGGTAGTTACGCGACCCAGTTGCGGGAACATACAAACTTTTTCATCTAAGTCCTTGCTCCTACACATGCAAGGGGGAGGAAGTAAGCATGGTTGATTCGCAACCATGCTGACTTATGTCCCCCATATTGAAACCGATTTTTTATGTGCAACAACCAGCATCATGTCTACTATACCCGTCGTCGCTCCATCCACACTTAATTCAAAATCCCTCATTGATATGATGTTTATGCAACAAATTATGGCAATTGGTTCCAGTATGAATAGTTCAGGCACATTTTCATTAACATTTATTGCAGGTTTCTTCTTCATTCTATGCCTTGAAGATATCAAACCAATGTTAACCGATTTCATTACATATTTACGAACATCTGTTAAAGATTTTCATTACCGTGAATTTATTGCATCAGCATTTAGTAAGTGTCAACGTCGTCAAAATACAGAAATATTTAAGCCAATGGCCCCAAACAATTCATATTCATGTCAGTTCGAAATCGATTCCAACATATTGATTAACATCATAAATCACAAATTAGCTAAGAAAGAACTTGATTATATGGTTAATTATAGTGATGTTAAATTTACAGCAGCTGGTCTGAAAGCAAACACCACAAATGAACAATGGAATTTCATTAAATTCGTGGATGGTCCAATTCGTTATAGTTTGTCAAAACCGCTAAATGTTGTATATAATGCAACAACTGGGAGAATTGTATCAAATGTTGCATTAAATGTTTTATTGGAAACAGATGAATATCGATTGATTACGAAAGAAGGATTTTGTTTATATGGATGTCGATTAATTGATAAACAACAAAATATTATATTCTTATATACATTACATGACTTTGCATATAATTCAGAAATAACACTAAAAACATATCATGCAAAAAATGTAGCATCCACCCGGGTGGCAGGCGCATGGTATCTTTCAGATTTACACATTAAGTTTAATTCATTTATTTGTTCATATTACACAGCTATAACAGGCAAATTGATAACAGCAGATGTATTGAATATACTGTTTGGTTCAAATGATATAAAAAGTATTTCGTTTAGTAATTCAAATAATTTAGCCATTGACATTTTAGAATCATATGTTAATAACAAAGAATTCATTGCAAAATACAAATTTATGATTCAAATGGCTGAACTTGGATATTTTGTTGAATGGAAAAAAGATGATGTCGGTGATCTATATCGCACAGAAGACCTTGTTCCTAATTATAAATTTCCAGAAAATACAACTGTAGTTGGCAAGTCACCAATTAAACTACAAGCCACATCAGACACTGAAAATGAAGAACAAATATACAACATATTTAACGCAATGTTGAAAACTATATGTTCTGATACTATTCAAACTGTTGATAAAACAAAATTAACCCCTCAAAAAACCAATTTCCTTTCAATTTCACACAAAGTGATTAAAACCGATGAACCTAATCCACTTTACGCGGAATGGTTGAAAGATGCGGCAATTGCTAAAGAAGCCGCACCACCTCCACCACCGAAAACTATTGCAACCACGGCTGAATCTGTGGATGTCGTTCATAAGGAACTTGGCAATTGCGTGAAACCGATTGATACACTTTACATTGCTAAATCAGATATGGATGCTCTTGTTGCAAGCTTGGAAATATTTCGCGATAAGAAGGACTTGCTTACGAATCTTGGGTTACCTAACAAATATGGGCTGTTCTTGTCAGGTCCACCAGGTACTGGCAAAACATCCACTATTGCCGCAGTTGCCACTTACTTACAAAAACAAATTTACTATATTGGATTGAATGATGTGCGAACAAACGCAGAACTCGCCATGTTAATTGAACATGTTTATGCAAAATCAATCGAAAGTGGAATTATTGTGTTTGAAGATATTGATGCAATGACTGATATTGTATTATCTCGTGATACGACACGTGATGCATCACATGCCGTATTACATGACAATGAATCCCTAACGCTTTCGTATTTCTTGAATGTATTGGATGGTGTAATGAGTCGTGATGGTATGATAACAATTGCATCATCAAATCATCCAGAGAAGTTAGATGCAGCATTCTTACGCGAAGGGCGATTTGATTTACATATACGACTTGGATATGCGGACCATTATCAGATTCAAAAGATTTACATGAACTTCTTTGAGAAATGCATACCAGAAGAATTGATACACAAAATAGTAGAATACAAGTATACGCCAGCGAATTTCATATTTAGATTTAAAAACTTTGTGCTACGCAAAGGTGTACCAGATGAGGAAATTTTAGCACCATTCTTGCGCAGCGACGGCGCGGTCGAATAGTTCGTCTTTGATTCGATTTGATAATCGGGTAGATTTGTGTGCAATTCGATTTTTTAGTTTAACATAATACTTGTAATTGAAGCCATCTGTGCTTATGAGCAAAACATGGCCATGTAGTATTTTCATGTCAGATATGTTAAATATTTCTAATAGGATTGGTTTTTTAAACGATGTAATATATTTGTTTTTGCTATTGAAAACCGTAATTATGCGATTTTCTTGTTTTATTATGTATTTACTATTGCACACATGAGTTTGTGGCAAGTCCTTGGTCATCGTAAAAGAAACATTTGACTTGTAATCATCGTATGTAATGTCACATATATTTATTGCATATTTTTCTGAATCAATCCTCACATAAATCACATCGAATGACTTGTAGCATCTAATATCATGTGCATTTTTATCTATGCACATTGAACTTTTATACATACGTTTACATGAAATATCATAAACATATATATCATTTGTTTTACAGTAATTTTGTGTAGTAATCATTAATATTTTGTCGTCAAACTGCGCGTGGCTTATAAGAGATGTATTTCCATAATGTCCAACTGAATGATTGAATATAAAAGAACTTTCACATGGAGCATTAGTAAACCAATTGTGATGATATATTCCTGAATCAAATAATGTAACATCTTCATACATAAATGAGCCAATAATATTACGTACACGTCCGTGAGTATTGCAACTTGCTTTCATATACGTTAGTGAATCAGTACATACGTTATAATATCCAGTCATAATATTGTAATTCTCTCCATAACTTCCATCTTTGATTGTTTTGTAAATTACATCTTTATCAATTATTATTAAAGATTCCTCGCGATCCATTTTAACTATTTCGTCATTCATCGGGGATTATGCTGTTACATATGAAAAACTGCTATGTATTCAATTCTTAGCACCATTCTTGCGTAGTGGCACGGTCGAATAGTTCATCTCTGATAACAGATGCAGTGCTAATTGCAATTTCTGCATCATGTATATCTGTGTTTTTATTAATTTTTATTTGATACATTCGCTCATTGCAACACAAAATTACATTATTTTTGACTTTGCAGATGCTTGTAATTTGGTTTGGTTGTATATTTATTTTACAACGCGTTAAATACTGAAACATAATATTTTCGTCATCATTGCGGACTTTGTATATCATTAGATACTCCGCTTGTTTCATAACATACAATTTTTCATCCAAATATATATTATTAAATTTCTTATCACATGCAGATGTTTTCTTTAGTTTACATTCACCAGACTTATAAAATATTATATTTTCAGGGGAGATATCATAACAATCTTTTTTACGTTTAGTATTGGTTGCGTATAATTCTTTTCCATACATTCTGAAGTCATCACATTCTGGAAAATTAGTAATGTAATAAATTTTTGACTTGTCTATATCATATATATAACCATTTGTACAATAAATATAGTTGCCAATAGTGATGCATTTGTTATTAAATATTTCACTAACTAATTCAATTTCTTCAGTAATAACACGCGTAAACACATTAAATTCAATAATAGATGTTTTGATACGTGCATGTTCTTCCCCGGCATATATATCTGCTGATGATTGAATAATGCATGTTGCGCCCTTTGTACCCAAGAGATGACATTTACTATTTAATTTAATTGCGCATGATTCATGTATATTTGCGTATTCGAAGTTATATAAACGTAGTGGTTCAATAGATGAAAACTCACGTAAAGCAACACACATTGTTTTATTAATCATGTAAAATCTATCGATACGCTCTTTGCTTTTAATAAATTTCGATTCATCAACACAATGTTTTAGCACTATATCCATTATCGGGGAATATGCTGCTACATATATGAAAATGCTACATATTCAAATTTTTCAACATTTTGTTGCCAGCACACAAAAGTTGAAAGTGCTGCAAACGATATATTTAACCGATATATTGTCACCATGTCTATGACACCGGACGAAGCTTATAGCCACTATTTTGCCCGCTATCTTACGTTTCTGACGAATGTTATTGAATTTAGCCGCAATAGCAGCCGCAAAGGCGACAAATTTCCATGCGATTTTACACCACATTTCTGGAGCTATTTAGATGAGCTTAAAAATCTTAAATCTTTAGGATATGATTATTTGTTTGCTCGTTTTGGCACACCTGCAGATGCAGCAGCTATTTTCCTTCAAGAATTCAAAAAAGTATGGCCTGGTATAACAATTCACAATTATAATACATCATCGTATTACTACACGTTAACAATTGACCCAACACCAACTTCAACTTCAACTTCAACTTCAACTTCAACTTCAACTTCAACTTCAACTTCAACTTCAACTTCAACTTCAACTTCAACTTCAACTTCAACTTCAACTTCAACTCCAACTCCAACTTCAACTCCAACTTCAACTTCAACTCCAACTTCAACTTCACCTGCTGAATGTTTTTGTAACATATTTAGAAGACTTTGGCAATAGTTATATTTTGCGTTTTTTATGAGTTTTAGCTGGAGTATATATTTTAGCATACCATCCAAGTTTATATGTAGTTCCATTTTTATCTGTTCTATTTACATAATAGTTTCCATCATCATCCGGATGTAACAACACATCATTACCATAATCAACAAAAACGCTATTTTCACATTTAAATGTAATAATATTTTTGTTTATTGCAATAATTTTACATGCATTGTTTAATGTAACTTCACGTGTTCCATTAATATCTTCCATTATTATTGCCATTTCTTTTGCTGTTGGTTTATATTTTTTATGTTGTGCTTTCAAATAATATTCTATATGAATTATTCGCATTTATAATTACATACGAAATAAAAATAGCTGACATCTGCATCTTAATAGTAAAGCTCTGCAAGTGCGCCACCCATCATCTGAATGCGGCGCCCTTCTGGTGAATCTGGTGCGATTTTTATTGCATCTTCGAATGCAATATCTACATCATCTAACATAACAATGCGCGCAACCATGTTTGATTCAATTGCTGCTCTTATTACATCTAATCCATAAATGATACGCGCATCCATTTTATCAAGTGCATCTAATAGTTGTCTTGCAACAGCACAACTTGCAGTTGTGCCTGGTGCAGCAGTAATCCTTTCACATACGTTTTCAATTGTTAATACATCAATCGTAATTATCTGTCTAACTTTAGATGCAATTCTGTCTATTTTAGCGATTTCGGTGTACAATTCACCATGACCGGCTATAACAATATCGTCAATATCTGTGAGTGTGCGAATTATTGTGTCAGCAATTTTTGCAATAAATTCATTAATTTGATTTAGTCGCATTCGCTGAAATCTTGGTGCGGATTGTCCTCCTTTCTTTTGAGCTTTTTGCCTATGCATAGAGGTGTCCGCAATGCGGGTGCAACGCGTATGTTCGCGTATCCATATTTCAGCATCTTCGCCACCAACAAGTACAATACCTAATTTTTTATGTGTCTCAAATAGCGGCACTAAATCATCCAACACAAATGTTTTTTCACATCGGTATCGTCCTTTCTTAATTGGTAAAGGAGGAACAATTGCCTCCTTTATGATTTCACCTGTGCTAAATACAACGTCCCGCAAATACAGCCATACCCGTGTCAGGTAGAACTTTGTATTTAGACAGTTCGTCGCTAACAGCTTTCAGAGAATCAATAACATAATGCCGATTAGTTTTGTCTTTGATATTGGCAGCTGTTGCTAATTCATGTTGAATTCGTTCACGTGCATCAACAATATTAGCTCCTTGTGGAACATAATATGAGACTAAACTTGAACCATAACCAGTGATTTTTGACAGGGAATTTACAACTTCCATCTTATTTATATTTGAATTATAACATATTTATTTGGTTTCAATTTTTCGAAGCGGCTGAGCGTTTGATTTGAAAATCGGATGCTTATTGTAAAAATGGATGCATCAGGAATCGAGATTGCACTAAAAAATGCAGCGGCAACGCTCTTTGCAGACCCAAAGTCAGTTACATCTGGCAAAATTGTTCAACTAACTGCCCAACTTGCATCTATTGTTAATTCAGCTAAAGACCTGGATGGTATTGGTAAGAAAAATTTAGTACTTAGCATTCTCAATGATGCCGTTTCAACAGCGCAATTCAAATCACTTGCTTCACCTGAAGTACAATCAGCACTATCATCTCTATTAACAGACGTGTTACCTGATACAATTGATGTAATTGTTGATGCAGCACGCGGTAAATACGACCTTCAAAAAGTTGAAGAAGTAGCAATACAAGCAGGTTGTTTCGCTCTTCGTGAAATTGTTCCTGCAATCATGGGATGCTGCAGACATGATGCCGTTGCAGCTGTTGCACCCACGGCTGCTGCGCCTGCTGCACCCACTGCTGCACCTACCGTTGCGCCCGTTGCTGCGCCTGCTGCCAAACCAGCTGTCCCCGTTTAAATATAAAAATCAATTAATTCGCTTCTAATGTCTGTTAGTAATTCACGATGTAATTCTTGTGTTTCATTAAATAGATTATCTACATATTTTTCGGTCAAATTGTTTATAATGTATGATTTTGCACAAAATAAACATGAATCGGTGTGGGAATTACTAATGCCTTCAAATTTATTTTTGATTTTGATTGATAAGTTTCGTTTTATTTCGGCGCAATTAACATGTTTGCATGTATATGGATGATTTACAATGAACTTTAAAAATTCCTTTTCACTAACTGTATTTGTTGGCATTTATTAATAAAATATGTAGTGAAACCCTTTAGATTTCACGCAAGGCTGCACCTGTATCTTTATCTATCGTAATATGTGAAGTAATTTCGTCTTGCCAGTTATATGCAATAATTTCAATGTCATCGTAACCATTACGGATGCGAAACATACATGGTTCACTTGAAATACTATATGTATCAATCAAGTAATCTTGCAGTTGTTCTGGTGGTACATCAATCCAGTCAGATGCATTTACTGGTCCACTAACAAATCTAATGCCTTCAGGTCGCGTAATTGTTAACATCATTGTTTCTGGTCCATCGTATGACACAATATCTGCGAACATGGAATAACATATTACAGCCATTCCTCCGTTTTCGCATTGCAACCCATATATATGTTTAACATATGCTTTAGTAGCTGCAATTTCATCAGATGTTGCAGTTTTCCATCGCGAGATTACTTCCATAAAATGCGCATTATTCATTTACCGTAGACTACCGAAATTAAATTATGTTGTTGACTCTTCGGGCGCAGCGGCAGCGGTCATATGTAAAATGGCTGCCCGCTGTGATGCAAGTGCGCGCTGTTATGTTGGTGGTAACTTCCATGGTTTCATAAGTGTAGTTCCACGTGGATCAGCTATACCTATGCTAAACTCTGTTCCTCCGCGAGCGCGTTTTGCACGACGACCTTCTTCATCTGAGCTATCTTTGCGTGGTGAACTTCGCGCAGTTAATCGACGTGTTCTATATGTTGGTAAAGGCGATTCAATTTGTTCCTTTAAAAATTCCGGAAATTTTTCTATTGCACGTTTTTGATTATACATATGTCTACGAAAATATCCAAATACTTCAGCTGGTGCAAGTATTCTATCTGGTATAGTTTTGTAAATTTCATCAGGTAAACTATCTAATTCACCAGTTTCACTATAAAATAATTTGAAAAACTGATTCACTTGTACTGCTGTACATGGTTTTAGTCGTATATGTAAATTGCATCTCCCAGCACGAATTAATGCAGGGTCTAATCGTTCTGGATGGTTTGTTGTCATAACAACAAATAAACCATGGCAACTACTTAGCCCATCCAGCAAATTCAAAAGACAATCAAGCGTTATTCCAGTTGATATTCCCATTGCATCAACATCTTCAAATAGAGGCATATGTACTGGAGGAACAATTGGTGTGCTTGGTGGTGGCGGTGGTGGTGCTGACGTTGCACCAACTGCTGGTGTGCCTTCTAATGTCCTTACGGCGGACCCTAATGCTCGCGCTACCACTACTTTCTCTTTTAATTGCCGTGCATTATCCATTCGCACTTTATAATCAACATCATCGCGATTATGAACTGCATCCGTCATACAATCAACATCTTCTAATATAACAAACGCACTTGATGGAAGATTCTGAAATAAATTGCGTAATTGGTCGTTATCTTTAACGGTTGACAAATCTAAAACATATACATCCCGCCGCATTGTGTATGAAATTGCTTTTATAAGTGATGTTTTGCCCATTCCTGGTGGCCCTGATAGCAATATCCCTTCTTGCCATGAAACTCCCATTTGTTTACACCATTGTTCACCTGATGTAAATCGTTTAACAAGTGATTCTAAATCATATTTATCATCATCATCTAATACAACAGTATCAAAACCTTTTGTGTTATATGTATATCCGATTGATGTCCAATCATTACCACGATTTTCATAACGCCGTTGTAACCATTCTTTAGCTGTTGGTGCCGCAGCTGTTGCTGCGGCATATTCTCCTCGTATTTTTCGCAAAAAATCAAATATAACGGTTGCATCTCTATCTACAGCGCCAAATATAACATATTTCCATCGATTTTCCGTTCCTATTGCATATGTGATGCGTTTGTCATTATGTTTGATATCACAAACTAACCCCAATTCGGGAACTATTCTATCAACTGGTTGTTGTATACCGGCAAATAACCGAATTTTGCCTTTATCACATGATTCTTGTTGTTTACTCAAATACCACATAAATGCTTGATAATATACATTGTGATAGCTGGAAGTATCATCTACTTCATTAATGCGCACTTGATGTTCAACGGGTGGGAGCCAAACGGTGTCTTTTATAGATGCATAAGCAGTTGATATGAAATTACCGGACCATTTAGCCCCATTTTGCTGAAAGTTCAATAGGAAAAAACCCATATAACATACAATCAATGCACCTATAACACTATCGGCTATTTCATAGCCGGTTTTAATTTGTGGCACAAACTTTTCCTTTATTTCTGTTAGTATCATTGCTAAAACCATTGTAATGGCGTTCTGCGACTGTTGCAATATTGTCGCATCCGATGGTGGTGGTTGAACGCTCATTTGTTATTTTTAACTATAAATTTATGATTTATTTACTATTAGTTGCTACGTTTGCTACGTTTGCTATGTTTGCTACGTTTGCTACGTTTGCTATGTTTGCTACGTTTGCTATGTTTGCTACATTTGCTACGTTTACACGCACCGCCAACAGTCGCACCAGCCCCAGCAGCATCACCAGCAGCATCACCAGCAGCGCCAGCGCCAGCGCCAGCGCCACCAGCAGCTCCAGCGCCAGCGCCACCAGCAGCACCACCAGCAGCAAATTTAGATAATCCATCATTTATAATTTTGTTTGCTGCAATTGTAAATGTATCATCATCTGTTGGTAAACTTGTTATATTTTTAGTTTTTGTTAAATAAATATATAGTTGTGATGCTACATCTAAAGATTCTGGCGTTATGAAACTATGTAATACATTTATATTACTTTGCAATACATTAACAAACGGCATATTATTAAGTATGTCTACCAATCCAAAATCAATTAACCATGCATCATTATTTGTAAATAATATATTTTCACAGTTACTATCCTTTTGAAAAAGTTTCACACTAGACATTTGAACAAACAATTTTAGTAAACTCAATTGCCTCTCGATTGTTAATTCAACAACACACAAATTTGTTGGATTAATAATTCGGTCCATAACAAGCATATCACTATATTTTTTACCATTATAAAATGCACGTATTTTTGGTGAAATACCAATAGATGCTGCCAATTGTTGTCCAGCAACTTCATTATCAGATATATTCCCAACTTTTAGGACAACTTTTGTACCATCTTCTAATTTTCCAGCATATACATGTCCACCCACTCCTTTACCAATAAAATTATCGTACTCGTCGCTAAATTTACGCTTTTTTACAATTGGATCTGGTCGTATTCGAATTCCATTGATTGTTATGCCTTGGTCTGGATATCTCCAGCTTTCAAATATTGCGGTGGATGTTGGGGAAATACCTGCATGATCTAATTCCGCCGCAATTTCTTCAATAGCACTAAAATCTGTTGCCATTTAATGTAATACAACATTATTATTCTAATAATGCCAACATTATCAGTTCAAGTTCCATCGACATTTGTTAGACCAGTATCCTTTTCGTCAGATCCAGATATTAATGCCATTATTATTACTATGGGTGCTGCCGCGTTTGATGCTGGATTCACTCATATATCTGACATTATAAAAGGTGAAGTAAATGAAACCGTTGTTGCCCAATGTGTTGCCGCAAACGCAGAAGCTGCAGCAATTACGGCTGCGGCTGAACAACGTTGCGAAAAACTCCGGACTGAATTACAGAAACGTCAAGCAGCACTTGATGATGCATGGGAAGACCGTCGCGCTGCAGTCGCTGCTGCTGCAGCTGGCGCAAATGAAGAAATCGCGCGACTACGCGAAGAATCAGCGATTGCCGCTACTCGTGCACATGAGGAAAAACGCATGTTTCTCAAAACACTTGATGATTTACGCAAAGAATTCAATGCGGCCGAACGTGCACGTACTGAACGTGTTGCAAATTCATCAAAGAAAGGTGCAGCAGGTGAGCTTGCTCTCGCTGAAATCATTGAAGCAGCTGCAGCGGATTTCGATGCAACTGTTGCGCAAATGACCGCATCACCAGAAAGTGGCGATTTTCATGTTGTTTTCAACGATATTGTTCCACCTTTCAAAATACTTATAGATGCAAAATCATACACACGCAATGTTGACCATGAAGAACGCGCGAAAATTCGACATGATATTGAAAGTTGTCCGGATGTTACAGCGGGTATTTTAGTGTCACTTTACAGCGGTGTTGTCGGCGCCGCTGATGGTGAAATCGAATTTGTTAATGGTCGACCACTGCTTAACATTTGCAAGCTAATGAATGCCGCACCAGAAAGTCGTGTCAAAACACTGGCTCTTGCATTCAGCATCCTTCGTAATCATGCAAAATGGGGTGTCAGTCAACATGCTATTGCTGCCGCCCATTCCAAATTCCAATATTATAGGCGTATGTTAGAACAATTACAAAATCAAATAGGTGCGGCTGAAAAACATGCCCTTGCTACTTTACGTGATGTTGCAAACATGCAAAGTAGTGTTGCTTTACTACAAACCGAATTCATTGCGGAAGATTCTGTTAATGATGCAGTTGCATCTTGGTTATCAATTAGTTATGAAAAAGCGACCGCAACAGATAAGTTAGATATTATTGGTATGTATTCAAAATGGATTGCAGATGGAGGTCGAAATATTACTAAAGCCGCATTCAGCGCAGTGTTAGGCGCAATTTGTGGAGCAGAATCATTCAACATGACCGTGCAAACTGGTCCAACCGGTAATCGCCGGCTTGTCGACCAAACTATTCTTTATGGTTGGAGAGCGAAAGCTACTGTCGCACTTGCGTCAGCAGTCACTTTACATATTTATGATTCACATACAGAAACAGTTGATAGGAAGAAAACATTTACTTACATTAGGAAATTTTTAGCATCTAAATCTGTTGTAGGTGCGGGATTTATTTGGAACGCGGATATAGAAGATGCAGATGTTATACATCATCGTATTGTGATTTCTGATGCTAATGCAGATGCAATGAATTTAAGTTTGTTAAAAAGTTGGGTTGGTGCCGACGCGGTTGTTATTGCAGATGATTGTGAACCCGTTGATTGGAAAGCAACTGGCATTATAAAAGAATTAGCTGGACCGGGAGCTAAATGGTGCCGTCGTCGTTCTGATATTATCCATATCGATTAAAGTACCGGCCCGTTCCGAAATTAAGATACATATTTCGCGAATGCGAAATGTATCAAAAACTTTCGGAACAGGGCCGGCTTTCGTAGAAGTACCAAAATTAAGATACACTGAAAGTGTATCTTAATTTCGGTACTCTACGGTACATGCCACTGTGGCGTCTTAATATGTTATAATTTCTGGAATATACAATACATGGGTTTGGTTTTTTGTACAATTGTTTGATTCCCGATGGTCGTAATCTTGCAACAACCAACAGTTCAAGTAAAAAGGCACCTTTCATTGAAACCGGCCTATATCATAATATTACATTCGTACATTAAGTTAAGAATTCAATAGAACAAATCGTGCAAGCACAATTTATTCGGGAATAAAATATTGCTTATGCTTTTCAACATATTTACGTCTTTCATCGAAATCATAAAAGTAAATATATATTGGTTCCCTCTTGTAAATTGTTGCACATACTTCTGATGGCTTTAGACCCTTACATAGTAATAATTCAACCAAAAGATTACGAAAATTTACGCGTTTCATTAATAAACAATAAAAAACACATATTAAGTTGAGAAAATCATACATCATTGTCAATGCATGCAGAAAGTAATTGTGAATATTTAGCATTAATTCTATCACATAAAATCATGAATTCATCAATATCATCCCCGATTTTAGTATCAAGTTCGTTCCTTAGTTCGGCTTGTTTTGCAATAGTTGTCATATAAAATTTGATAATAGATTTTTTATTTTTCGTCGATATTGCATCAATAAATTCATTTTCAAGCGCATATTTGAACACTTCGATTATAATAGCAAGCCGTTCTTTGAATACATGGGTAGCCCTACATTTGACGAAAAGAGCATTCATTTTGGAAATAGGATCCATACTTAAATAATTATTCGTTTTTCCTAAAACAAATCGTAATGATTCAATTTTGCCTAAAAATGAATCATTGTGTATAGATTAATGTTTTTAAGTATAAAATGGAAGATTCTCCCGAAAATTTTATTAATGTGTTTTCCGCCGCAATTGTAAATAAAAAACAACCTTCTATTAGTGAACAAACCAATATAAATAATCTAATCAATTGTCTCCCCGATGATTTCACTGAAGAAACCAAGCAAGAATTCATTGCCGTAATTCAATACATTTGGTCCGCTTATTATGATGGCGATTGGCGAACACATGTTAGGGCAATTATTGGCAAATGGTATTATACACATTCAAACCGATACTATCAAGATTCTCCGGTTGAACAAAATGATAGGCATTGGATGCAAACTGCACTTGACGCGGCTTCGTGGAACGACGCTTTAGCCGCTATTCCAGTTGAAGTCTTAACATGTTGGGGCATCTAATGCGTGCGTGCATATGCGGTTCCCAAATGTTGAAATCCCCTATTTTTAAACATTTACCCATTATAATTATGTCTAAGGAAGAGTTCACATCTGTTCCCCGTCAGCCAGTGATTCGCACGAATCTTGCTATTATGGCAACATATGCCGGTAAAACTGTTGCCATTATGACAACTAAGGAACCCATGGCTATGTTTGTTGATGGTAAACGTGTTTACAAACGGGCACCAGCTTTACCATGCCGTCTCTCATCTGAGTCACCATTCGATGTCGAAATGATTAAACGCGTTGTTGAGGCTTTTATGCCTGGAGCAACTTTCACTGTTCAATCGACACCATTCAAGCCCGCAAACCAACATGCTGGTAAAGATGTTAATTATTACTATTTAGTCAATGTTGCTTGCAATGTTGATGGCCTACTTCCAGCCATTACGCCGATTAAAACAGTGCCTGATGCTGCTTGGCTATCATGGTCTGATATTGAGGCACTTTGCAAAGATGGTGTTGCATTACGTAGTATTATGGTTTTACATAGAACACCTGAATGGATGAAAAGTTCGCCCCATGTTCCTGAATTGTTAAAAATGTGGCGCCGCTAAAAACTTTATGACATAGATTTTTTATTCCGCCATTTGATTTGCACACTACGAAAAAATGAAACATTTTTCGATAGAACACTGGGCTTAATATAAATGAATTCGTTCAGTGTTAATCTCTGTGGACATGCAACAATTGAACAACTTGCAGCCAACAAACATTTGGCAGATTACGGTTTAGTTGCGGATGCAACTACAGCGGTTTGGACACGCAATTCTAATCCAAACATTTACAAATGGATTGTTGAAAATCTAAAAGATAAAGGTTCTGTACAAATACCTCCAGTTAATACTGTTTTCGCAACAATTATCTACCTATCATCATGTGTTTCAGATGCAGTTGCATGTGAATCTGTGCGACTTGAACGCATTGCTGAATTCATTCGCGAATTTAATACATCAGCTGAAATGGTTATGACACCTTCACATTTCTGGGAAATTGTAACATATCATCAACTGCCAATTCAACCATTTCTACAGTTTCTACTTGAAATATCAGTCGAAGTCGGTCTTGGCCCAACAGTTGAACAATCAATGTGGTTATGGACTGCTGCATGGGAAAATGGTAACCATGAACTTGCTGCATGGCTTACTGATATTTTGGGCATTCGACTTGGAACACTTCCAAATTGTTTGCGAACAATTTGCGTATTCAGAAAACCTCTTCGCGATGAAATTGTTCAATCAATTCCTGTCTCACATGTTGCACGATTAATAAAAACAATTGCAGCAGATGCATCTGTGCATAATATTTCAATTGAAGTTGTTGGTGGGTACAGGTCTGTGCAACTCCAATGGGAATTACCTGACCGACCTCGCTATGCTTTGCGTACAAATGATGTTGATGCGGAGGCATACCAATTACGTCAACATGTTGAACATTCTGCTTGGTATGCACCGCCTGCTGCTGCAGTCAAACTACTTTGGCTTGGTATTCCACCTTCATTTGAAGAACATCTTAATATTGCGCTGGAAACAATTGATTCCATTGGTTGCACATTCTTTGCAGTTGATGGATATCGCAATGAAGCATCAAGTGATGATGCAAACAAGCTTATTATTACTGCGGCACTTTATGCTGATAGGGCTTTGCATGACTCTTTTCACAAACGACGTATGATGGAACAACTATTACAGCCGCGCCCCATCAACAATCATCTTCTCTAAAATTCTGGATGTATTTCGCACATCATCAAGGCCATTATGTGGATGACCAATAAATTGCATTTTTAAATATGTTAACATATCTGATAGCCCACCTGGTTTATAACCATAAAATTCCCTAAATTTTTCCTTAATATTCAGCCATTTACAATACTCTTTAACTGGTCGTATTCCAACAAGTTTCAACTGATTTGGTAGCATCGTTTCTAAATCCCAATTACCAACAGTTATGAATGTAACGTTATGCAGTGCTTCATGATGCTGTAACCATAAATAATGTCGTCGCATTACATGTTTAAATACATCTGCTGCATCAACTGTTTCCTGTTTGATTCCAGTTAAAGATATGCAAAATTCTGATAATATGGGATTTTGTTGTGGTTTTACATATTCATTGAATTCATCAACATATGTTAATGTTTCGCGTTCCCATTTGTATAGTCGCGATGGAAATTGTATAATTTCTTGATTCAATATTTTTTTATCGCGCAAGCACGTCGCTTCAAAATCAAGTACACAAAAGTATAATGTCATTATACTTTGTTATTGCTGTAAGACTACTTAAATTAAGCTACCGGCGGCCCTCCTTATTAACACAATACAAAAGTGTGCAAACCTGCCAACAGGTTGGCAAGGTTGGCAGATTTTTAGTTATTACATAAATATAAAGGAAATATAAAGAAAAAATAAATATCCATATGGCTATCTTTTGATTGATTTTTGCTGTTTTTCCATTGTTTATTTTGTCCACTTTCCGGGGCAGAACAATTCAACGTTTAAATATGTTAAGTTGATGTGCTAAGTAACATTTTTTATGTATGTTCTACAATCATTTTGTCTTCCTTTCTGAATTAATCCATCACGATACATTAGCTTCATTCCAAAGGCTTTAGTAGATTTTGCATATTGTAAATGATTACTACAACAAAAATTTTTGTATAATACGTATAAATCAGAAGTGCTAATTTCTTCTCCATCCCATGCATTAGATTCAATAAAACATACTTCAGACGATTTAGATTCACTAATTGCTAATTTTGCATAATCTGTTTGCAATGCTTTACGCGGATTGAAATCACTAATGTCAACACCAGCTAAATAATGACCAATGATAGCACCACTTTCAGGCTTCATTAGAATGCTATATATATTATCCCAAAATTGTGAATCATCACGTGTATAAGTTCCACAAGGACACAAGAAAAACCGCCTATCACCCATTCCTTCAAGCAAAATCAGTGTAGCTTCGTTTGAAGTTAAAATAAAACGTGCATAATTATCAATGCTGTAACTTTTGGTTCCCTTTGGATTGAATATTTTTCGCGACCACGCGACCACGCGACCACGCGACCACGCGACCACGCGACCACGCGACCATGCGACTACGCGACCACGCGACCACGCAAAAATTGACTTAAAACATTAGCATCATACATAAGGTAATGGCAGACGAAACAGCAGCTGTTCCAAAACTCTCTTATTATCAAAGACATCGTGAAGAAATTCTACGAAAGAAGGCTGAAAAATACGCGGCAACTAAAGTAAGTAAAAGGGTACCCAGATTCACAACTATCGAAGAATATAGAAAATACAATAGCGATAGACATAAAATGTATTATGAACGCAGAAAAGCAAAAAAGGCAGAACAAGAAGCAGCTGAAGAATCTCTGTGACCTGCCAAAAATTGATTAACATTTTTTAAATGTAAAAACAAGTAGTAGAATGTCATCAACTGCTGACAAAACGTATCTTGAATTACTTGCCCGTATTCTTGCCACTGGTGAACGCCGTGCTACACGCAATGGCGAAACCATTTCCACATTTGGTGAACGTATTGTGTTCCCTGATGTTGCGGTTGAGTTTCCTTTATTAACAACAAAACGAGTTTACTGGAAAGGTGTTGTTGAAGAATTATTATGGTTCTTAGCTGGTTCATCTGATGTTAGTGCGTTGCGTGCGCGAGGTGTTCACATTTGGGATGGAAATTCTACTCGCACATATCTTGATGGACTTGGATTAACTGCATATTCTGAACATGAAGAAGGTGGTCCTATTTACGGATTCCAATGGCGACATTTCGGCGCGCAATATGTAGATTGTCATACAGATTATACTGGTCAAGGTGTTGACCAAATTGCATGGATTATCAATGAAATACGCACAAATCCTGCCAGCCGTCGCATTTTGCTTTCCGCATGGAATCCGCCACAATTAGGCGCAATGATTCTTCCACCTTGTCATTTCTCATACCAATTCTACGTGAATGGTGGCCGCCTTGATTGTCAAATGAACATGCGGTCGTGTGATGTTTTCCTTGGATTACCATTTAATATCGCATCAACTGCTGCCCTGATGCATTTAATTGCAGCAATATGCGGATTAGTACCTCGCAAACTTGTTGTCGTTATGGGTGATACACATATTTATGCAGAACATGTTGATGCAGTAAAAGAACAAGCGATGCGAGAAGCACGTGCGGCGCCAACGTTAAAAATTGTTGGCACTTTACCTGATAATCTGTATGGTTTAACACCTGATAATTTCGCACTTGAAGGGTATAATCCACATGCAACAATCAAAGCACCTATGGCTGCATAGATGCATACTGCTGCAGTCCAGCGAGTGCGCACTTATTCCCACGGGTATGTGATGCAATTACAATACCCTACAATCCCGAAATTAAGATACATCCCGTTCTGGTAAAGCCAGAACGGGAAAGAAAGAACTGTCCACCTTTGGTGGACAGTTCTGACAATCTTAATTTCGGGATTGTAAGGGTTTACGTGGAGTTTCCGAAATTAAGCAACACGACGGTGACGTGAAGTCCCGAATATGCCTGTGTCGTAAAAATTGAAACCCCATATTATTAATTAGAAGCACTTATTGCGCCGTTGTTTGGTTAACGGCCCGGGTCTTATAAGCCTGGAGGGGTGGTTCGATTCCACCACGGCGCATTTATCGAAAAAGCTATGCATGCACAGATTTTTAATGTGGTTCTTTAGTAAATGTCGATAGATGAAGCATGTTTTATTGCTAAAATACGTAAATATATTGGACAAAATCAAAAAAACATAGGTAATCTCCTCAAAATAGAAGAAACTGTAGGAATAATTCCTAAATCAGTCAAGTTACCAAATGTAAATTGTAGTTTAGCGAACAAATCATATAGAAAACTACTTGTTTCGATTGTTCATAAGTATCCAACATTATATGAAAGATTCGCATCTTATCCACATATACGTGAACTTTTGATACGTTATGATACATATGACTTACTTTCAAACATTTCACTTAGTGTTCCACCGGAACTAAAACGTCAAATGGGAATTGATTTTGAATTATTTGGTGCTTTTTATAATACAAACTACCCATATTGTACTTTATTTCCAGATCTTGAACGTGATGGTGTTAGTAATGCTTTTTACTTCAAACCTACACCAAATCAAATTGTACTTGCTAATCCGCCATATACATATCAACATATTAAGTGGACAATCAACAAGATATTGCATGAATGGAAAAATATTGCATTTTTTTGGGTTGTTATTCCTGTGTGGGACACAGCATCACGCGTTAAACATAATTTACCTTTAACATATTCCGATTTCCCTGAAATTACAACACTCTTAAATGATGACAACTGTGCATTTGCTACAATACAAAATTTAAATTTCTATAATGGAATTGATAACAAAATGATTAATTTACATGACCAAGTTCACATTATTCTTATTGGGCCAAAAGTTGGTATTCCACCAATACCAAACATTAATGAATTCATATTCCCAGCAAACCATCAGCGAACTCCAGCGAACTCCAGTGAACTCCCAGCGAACTCCAGTGAACTCCCAGCGAACTCCAGTGAACTCCCAGCAAACCCTCAGCGAACTCCAGCTTTATTTCTTGTATTTTTGAATCCAAACCTTAAAAATACTATGAAATCACGAAGTCATAAACGAAATCGTTCACGAAAACGCAATCGGAACTATTAACAATCTATAAAAAAGTTGGCTAAGCACGATTTATTCTATACAATTTTTCAACGAAATGTTGAAAAATTGTTCCCGAATAAATCATGCAAGCACGATTTATTCTATATATGTAAGTGACTCACAATCTGCACAATAAATTTTCATAACTTTCTCCGCGCGTACTAAACATGTTGTAAATCCGTTACATTGTCCACATTTTTTATATTTATTCATAAATGTTCGCAAAACATTACAAATACCGGGAAGTTTGAATTTACCAGCCAAAATTATCTGTCCATCTTTGTTAATCGACGATGTTGTACATAATTCCTCATTGAAATAATTGGTTAAAACATCTGCAATTTCTATAACAGAATATGATGTTGGTATTGGTTTTGTTAACGAATCACAAATTGCAGCATAATTTCCTATAACAGTTTGTTTAGGCATTCGTTCAATATGTGGTTCTGGTATTTTTAGTTTCACTACTTTTGTTTCAACAAATGGTAATGCATCTAACAGTTCCGCAAAAGTCGGCCGCACAAGAACAGGCATAACAGGCCAATTTACCCATCGTACTTCACGTTCTGCTTCTAATGTGAATTCTGGTGGACCATCCACATATTCATAAGGAATAATTGCTTGTATTATACCAATTGCATCTAACAATTCTTTATCAACAGTTCTGCGAAGTATACCTACAACTTGTTCACATTCTAAACATGCTGGCAATTCAAGTTCTAAATCGTAATTTTTGCCATCATGTGATGCAACGCGTGCGGGAACTGTAAATATTCCAGCACTAATTCGAAGTAATTCGCCATCTTTTGGTCTGTGCGTTTCGATTCCAGGTCGCTTAAATGCACGATATTTCAATCGAATGCGTTTAGTTATTGATGGAAGTGTACCTGGGCGACCAGCTATATGTCCAACAAGTCTATTTGCTCGCGTAATTGCTGGATCAAGTGTTGTCCCAATGCCAATTAAACCACCTGGAACAGCATATTCAAGCGCCGTTGTTTCTGATCGCAAAGATGCAACATATGTAAATAATGGGCGTACTCCAACACGACCATCAAATCGTTTGTAGAAATATCCTGGACGAATTTCGATTAAGTCGCCTGGCATTACTACACCACTTTGAATTGTTCCTCCAATTACACCACCAATAAGATCATCGACCGGGCCAGGTTTATTAACATCAAATGAACGAACAATTGACATTCGCGCCGCTGATGCAGACGGAGGCCGCATGGGAAACCCCATTAATTCGCGCACAACATGTTGAATATTCCATCCTTTTTGTGCACTAACTGGTATTATGGGTTTTCCTTCTGCAACAGTCTCATGAATAAATTCATTTATTTGTGAATGGTATTCAAGTGCTACATCTTTCGTTACAAGATCGCATTTATTTTGGATTACTATCATGTTTGATAGACCAACTTTCGTTGCTGCAATTAAATGTTCTTGTGTCTGCGCTTGTGGTTGGCTTATTACCAAACATGCAGCATCCATAACCATTGTTCCGCCAATCATTGTTGTCATAAAGGCTTCATGTCCGGGACAATCTACAAAACTTATATGTTTAACAAGTTTTGCAGCAGGTGGTGGTTCAGCTGTAGCTGATTGTGCTATATATGTACCATCTGGCGACTGATATATTTTTGCGTTTGCATAACCAAGATTAATTGTTATGTTTCGCTCTTTTTCTTTCACATGTCGCTGGGTTTTGATGCCAGTAATAGCACGAACAAGCGTTGATTTACCTTCGCTTACATGTCCTAATGTTCCAATATTTTGCGTTGCTTGATGTTTGATAACATCATTATAATCGATTATGACTGACATTTCTCCTATATTAGTTAAAAAATGGCGATTTATTCTATTCAATTTTTTCGCCCTTAGGGACGAAATATTCAATATTGAATCATATCTGCTAATTCATTGGCGATTGCACGTGCTTTTAACGTGCATTTGCGATAGATATGCCATTTTCGCCAGCGATTGATATATTCGTCGTTAGATTCACCAAGCTTTTTTTGGAGTCTAAGCCGTGGCGAACCAAAGCAAAGAATTACCCGCAATGTTTCTGGTATTGGCCATGGAATAACTTTTATTTGCGTGTTTTTACAATGCAGAATTTCAAGTTTTTCGGGCAATAGTGGTAGTTTTCGTATTTTTGTATCAGAACAATCTAAGAATCTAAGGGTTAATGGTAATTGTTTTGGTAAATAGATAATTTCTGGTTTACATACATATGTTTCCGTATTTATCGGAATTATTGCATGTACTGGTGGAGGAGGTGGTGGTGGACAAACTTCTGAGCGAGCGACAGCCATACGAAACTCATCTAATATATGAAGCAGTTTACCCCGATTTTCTTCAGTATATATACTATCTTCAAATGATTCAATCAATTCAAACAAGTTATGATTAATATCCTTTAACGATTTGCCGCAATAAATTTGTGCTAATAGCTTATCCATTATTTCATAAACATTTTAAAAATAACTAATTCATTTCATTTTTAGTGTTCCAAAATCTCAGCTAATTCATCGGCAATTGCACGAGCTTTTAGCGTATATTTGTGATAAATATGCCATTCTCGCCAACGATTAATGTATTCACCATTAGATTCGCCAAGCTTTTTTTGTAGCTTAAGTAGTGGCGAACCAAAGCAAACAATTACTCGTAATGATTCAGGGCCGGCTTTCGTAGAAATACCGTTATGTTCCGAAATTAAGCAACACTTTTAGTGTAAGACCTGTCCACCTTTGGTGAACAGGTCTTTTAACTTCGTTCTGGCTTTGCCGGAACGAGGTGTTGCTTAATTTCGGAACACAACGGTATCAGGTTTGTATGACATTTTTTAACATATGTTTAGTAAAAAGTCAATGTTTTCAGAGAAAATCGCATTCCCCCGTCTAAATCTTCAATTTTTGACTAATCGAACTCATCATTGCGAAACATATTGATATTGCTTTAGGTGAGCGCGTCCGTTTATCAACTGACATTTTATGTAAACATGTTAATACAAGTGACCAATCTTCAATATCCTCAAATATAGCATCATCTAACATGCATACTTTTCGTGAATTTGAACATAATTCGCGTAATGCTGCGCAAAGCAACTTACCAAATCGTGTTGGATATTTATGCATCAATGTAAATGCTAAGAATGACATATCAAGTTTCGTGTCAAATTTACTAATAAAATTACCTTCAGAACCAATGCGATGACGCGAATGTGGCATTTGAATTGAACTAAGTCCAAAATCAATCATCATAAGACTTTTAACGCTGCCATCTGGTTTTAGTTTCACATATATGTTTTCAGGATGCAAATCACTATGAACAAATCGGGCAACTTTCTGTAGATAATGCAACATACGTCCCATTTCTACAAAAGTTTGCATAACATATTTGTCTGCTTTTGCGGGCGTTGATGATTTAATCAATGCATCTAATGTTGTTCCGCCTTCCATTTTTTCCATCACAATAAATGCACGCGGTTCTTGTTCATCTGCATGAATGAAGCCAACACGTATTAATCGTGGAACATAATGCGTTATCCTTGACAAATATGCATGAACTGTGATTTCTATGAGAATGTCGCGCAATGCAATACTATCAGGATTTATCAGTTTTATAGCACCAGCAGTTTCAGATAGTAACCGTCCAGTTGATGTCTTTTGACGCACAACACAATCGTAAATAGATGCAAATGCACCTTCACCGATTTTTTCCCCATATTTTATTTCGTAATGGGTTGGTGTTCCGGTCGAATTATCACGCGAAATAAATCGTATGGCCTTTTCGCGCTGAATGGCATGAGTTATTGCATCATGTGTCATTTCGTCTAATTGGGTGTCTGTTAGGTCTTGTCCAACTTTGTATCCAATGCCAATTGACCGCCAAAATGAAGGAGTATGGAATGGTCGTTTGAAATCATAGGGAATCATTTTCTGTAAAAGGCAATTTGTTAATTATGACATTTTCAATTTTCGACACATTAAGTAAATTCATATGCAATCAGATACACTTAATGCAGTCAATGCACTGTTGAGTGATCATTTAGAGAAAATTCACGATTTTCCACCGATGATTAAAGCCATGGATGTTCTATATTTGATTTCGTTAGCAGCTGAATATCTTAAACATGTACAAAACGAAACGCCAGATGTAGCAACACGTTTAAAAGGCGAAATTGTCTTCTTGCAAGCAATTTATAGTAATTTCAATCATCCTTCAACCGAAATAATACAAATACTGAAATATTTCGAACAGATTCATAAAAAATTGTTAGATGCTGTAATACATGCACGTTCTGATGCTACATATACAATAACAAATTCATTTGTTAAACGAACTATTGCCATGGCATTCAAACGATTTCGGTCTTTATTGTGATATCGTCATCCATTTGAATGCACCTTTAAATATTGATGCAAGTATGCGTTCAGGATGCAATGAATCTAAGAAACTGTTAAGTGAATCAAATATTGCGATTCGTATTTTATTGTTCATGCCACATAGTTTTGAAACTTGTGTGCTATATAATTCAGCGGACCCCCAATCATTCCTCGTCGTTGCATCCTTCAATTGCTGTTGCGCCAATTCACATCCGAATTTTATTGAATAATTCCATGCATATAAACAACATCCAACGACAAATATGCTTAACATAAACATAAAGATAATTCTAAATGGATGTCTTAAAATATATGAAAACCAACTTTCTGTTCGTCGATTATGCTCATCTATTACTTTAACGACATTTTGCATCATAAAACTCATTTGATGGTTTTGTGCGGTAAATTGTCGAGTCATATTAGATAAGATTTCGTGAATGTCTGCTTGTGGTTGTTGTGGTTGTTGTGGCTGTGGTGGTATGACAGGAATATAAAATTGCTGGGGTGGTGCTGGTGGCGGAAACACACCTGCTCCAGTATCTGCTACATATTGCATACCATTATCCAACATTTGTTCAAGATATTTACCAGCAGTAGTACCAACAGTTTGCCGGCGTTTTCCCCGATAAGTTGGCATTAATCTAATTTATTTATATTCTGACTTCAACATCTTCAATTTTTGATTTTTTTGCGTTTTCTCTGCAAAAAACCTGCAGAAATATTCCGAGCGTATGCGTTTAAATTTTCTGCATTAAGAATAAATAGAAATGGCCGATCGTAAAGATTCCCGCAAAAACCGTGAACGCAAAGACCGCGAACGCCAGGATGGTGGTGCTAAACGCAAAGCTGCGCGCAAAGCTTCACGCAAAACTGCCCGCAAGACACGCAAAGCCTCCAAAGGCCGCAAGGGTTCCCGTAAACATTAAGTTATTGCACTTAAAAATTTGAATCAAAGTACTTAATAAGTATTAACCTATTTTACAAAATGTTCTAACATGACAGCTTTCGAATATATTGATGAACTGCCTTTTAGGCACCATGATTTGCGCAAGCACATTAAATGTTCTGATGTTGAGTTTGCACTAAAACATCGCAAGGAATTTGTTAATTTTACTAACGAAGCTGGTATTGGTATTTACCTTGATAAATTCACATATTTAGAACCAGTCGTATCTAAATATGCAATTTCCATTTTACGTGGCAATGTGAAAAATGCGGGTGGACATTCAAACATTTCCGAAGCATTTTCTATTGATATTCTTTCAAAACTATTTAGCGTTAAACATGTAATTCTTGAAACAGATGTTGTATATGATTGTGTTCATTGCAGCATGGTTGATTACATAATGGAAATTCCCGCAGATAGCGAGATTTTACGTGTTGGTGTATCAGTTACTCGCGCATTTCGTCCTAATAAAATACGTGATTATGGCGCATTTACAATGGATGATGCAGTGATGCTATTAACAAAAAAATTATTTGGTCTTGTAATTGCACGTGAAGGTGTTGTTGATAAATTGTCATTCTATCAATCAATTTTACATATTTGGTCTCCTGACCAACATACTACAAATTGCATCATTCGTGCTATGAAATATTTAGATATGACACGCTTTGATATCGTTGGAACGCTTGACATTTGGATTACAACATGTTCGGATCCTTGCATATTTACAAATGAACTAAACCCTATTACTGCGACTAAAATGTTCAACAAGATTTATTGTGCGAGTACTTAATGCAATCACATTTTTAATAACCGGAAGCATTATGATATGCCATATTGCATGTAAATAGCCCCAGCCACCACATTCAAACTTATCAATCGACCAACATATTATCCCTGCAATCGTTAATAATCCTGTTATAAATATTTGAGGTCTATCATATCGTTCTGTCAGCATCTTAGTACCCAATGGTACTGCTACCGAAAGTCCTACTCCAAACAACATATAACAATTAATTTGCGGATATATCAACATTAATATTACGGATGCTACGTAAATCGTTGCTTGATATAGCTGGTTCACACGATTTAATCGCATTGATGATGTCATCAGAAACAATATTATTGCGATTTCATCAATTAATTGTCCTCCAAGTGTCAATGTTCCATGAAACATTGATGTTCCAAATCCAATGAAGAACACTTCCGTCCATAATATACGTTCGAATCGTGTACGAGCAGTCAGCGCTCCGATTATTGCCATATACATATATGGTACACCAGTTAATGTATTCCAAAATTCTGCGATATATGGTGTTATTACATACTTATCTTCACACCATTCTACATTTGATGCTTGTGTGAAATATTCATACATTGTCATTTTATTACATGTTTATTTGTGTGCTTTTTCATTGTCAATTTTTCAGCCAAATCGCCGCTTTGTTGAACGTCCAATTGTTGGTAGTTTATATGTGCCTCCAACCATTACTGCTGGTGCTGCTGCCGCATCTGCTGGTGGTACTGCTGCTGCCGCAGGTGCATCTGCTGGTGGTGCTGGTATTATTGGTGCTGCTGCCGCATCTGCTGGTGGTACTGCTGCCGCAGGTGCATCTGCTGGTGGTGCTGGTATTATTGGTGCTGACGTTGGTGCTGACGTTGGTGCTGACGTTAGTGCTGATGCTGGTGCTGATGCTGGTGCTGGTGCTGGTGCTGATGCTGGTGCTGATGCTGGTGCTGATGCTGGTGCATCAAATGCTTGTGCTGATGCTGATGCATCAGATGCTTGTGCTGGTGCATCTGATGCAGATGTTAATGCATCTGGTGTAGCAAGCGACCTGCCAACATATTCTTGCCATTTAGCCGGATCGAGTTTTGAATTTGATATTGTATTCCACAGTATTGCTTCATCATCTGTATTTATCCATGTTGATACAATTTTGTATAATTCATCATATGATTTGGCATCTGTTTCCAACAATGGTATTCTATAATCAGATGATAGTGGTATTAATTGTTGTAACATTATGTAAATTGTTGTAATTTTCTTTAAAAAAGTCATGTCTTTTGACCCAAGAATATCTTCTGTTGCAATATTGTTAACAATTATATGAACTAAATCATCATATAAATCTTCACATGTGCCAGATTCAGCGCATGTAATTATTTTCTCTTCTAAACTATCTCGTTCGGCACCTTCTTTAACATAATCTTTCAATCCTATTTTTTCAATGATATTTGCAGCAGTCTCTTTTTGTTTTACATCATCTATATTAAACATTAAATCTTTCCATGATTCGTCCAATGACATTTTACAATGAAACAATGTTTTTATTCAGCGACCATCATTTCATCCAAATACTCATCTAATTCGTATTTATATTCGCTCACAGTTCCAGATTCACACCGCCATATTTTGCATTTTGTACCTTCAATAAAATTCGAATCATGTGAAACTATTACAACTGCACCTTCATATTCATTTATACCATCTCGCACAGCTTCAACGGCCTCTATATCCAAATGATTTGTTACTTCATCAAACACTAACAAATGGGCAGGTCGAACCATAAATGATGCAAGTGCAACTCTTACTCGTTGTCCACCACTTAATGATCCAATCGGTACTTCATGTGTCTTTCCTTCAAGTCCTATTCGACCCAGCGCTGCTCTAATTACCAGTTCACTCAGCGATGATGCTTGTGTTCTAATGTATTGAATCGCGTTCAACTCAATCGGTAGTAATTCAACCGTTTGTTGATTGAAATAATGCGTTTTCAGTGCAGCATGTCGATCGATTTCTCCCCATGTTGGGTCCAATTCGCCAACAATTAACTTCAGCAATGTTGTTTTACCTGCACCATTTGGACCTACAATTGTTATTCGCGAATCAGCATCAATTCGCATGTTGATATCTGTCAAAATAGGTGATGCATCTGAATCTGGCGCATAATTATATTGAACGTCTCTGAATTGTATAATTGGCGATTTAAGTGGTGTTATCTCTGGAAAACACATAACATGTCGCTTCAAAGTTTCTGGACGTACAATACCTTCAAGCGCTCGCTTTTTTACTAACGCCGCAACTTCGGCTTTTTTTCCAGCTTTTTTAAGTGCGGTATATTCCTTTTCAAATGCATTCCATGATTTTTCAGATGCAACTCCTGTTTGACACGACATTCGCATATAGCGAGAATAGTTGCCTTTGTATTCTTTTATTTTGCATCCCCATGTAAATGATGTACCTTGCATATCAGTTATTTCTTTTGCGGTTGTTGATAAAGTAGCAGGGATGGCTCGTTCAAACACCAACATATGTGTACAAACAGAATCAAGGAACCCAATATTATGCGACACAATTACAAGGGTTCCTCGCCATTTAGATAAATGCCCGGAAAGCCAATATATAGCTCCTAAATCTAAATCATTTGTTATCTCATCAGCTAATAGGATTTCTGGTTGCAAATAAAGTGCGCGTGCTAACATTATACGTCGGCGCCAACCACCACTAAATTCTTTATATGGACGCTCCAAATCAGCAACACTAAATCCTAATCCTCTAAGGGTTTTCTTCACAAGGGATTCATCTCTGTCTGCTCCTATAGCAACCAATTGTTCTTGGGCTGCATTGTATTTTTCTATTGCGGTTGCATCAGTATCCAGCGCGGCTTCAGCGCAGGCCGCTTCATGTATGAGCGTCCACCGTGCCTCATTTGCACGAATTACTACATCAACAATGTTTGAATTTTCGATTTCCGCTAAATTTGTATTAATATGTTGGTCAATACATAGAATTGTTGGATGAGCCGGTTGGGATTTTACAGCTTCGAACAGAAATGCTAAGAATGTTGATTTGCCCAGACCATTTTTAGCAATAATGCCGTAACGATTACCTGATGCAAGTGTGATATTAGTATCACGTAGTAGCGTCCGTGTACCAGCTGTAATCGTTAAACCTTCTATGCGAATCGTTTTATCAATAAGTGCAATCGATGTTGACGATGACATTTGTAAATTATAGTTTAATTCACAAATTAAAAACTTCTTCAATTTTTGTAAAGGACCATGTTAACAGATTGTAATGGGTTTGCAATTCGGGTGTACATGTATGTTATAATTGGTGTATTCATGTTTAATAGTGCAGCTATTTGGAGTGCCAAACGATATTCTAAAAATTTAGCCGAATTATCATCTGCATCTATTGGTATTGCAATTACTACATGGATAGCCGCGGTAACAGTATTGTATAACCTTGATTATCGTTTTTGGGCCGTTAAACATATCGCAATTATTATACTTTCGGTATTAACGGGTGCGTTCGTTGGGATTGTTGCGAAATGGGGAGGATATGAGGATTCTATAACACGTACTGCATCATTAATCACAACATTTATTATTGCAGTTATTATTGCTGGAATTATTGGTGGAACACAATGTATTTCTCCACGAGTGTATTTATATTGTATTATTATATCACTTGCAATAGCAGAATTATCATCTTTTTACAATTTTATTAAAATTGGTGCTTGGGATGAAACAAAAAGCGCTATTTTAGAATTCTTCGGTGGTAAATTTAACATTGAACGTGGTATTTCTATCGGTATTTTCCTACATATTTTTGTATATGTTAAGGATATTGTTAAACGTGTATGCAAGGGTTCTTACACGTGTATCGATGGTAAAGCAGATTATGTAGATATTGTTATGGAACCATATAAATCATTCACATCCTTTTTTATTGACATTCTAATTGCATAAAAATTACCATACTTGAGCGAACATTTAATTTATTTACTCTACAGTAATATAGTCATGATTGGTACAATTGTTTACGCAATCGCACTTGCCGCAGTTCTACTTTATGCGCTTCAATCTGGTGTTGCTGCTATTTTTGGTAAAAGTGCTCACCTAATTCATCTTGTTCTTGGTAAAAATACTACAGCACATTATGTCTGGCATATTCTTGTTGGTCTGGCGGCTTTAGTCGTGCTTTTCGCACATGTACCGCTTGTTGGTCAACCACGCGTATATGTTGTTGATGGCTTTGCGCCATCTTGCAAAGATGCTGAAGGCAAAGATTGTGAAAAAGGCTCTAAAGGTTGCGTTTGCAAAGGATGTGAGAAGAAGGATGGTAGTGGAAACACGGTTGAATGCAAATACCCAGAAGATAAAGATGTAGAAGAATGCAAACCTTGCGCTGAACAATTTATCGGTTCAAACAGCGTTGATGTACAACAAAGTGCACAGGAAGAACAGGCGCCACATGGTGTTGAGCCGGCTCCTGCTTCGTTCGAAGGTGCGCCTTTATCTGCACTTGGTTAAAAATTTATTGCTTAAAACATTTTAATTTTAGTAAACGTCTCATTATTAGCCATTAATGCTGCAACGAGCACCAATATTGTTAGTATATGCAGTATTTTCCAACTTAGTGAAGTATCTGTAATAATTACGGGATGAATATTGTTTTGAATTACATAGGTTGATGGGCGCACATCTGCTGCATCTGCCGTTGCTTCATCTACTACTGCATCATCTGATTCATCTGCCGTTGCTTCATCTACTACTGCATCATCTGCTTCATCTGCCGTTGCTTCATCTACTACTGCATCATTTGCTTCATCTGCTGTTGCTTCATCTACTACTGCATCATCTGCTTCATCTGCTGTTGCTTCATCTGCTACCGCATCATCTACATCTGTGCTACTAACATCATCAATGCTGATGCTATCCGAACCGCTATCGTCTGAACTGCTATCATCTGAACTGCATTCCGCGCCAAAAGCCTGTTTATTTGCCTCCTTCTCAGTAATTTCAGGTTCTTCTTCGACAAGTTTAGCGGGCTTTTTGGTAATACGTGCAATGCGGCTCATCTTCCGATATATCTAATGGCTATTTATGTTTTTTTCGACCTTTCAACATTGGGGTATCTCCCAAATTGAAGAGGTTGTTGTCCCCCAACGATAAGGTATTTATCTGAAAATGAGCGGGACTTTTCGCATTGCAGTTGTTGATAATGAACGTTGTCAAACACGTAAATGTGGTCTCGAATGCAAACGCATGTGTCCAGTTGTTGCAATGGGAAAAGCGTGTATTGATGTTTCTGTCGGAGCATCTACGGCTATTATTGCGGAAGACCTTTGTACTGGCTGTAATATCTGCACAAAAGCTTGTCCATTTGATGCAATTCAAATCGTTAATTTGCCAAATTCCCTCGGAAAAGACTGTTCACACAAATATTCCAGGAATAGTTTTGCACTTTACAGATTACCAACTCCCAGATTAGGTCAAGTTATTGGTCTTCTCGGACGAAATGGTACCGGCAAATCTACATCAATTTCGGTTCTTGCTGGTCGTATTATTCCAAATCTTGGAAGATTTGATGCACATCCCAGTTGGTCATCAGTTATTCGACATTTTCGCGGGTCAAGTTTACAAGACTATTTTACAGCGATTTCCAACAGTAAACTACATGTTTCCATAAAACAACAAAATGTTAATGCGTTTGGTATTGCTCTTGGAGTCGGAACCGTTAAGTCCAAATTAGATGCACTCAACATCACATCTGATGCAGCAATAGATAAGTTTTGCATCAAAAATCTTATTGATAAAGATGTCGAAACACTAAGTGGTGGAGAATTGCAAAGACTTGCTATTGCAGCTACATGTTGCAAACGCGATGCACGATGTTATATGTTTGATGAACCAAGTTCATTCTTAGATATTAAGCAACGCATTAAGGCATGTTCATGGATTCGCGACTGTATTCGACCTGATGGATATGTTATTGCAATTGAACACGATTTGACAGTTCTTGATTATTTATCTGATGCAATTTCATTCTTTTATGGAAAACCATCGGCATATGGTGTTGTAACGACTGCAGGCGCACCTGCTGATTCAATTAACACATTTCTTGATGGTTATTATGCCAAAGAAAATGTACGTTTTCGCGATGAAACAATTGATTTTCGTGAAAGAACACTTGACATTGTTGAAAGTACACGACTTGAAGCAGTCATTCCTGCAACTGAAATTGTTTTAGGAGCGGAAACAGCTGCACCGTTTAAACTTACAATCACTGCGGGCGTTATACATCGGTCTGAAGTTATTGTTTTACTTGGTGAAAATGGTTGCGGTAAAACAACATATTGCTATTCACTTGCAAAAACGTTAAAAGAAAGCGAAACAGCTGCGGCTTCTTCTTCAATTAAACCCCAACACGTTCGTTTTAGTAATCCAACTGAAACTGTTCGAAAACGTATGATGGATCTTATTCCTAAAACATTTTCAGATACAATTTGGAGACAAACTGTTCTTAATCCACTTGGAGTTGAACGCGTTATGGATATTCCATTAAACGTTTTATCTGGCGGTGAAGCGCAGCTTGTTGCAATTGCTATTGCACTTGGTAAACAAACAAACATTTACTTAATTGATGAACCATCGGCGGCACTTGATACAGAGGCACGACTTGTTGTCTCACGCGTTATACGCAAATTTGCAGCACAATATAACAAGCCTGTTCTTGTTGTTGAACATGATTTCCTTATGGCCAGTTATATGGCTGATCGTGTAATTGTTTTCACAGGCGAACCTGGTATAAGCGGAATTGCTTCAAAACCAGTAACAGTTGGTGATGGAATTAACATGTTCTTGAAACATTTAGGAATTACATTTAGACGCGATATGACTTCTGGTAGACCACGTATTAATCGTCTTGATTCTCAAAAAGACAAGGAACAAAAAACTTCCGGTGATTATTGGATGATTGCGGACAATTAATTGTTATACAACGATTCCTTTTTTATCATAAGCCAACAATGTTTGCCATCGTTCTTTGAACAAACTTTGCCATCCATCATAATATAAATATAGAACACACACCATACTATGTGGCAAAATAATTCGTTTGGTTGATATATCATGTATTAAATCTCCTAATAATTTATTTCTGGTTGTCATTGGTTCTGGTTCCTTTTTACTATCTTTTGGATTGTAATTATCTGGATTCCATCGAATAAAATATGTAGGTAATCCTCCAAAAGATTGCCCTATATTTATCATTCGTGTTTGTTCACATAAACAGGCTCTATTTTTGTGCTGATGTTCATCACATTCTATTACCAATATTTTATCAATCAAATCATAGATTCGATCGGGTCGTTCTTTTCCACACGAACCGCCTTCTATAATTTTATCTGTGCTTAATGGCACTGGTAAATCTGGTCTTTCATCTAAATATTGCATAATGGCGGTTTGTTTTGCTAATGCAACTGTTTTAAATGTTTCAGGATTGCAAAATTCGCATTTATTTGTTACATCAAGTATCATCATTAATCCACACGATGTACATTTTCGTTCGACTAAGTTTAATTCATCGTCTAATTTGTGCGTCTCACAATGTATAGGGATTAAATCTGTTTTTCCAAATGTTGCGATTTCACGACATTTAGTTACTTTACATTTTGATTTTGAACGTTTTATCATACCAGGAGATCTATGTTTTGAACAAAATGCAATCTTTTGGCCAGGCAATCCATAAATTGGTAGAGTAGTACATCCATCAAATTTACATGTTTTAGATATAACATTAATCATATCAGCTGTTGAATGCTTTGAACAAAATTCTGCTTTTTTGCCAGGCAATCCATAAATTGGTTGCGTAGTGCATCCATCAAATTTACATGTTTTGTCTTTTACATTAATCATATCAGCTGTTGAATGCTTTGAACAAAATTCTGCTTTTTTGCCAGGCAATCCATAAATTGGTAGAGTAGTACATCCATCAAATTTACATGTTTTAGATATAACATTAATCATATCAGCTGTTGAATGCTTTGAACAAAATTCTGCTTTTTTGCCTGGTAAACCAAAAGTTGATCTTGTGGTGCATCCATCAAATTTACATGTTTTGTCTTTTACATTAACCATATCAGCTGTTGCGTGTGTTTTGCAAAATTCTGCTTTTTTGCCAGGCAAACCAAAAGTTGGTTGCGTAGTGCATCCATCAAATTTACATGTTTTAGATATAACATTAATCATATCAGCTGTTGAATGCTTTGAACAAAATTCTGCTTTTTTGCCAGGTAAACCATAAATTGGTTGCGTAGTGCATCCATCAAATTTACATGTTTTGTCTTTTACATTAATCATATCAGCTGTTGAATGCTTTGAACAAAATTCTGCTTTTTTGCCAGGCAAACCAAAAGTTGGTTGCGTAGTGCATCCATCAAATTTACATGTTTTAGATATAACATTAATCATATCAGCTGTTGAATGCTTTGAACAAAATTCTGCTTTTTTGCCAGGTAAACCATAAATTGGTTGCGTAGTGCATCCATCAAATTTACATGTTTTGTCTTTTACATTAATCATATCAGCTGTTGAATGCTTTGAACAAAATTCTGCTTTTTTGCCAGGCAAACCAAAAGTTGATCTTGTGGTGCATCCATCAAATTTACATGTTTTGTCTTTTACATTAACCATATCAGCTGTTGCGTGTGTTTTGCAAAATTCTGCTTTTTTGCCAGGCAAACCAAAAGTTGGTTGCGTAGTGCATCCATCAAATTTACATGTTTTAGATATAACATTAATCATATCAGCTGTTGAATGCTTTGAACAAAATTCTGCTTTTTTGCCAGGCAAACCAAAAGTTGATCTTGTGGTGCATTCATCAAATTTACATATTCTTGGCATTATTATATTATAAATCATAAATGTATTTTTATTGTCAATATTATAGTGTAAAAATTTTCCCAGAATAAAAATCAGTGCAACATAATTGATATTACATACGGGAAGGATGCCATTTGTCATCCAGTGCAGGTACTACACACCCATATCGTTTACTTATGATTTCCATTTGTGTGTTAAAATACGTACGTAATTTATCCATTTCAACCAAGATTATAATCACTTGGTCTACATCGATTGCACCATCAGTCAAACGGGCACGGCCTATTTTCTGCAAATATTCCGTTGCTACCGCTGAAAACATTTCTATTACAGCACGAATATCATGTCGCTTTTCGCGCTCTTTCTCTCGTTGTTGCAACTGTTTCTTCCATGCTTCCAGACTAATTTCATTCATCAAATATTTCACTCGTAAATCTTGATTCTGAATAACTACATTTGGCACAGGATATGTTGGCAATACACGATGAACTATGTCATTTATCGACTGGTGTACAATCGAAACAAGTTTAACATATTCTTTGCCAAGGGCAACATCTCCGCCACCTCTCAGCAATGATGACAACGTTGGTACACCACCACATCCACCAGCTTCAAACGCTGCTTCTGCTTGTGCTGCATTATTACGTTGCCATTGAAAGAAGTGAGGATTATGAATTCGTCCCGTTTCTACACGACCAGTTGACCAGCTAAATGCGGTTTGACATGATGTACACCACATCTGATCACAGCCTTCGACACGAAAGATTAATGTTGCACATTTCGGACAATGTTTTGAATCAGCTTCCAACATCTTTACAGATGCTAAAATTTCGGGGTTACATGTATGTGCATCATTCCGGTTTTTACCTTTAATTTCGCGACATTCTGGACATACCCATGTTTCACATATTCCACATTTCCAAGCAGTTGACAAGAATCCGCGACAATCTGTTGCAGGGCATGCCCGTACAAATTGTCGTCGTTCAGCTTCTGCTGCGGGTTTTGTTCCAGCAGTCCATGTTAATCTATCCGCTTCTGCTGTTGCTTTACTAATTTGCATATTCAGCGCGTATAAACGCGCTTGAATCTTTGACATTTCGTCGATTATTGTGCGTTTTTCTGCTTCTAATTTCCCAACAACTTCCACACGAATGCGTTCTCCTTCCATCAATTGTTCAACAATTGGTTGGGTTGCTGGTAATAGCGATTTCTCTCTATCTGCCAATACATCTTCCCGATGATTTTTCAAATCAGTCGTTATAAATGTCTTAGGCAAATCAGTTGAATGCAAGAATTCGCGCGTCCATTCGCGTCGACATTCCGCACAATGCGGGTCTTCTGTGCTTTCAACCAAATAGCGGCGAATACATTCGCTACATCCGATAAATTCACAAAATTGACATTTTATTTTTTTACGGCGCGTTGTAAACGTTTCAAAGCAAATCCCACATACTTCCTCTGATTCTTCGACGGCTGTTTTACGTTTCGGAGGCATATTATTGTTGTTTGTTCATATGAATTTGGTTTGACATTCAATTTTCAAAGAAAATTGAAATTCGCCATTTTTCACATCTCGTATTGGAAAGAATATGGCTAAAAAAGAAAGATTAATAGCTATCTCAAATTTCCTTATAAAATTGTTTAACGACAACGTTAAAAATGCTTATAACAATCTATATATTGGATCCCTGTTGTTTTCTACATTTGGAATATTGGCAGGATGGTTAACAAATGCAAATGCTATTTACATGATTTATGTAATTTGTTTCACAGCGTTAATTGAACGTTGCGGAGCATTATTTATTGATTCTGCGATGTCTGATGCAGATGCGAACATTATTCATGAAATTATTAGGAATAATGTGAAATGTAAACAAAAAAGATTGGACCTATTTCGTCGTTGGACGATTACAATCGATTCATACAACATTTATGCGGATTTCGCGAAACTCAAATCCGAGATTTCTGCATCTGATGAAGATTGCTGGAGAGTTGTTAGCGAAAAATTCATGGATAAATTCGGAGCCGGTCCTTTGATTACTGGTGTTGCCACAATCGACAATTTTATTGATATTGCCTATATGGATGCTGTGATGAATCTATCGAAATCAACCAAGGCAACTCTTCCATCTGGTTGTAAATACAATTCATAATCATTCGCAATGTAGCCGCACCGCTGCATCTGTGAACAAAATGCCACCTCTTCAGGCGTGGTATTTAGTGGCCGTGTTGTATCAATTCGTTCCATTGTATACCAATTTGCTCCATATTCATACACGCGTGGTATGTATAATGTTGTGAATTGAAGCTCGGATGCAATCTGTTGCACTTGATATTGATATCTGGCGGAGACTTTGTTTTTATTTCGCTTCTGTATTTTCTTTACAATTGTTGGAGAAACCACATAGATTCGCGATGTTACACCTTCACCAATTTCTGACATTCTTAAATCTATAGCATGAGAAAAACATAAGCGTTCAAAATTGCAGTTTCAAATCTCTAGCTACAGCAAATGTGGGGTGCATCTCTTGATGAAGCATTTGGTGAAGGAACGGCTACAGATGATATTCCGGAATCATTCAAAAACACAAAAGAGTTGCAATATAGAATGGCCTCGCAATCATTTGAAATGACAACTGACCCGTTTCAACTTGAAACTTTTATACGCATAATGCAGCAATCTGATGGTATTGTGTGTGATACTCACATTAAAAAACTAACCGATTGTGGTGCATCAAAAAAGTCAATTGAAGCTGCAATTGCATACAAAAATCGAAAGGATACTGAAACATCATCTGATGAAATAACAGAAGATGCACCTATGGCAGTGCCTTCACCACCACCTACAGCAGTGCCTTCAGCATCACCTACGGCGGTATTTGCATTACCCAAAACTATTTATGATACAGATGGTATCGATGTAGAATTCATTAGAACAGAACATATTCCTATTGCAGACAATTCTTTTTCGAAAGTCAATAAGTTCGCAATTCCGATGACAAATGGATTTCATATAACAAATATTCGCATTGATGGTCCAACACTTTCAGATGATATTCTTAACATGTTTGAAGAAGTATCACTTTATAAACATGATAATGTAATTGATTCGGCACCGACATGGTCTTCGTGGCGAGCTATGCGAGCGCTATTTGCTGATGACCAAACTTGTCCAGGTAGACTCCCATTTTCATGCACACTTCGTGGTCATTCGGTACCAAATGAAGGATTTTCGCTTGGTATTGTTTTTAATAAACATATTCGAACGTTTGATACATCGACAATTTTCATATCTTATGACATTGTTAAAACATCTGAAAAATCAAACTATTTCCTAAAATACACGCGTGTCTCACATGAAAAAGGTCTGACAGTTGATATTTATGGGATGCATAAGGCTGCAGGTTTTTTAATCAAAGGTGCCGCTAAACCTGTTTCTATTGCGCGGGACGATGTTATTACATCAATTAAGGCAGGTTTTACTCTTGGTGATTGGACTTGGTATGCCTTTGGACAATCGATGTTAGTAAACTATCCGACTGATGAACTCATTGATTGTAAGACATTAGCGCATCTTAACATGGCAGATAATGCAGAATTTGATATGATTTGGGTAGCTCTTAGAGCATAGAGCTTTACGCTGTGTTAATAACGCAAACTGCCAGCAAAGTTGAATAGCGGCATTTTTCAATTAATATTTTTAACATTTTCAATTATGTCGGACAATATTGCGAAAATTACTGCGTATGCGACGATTGGTGATAACACATTCAAACTCGTTTCAACACGCGTTGTTGGGTTTGATGATCGTGTTTATGAATCAAATCGGGACATTTGGGACTCCGTTCCCCGCGGGTTTACCGATGTTTTCATTGATGATACTCTCATCCATTCCGTTCGTGGAATGAAAAAGTTCGGATATTTCCACAATACTTGTTATGGTGACCGCTCGCGCGTTGTTGCCGCTTTTGCTATCGAAAAAGAAAATGGCGAAAATATTCAAGTTGCAGCGTTTGTTCTTGATGGCATTCCACATTGGATTGTTGGTTCAAAACATGTTCATATTATCTTCAGACATGAACACGCTGCTGCAGATATTGCTACATATGTTGAACCTCGTTTCACATATGCGGCTAAAAATGCATTGTTGTTTACATCTTGTTGCTGCATGACTCTTGATTTTCATCGATTCCTATCTGATTCACGATTTACAGCCGTTGGTGAAGCAATTTTCAGCGATTCACAACATATTGTTAAATATTTATCGTCTGAAATTCGATTCTTTGCTCTTGTTAATCCAGCGTTGATGACAGTTGTTAATCCGCTCGATGCACATACAATATTTCGTTCACTCGGACTAATTACTGCACCAATGACAAATGCAATTGATTTACATTCACATGAGTATGATGCTTGTATAACAAGCATCAGGTCGGCTGTTAATTCTGAAGGAGCCGTCATGTATGGCATTGATGCAGATGGACGCGTATGTTTCATTTGGAAAGAAAAATCCATCAATTGTGTACTCGAAAGAGCGGCACGTGAAATAATCCTTGGTGGTTGTTCTTCTACAGCAATTGAAGGCGTTTTGCGTGCGAAAGTCGCTGAATTGTTTACTGAAAACGAATTACCACTTGTTGACAAATGGTTCACTGACCGAATTAATAAACTTAAAATGTTTAATACTTGGTTACGTCAAACATATTCATTATCATCCGATAATAGATGGTCATTACAATCTCAATGGTTATCACTGCAAGATGAAATGCCTGATGTTGTAGTATCTGGTGAACTGCCGAAACATATTATTATGATGTCTGGACCACCTGGAAGCGGTAAATCAACTCTTGCTCGTGCGGCATTTATTTACCTCAAAGGAGCCGGAATGAAACCTTGTTGGATTAATCAAGATGAATGTAGTGGAAACAGAAAAGCATATATCGGCGCTATTAAATCCGCCATGTTAACTGATTATTCCCACATTATACTTGACAAATCAAACCTTGCACCTGAAAATCGCAAGGACTACATTACAGCTGGGTGCATCCCAAATCTTGCGATTGTTATGGAACATCCGGCAGGTGATTCCGCTTTGCTTGATATTTGCCATGGTCGCATCGACGCACGTGGCAAAGGGCATCGGTCGCTTCATAATGATGCACCAGTTAGTGATATTCTTGCGAAAATGATGGCGTCTGCTACACCAGTTAGTGCGGCAGAAGCATCAGGCAGAATATTGCGGCTAAATGTCTTAGCATCTCCCGAAGAAAATCTTGCTCACATTCTCGCTGCTGTAAATTGTCGTATCGATGAATCTGCGGAATGTATTCGGGCAATTGTTGGAGCGGTTTCTACTGCGCGTGATTACGAGAAAATCGCTGGTACGAAGAAAATTCTATATTGGTGCATCAGTTGTTCACATGCTGAACGGGTGAAGCTACTTGATGCGATTACTGCAGCTGCACCAGATGCACTTGTTGATAAAACAGTTGGCACAGAGTTTCATTATACTTTACAATTCTATAGCGGAGGTGTTTGTGACCCTGAAACGGATGTACGACTAATGCGTGCAGTTGGTTCACATGTTGATATGCACGTGAAAGAAATCGTATGGAACGATAAAGGTGCTGCATGTCGCATTGTATGCGATGTTCCAACAGTTAATAAACATCCACATATTACGATTGCTTGTGCGCCTGGTGTCAAACCGGTTTATTCAAATGATCTGCTTGATGCGGGCGGAATATTTAGCGTACCGATTGACATTACGATTAGTGGCAGCATTGCGCACAAATAATTGAAATAGTATTTTTATTGGTTGGTTATGTAAGTATTAACACGACAAATGGCCGACAAGAACTATGGAATTATGTTTGTCAAGAACTACTTGGGTGTTTTATGGCCCAGGGAACGGTTGACAGTTGGATGGGATATTTTGCCTAATGAAAAATCTATGGAATCTTTCTTCATTATCTATCAGTATAGCGATGATATTTCTGTGCCGGAATTTCGCGGGCTACAACTCATATTTGAACTCATTCTACATGATGAACATCCTATAAAACCACCAAGCATTAAGTTTCATACACCAACTGGTCGTGTGAAACCCGGTGAACGTATTTGCATCAAGGGGTTGACTGCATACCATCCAGAAGAATGGGTTGGTAAAACACCACCTACAATTTCAAGTCTTATTGACAGAATGCTTTGCATATTTATTGATTTAGAGGCAATTACGGCTGAAGCGGTTGGATTTATTGCATCAACACCAAAGCAATATGTTGCTTTCTCCGCTGCAAGTGCCGAATGGAATGCTAAACATTTTCCTGATTTAGTTGCATCATGGATGCTCAAACGAGCCGAAATGACGCGGCCTGCTGCTGCTGCGCCTGCTGCATTACCAACAAGTATTGATGAAGATTTTGTTTACAGTTCGGATGATGAATAATATCTTATGATTATGTAAACATGAATTTTACGATTCTAAAACGGGCTACAAGGCCCGCTGATGTTCTTATTAGTGTAGCAATTTTTAAAATGTCAACGTCTGCAACATATAGAGATTTCGGAAAATATGAAACAAATCTTTATAAGTGTATTAATGCGACTGGTGCGTTTAACATTCGTGTATATGTTGATGCTACGACGGCATATTTAGTTGACAAATATGCTGGCGCTGAACATGTTGAATTTGTGTTGTATAAGGTTGATGCTGAAGGTGCATGGGGAACATTGGGGTCAACTGTTCGTTTTCATCCATGTTTTGAATGGCCTGTGGGTTACAAGTACGTATGGGTTAGTGATATTGATGTGCCGCTGCCTTCTGCGTTTGCACCTGCATACATTGAGGATTTAGTTGCAAGCGGTGCGGTAGTTTCATATGTTTCGTTTAATTGTTATGAAAAACCATGGATTACAGTGAATTCGCCAGTTGTTAATTACAGATTTATTTGCACTGAACCTATTGCATCGAATAACATTTTTTATGATTACATTCGCGACCTTGCCGGTAGCAGCTTTGATGCAATTCGGGCGAAAATAATTGCATCAAATATGGTGCGAAAAAGAGGAGGGGAGTCTTTGCATCCTTATGGTATGGATGAATATTTTACAAACACAATTCTTATGCCATTTATTATGAAAAAACGGGTGTTAATTGATACACATATAACACTTGCAACATTCATTAATCGTTTGAAATATGATGAAAAAATTAATAATGCGGAATTTGTGAATCTTGTTGGGAAACTTGACGAATTAGATTATATTTTTTACAGACGTACTGGCATTACTGAAAGCAACATTGTTGAATATATTAGATTAGTTAAACAATTGCCAGCTACATCTAAAAAATGTTATGACGATATGATTCAATTGCTATCTCATCCCAATGTTATTAAACATATTATGATTAATCTTACGCGAGGCAAGGGACCGGAAATATCTCGCGTATTTACGCCAATCGCTTAGCTAAAGCTGGTACAAGTGCTTCGAATTCTGATGATGCAACAGGTGCAGATGCAACACCAACACGGGCAACATGTGTTGCCCAATCGGCTACAGCATTTCCAATGAATGGCCATTCAGTGGCTTTTTCATCTACATGCGCACTAATATGCCGCATATGAATGCCTGGATTTAATTGGAGCCATTCATGAACGGGTTTAATGATATCGGCGTGTAAAACGGGTTCACCATTGGCTTTCTTCCAACCATTTTTAATCCATGTTGGTGTCCATTTAGTTAAACAATTAATTGTATACATGCTATCGGTGTAAATGTCTGCGGATGTGACTTTACGTGCGCCTAATTCATCACATGCACGCATTGCTGCGTATAATTCAGCACGTTGATTAGTTTGTTCGTTGTCTGATGGAAGCATTTCTGCATATATTGAAATATGTTTGATGTCTGCTTCGGGTTTTCCCCATACAACTATTCCGGCAGATGCAATTGCGCCTTTCTTGCCATTATTAATTGATGAACCATCACAGAAAACAGTGAATGATGCTGGAGGTGGTGGAGTGCGCGGAGTGCGCGGAGTGCGAACAGGTGCGGCCTGTTTCGTCTTAATCCATTCTACTGCTTCATCTTTCGTTAAGAATGATTTGTATTTAGCACCAACAAAACCGACGACTTTCTCTTTACATGATGGCCAATCAGTGTAAATACCTGGTTTTCGACCAACAGCTACTGCATAGTATTTGCCCATTTCTTACTTTAACATACTTTTAATTGTTAGTAGGTTCAGTTCTTGCATCATACTTTGATGGAACGTGGGGATTTTATTGACAGTATTTTGGTAATATTGCTATTGTGATTTTATGGGGGATTTTATTGACATTAATTGGTAATATTGCAATTGTGATTTTATGGGGGATTTTATTGACATTAATTGGTAATATTGCAATTGTGATTTTATGGGGGATTTTATTGACATTAATTGGTAATATTGCAATTGTGATTTTATGGGGGATTTTATTGACATTAATTGGTAATATTGCAATTGTGATTTTATGGGGGATTTTATTGACATTAATTGGTAATATTGCAATTGTGATTTTATGGGGGATTTTATTGACATTAATTGGTTATGTGGAAATCTGCAATATAGTGTTACAGCAGTATCCTGCTCCCCCATAAAACCTCATTCTTTCCCCCCGATAAAATGCATTTTTGTCGCACAATAGAATGGCTACTATAACACACGCGAATTCATCAATAACCCCCCATTCTTTCCCCCGATAAAATGCATTTTTGTCGCACAGTAGAATGGCTACTATAACACACGCGAATTCACCCATAAAACCTCATTCTTTTACCCGATAAAATGCATTTTTATCGCATAATGGAATGGATACTATAACACATGTGAATTCATCAATAAAAACGCAGTCTTTTTCATAAGAAAGGCGAGGATTTTTCCGCTTTGCAGGCAAATGAAGCTGATGTCCCCCACCCGATAAAATGCATTTTTATTGGGGAATACAATATCTCCTAAAAATTGAATACATATGTTATTTTATTCGATTAATGGTTGATTCCTATAATTGGAATTGTCATGGGGGACAACAGCCTCATTGGCCGGCAAAGCAAGCCAATCGGCTGTCTCCCCCTATAACCCCCTTTCCTACAATAGGACCAGGGCAAGAAATATGACTATATACAACAAATCAATGTTGTACGAAGGGGAACAAAACTACTCTCATAGCAAAGATATGAGAGTAGTTTCCCCAAACCCCCTGGTCTATTGTAGAAAAGGGGGTTTTAGGGGGAGAAAGCCTACCATCAGATATGAGAGCACAGCTCGCATATCTGATGGTAGGCTTTTGTCCCCCATATTGAACGTAGCATTTATTTCATGTTTTTATTCATAATTAACATTAGAATGGATCTACCTGTACCGCACGAATTGCTTCTACGTCAATCTTCCATCGATTTACCAGCAGTTGATGACATGAAACATGCAATTGAAAAAGCTTGTCCTATTGTTTTCAAACATTTGAAATTAATTGCTACACGTGTTGATGCGCATTTAATCGATGATATATTTGATTGTACATTCAATTTACTATGTTTAACATATAATTTCAAATATGCTATTATAGACGATCGATTCTCATTTCCACCACAATTTCAAGAAACAATTTGTTCAACAATTGACTATCTGATTAATAATCATATGTTTGAACGTTTTATTGATTGGTATCCAAGTGAAACTTGGTACGGTTCTAAATTTGCTTCATTATTCAATTCGATGTCTGGTGAAGGTGTTCTGAATGACTGTAAAAAAAGACTTAGAGCGATTTCAGATGATTTCGTTGATATAATCTCCCCTTGCGAAACTGTCAAATGAGGGGCCAATCAGTCGTTAAAGGATGTAAAAATCACTTTTTATTAACTTTTAAAAAGTCTTAAAATATTCATTTTTTGCCACTTAGTGGCAGACACCGAAAATGGATTAAATCGATATGAATTATGATAATTATACATATCGATTTTATCCATTTTTCGCGACAGTTTGGTTGCTGCATCAAGAATGACACCCTATCGTTTTTATTAACATGTTGGGAGTTACATCAAACCCGCCACTTAGTGGCGGGTTTGATTAAGCAACTCACAGAGGAGCTGTGAGTTGCTGCATCTGGAGTCACTAGGATGCATCAATCTCGCCACTTAGTGGAGAGATTGATTAAGCAACCCACAGCAAAGCTGTGGGTTGCTGCACCAAGAGTGTCACCAATTATTTTTATTAACATTGTTAGTTTTGCATCAAACCCGCCACAAAGTGGCGGGTTTGATTAAGCAACTCACAGCGGAGCTGTGAGTTGCTGCATCTGGAGTCACTTAGGATGCATCAAGAGTGTCACCTATCGTATTTTATTAACATGTTGGTGGGTTGCTGCATCTGAAGTCACACACCACATTTGGGATGCATAAAGAGTGTCACCTATAGTTTTTATTAACATGTTGGTGAGTTGCTGCATCTGAAGTCACACACCACATTTAGGATGCATAAAGAGTGTCACCTATAGTTTTTATTAACATGTTGGTGAGTTGCTGCATCTGAAGTCACACACCACATTTAGGATGCATAAAGAGTGTCACCTATCGTATTTTATTAACATGTTGGTGGGTTGCATCTGGTGTCATTTGGGATGCATCAACAGTGTCACCTATAGTTTTTATTAACATATTGGTGGATTGAATCTGGTGTCATTTGGGATGCATCAAGAGTGTCACCTATCGTATTTTATTAACATGTTGGTGGGTTGCATCTGGTGTCATTTGGGATGCATCAACAGTGTCACCTATAGTTTTTATTAACATATTGGTGGATTGAATCTGGTGTCATTTGGGATGCATCAACAGTGTCACCTATAGTTTTTATTAACATATTGGTGGATTGAATCTGGTGTCATTTGGGATGCATCAAGAGTGTCACCTATAGTTTTTATTAACATATTGGTGGATTGAATCTGGTGTCATTTGGGATGCATCAAGAGTGTCACCTAT
>Ga0209916_1000301_pt1 | contig 87458 bp, 74 predicted proteins | sample ThiBio_1000_plan_FD_183956 | JGI IMG/M metagenome (GOLD analysis project Ga0209916, IMG submission 183956) | Wastewater bioreactor microbial communities from Cape Town, South Africa - Thiocy_solids_2 (SPAdes) | ecosystem: Engineered > Bioreactor > Thiocyanate-remediating > Anaerobic-Aerobic ... | reverse complement strand
ATATTATATCGGGGCTTATAAACTTCAAGCATGCTTTTTAATAGTTACATACTTAAATACAAGCTCCTTATGATGCTATGTTTTAGCTAGTTTCCTGCATCATTTTATCTCTTTCGCAGCGGGTCTAATATTTATCAATTTTTTATTAATTAATATTGTATTAGCTAATTGTGAATGTACAAAAACACCCCAAGAACAGGAAGAAAAACAATTGATAGAAGAGGTAGCTTATGCTTATAAAGACTTTTTAAACGGTTCAGTAATAGGATTTAGCCAACAAGAGGTTGATGCAGCACTTATAAAATCTCTTAAAGAGGAATTAAAAGAACTCAAATCTACGCTATCCCCTATTGAATTAGAACAATTTATTATAGTATACAAAACTTGGAAGAATCAATTGGAAGCAGGTAATAGGATAGAAGAAGAAGAAGCTCTGCTAGAGCTTAATGATATAAGAATGGCAATATTGGGAAAGTTGCAATTTTTTAAAGGAGGAAGAACTTATCCTATAGTTGCTAACAGCCAATATATAGATAAAGAGGCGGCAATTCGTTATGTGACAAGTTATCTGAAACTTCTTGAATATATTAAAAAGCAAGCTGAACTAAAAGATCCACGTGCTAAGAGATAATTACCACAAGCTTTAGCATAAATGTTTGGGTTTTCTATCGATTAAGAATAGGTATTACGTTACCAGCTAAAAGTCTGCTGTGAAATGCAAAAAATATAAATGAGTAAAAGTTAAAGCAAATGATAAGACTAAAGCTAAGCAAGGATATAATTGCAAGAGCTGCTGGTTTAACTTTGCTCAAATAGGTGAAAAGCATGGCTATACATTTATACTTAGAAGGTTAGTATATAGAGCACCATACTGGAAGAGTGTTAGTGGTAAGTAATATAGCTAGTTCTGATATAATTAAGAGCAGTAGGAGAGTGGGCGCAAAATTACTATCAACAGAATAAGGCTAAGTAAAGGTAAGGTGTAGAACTAATATAAATAATACGGTTACTTATTTTGTAAGGTTAAAAAAACAAGTTATGAATTTATTTTGGGTGGAAATAAGCAAGGGAACGTATACTTGATTTTTACGGAATAATTGAAAAGCAAGCATAGGTAAAAAGCTTTGTTGAAGTAAAATTAAAGATATAGCTTGTAGCTCATTTTTGTAAGAGAGATCATTGGCCAGCGTATAGACATTTCATAGATACAGATAAATATAAGCTAAGCAAAGGCAATATATATAGAGTCACATAATTCTAATCGTTAGGCATTATTTAGCTAAATTCATAAGGAAAACCAACTGTTACGCAAGACTATGGGTGGGAATGGTAGAGTTATTTTTATACTTATTTATATACCAAGATCTAATTTTAGCTATGATTTAGTTAGCAGTCCCTTTGTGACGTTCTTTACAAAAAGCACTGGTTAAAAGAAATATGGTTAAGAATTAGTGTCATACATCTCTACAATTACCTGTTTTTAAAGAGTCTACCGTTATATTTGTTAAGTTTTGTTTAGATATATTCTTCTTTAAGAAGGAAGTTTAACCTTTTAAATAATGAATAAACCATGAAGACAAGTATAAATAAGATCTTACTTAACACGTTATTGTTAATAGGAATAAATAGTTCAATGTTGCTTGCTAAAGAGCAATTTGATACGAAAATTATTGAGAAAGCAAAAAAATCTGTCGTAACTATTCATGGGCAAGCTTCTTTAAAAGCTTACGAGCCTTATTCTAATTCTTGGAGTGGGACTGGCTTTATTATTAACAAGTCCAAGGGGTATATACTTACTAATGCACATATTGCAGGAGGTGCAATAATAGGTACCTATCACTTATTCTTTCATAATGGTAGCCGTGCCGATGCTAAACTTCTGTACTATGACCCTTGGCTAGATTATGCATTCATGCAAATAGATCCTGCGTTGATACCGGCGGATGCTACAGAAATTAAGATCACTACAAAGAATCCTATTATGGATCAGCCTGTTTTTATAATAGGTAACAATGAAGGTAAAAGCTTTTCTATTCATACAGGTACAATAACAGGGCTATATGAAATACAAGGTGCTATGCCACAACATTCTATCCGGCTTAGTTTAAATACAAAAGGCGGGTCTAGTGGCTCACCTGTTATCAACCAACAGGGTGAAGCTATAGCACTCAACTATGGTGGCAGTGATACTTTTGGTATTGGACTACATCCTGCTTACCTAAGATATGCTATCGGTTTTATCGAAAAAGGCAAAATTCCTACTAGGAAACATATGGGGGTATTTACGGAAACCTATTCTTTGAACGAGGCAGTAAAGTATAGAAAATTTCCTGCCAATGAACTGCAAGCTTATAATAAGAAATTTCCCGAAGCTCTAGGAAATGCTATACAGGTTACTAGGACATTAGTTGGCTCTCCATCTGATGGTAAGCTGATGTCAGGAGATATCATCTGGACTGTGAATAAACAGCTAATAGGCCCTAGATTATCTGAATTAGATCTCATCATGAATAACTCTAATTCAAATACGGTTGTCTTAGGAATTTATAGAAGTGGTGAATTTCAAGAAATAACCTTACCTCTTTACAATTTAGAAGATCATAAGGTAAAAAAGATGGTTAGCTTTGGGGGCACGCTCTTCTTTAAAGTGGATGACTCTTTTAGCGAGAAAACTGGCTTACCAGCCAATACATTAACTTTTTCGCTTATACAAGGTAGTAATACTTTTGATAATATATTCCAATACCTTTTGACTGATTATGGAAAACAGGTTATATTAAAAGTGTTAGCATTTGATACGACCCCTATTATAAACTTCGAACAACTGATAGAAGCAATACCTACATTTATTCAACAAAAGTACTTTACAATTAGCTATATCAACTATTTGCCTTATAGACCTCGGTTTGGTGGCTGGTGGTATAACATAGGTGCCAATTATTACATGGTCGATGTAAACTACGATATAAATACGCCTGAACCTAAAATATTTACTTTTGACGAAAAGGAAATGGAGTGGAAAAGCAGACCTATCTTAACAAAATAGGACCGCTTATCTGATCATATATGCTGCTAGGTTGCCTTTTATCAAATATAAGGCGTCCTAGTGGCTATTTCTAAAAAAAATATTAGAGTTGGTAAGAAATAGTAAATAAGAAGAAATGAGGTGTATATTATAAACAATTGAAAAACTTAATAGATAAAATGTGCATCTAAAAGCAGCATACAAAGGACAAATTCCCTTTTATAAAATGACAAGTTTTGGTCTTTAAAATTTTAATCTATTAAATAAATGCTTTGCAGTGGCTCTATATAGCTATTGGCAAGAATTAGCTGGAGAGCTTCTTTTAGATCGCGAAATAAATATTAATCTAAGCGGCACCTAGAATATATCTCTGCTGCATTAAGCTACTTTTAACATTAGTAAGGATTTTGTTGCTTTTTTAAATCCGTTTTGAGGTAAAGTTTATTCTTTTGATGCTACTTACTTTATAAAAATTTGAAAAACAATACAGAATATCTTCTTGAATAAGAAAGCAACAATAGTAAATCAAGCAACAGACAATCACCTGTATGGTAATGCAGGTTGTATTGTAAAAAAGGAAGGCCATATTTTAGTAGTTAAACTGCGAAAAATAGAAAAATGGGATATTCCCGCAGGTAAGCCTTTGCCTGGAGAAAGTGCTTCAGACACAGCTAAACGCGAAACGTTGGAAGAAGCAGGTGTAAAAGTGCAAATAGTACGGCTTTTGTATTTTATAGAAGCTCCTAAAGAAGGTAATTTATATATTTATGAAGCAGTTCCTCTTAATAAAACCTTGCCTTTAAATACACCTTTAAAAATAAACAGTCTTCAAGTACAAGAAATCAGAGAAGCTAGGTTTTTACCTATCGATGAGTTGAATCAAGGTAATTTTCGTTATCCTGCCATACTACCCAAAGTAATAGATTTATTTCAATCTATTAACTGCTAGATGTGTGTTGCTTAGTATTTAGTATGTATAATATGTGTGAAATAAAAGTATAAAAAAGCTAGGCTAAACCATATCTATAGTATTTTCCTTTGAAATTAAACTTTATAAGAAACGAGCAAAATAGATAAAAAAGGGGTAGTAAGCATAAAATATGAATAGATAAAGAAATTAGTAAATGAAAAGTTCCTTCGCTTAACAGCCTACCAAACATCCTAGATTTAACACAACGATAACTCTTCTTAATCAAGACAGCATAAAGAAGAGGCTACGTGGTGGAGGTAATAAATATAACCTAGTATTGAAAAACAGTTACTAATGGACTTACAAGAACTAATAAGTATGCGCTTTTACATTGTTGTACACTTACTATCCTACCCGTTAGCTACCATACAATCAAGTATAACGTGTATGGTAGGATGGGTAACATAGGTATGTTATAAATTTATTCACCTTGGAAGTTAGGTGCTCTTTTTTGCAAGAAAGCATTGATTCCTTCTGTGAGATCTTCTGATTTACAACAGTTTGCAAATGCATTAGCTTCAGTTTGATAACCATCTTCTTCAGGATGGTAAGCAGCATTAATACAGTTAATGAGGGCCCCTACTGCTAATGGTGCATTAGCCATGACTTTATGTAATATTTCCCTACTCTTTTTGATAACTGCTTCTTTATAACTTACAACATGGTTAACCAAGCCCATTTCTTTTGCTTCTGATGCAGAGAAAGTCTCGCCTGTTATTAGTAGTTCTAATGCTGTTGTTTTGCCAAGTAGATAGGTAAGTCTTTGCGTACCACCAAATCCCGGAATAATCCCCTTGGTTACTTCTGGAAAACCAAATTCAGCTTCTTCTGAAGCTATTCTTAAGTGACAAGCTAATGCTAATTCAAGCCCACTGCCTAATGCATGACCATTGATAGCTGCTAGGATAGGTTTATGGCAATTCTCAATTAACGCAAATGTCTCTTGTCCATTTTCAGCAAATTTTCTGCCATTTAGTTCATTTAATTCTTGGAGTTCATTTAAATCTTCACCTATACTAAAAGCTTCTTCTCCTGCCCCGGTTATGATAACACTTTTAATACTGTTATCATCATACACTTTTTGGATAACTGATCGTAGATCATGGATAGTTTGTGTGGTTAATGCATTGGATTTTTCTGGTTTATTAAGGGTAATGGTAAGTATATCTTCTTCTAAGTCAGTATATAATGTTTTGAATTTTTCCATAATGATGTGCCTATGCGGCCTTGCCTAAAGATGCAAATTATTTCACATAACTTAAATTTCAAAGCTTAACGGTAGTTAAGTCAAATAATTTGTCTAAATAATTACGCCTTGAATATAATATGAGTGATATAGCAATATACTATCGTAAAATTCGGATAAAAATCCAATTTATTACCAGTGGCTACTTGGCATATTTCTACAGCCTATTAAAATTTACTTTATTACAGTAAAATAACAGTACTAATGGGATGGTTGTTGGATAGGTTACTTAAAAATTTTGCCTATACTTTTGATCTTATAAACCAACTCAATTAGCTTAATTTAATAGCTTATCACTGGTTTGTTGATAAAGAATAAGACTAACAGTAATATAGTTAGCAATATTACTGTTAATAGCATAGCAGAATGGATGCTAGATGTTATTTTTAATTGAGGTGCTTTTTTAAAAAATAGTATATAAGGAAGTTTTAAGTAATAATATAAAGCAAGTAAAGTTCCTATTATACTTGTTAGGAATAGACTAGTAAGCAAGTTGCTCCTAGATAATTGTACAATTTCCCATAAGTGATTAAATATAATTAGCTTGGCCGAGAACCCAGCAGTAGGAGGAATGCCTATCAGTGCAAGCATAATTATTAAAAAACACACGCTGCCTATAGTCAATCGACGGCCTAATCCTGCGTAAGCTGCAATAGATGAATCCTTGGTATGATAGTTAAACATTTGTAGTCCGAACCAAGAAGCTAAATTCATGATAGTATACACGATAATATAATAAGTTACATGTGTATAGGCACTCATATCAGTTACCATAATAGCTAATAGAAACCCTGTTTGTGCTATAGACCCGTATGCTAATAATTTTTTAGCATCTTTTGTAGTAAGTGCACCTAAATGGCCTACTACCATTGTTACCATAGCTGTGCACGCCCACAAACTTTTTAGGGGAAGCTCTATAAAAGGTAATGCTTGTGTAGCTATCTTATGTAACTTTACTAGAAATGCTATGGCTGCTAGTTTAGGTACTGTAGATAGATAGGCTACTGTGCTAAAAGAAGTCTGTTGATATACGCTCGCTACCCAAAATTGAAAGGGAAAACTCCCCATACTCATTAGCAAACCACTTAGTGCTAAAAAGAAGCCTATTGGCCAAATAAATTGCAAAATAGAATAAACTGCTTCATTGTAACTAATAAATTTGTAAAGTTCTAATGTTCCTATGCTACCATATAAATAAGATAAACCAACTAACATAATTGCACTTGCTATAATACTGTATATAAGGTAACGGGTACTAGCTAATATATAAGTTGGTCGATTTCCATTCTCATAAATAAGTATGGTAGAGCCTACTGTCATGCATCCTATACTTATGTATACTAATAGCCAATGGTAGGATATAACAAGCAAATAAGCCCCTAAAAGCGTGGCAAGCATCATTAATAAGTAAGTTCCTATATAGTCAGTAGATTTATAAGGTCGGTTGGTACAGCAAAGAATTAATATTACAAATAAGGTAATACCTACTAGAAGCATATGCATATGTGTACTCCAAGAGTCAACTTGTAGTAGGTTGTTAAATAGAGTAATTTCTTTTTGGATAAGTATTTGTTGCTTAATTTTTATACTAGCGTATAAAGTACCAAGCAAGCCCAATATGGTAGATAGGTATTGATAAACAGATTGTTGATGGTTTCTTGCTATGAGTTGTATGATTATATTAACTATAAATGTCCCTACTATCCATAATCCAGGTAATATCCATGGTAAGCTTTTATAGTTATTAACTATACTATCTGCAATAGAAATATTGATCAAGTTTATCATTTAAAAAAAATAAGGAATTAGCTAGGCAGCCGAATATACAAATTTTATATGGTACCGTTTTTGTGTATGTCGCTAAATATAGTTTATACCAGCTAGCCACCAGATTAGGATATAGTAAGTTGTAGGTAGTACCTGTGTGCAAAATAACACCTTTAAAAGAGTTATTAACCTATTAAGGTAATGTCCATATGTTTTTTATGAGTCAGATATCTGAACCCATCAAAAGTATTATTAGTTTTGAAGTATGGAAAAATTTGTTGTTTCAGCTAGAAAATATAGGCCTAGTGTTTTTAGCCATGTATTAGGCCAATCCCATATTACTACAACTCTTAAAAATGCTATACGTACTAATCATTTAGCACATGCATTTTTATTTTGTGGCCCTAGAGGAGTTGGAAAAACGACTTGTGCTAGGATTCTTGCAAAAGCCATCAACTGTCAACAACTTACAGCAGATATAGAGCCTTGTAATACTTGTAATTCTTGCAAAAGTTTTAATCAGCGTACTTCATTTAATATTTATGAGCTAGATGCAGCTTCTAATAATTCTGTAGAAGATGTAAGAAGCTTGGTAGACCAAGTGCGTTACCCACCACAAAATGGTGCATATAAAATTTATATTATTGACGAGGTACATATGTTATCGCAGGCAGCTTTCAATGCTTTTTTAAAGACATTAGAAGAGCCCCCTAGCTATGCTATTTTTATTTTAGCAACTACAGAAAAGCATAAAGTACTTCCGACTATCCTTTCAAGATGTCAAATCTTTGACTTTCAGAGAATTAAGCCAGAAGATATTGTACAGCAGCTAAAAAATGTAGCCGAGCAAGAGCATATCCCTTATGATGAAGAGGCTTTACACCTGATTAGTTTAAAAGCAGATGGTGCTTTGCGTGATGCACTATCTATGTTTGATGTGATTGTAAGTTTTGGAGCAGGTAAGCTAACCTATGAGGCTACACTTGAGAACCTACATATCCTTGATTACAGTTACTATTTTAAACTTACTGAAGCAATTTTACAAAATGATATCAAAGCATGTTTACTCATATACGATGAAATTATTCAATCAGGATTTGATGGATTATACTTCTTAGAAGGCCTCGTAGCTCATTTTCGTAGTTTACTTGTTGCACAAGATCCGCAAACCCTACCTTTGTTAGAAGTAGCTCCAAGCATACAGGAAAGATATGGCATGCAAGCACAACAGGCTTGTCCAAGCTTTTTGTTGGATGCACTCCAACTGGCTAACCAATGCGCATTACAATATAAAGAAAGTTTAAACAAACGTTTTCATGTAGAACTTAGTTTGATAGAACTGGCTAGCAAGATCTCTACAGGAGATTCCAAAAGTTTTATAGAACCTAAGCCTAGCTCTCCTATACTTGGTAACAAACCAAGTACACCTACAGTACCAACCAGCAAACCTGTAAGCCCCAACAATCAGCCGTCTACAGCTACCACTATTAAGCCTGAAACTATTGTAGTAAAAGAAAATAAAAAAGAAGGAAAGATAACGGAACAAGCTAAAGAACAAGCATCTAAGCCGTCTGTTAGAGTAATTTCAAATGATGTAAAAAGAGCAACTTTACAGAGTACCATCAAGATACCTCAGTTATCGCATATCAAAGCCAGCATTGATCAGCCGAAAGTAGAAGTATTCCAAGATATTGCTACCATAACTGAGCCAAATGTTGAGCTTACGAAGGAAATGGTATTGGTACATTGGCAGGCTTATACACAACAGTTAAAGTTAGCTGAGAGGATGCCTTCTTATAACTTACTCAACCAGCCTATTGAGTTAGAGAAGCATACTATTACAATTAATTTTACAAATACTGTAGAGGAGCATATTTTGGCTGATGTCAAAGAAGAGTTGGTCAACTATTTACGAAATAATTTAAAACATCCTGCTATTGATGTTAAGGCTGTATTTACACCTAACCAATCAGGTCCCAAAAGGCCCTATACAGCACAAGAAAGGTTTCAGTATTTAGTGAATAAGAATCCACACTTACAACTGCTTAGAGATCAGTTACAGCTTGAGATTCTAGATTAATTCTTATAGGGCAATAAAGAAATAACCTAAGACTTATAATTAAGCACGGAATTAGCACGCTTAATTATAAAAGATTTATTAGGAAAATAAAGAAAGTTAAAACTTTGTAAGTAGGTTAGATAAATCTCCCAGCTAGGTCCTATAGCTTGAATTACAATAAATGTCTTCATAGTACCTTCCTTATAATTTCTTATAAATAGGAGCACCACATGCAATATTCATCTTTTCTTACTAAATTATACTATATAATCTAGTTACTACCATATATGAACAAGTATATACTACCTTTATTTATTTTAGTGCTCACTGTGTGTACTAGCTGTAAACCTAAGAAAAGTAAGAGCCATACAGACCCTATCAAGTCTACAGAACAAACTGATCCTGAAGTACAAAAATTAGCAAAACTCACAAAAGGCGGCCCTCTTTTTATAGGAGAAGATCATAATGATCCTACAGCAAGAAGCTATATCATGAAACTTATAGAGAAAGGTTGTGTGCAAAAGCTTTTTCTTGAATTAGACCCTGAGATGCATGGAATATCGGAAAAGCCTGAAGAACGGAAAGCATTTAAAGAAGATATAATGAGTGTTGTATTGCCTTATTTAAACTCAATAGATAGAAATTTACGTAATACTATCCCAGAAGAATTTAAAGTCTTTACTATGATGTTAAATTTTTGGGAGAATGGTAGTAGAAACAATCCTATTAAAATGGGCCAGCTAATACAGGCTGCTTTAGAAAGCCAGTATCCTATTGCCATTTATTTGCACGATAGACCTGGAAGCTTCGCTGATGAAAAAGAAGGGCCGCTTAAAAGACTACAAGCAAGGAATGCTTTTTCTGGCAATTTTATTCAAGAAAAAGGACTTGGAGCAGGAACTGTAATACTTGCTGGTTGGGGGCATTTAGATGAAACTGAAGTAGGAAGAGGGCATACCTTACAAGAACTTTTAGGATGTGCAAATGAAGAACAAAGGGTTATCCTCTACAAAAAACCGGATCATAGGTAAAATTTTTGTAGGTGTTCATGCATCTACACCCTTTAAATTTAACCAAAAATGCATATTGTATTAACCAAGCAACCGACAGGAGTATGCTTTATGGTTGGTATAGAGGGGATTTTCGTGGTTGCTTGGCAGCTAACCTCGTAGAACCCAGTACGTTTTTCTAGCCAGAAACAGCAATCCTGTTTTGGGTAGATACGTGAACGGATACCAAATGTTTAATTGAATATTATTAGTTGTATATTAACCGCCAGTTATATGATGGATAAAACTGCTATTTATTAGTTTTACTGCGTATCCTGCATCTGGCTAAGGGTTTTATAAAGCCCCTCTTTTTGCATAAGCTCTTCATGCGTACCTCTTTCTACAATTTGTCCTTCTTCTATTACAATAATCTCATGGGCATGTCGGATGGTACTTAATCGATGGGCTATAATAATAGCTGTTCTATTTTGCATAAACTCATTGAGCGCTTCTTGTACTTGTCGTTCGGAAGCACTGTCTAAAGCTGAGGTTGCTTCATCTAAAATGAGTATAGGAGGGTTGCCTAGCACAGCACGTGCTATGCTTAAACGCTGAGCTTGTCCACCAGATAATTTGTTGCCACGTTCGCCTATCACAGTTTGATACCCTTGTGGTAGCTCCATAATAAAATCATTTGCATTTGCTATTTTAGCTGCTGCTATAATGGCTTCTTCAGTAGCTTCCGGACGCCCAAAGGCAATGTTATTGTATACTGTATCATGTAATAACATGTTTTCTTGAGTAACAATTCCCATTAGCTTACGTAATGCGTAGATATCGTATTCTTTAACAGAAATTCCATCTATTTCTATATCTCCTTCAGTAACATCATAAAGCCTAGCTAACAAATCAGCTATAGTAGATTTTCCGCCTCCTGAAGGACCCACTAGTGCTATGGTGGTGCCTTTTTGAAGCGTTAAATTAAAGCTTTTGATGACTGGTTTAGTTTCATAAGAAAAGCTTACATTTTTAAAACAAATGCTTTTCTCAAAGCTTTTAACCTGTATACCATCTGGTTTATTAACAATGTTGGAGGGTGTGTCCATGAGTTCAAAAATCCTTTTTCCTGCCGCTAAACCTCGCTGAATATTACTTAGAGATTTAGAAATGGACTTGATAGGAATCAAAGCTTGAGAAAAGATGATAATATAAGTAATAAAGGTGCTGGCTGCTAATTCGGTTTGATGGTTAAGCACTTGTTTCCCACCATAAGCCAAGATTAACGCAACAATGCTGACTCCTAAGAACTCTGACATAGGAGGTGCCAGACTCTTTTTAAGCTCCATGGATAAGTTAGCATGGGCATATTGTTCATTTTCTTGCTTAAACTTTTTTAAAATATATGGTCGTGCGGCAAAAGCTTTAATGATACGCATACCACTAAGTGTCTCTTGTAAGATATGTACCAAGCTAGCTAAAGAAACTTGAGTTTGTGAAGCGCTCTTCCGGAGCTTATTAACAATTTGTGCAATAACAAATCCTGCAATTGGCAAAAATATAAGACTGAAAAGGGTAAATTTGCTAGATATGTAATACATGACTGTAAAAAAGCCGATGATTGTTGCAGGCTCTTTAAAGAAGACACGCAATGTATCTATAATAGCATGTTCTACCTCCTGAATGTCGCTGGTAAGTCTGGCAATAATATCTCCTTTTCGTTTGTTAGTAAAATAGCCTAAATGTAATTGAGAAGTGTTAGCAAATAACTGAATACGTAAATTATAAACTATCTTGGTCCGAACTTCAGCAACTATTATTTCTGCTAAATAACGGAAGATGTTTGCCAGTAATACTGACATAACAATAACAATGCATACAAAGTATAAAGCTTTGACTTTTCCTTGTGTAGCTATTACATTAATAAAATAGTACCTAAATAGATCTTTGAGATATATAAGGCTAAAGTAAAAGTCTGGCTTTTTAAGGGTATCTAAAGTCTGGCTAGCATCTGTTTGGCTGAACAATACTTCTAGTAGCGGAATAAGTAAACTGAAGTTAATGAGTCCAAAGACAATAGCTAATATGATGGATAAGAAATAAAAGGGTACTAGCTTACGTATAGGTTTAGCATAAGCGAGTATCCTAAGGTAAATTTTCATTGTGTGGTAGTTAGTAAAAATTAAATATCATTGCAATACTACTTATTGCATTAAACTTTCGCAATATACTAAGCAATAAACAAATCAGCAGCTATTTTATCTGCTAGTAGTTTCCCATCTATCGTTAATATTAATGTATCTTCTTGTACATAAGCAAGTTGCCTGCTAGTAAGTTGTTCTAAATAAGAAGGGTGGTTTACTTGCAAATCATATTGATAGTTGTTTCTAAGCAATGCCATATCACAGCCCCATTGAGTACGTAGGCTTGTCATAATATACTCATTAATATGATCTTGTGGCTGAAGGATTTCTATAGTGCTGGGTATAACACCTTCCTGTATGCTTTGAATATAGCGCATATTGTTAGCTATATTATACTGTCTACTAGTTCCGTTATAAGAATGAGCTCCAGGCCCTACGCCTAAATAGCTGCCTCTTTTCCAATAGTTAGTATTATGTTGCGCATGGTGCTCTGGTAAGCTAAAATTAGATATTTCGTAATGCTTATATCTATTATCTGTTAGCGTATCAACTAACAAATGAAAATGCTTTGCTGCTATCTCATCTTCTACTATCCTGATTTTTCCAGTTTCTAGCCAGCGGCCAAAAACAGTCTTTTGTTCAATGGTCAGGCAATAAGCAGATATATGCGTTGGTTTAAATTGTAAGGCAGTCAATAAATCCTTTTTTAGCATTTCTTCAGTTTGGCCCGGTATAGCATAGATTAAATCCAGATTAAAGTTATTAAACCCAGATTGCAAAGCAATTTCTAAGCTCTGTGTGGCTTTTGTAGTATTATGTGCCCGATTAAGATATTGAAGCAAATTATTATGAAAAGTTTGTATGCCAATGCTCAGCCTATTAATGCCAATTGTACGTAAGGCCAGTAACTTTTCTAAATATATGTCATCTGGATTAGCTTCTAACGTAACTTCTAATATTTCCTTACATATAAAAGTTTGTTGAATATGATTTAATAAGGCTGCTATCTCTTCGACTTCTAGTAAAGATGGTGTGCCACCACCTAGATAAATACTACTTACTTCATAGGGCGCTAAGTAATCTTTTTGCAGGCTTAGCTCTTGCTGAATAGCTGCAAGCATTTCGCGTTTTGGCCGCATGTTAGTGCTAAAGTGGAAGTCACAGTAGTGACATGCTTGCTTGCAAAAGGGAATATGTATATAAATACCAGCCATATTATTTTATCACTAAGGTATATATAAAAATGTGTGCCTAGTCATGAAAAAGAAGTTAAATTGCAAGCCAAATTCTATATCAATTTATTAACTATTAACCAGTTACCCATAAATAGATGAGTATAAAAATAACCGACGAAGCAGCATTAGACTATCACGCACAAAAACCTGCAGGTAAACTAGGTATTTATGCTACTAAGCCATTACAAACTCAATACGATTTATCGCTAGCATACTCACCAGGAGTAGCCATCCCTTGCCAAGTTATTGCCGAAGACAAACAACAAGTATATAATTATACTGCCAAAGGAAATTTGGTAGCAGTTATCTCTAATGGAACGGCTATATTAGGACTAGGCAATTTAGGTCCCGAGGCCGCTAAGCCTGTTATGGAAGGTAAGGCTGTTTTACTTAAGAAGTTTGCAGGTATTGATGCTTTTGACATTGAAATTGATGCCACAGAGCCTGCTGATATAGTACATATTATTAAAGCATTGGCACCTACTTTTGGAGGTATTAATTTAGAAGATTTTAAAGCACCCGAATGCTTTGAAATTGAAAATGCATTAAAAGAGCAATTGTCTATACCAGTCATGCACGACGACCAGCACGGCACAGCTATTATAGCAGGTGCTGCACTAAAAAATGCACTCTTGTTGGCAAAAAAAGAAATTGGTAGTATTCAAGTAGTTATCAACGGCGCAGGTGCTGGTGCTATTGCTTGTGCTAAACTTATTATAGCATTAGGTGTAAAACCTGAAAATTTGTTAATGTGTGATACCCAAGGAGTTATTCGCAAAGATAGAGAAGAATTATCAGGAGAGAAATCAAACTTCACTACTGATAAGCCTGTTCATACGTTAGCAGAAGCATTACAAGGAGCTGATGTGTTTATGGGGCTTTCAAAAGGTAATATCCTACAGCCAGAACATATTCTTAGCATGGCAGAGCGTCCTATTGTATTTGCTTTAGCCAACCCTAATCCAGAGATTAACTATGATTTGGCAGTGAGCACAAGAAAAGATATTATCATGGCTACAGGTAGATCGGACTATCCTAATCAAATTAACAATGTGTTAGGATTTCCTTATATTTTCAGAGGTGCATTGGATGTATGGGCTACTGCCATTAATGAGCCTATGAAGCTAGCAGCTGTAGAATCCTTAGCCGCACTGGCACAACAGCCCGTGCCCGATCAAGTAAAAAAGGCTTATGGGGTAGAATCGCTTGAGTTTGGTCCTACGTATATATTGCCTAAACCAGTAGATCCACGGCTTATAACAACTGTTTCTCCGGCTGTAGCACAGGCTGCTATAGAATCAGGAGTAGCACAAAAGCATATAGATGACTGGGAGGCTTATAAAGACTCTCTGAAACAATATATTGAATAAGTCTAATATAAATAAAAAGGAGCATGCTGGCTGGTAGTATGGTTTTAGCTAGCTGTTCCTAGCTTAACCTATATTGTTCTATCAAATTATTTACTCTTTATATTAATTAACCTAAAAGATTAAAAGAGTACTTAGTGATTGAGGCTATAATACTTGATGGTTAATCTTATTATAAGGTAAAATGCATACACCTTTAAAATTTGTATCATTTAATACACGTTTATAACCTATTTCAAGCCTGTTATAACATATAGAAGGAACAGTAAATGATATAAATTTAAAAAATAACTTGTTCTTAAAGGTTTAGTAAGATGATGGTCAATTGCAGAAAGTAACTAACTTACTAACAATAAAATATTTAGTGGGATCATTTATTCTTGAATTATTAAGGTAAAAGATAAGATCAATACTAAATACCACCTCCTGATGATCAAAAACCTGATTATGAAGCTGTTCTGTAAAGCATTTATGTTGCTATTCATGTTAAGCAACATAACATGTAAGAGCCATTGTCTGAAAAAGCTAGAAGGTATGTGGAGAGATAAGGAAGAATGCCCGGATTTTATCTTTTTCCATAAGAGTGGTCGCTATATTGTTTTTAACGACTGCCAAAGCGAGCATCCTTGGGTATTGCCTATTATAGAAAAAGGAAATTGGATGATAGAGGGGATCAATAAATTGAGATTGATTAAAGATGAATCTTTCCGAAACAATAACTCAAGCTTTGGAGGTGAGGATGGGTTAATATCAATAATTAACATTAAAAATATTTTCCAATACTATCAAAAGGAAAAACTATCTGCTAATAAAATGCAACGCTTTGATGGACATGGAAGTGCTATAAAAAAATTAAAGCTAACTGCTCCTGGTGCTGCAATCCTATTGAGGTTAAAATATAAATTATTTTATCCTGGTGCTCCCGAGAGTGAACCTAGTGAGTTAGTAGTAGAAGATCAAGCTGGCAATGAGCTATGGAGAAGAACAATAACTTTTAAACGAAGAGAAGAAATGGAAGAAATATTGATAGCTGACATACCAGATGCAATAAATTTTACACATTTTATTTTTAAAGTAAATACAAAAGTAGTTTGTACTTTAGAAGCTAAAACTTATAGCTAACAATTTTAAAAAGTAAAATGTAATCTCACTAGTAAGTTTTTATGCTAGCCTCTTTATAAGTATTATAAAGTAAGAGCAGTAAACAAACTAACAGTTTAAACTTAAAGTAGGTCTGGGGAATTAAGATGTTTTCTATATGAGCTAGGTACTTGATAAGAGGATTATACAATAATGATTATGATAAATCATATTATAGATAAATCTATGAGATCTTTATTTAAGTATGTATCTGTTATAACTGTTATTTGTATAATGGTGGCATGCGAAAATGATACTTCCTATAAATCTTTATATGGCCGCTGGAAAATTTATAAATATACCACACTATATACTCGGATAGGTCGTTCAGATCTGAATGAGGATAAAATGATCAACCATTTGATGGGTAAGGAAATTGTTTTAAACAAAGCTTACATGATCATTGATGAAGTAAAATATAAAGATCCTGGTTACAAGATAAGAGAAGAAAAGACAGATGAGTATTTTTTCTGGTATTGGCGTATAAATAAGCAAGATGTTGAAGCAATCAGCATACAAGATGATATAGATAATATTAAAGTTTTAAATGTTTATGTAGGTGATAAGGACAAGGAAGAATGCGTATCAATAAGTTGGCTGGCAGGCGAGAAGAAAGAATATTTGTATTTCAATGAAATAATTTATCATAATGGCGCGCTTGGTATAGTTCAGGATACCTATTTTTTTCACTTAAAAAAGATTAAATAAAGCTTGTCTTCTAAGGTTTGTATAAAATAGAAATCCTGATTCCTTTTATTTATGCTTATATTACAAAAGTTTTATTGGTATGTCTCCGGGCTTATAGGAGGCAAATAAATTGAGCAGATGTATACTTTGTATTCATACCACTGAGATTAAATTTAAACTAATAATTTTGCTCTATAAATCTCGGTGGCTTAGTTGATCTGTTGTTACAAGTAACGCTGAGTAATACCAAGTAATCCATTAATTACTTCTCTAATCATAACCTATATGCAAAATTTATATAGATGTAATAAAGATAATTACTGCTGTGAAGCTATGTCTGCACCTTTTTAAAATCACTATAATTTCTTACATACGGCTAGTTTATTTACAGCTTTCATCTGCTTGTACAAATGCCTTTTCTTACTTTATAGTCTGAAAGTTAGTTCTTTTCTCTGTCTACCCTTGAAGCTCTAGCTTGTCTGTATTGTTTTTCTAATTGATAGAATCAGAAAGACAATACTTAATTGTCCGTGAACATATGTAAATTTAGGTACACACTATACAGGTATAAGGTGTTTTACTATGCAGTTTATAACAATGTTAATGAAGACAAATCACATAAAGTTTATTATAGCCTTGCTAGGTATATTAGTTAGTTGGGTTAATCCCACAGATAATCCAGATGGATGTGTATTTGATTCTAGTTCTATTACAGATGACTTTCTGAAAGAAAATATAAATATACAATCTTATATCTGGTCAGATAAAAATAAAAAAGCATATGTTTTATTAAAGAATGGAGACTATGTTTTTGTAAAGAAATGGGCATGTATTCACTATGGGATGGAAGCAAAAAAAATAAGTATACTTCCGAGCCATAAGGGAGCTAGTATAAAATACTGGCAAAAAGATATGCTAAGTTTTGGGGAGCAGTTTTTAGATGAAGGTAACTTTAAAGCATATAAGGAAGCTGTTGAAAAGACAGATTGGGCACAAGGAAAAGATAATTTAAAAGTTAATGACAAATATCAGATAGATATTCCTGGGTTTTCTTATCCATTATACTATGTTACGCTTGAAAGGATAGAAGATATGGTAATAACAACTATTTATTACTATATGAATTAAAAATAGATGATGTATAAGGTTATCTAGCAGCATATGATATTAATTACTGGGTTGCTTGGTGTAACAGAATTTAGAATAATATTATAGCAACTTAACCTGTTTATGTAATAGTTATAATAAATTGTCATTACCTTGAAAATTTGTTTTTGACGAATGGAGTTGCTATAATGACAGACTACATGCGCAGTATCTATTTAAAATAGTACTGTAAATCTAATTAGATAAGTTAGTTTGCTGGATTAAACTTTATTCATCAGTATGATAGATATAATCATCTTTATTCTTTTTCTAGTTGCCAACTTAATTATAGGTCTTATTTATCGAGGGAGAACGCAATCCTTTCAGGAATACAGTATTGGAGATAAGAAATTTTCTACAGCCATGCTGACAGCTACGATGGTAGCTACTTGGGCTTCAGGGGGTTATTTGTTCAACTCTATCGAAGAAAACTATACTGGGGGGCTATATTTTATTTTGCCAGCTGTTATAGGAAGTGCACTAGGGTTACTGATTGTTGGATATATTATAGCTCCGCGATTAGGGCCATTTTTAAACAATGTTTCCATGGCTGATGCTATGGGAAAGATATATGGTAAATCTGTGCAAATTATTTTTGCTGTGAGTAGTGTCTTAAAAAGTATATGTACAATAGCTATTCAGTTCAAAGTAATCTCTAAAATTCTCCCTATCTTGTTCGATTATCAAGGTCCTGAGCTTACAATCATAGCGGCTATGATTATTACCGTTTATGCGGCTTTTGGGGGGATTAAAGCTGTTACTTTTACTGATGTGGTGCAATTTATCACTTTTGGTACATTGCTACCTATCTTGGCACTTACTATTTGGCACCATATCCCTAATTCAGGTCAAATAGTAAAGGTTTTATCTCACACTCCAAATTTTAATTTCAATAAGATAATAAACTGGTCCCCTGAATTGGTGGGAAGCGCTGTTCTAATGTATTATTTTATGTCTCCTACTATATCACCTCAACTTTTTCAGCGCTTGCTGATGTCTCGTGATGTTTCTCAAATGAAGCGTTCGATTACCTATACAACGGGTATCATGCTGCTAATAGATTTACTCATCATTTGGATAACAATATTACTTTTAGCAAATAATTCAAATCTTCAAGCAAATGAATTAATTCAATACATGGTGGACACCTATATGTATCCAGGACTTAAAGGTTTATTTGGGGTAGGGGTTATCGCATTAGCCATGTCTACAGCAGATTCTACGTTGAATGCTAGTGCAGTAATTGTTACCAATGATATTTTACCACCGCTAGGAATCACTAAGAAACCTTTAGTGTCTACAGCTTCTTTAGCAACCTTAGTAATAGGAGGATTAGGATTGTTGTTGTCTTTATCAATTCAAAATATTTTAAAAATACTCTTGCTTTCTGCTAATTTTTATATGCCCTTGGTTGACGTTCCTATACTACTAACCATTTTTGGCTTTAGAACGAGCAAACGATCTATTCTGATTGGTATCACTGCAGGATTTGTTATGACTGCCTTTTTAATGATTTGCTTCAAAGATGTTAATAGTTTTTTACCAGGAACACTCACTAACCTAATTTTCTTATTAGGTAGCCATTACTTACTAGGAGAGCCTGGAGGTTGGCAAAAAATAGAAAAATTGAAACCGCTTGATATACGCCAAGTTTATCCAAAAACTTGGAAGAGTAGGCTAATGGCGCTTAAAAATATCAAGCCTGTAGCTTGCCTTGAAAAGAGCCTACCTAGCAAAGAATATTATTACTCCTTGTTTGCTGTCTATTTGCTCACAGCTACCTATGTATCTTTATACAATGTACCCCACGGAATAGAAAAAGAATATCTAATTATCTATAGAACTATACAATACTCAATACTTATTATTGCTACTAGCTTATTTGCTTTCCCTATTTGGCCTCCATTTTTAAAAAATAAAGCTTTTTTAAGCTGGTTTTGGTCCTTTATTGTTTTTTATAGCTTGTTTTTTGTGGGTGGTATATTAGTAATCTTAAGCAAATTTCAGTCAGATCAAATCTTAATATTCATGCTTAACTTGGTTATGGCTGTATTGTTGCTGTATTGGCCTGTGGCTGTTACATTGGCACTAAGCGGTATAGTTGCTGCTGTCTTACTATTTAAGTGGGGCTTACATTCTGATTTAGTCGCTGGTGGATTGTCGCAAATTTCCTTCCGATTGGGTTATGGCATACTTTTATTCAGTAGCTTCTTAATTGCCTTATTTAGGTATAAACAAGCTCATGCTAAGTTAACAGCACGCCAGCAGCTTTTAGAAAAAATCAACCAAGAAACTAATACAAGGTTATTAAAAGCGTTACAGTATAGAGAAGAGTTACTAGAAGAATTGAAGCCAGATGAAGTAGCCTTATTTGATAGTACTACTGCCAGTTACATTAACCAAGTTATATATAGAGTAAGAAATTACTTACGATTAGAAGTAAGTGAAACTACTTGTCAAAAGCTTGTAGAGGAAATGATGGCTACACTAGAGGTGCAAGAATTAGTATTACTTCCTAAAATCATTAAAGAAACTCAACATACCAGTTTACAAGGAGATATAGATAAGATCTTGAAGCTACTTGTAAATGCTGCCTTTTACTTACAAAGGTATCAGAAATCCAATCAACCTATACTACTAGGTTTAGAAGATGCTACTTTAGGCTACGAAGTATCCTATATAAAAGATTATATTAAAGAAATAGATGCTTTAAAAATAATCTTTACAACAGACAGCAAGCTGCCTGTGACTCCAGAATTATATAAAATTATTCCTGATAAGCCAGTCATGTATTTGCCTCAGAGCGAAGAAGATTTAAACCTAACAGAAAATGCTCGTATTATAGATGCACATTATGGTTATTTCGAAATACTTTCATTGCCCACAGGTTACACGCATATCTATGTATTACCTATCAATGTACGAGAAGTAAGAGGCAAAGTAATGGAATTAATTAGGAAGCCTGTAGCTGCTGATCCTGAAGAACTAGCCCATCCTTTTTCTATACAAGTAGAAAAGGAATTGCTCGATAAATTAGAAGGTACTAAAGTAGATAAGCATACAATTACTAAAGCATTGGATTTAATAAAGAGATATCATAGCGGGGTTAAACGTAAGTCAGGCGAACCCTTTTTTACGCATCCTATATCAGTCGCCTTGATAGTGTTACAGTATTCGCAAGACCAAGATGCTATACTTGCTGCGTTGCTTCATGATACGGTAGAAGATACTAGCATAAGTCTAACACAGTTAGAAGCTACATTTGGTCACACACTTGCTTTTTTAGTAAGAAAAGCAACTAATCTAGAAGATAAGCTAAAAAGAATTTCGCTAGCTGATTATGAGAATATACAGCGTCTCACATACTACGAAGATCCAAGAGCTGCCTTAGTAAAACTAGCTGATAGATTGCATAATATGCGTACAATTAAAGGACATTCCTCAGTAGTTAAACAAAAGAATATAGCCAGTGAGACCTTAAACTTCTTTGTGCCTTTGGCTAACTATCTCAAACTAACTGATATAGCACAAGAGCTGGAAAAGCTAAGTTTAGAAGTATTAGGAAAAAGGGATAAATAATATTAAAATTTTTGTTCAGCTATAGAAATATTAGCCAGGTAAAGTTGGAAGAACAAGGAACGAGCTAATGTTAGGCTTCTTATACTGCAGATATGGTCGCATTACTTTGAAAAGGTTTAAGGTATAGCGGCGAAAAGGCCGCTATGTCTACAAACTTATTTTGCTCAAATGCCTGATAAGCTAAAGCACCTATATGTTCAGCAGAAGGATAGATACCATCAATAAAAATAGCATTTTTATGGGACGATAATATAGGCTTACATTTCTCGGCCCCATCTCCAAAGAAGAGTACTTGGTTGGTATTAAGCCAATTTATAAAACTACCTTCTGTTACAATATGAGGGTGCGCTTCCTCCAAAATACTACCTGTTGCATCTGCAACAAGACAATATATTTCCATCCTACGAGCATCAATCATCGGGCAGCATAAAGCAGAATTGATGTTAAAAGGCTTTACAGCAAGAGCCATAGCTTCAAGCGTATTAACGGCTATCAATGGAATATCTAAAGCATAGCAAAGCCCTGTAGCAGTAGTGGACCCAATTCTTAAACCAGTGTAAGAACCCGGCCCTTTAGAAATAGCAATAGCTTGTAACTCTTTGAGTGTATGTTGACTTAGCTGAACTATATGCTCTATAATGGATAGTAAAGATTCTGCATGCGATCGTGCTATAAATAAACTTTGATACACTAATAGCATCCCTTCTTGGTGTAAAGCTACTGAACAAACAGAAGTGCTAGTTTCTATGCTAAGTATTAAAGACATCAATAACAGTTTTTTTATAATATTTTAAATAATACTAGAGTTGGTTAAACAACAATAAATAGCCATAACCAATTCTTCTAAAATAGTGTATCTATTTAGAAAGCTTGGTAAGTTGATTCATACTCTTAACAACCTGCTCTTGGATAGTACTGAAATCGCAATGCTGCTGACTCGAAATATATACATACGCTAGTAAGAAGTGTGTATCGCTGTTAGGTAACAAGTGTTTATTGAGTCTATAAGCCTCTTTTATCTTACGCTTGATCGCATTTCTATCAACAGCATGTTTAACCTTTTTTTTAGGCACACTAAATAATACCTGGTGGCAGGTTATATTATTTTTATCACAAGGTAAATAGATGAGTCGTATAGGATATAAGTCCCATATAGGTTTTCCTTGTTCAAAAAGTTGCTGAGCTAGCTTCCTGCTTTTGAGACGCTCGTGTGCCTTAAATGTATTTCTTTTAATAGTAGTAAATTTTATAGTCTGAATAGTTCTATATTCTAGTTAAATGCCACAATACCAGTTTATTGATGTGTTTCCATATAAAAATCAACAGATAATTTATTTATACTTACGGAATAGAAGGTGGTTGATCTATTCAAATTACCATCTAGCTAAGAAATAGTATTGTTTCCTTATGCACATGCAAATTTATATGTATTTACTATTAAATTAAGCTGATGCTTCTATATTATTATTCGATTTTTAGCAAAGTGTAATATAAAGAATAGCCATGTTATCTTCTACTGTATTCTTTTTTGCCGGTACAGCTTCACAGGGATTAGGAAAGAGTATTGCTAAGTTGGCTCACAAATCGCTAGGAAAATGGGAGCTTCAAAGATTTAGCGATGGTGAGATACGTCCAATTTTACAAGAAAATGTAAATGGCGCTATGGTAGTACTTATTCAATCTACCTACATACCAATGGATCATTTAATGGAGCTGTTGCTTATGATTGATGCTGCTAAAAATGCTGGAGCTCGTAAAGTAGTTGTTGTAGTACCTTATCTAGGTTATATGCGACAGGACAAAGTCCACCAAGGCCGGAGAATCATATGGAGCTGCGCTTGTAACTAAGCTACTATCTACTGCTGGTGCAGATCAGTTAATTATTTGTGAACCTCATACTAGCAATCTAGAACTATTTTTCAACGGTATTGTTAAAGAAGTATCAAGTTATGAAGTATTTAAGCCCTATTTAGAGACATTACAATTTAAAAATATGTGTTTTGTAGCGCCTGATGCAGGTGCTCTAGCAGCTGCTAGGTTATATGCTCAATTCTTCAATGCCAACCTAGTGGCTTGTCATAAAATTAGACAAGTACCGAATAAAGTAGCATCCATACAGGTTACAGGCACAGTAAAAAATACACATGCCATTATAATAGATGATATAATAGATACGGGAAATACACTATATGCTGTAGCTCAAGAACTTAGAAGGCAGGGTGCTTATTCAGTATATGCTTTATGCACACATCCTATCTTTTCTGGATATGCTTATGATTATATGCTTAGTTCAGTATTAGACGAGATAATAGTTACGAATACTATACCTCTAAAAAAACAATATGTCAAAATAAAAGTATTGGATATAGCTCCTTGTATTTTGCCATTTATTGAAAAAGCAGTACTAGAGGATTGAAAAACAAAAGTATGCATGTTAGATACTTTCAAGGCTATAGTTGTTTAAACTGTGCTAAATAATGATTATATTATATGTAGGCGACTTACTAGTTAAATCGTTATTAGTAATTATCCAAGTATTGATATATGAAACAAATTTGCTGCTCAAGGAGCTTTGTAAGCCAACTATTTTTAGTTCTTTTAATGGCTTTAACACTAAACTCTTGTGATCTATTTGGTTCTGGTTCGCCTAGAGGACCAAGGAAACAAGTACGACCAGCAGCGGCATCAGACGCCAAAAAAATTATTGTCATACTAAATGGGCTTTGGCAGAATTCAGAAACATACAACGTTACTACACAAAACTTAGTGGCTGCTTTTGAAGCAGAAGGATTAATGGTAGAGGTAAGAAGTTTAATAGAGGTAGCAACAAGCAAAAAAACTATTGATCAGCAAGCAAGAGAAGCGTTTGAAGAATTAAAACAACAGCTAGCTGGAGATAAGTATGAAATTATATTGGTAGGCCATAGTCAAGGTGGGTTAAGAGGTGCTAGAATTTTAACTTTAAACAAGAGAGAAGGTAGCCCTTTAGATATAAGAGGTTTAGTTACACTTGGTACTCCTTGGGAAGGAGCTCCTGGGGCAGCTATTACTAAAAGCAGTGTACAATCATTTTTGAATAAAAAGCCAGTTGCTTATCTGTTTGCAGGGGTTAATCACGTAAATCCTCTTGATGAAGCGTTTAGTATTGATGCCATAAGTAATGTGTTTGACCGCTATTTCCCAACGCACGAGCCAGGTGTACGTGATATGGTACCTAAGAGCGAATTTTTACAAGCTACGGCAGCTAGCTTATCTGATAATGATATTCCTATATTAAGTGTGGCAGGTGTTAATACTGAAGCAAAAAGTTTCTTTTGTTATAATGGAGGAAATTTGAACTATATGCGGTATATACAGAAGATACCACCAATAGTTTTTAACAGTTTATATGCACGCATTTTAGCAGGTGGTTGGTACACAAAACATGATATGTTAGTGCCGCTTGATAGTCAATTGGCAAAAAATATTTATAAAAGCAATAATTTTGAAACTTATACTGTAAAGGGAGCTGTACATGATCTTTTACCAGGCATGAAAATACCACCAGATAAAGTAATTTATAACCATATAGAGTCCATACAATGTATAGTAGAATTTACTAAGCACAATTGTGGGTTTGGAGTTATTTAAAATTAGGCTGTTAATTGAATTTGTTGTTAGGTAAGTGCACAGAAACTTATAAACTGATGGTTAACCTGTTTAGGGAAGCAAAGTACATAATCAAAGGTATATAAAGTAAGGAGTCGAATATAAACTTTTAGTTGCTTTAGTATATATAAAGTAGCTGATGGCTGTATTAGCTTATTCTAAATCGTCCAATGCTGCATTCAAAAATTGATTAAGTGGTACTAAAGCTTCAAAAAGCTTTAATGTATAGTCTATAAAATCTGGGTTATCTACCATTACATCCGTAACAGGATGTACAGCTATAAAAGATTTTAATTTTAGACAATCAATATGTGGATGATCTGCATTATAGCCTTTTGGAGGTCGTTGTAAACTTTCTCCTTGCAGCTTCCCAAATAATTCTTTGAATCTCTTATCTTCTACAATAAGTTCTAGCTTATCTCCATTATAATCTATCTCTTGTCGTATCTTTTTTAAGGCTTCTGCGCTGGGCTCGTACATACCCCCAGCTATAAAAGATTGATTGTTTGGCTGAAGATGCAAATAATAACCTGCATGTCCACCTGTTTTTCCACCTTTAGCAAAATAAGCACCCATATTACTTTTATAAGGACTTTTATCCTTAGTAAAGCGAATATCGCGGTTAATACGAAAAATACAATTAGCAGGGGATAACAAGGCTATATCATGATCAAATTTCCCTATTCCTTGTATTAGCTGCTCGGTGACTTGTAGTAGTGTATGGCGTGATTCTTGGTAAACAGCTTTGTTCGTCTCCATCCAAGCCCTGTTATTATTTTGCTGAAGTTGATCAAGGAATCTAAGTATTTGCACTATATGCATGTTTGACAGGTTGCTATAGGGTTAGCAAAATAAAGTGGAGAATGGGGGAGTCGAACCCCCGACCTTCTCAATGCCATTGAGACGCTCTAGCCAACTGAGCTAATTCCCCAGCTATACCTTAAATTAATACTGAATCAATCGTTGGTAATTTTGCTAATATCGGTTTAAAGCTTACTTTTTCCAAAAGAAATTCCCTTAATATGCCTACAGGCACTCTTTCTTGCTTCATACTATCTCGTTCGCGTAACGTTACCGTATCATCTTCTAAGGTTTGATGGTCTATGGTAATACAGTAAGGGGTACCTATTAAATCTTGCCTAGCATACCGCTTACCAATAGACTGATTTTCTTCATAAATAAGTGGAAAATCGTATTTTAACGATTTAAAAATTTCCTGTGCTTTTTGAGGAAGATTATCCTTCTTAACTAAAGGAAAAATAGCTGCTTTAATAGGTGCTAAAGCAGGATGCAACTTTAAGTAAGTACGCGTTTTAGCACTTTCTTCTTCCATGACTGTTTCCTCTGTAAAAGCCTCACATAGTAACGTTAAAATAAGGCGGTCACTTCCTAAAGAGGTTTCTATTACATGAGGTAGGTAATTTTGATTGAGTTCAGGATCAAAATATTGTAGTTTTTTTCTTGATGCTACTTCATGATTTTTTAAATCAAAGTCTAAACGAGCATGAATACCTTCTATTTCTTTATACCCAAAAGGGAATTGGTACTCAATATCTACGGCCGCTTTAGCGTAATGAGCTAATTGATCATGCGGCTTGATTCTTAGTTTTTCTTCAGATAATCCAAGTGCTATATGCCATTGCCAACGTGCTTGTTGCCAATAATTAAACCACTTTTCTTCACTGCCTGGCTGTATAAAGAACTGCATTTCCATCTGCTCAAACTCACGCATACGGAATATAAATTGTCTGGCTACAATTTCATTTCTAAAAGCTTTACCTATTTGTGCAATGCCAAAAGGCACTTTCATACGAGCTGTCTTTTGTACATTCAGAAAGTTGACAAAAATACCCTGTGCTGTTTCTGGCCTTAAATAAATAGTATCAGCATTTTCTTCTTGTGCGCCTACTTTGGTAGCAAACATTAAATTAAATCTGTGCACTTCTGTCCAGTTAGCAGTACGTGATATAGGACATACAATCTTTTCTTGTAATAGGAGTGTGTGCAAGCCTGCTAAGTCTTCTGTTTGCAATAAACCTTGTAACTGTTCTAACAGCCCTTGCGCTCTTGTTTTTTCACCTTGGGCTGATAGTTCAGCCGCATGGTTTTCTATCAACACATCTATGCGGTACCTTTTTTTTGAATCTTTATTATCCACCATCAGGTCTTCAAAGCTATCAACGTGTCCGGAAGCTTTCCAAATACGTGGATGCATGAGAATAGCAGCATCCATACCCACTATATTACTATGTAATTGGGTCATACTTTGCCACCATAGGTTTTGTACATTACGTTTGAGCGCTGCTCCATATGGACCATAGTCGTAAACAGCCTGTAACCCCTCATATATCTCACTAGAAGGGTAGATAAAACCATATTCTTTAGCATGTGAAACAATAGCTAGCAAGCTGCTAGAGTGAGTATCCGACATAGATTGTATAAGGTTATAGTTGGTTTGTTGCAAAGGTAACTTGTATCAGCCGATTTTAATATATTTTTCAGCTATTCTATAATTGAGTAGTCTTTATGTCTTTATGAATAAAAGGTGTAATTAAATCATTTATAAATTGCTAAATCATTTAACTCAGTTGGTAGGTTTATATAAAGTTATATTTGAACATTTTTTTGTGTGCCAGGTTATATGTATAGGTGGTAATAGACAAGTATTAACACGCTTAAATAAAATAGTGTTACTTGCTTGTTCTTGATCGGTGGGCAAGGTATGTACAAATCCCAGTCTATTAGCAACTGCTATGCTTTTATGGTTAGCTGTGTCGATTTGAATATGCACAGCTTTTGCCTCTAGCCCATCTAATGCATAACGTGTTAATCCATTTACAAATTCTGTAACCAATCCTTGTCCTTGGAAAGCTATATCGAGCCAATAGCCGATAGTATAAATGCCTGCAGCAATTATGCTGTCTTCATTAAAACCTGATGTACCTATAATCTGCTGTGTTTCTTTATGGATTACGGTCATTGGGAAGTTATTTTCTGTTTTATTTTTCCATCCAATTGCACTTGCATGAACAAAATTTTGTGTTGCAGCCAAACTAGGTTCTTTTGCCCATGGCATCCATTTCTGTAAAGATTCTAAAGATCGATTAACAGCTGCATTAAGGGCTATCTCATCTCCAACCTGCACGGGCCTAAGAATAATGTGGGGCATTACTATTTTTTGTAGGTTATAGATGCTCATAGCAATTCTTCTCTTTAAGGTAGCATAATTTCGTGTTTAATAACCTTGTTTTGATTAACATAGCCAAGATTATAATAGGCTTAAAATGTTTGTAGCTTTTATTAAGTAAGTTATGAGCGATTTTTTGGGGAGTAAAGGAAGTAGAGGGTGAGGGATTCGAACCCCCGGTACTCTCGCAAGTACAACGGTTTTCAAGACCGCCGCGTTAAACCGCTCCGCCAACCCTCTTTATGTTAGCTAGGCTTATTATAGCAAAATAAGATAATATGTTTATTTAGAACAAATTCTTACTGCCTTTTTGTAATAAATATTTTATAAATTAGTTATAAATGTTCCTCTATATGAACCTTGGTAGCTAGTAGAGCAGGTCTATAGCTAGCCACTAAAGTAGTTAGGAATACACCTATACCTACATATATAAAATCGCTCACCTGTCTTTTAACAGGGTAGGCTTCAATTAAGCTAGTTTGCATGCCCATAGATATAAACCCAAATTTTTGTTGAAGCCAAGTTAAAAACCATGCTAGTAGCATGCCTGCTAGCGCACCGCTTAGCCCAATGAATAATCCATTCAATAAGAATATGTTTCTTATAGTTGTTGAAGTAGCACCTAAGGTATATAGAATAGCTATGTTTGGTCGCTTGGCTAGTACTAACATAGATAAAATAAAGAATATATTAAGCGAAGCAACAATCACAATAAATGCAAAAGTTGTAAATACCAGCATCCTTTCAATACGTATGGTTCGCATAAGTGTCATTTGCTGTTCATCCCTATTAAGTACCTTAAATTCTTGAGGTAGAGATGTTTGAAGTGCTTTTTGTACCTTTGCTATAGAACTGTCTTGCATTACTTGTACTTCAAGGGCGGTTCGTTTGTCAATATTTCCTAGTAACTGTGTAGCAAAGTTCAATGGTACAATCACATAATTTTCATCAAAATGCTTTTCAATAGCAAAGATTGCACCAAGTTTAATCCAGCCTGTCTGATAAAGATTTTGTGCCGTAAGTGCGCTCAACTTATTATTTTTAGGATAAAAAACTTGTAGCTCTTCAAATATATTATTTAACCTAATAGAAAGCGCATATTGTATGCCAGCCCCTACTAGTGCAAAGTTCTGGCCGTCTTTTTCCAATGCGAGCTTACCCTGCATAATGTATTTAGCTAATGGGCAATCTTGTACAAAGTTTTTTGAGACGCCTTTTAGTTTAGCTACCAACTGATGCCCATGATAAGTAAATAGGGCATTTTCTTCTATAACTTCTACTACTTTGGTTACTTCAGGTACAGATTCAATTTTATGTATCAATTCAGGAGTGATAGAAAAATACTTGCCTTGTTTTAATTCTATTTTAATATCAGGATCAAATGCATAAAATAGCTTTCTAACTACCTCTTCTAAACCATTAAATATTGATAGTACTATTAACAAAGCCATAGTACTTAGTGTAACGCTTAAACAAGCAATAAGGCTCATACGGTAAATCAAATTACCTTTAGATTTGGTTGAAAAATAGCGCTTTGCAATAAAAAAAGCAGTATGCATAGTACCAATATATTAAGAAAAGCCTCAATGTGAGGCAGTAAGCAAGCTGTACGATTATGTTATTAGTTGACCTATTGATACAAATAGTTATTATGTAACATATATAGTTTTATATATACAAAACTATATAAAAGTTTATGAGAGACTAAGCAAGTATTTATTTGTTCGTTGCTAAATGTATATATCGATTAATATTTTATATAATAAACAGGCAAAAAATATAGTATACTATAACTTACATTAGGCCACTTTAAGTTTTCAGAAACTAGAGAAACTACATTTAATTTATTAGCAGGATTCCTCTTAGATCCCTTACAATTATTGCCAGCTCGTATAAAAGTGCATGTCAATTTAGCTACAAATACTTACATACATCTAACCTATAACATTAATAAGTAATCTAGCTAAAGAAAGGCTACCTTATATAAAAAGGATTATCAATTTGTTTCATACATAGGCAAACCCCTTTAATAAAAATAAAACAATTGATTTACAGTTAAAATAGAAATTATATTGCTGGTTGTGTAACCCCAGGCTATAAGTCTAAAAAGGTATTTGTGTTAAGCGGGTATATTTAACAAATATTGTTGCTAATTATACTAACAATCAAGCTATATGAACCTATTTATTTACGAAGTAGACATTATTGTACTTTTTAATCACTGTTGTATATAAAATACTCTTTGTAATTAACAAAAAAATAATTTTAATTAAAATAAAAGATTGTGTATGAAAATATAATATAACACCTATTGTATATGGCGAAAAATATATTATACTTGCACCCTATAAAAATTTAAACGTAATCCTAATTTTTACGCTATAAAATTAATATACCATGTATTGGACACTTGAATTAGCATCTTACTTAGATGATGCACCTTGGCCAGCTACCAAGGAGCAATTAATAGATTTTGCAGACCGTATAGGAGCACCTATAGAGGTTATAGAAAATCTAGAAGAGTTAGAGGATGACGATCATCCTTATGACAATATAGAAGAAATATGGCCTGAATACCCAACAAAAGAAGACTTCCTATTTAATGAGGATGAGTATTAGTGGGTAGCCTATATCTACTTGGTAAATGGGATAGATCAATAGAGATCTGTCCCATTATCTAAGAAGGCTACTTGGTAAACAGATGAATTATGTTGTTTGGCTAAGATATTTTTTTCTTGAACGAAACTCAAGTCAGCTGGTTGGAGTTGCCCTATAACGGTTAAGATTTGTACAGGGGTTTGTATAGTTATGTAAAATCCTTTCTGCAAGATGCCAAGGATTTTGTCTATTTTAATAGGGTCATTATTTAGACAAATAGATACATCATATGGGGTCTTTTCTAAAAAATTGATACGTAAAGCTAATTTATCTAGCTCTTCACAAAGCATACCTAAATGCTTTTCTTCAAAAAAGATAAAATCTCCTACACTAACTTTTATAAGCGCCTGCACTTTTCTAAGTATATAAATAGGTATATCTATTGGGGCTTGTACTTTACTATTGACAATAGTACCTACAGCCTGAGAATTATAAAACGGTCTTATATATAAAGGAATGCCTTGTGCAGCAAGTGGATAAATAGTTTTAGGATGTACTACCTGTGCTCCATAGAAAGACATTTTAGCCATAGTTTCATAAGAAAGGACTTTGAATTGAATGGTATTTTTAAATACCTTAGGATCTGCACTCATAATTCCTGGTACATCTTTCCAGATGGTTAAAGATCTTGCTTTTAAGGCTGCTGCCAGAATGGCTCCTGTAAAGTCTGAACCCTCTTTACCTAAGGTGGTTGTTTCCCCATTTTGATCACTGCCAATAAATCCTTGCGTTAGTATAAATTTACTTTGTGCTAGCATGGGCTTTAATTTATTTTGTATTAAAGCCTTAGTATAAGGTTCGTCAAGTTGTGCATTGATAAATCCAGCTTTAGTTTTAACATATTGCCTCGCATCTACCCAAGTAAGGTGTATGCCCACATGGGTTAAGTAATGGTAGACAATTTTAGATGATAAGATCTCTCCCCAGGCTACTACTTTACTATACAGTTTTTCTACTTCTTCTGGTAAATCGGTATTGGTTAGGTCTTGGATAAGCTGTTGTTTCCAAGTTTGTAATGTTGTTTCTAACGGCGAGCATGCATCTCCTAATAAAGCTTGTATGATATTTTTATGAAACAGATATACTTCTTCTATTGCTGATTCATATGCTTGGTTATGTAAGTATTGCTGTAAAATTTCTTCTAATGACTGGGTTATTTTACCCATAGCCGAAACAACTATTACTAATGATTGCCCACTATATTCATTAATAATTTTAGCAAGTTGCCTGATTGCTACAGGATTTTGAAGAGACGCTCCTCCAAATTTAAAAATTTCCATGTTTCGATAAAAAAATCTTGTTATATGAGTGCGAAGTTAACGAAGAGCTTTAGTAAATTAAGGGCTTATAGAACGTTTTATTATTGTTAGTTAGTATGCCAGAAAGTCAGGATATTATTTCCCAATCTATTCCTTCATTAACTCAATTTCTTGGAGAGGAGCAGGCACGTTTTCCTAATATACCTACTGCTATCCCTACCATTATTCAGGCTATGGCAACATCTGCTAGGTTTATAAGTAAAGCAGTAGTGCAAAGTATGATAGATAAAGATGGAACTTGTACAGAAAGCCTTAATTCCTCTGGCGATACTCAGCAAAAATTAGATATTGTAGCACAAAGCTTTTTCTTAGAAGCCTTGGAAGCTACCCAAGAGGTTTGCGCGGTTATTTCAGAAGAAGCAGATGCTCTTGTGCCTTTAAGAAATAAGAATGCTAAGTATATAGTAGCACTAGACCCATTAGATGGGTCATCTAACATTAATGTTAATTCGCCTATAGGTACACTTTTTTCAATCTACCAACGAATTTCGCCGTCAGAAGTCTCTATACAGGATGCAGAAGTATTGATACCTGGAAAGCAGCAGCTTGCAGCTGGTTATATGCTATATAGCACAGTTACTACACTGGTTTATGCAACTATATATGGCGTACATGGATTTACTTATGATCCTACAGTGAATCAATTCTTTTTAACACATCCTGCTCTACGCATGCCAGAAAACGGTATCACTTATGCTATTAATCATAGCTATTTGCATACTTTCCCACATTATATACAAAATTATATTGCCTATTGTAGGCGCCAAGAACTTACAAGTAGGTATACAGGTGCTTTAGTAGCTGATTTTCATAGACATTTATTAGAAGGAGGCATTTATTTATATCCGCCTACTTACAAACGGCCCAATGGTAAGCTTCGTTTAATGTTTGAGTGTAATGTATTGGCTTTTATAGCAGAGCAGGCAGGTGGGTTGGCTACTGACGGAAAACAGCCTATTTTAAATATTATGCCCCGCCATATTCACCAATGTGTGCCATTTTATATAGGGTCTAAGACAATGGTTAAAAATTTATTAAATTGTGTGGGATAGAAGAAATAAAAATAAAGGATAATAAATGTTGAGATTAACTATAGGTTTTCTTTATGAGTCATATGTCTTTTTATAAACATCTTTGCTTACCAGAAAAGTTATAATTCTTTTCCAACAAGCAAGGATGTCCGTATTATAAAATTATTTTAATTTCACTCAATATCAGCAGATTGTTTACGTTTCTCTAATATGCCTATCTCCTTTTTTATATATGTGTTAATTTTATAAGTATAGTCTTCTGATATATATATACATCAATAGAATCATTTGTTATACCTTCTTTTATGTACTTACTAAATAAGTTTCTAGCATCCGCTGGTTGTGCTATAATTAGGATTCGTTTTAGAAGATTTATTCGTTTATTGATAAATTCTATAGAAGAGTCTTCCAATCTTAAGCAGTATTCTTTTCAAGCCTTTAAGGTTTTCTGAGATAAAATATCTCATTCATCAGGCGATACATTATTTCCAAACCTTATAGCTGGCTTTAGAAAATGGAATTGTTCTTCTATTAACCTTTCTTCTTCTACATTAAGCTATCGACTTGACCCAGGATTACCTGTACTCCCTCCACAACCACAGCTAGCTACGAACATAGTTACCATTATAAATCGTATTAGAATGGTTGTTTCTCTTATTTTCAGCATACTTATATAAGTTTATTGTTTAACATACAAATAACTATCAAGTATAGGCATTGGAAGTAAATAAGCTACTGAGTGCCTTCTGCAAGACTAATTTAAGTTTTTTATAGCAAGCTTTACGGGAAGTATTTACTAGCATATAATTAAGCGAAAGTAATGTATATGCTTGTTGTTAAGCTTATAGTGGAGTGTATTAGATAGTATTTTCTGTAATCAAGTATATAAAAATAATCATCTACATAAGAACCTATGGCCTCATATAGATGATTATTAAATAGCTGACAAACAAGCCTTATATAAGCGAACTACCTTTTTGCACCCTTGCTATGCAGTTTAATTTGTGCTACCATATTTTCAAATACTTCTATTAGAGCTAATGCTGCTGCTTTAGCTTTAGCAAGATTATTTTGAGTGTATATTTCTCTTAATAGTATTGATTTATCTGCCTCGCTAGCAGTATTATATTTTGTTGTGAACTCTTCTTTTGTTAGATTTTTCAACAATTCAGGTACATTTTCTCCTTCCAATTGCTGGAGGAACGCTATAGCTTGCCATATCTCTTCAGGAGTTTTCTCTTTAAGTGCTCTAGGTATTTCGCCTGCAGTAGTTTCCTGTTCCCATAACGTAGTTCCTTTTAACTGTGTGCGAGCTTTTTGTAGTTCTTTTTCAGCCATTTCTAGAAAGCTTGCGTCTACCGTTTTTTTATTTAAATTATTTATATCCTTTTCCATAATTAATAGCGCCTGCTTCATTAGAGACCCTTGCTTGAAAAGCTTTCTTGCAGCTTGCATCGATGCGATTGTTTTTTGTTTAGCTAGTCTTTTTGCTTCCTTATCTTGTTCAGTCTTTCCACAACCGCAACTAGTTACTAAAGTACTGAGTAGTAGCAAGCTTAATAGGGTAGTTATTTTTCTAAAATTTAACATAATTGTATAAGTTTTTATGTTTGATAATAAAAATGACTTTAAATGAATAAATTGTAGATGGGCGATAAGTTAAGTTTTTAGTTATAAAGACGCAAGCGATCAACTAATCACTATTTGTGGAAGGTTGGCTGGTGTTTGTATTATTGTTCTAAATATTTAGAACAATATATTGCAACTTTGTAGTACAATAAATAATTCTATAAAAAAAGCAACCACCCATAAAAGAAGTTATTTCCTTATATGGGTGGTTAAATAAAATACTTAGTTGATATAAAGCTTATAGTAATTATTTTTTTTCCCCTCCCTTTTTTAATTCAGCTTGACTCTTAAAGTTTTTTAAAAGAGCTATCAAATCTGAAAAAAATCTTTTAGCGTGATTAAGGTCTTCAAAAGAAAAGCCTGGGAGCGTGAAGCTTGATGAAAAATCTTTACTCATCTTCTCTACTATAGCTCGTTGTTCAGCAACTGGAGTGCTCTTTAGTAGTTTGAGTGTTTCTATGAGTCCTTCAAAATTCTTAATTGACTCTTCTAATTCTGCTGGAGACTCATTTTTGGCGTCTTCCTGTAAGTGCTTCTTCATTATGTCCCACTGTTGTGGTGTGAAGTGTTTCTTAAAATTTTCAGTCAGCTTTTTTTCATCTGCAGCAAGCTGCTCTTTTTTATCTCCACAACCACAGCTAGTTACTAAAGTACTGAGTAATAGAAAGCTAAATAAAGCAGTTATTCTTCTAAATTTTAACATAATTGTGTAAATTTTATATGCTTGATAATAAAAATGAATTTAAATGAGAGAATTATAGATGGGCGCTAAGTTAAGCTTTTAATTACAAAGTCGCAAGCGATTAACCAATCACTATTTGTGGAAGGCTGGCTGATGTTTTGTATAAAAGCAATTAGAATACTAATAATAATACATTACAACTTTGTAGTATTATAAGAAAAGGAAATCCTATAAATAAAAAGCAACCACCCATATAAGAAGTTGTTTTCTTATATGGGTGGTTAAATAAAATACTTAGTTGATATAAAGTGTATAGTAATTACTTCTTGGTTCCTCCCTTTTTTAGTTCAGCTTGCTTTTTTAAATTTTCAAATAGTTTTAAGGAATCTGAAATATGTTGCTTCACTTTAGCTATATTATTGGGAGAGAGTAATTGTTGTAACAAGGAAATTGCCTTTTCTGGTGTAGCAAAAAAGTTATTAATACATTCATTAGTAAGTCCTTCAATTTCCTCCTTAGTCTTGGTTCTGTCTGAAGAGATTTTTTCCAATTTTAGTCCTAAGTCCTCAATTTCCTTTGGTAGGTACGTTTCTTTAAGACTTCCCACCGTCTTTCCAAACAAAAATAGGTCTTTTATATTATCTTTACTTAACACATTAAGATTTAGTGTTTCTATTTTGTCTAATTTTGCTGAATAATCTTTTAAATCTTTAATGACCTCTTCGATCTTAACTTTTTTATCTTTGATGGATTTAATAAATTCCTCAAATTCCATCAAATTATTCTGATCATCCTCTTTTTTTAATTGTGCTTTTAATTTATCAGTCAGCTCTTTCTCTTCCGCAACAAACTTCTTTCTTTCCTGCTCTTTTTTATCACCGCAACCACAGCTAGTTACTAAAGTACTGAGTAGTAGGAAGCTTAATAGGGTAGTTATCTTTCCAAATTTTAACATAATTGTATAAGTTTTTATTTTTAATAATAAAAATGAATTTAAATGAATAGATTGTATGTGGGCGCTAAATTAATCTTTTGATTATAAAGAGGCAAGCTTTATAATATGAACTTAAACAAATACTTGCAACAAATTAGGCAATATTTCAGATAAGGTGCTAGTTATTATTTTAGCATGTTTATAGTAATATATTGCAGCTTTGTAATATAATCGTTCTATGGAAAGCAATTACTCATATAAGAACTGGTATACTTATATAGGCGGTTAAACAAACGAAATACTCAATTGATATAAGCTTATATATTAGTTATTTCCTTTATTCGCTAATTCAGCTTGCTTTTTTAAATTTTCGTAGAGCTGCAAAGTGAGATTTACTATTTGTTTTGCTTTAACAATGTTCTGCTGGTCTTTAACTAATTCACGAGAGTTTAGAGATATGGTTATTCCTTCAATATGATTCATAAATTCATTAAATCTTCGTAACGCTCCCTCGTCTATTATATTATCTTGTAATTTGTTTAATTCCGCTAAAATATGTTTTAGGGAGCCTATGTGATTTTCAATTGCTTCTTTATTGCCTCTACGTTCTATAATACCTACTTCTATATCGTCTTTCCAAGCTTGTGCTTTAAAATATATTTTTAAGTTTTCTGTTAAAACTCCTTCTTCTTTCTTAATCTGTTGAAGTTCTATTTCGTTATTATTAGATTTAGGTTCTTCCACAACAGGCTGCTGTTCATCATTTCCTTTGTCTTTTTCACAGCTACAGCTAACTACTAACATACCAACTAGCATAAATTTTATAACAATTATTACTTTTTTAGATGTTAACATAAGCGTATAGTATATGTAAATGATATTGAAAATGATTACGTACTTACCAACACCTCCTTACATATCCATACTCACTGATATATAAATTTTGCAGTGTACAGGAATGGAATATAGTAAAATTTATTAGAAGACAATGAGAAACAGAATTAGAGATGTTAATTGATAACCAAGCAACTATATGTGGCTATACATTAAACAGTACAATCAGTAAGATATTTAAATTGCTGCCTAGTGTATAAGTTGTGTTAATTTGGCACTTCATTTTAGTGGGCTACGTACATAAGAGTAGTGTTACATGAATTTAAAGGTTTTTACAGGTAAGGTTTATAAAAGATAATTACTTTAAACCTTCTAGGTTGTTATTAATTGATAAGGGGAGGTAAGCATAAGTCTTTTTTTACAAGCTCTTAAATTGAAATTATAAATAACTATAAACTTATTGTTAGGCTATAGAAATAGAAGACGAGACAACTGATTTATTCTGATAGATAAGTTTAATAATTAACTATATAGCTTGTATTGAAATACTGATTCCTAAATTGTAAGGTATGTATTTTAATGAAATAACCCTTCATACAAAAGCATGTTGCTTTATATGAAGGGTTAAAAAATAACCAAGTTATGTTATTTTACTTTTTGGCGTACCTTTTAGGTGTGCTACCTTTTAGTTCAGCTTGCCTTTTTATATAATTTTAAAGTGTCTTCCAGAGCTAGCTTCATTTTGTTGAAAGCTTCATTGTCAGGCGTTTCTTCGGTTACGCCTTTTAGAGTCTTTTCAAAATTCATCAATGCATTTACCATATCAACTCCTATATGCTCACCTCTAAGCATTTTATTGGCCGCTTCCAACATGAGTTTTTGGACTTCAATAGCTTCTTCAAGGTCTTTTGCAGATTTACTTTTTATTTTTTTATATCCTTTCTCAAGCTCTGCCACGCTTCTTCTTTTTTAATGTCTCAGTCAGTGTTTTTCTTCTGCAGAAAGCTCTTTTAACTCTTTCTCTTTTTATCTCCACAACCACAGCTAGTTACTAGAATATTTATTAGTAGAAAGCTTAATAAAGCAGTTATGCTTCTAAGTTTTAACATAATTGTATTAATGTTTTGTATTTAATAATGGAAATGGGATATAAAATTTTTGTCTAAATATTGTAAATAAATTATAGATGGGTGCTGAATTAAGGCTTTAGTTATAAAGTTGCAAACCATATCAGTTAATAGCTAGTTGTAAGAAGTTCCCTAGTGTTTATATAAAAAAGCAAGCTATTAATTTTATTTATATTAATAATGGTACAATAAAGCAGGGTATACATTGCCCCTATTCTAAATTTGTTCCATAATTAATTTGCAATTTTCAAAATATGAACTATGTTGCAACCTTTCCATATTTCTATTAAGTAAATACCTCATTCAACTCTTTTAAGAACAATTATGCAGCCGCTTTCTTCTTGGAAAAGAAATTGTACAGTTACAATTTTAATATTCTTAATGCTCTTTTCTCCTGCATCTGTGCAGGCACATCCTGTTACAGCAACCAATTTAATTAATTTTACCTCTTGCCATATTCTTACTTGCAGTATTGAAACAGATAAAGAAGTAAAATTTTCTTCAGTACCAGCAAAGCGTACTGCCACTATACCATCAAAAACTGCTAAAAAGAAAACTCATAGGCTAGATCCTTTTAAAAAAGAGCAAGGAAAAGAACTTCTACGAGCTAGTACACAAATGGGATTAGGAGTTGTGCTAATAGGTAGCATAGGGTATCTAATTGGAGGCACACAAGCAATCAGTGCTTCTACTTTTATGGGGCCTCTTATAAGTGGCATGTTAACTAAGCCACTCGGCAATATCGGCAACAAACTATGTGCACTGTTTACCCCTTACCTGGCTAGCCCTGGTTTAAGGAGAGCTATGGATTATAAAAGCCGCTATGAGAGACGTAAGCATAAGTTGACCAAGAGCATGAGAGTTTTTCTTCATACTACCATTAGCAAGTACACGAATCTAGTAGAAAATTGGAACTATGAACTTAAAGAATGTGAAAAAGGAATTGAAGAGATCCTAGAATTTCCATTAGTTCCCAAACCTATTAATCCACGGCTAGCACCAATTACAGAGTTTATTAAAAATTATCCAGAAGAAGTACGTATTAATATTGGAGACTTTACAATCACTGCAATTACAGATTCAAAATTTGAAAAGTTGGAAAAGAAAGCTGTTCCTTTAATGTTTGTAGGACCTCCGGGAACTGGTAAAACTTACTTAGCTAGTCAAATAGGCAATTTGCTAGGGTTGCCTGTGCAAATTATAGATGTTGCGAAGTATAAGTCGGTAAATGGGCACAGCTTTTGGTCTAGCAATTCAGAGCCAGGCATTATGGTAGATATTTTATTAGGAGGCAAAACTAAGAAAGGTAATTTCTCTAACAAAATTCTTGTGCTAGACGAAATTGATAAAGCTTTAGCAAGAGATGAAAACGGTAGGTTTTTACATGAAGCAGGCCCAGAGGTTATGAGCCTTTTACATACCCTTTTGGAAACTCAAGAAACTACTGCAAGACTCCACCGGTATGATGGTGCTACGTATGATATCTCTCATTTGAAAATTATTTTAGTGGGTAACCGTACCTTTACTGAAGTGCTAGGTAAAGAAGGTGCTGCTGCGCTTGATTCTCGGGTAAATTTAGTAAAATTTGGTGGTTTTACAGACGATCAAAAATTAGCTATTGCTAGGGAGCATATCAAGAAGATATGTTTGGCTCGCTCAATACTATATGAACAAGTAGACCAAAAGGTTGTAGAAGAAATTGTAAAAACTGATACTAAGGTAGGTAACCAGGGAGTAAGGGTTATGTTAAAGGTAGTTGACCAGTATTTAAGAATTCTTGAAAAAGGTGCTTTGATTGGAGAGGTGGCTGGATTACCTGCTGTAATATTTGATATTAACAAAGCGTATACTAGGGAGCAAGCAGAGTAACCATATTATAGTTGTGCTTAAACAAAGGTAAAGCTGTATAGAACTGTTATGTTTGTCAGCTTGCTTTTGTTTTAGCTAGGTACTAATCACTATACAATTAACGTATAGCAAATTTAATCTATAGTAAAGTCGAATCAACGTACATATTCCCCTATTTACCAAAGAAGAGTATATTCTTAACTAGACACCGTTTCATGTAGTATATAAGTACAGCTGGCTGCCAACTGTTAAGTCCCTTATATATTTATTAAACATCAGTATAGCCTTAAAAGGCGGTGGGAGAAAATCATGCGCTTTTATAAAGTCTAAAGGGTATATATACTTGGCCGTGTGTAAGTAATCTATATTTATTACCTAAAAATGGTAAAATTTTACATAGGAACTTAGGCATATAAGCAATTTTGGTTGCTTGCTCCATGCTGGCATGTTAATGGAAGTTTGATTCTGCTATTATGGCTTTATGATATACTGTTTTAGTTTTTATCGGTTCTTCTACTTAGTAGTTTTTCTATGACTTGTCTTAGAGTTACATTTGGACTTAACCTTTTGGGGTTTACAGACTCTCTGCAGTTTGGACAGCTTTTTTGTGTATTTAACCATTTTAGTAATTCTTGATGACTAAAACTGTGTCCACATGGCGTAACAACAGGGTCTAAGAATAGTTCTTGTGTCAGCGGGCAGATTAGATGATCTGGATAATTTATTTTATGTAGTGAAGCTATGTAGTTAGGGCCTTGATCTAAAATAGATTGGTAATGTTGGTAATATTCTTTGAATTTTTCTACTACATTAGCTTCATTGCTGGTTATGCCATGTGCGATTAGATTATAAATAGCAGCTATCGTAGTTCCTCTTTCAGCCAAATACTTTTCTGCTTCTTGCCTTATCTTCTCTTGCTTAGCCTTTTGCGCTATTGCTTCTTGTTTTTCACGTTGTATTCTGCCAAGATCTGCCTCTAAAGATTTTCTCTTATCCTCAGCTTGTTTCTTTTGTTTTTGTATGTTGGTTTTATACGTTTCTAATAATTTTCGAGTTATATCACGAGAATTCTCTATATCCATTATTTTCCTGTTACATGCTGCTATTTTTTCCCCTTCTTCTGTTAATTCTTTTTCAATCTGTTGAATACGTGCTTTATTAGCAGGGTGATTTCTGGCTTGAATATAAATTGAAACTTTATGATTACCACCACAACTTGAGTCGAGGAAGTGAATCCCTTGGTCTAGGAAACCATAGATTTCAAGGCGTGCTCTATATAACCCCTTTTCCTTATTTATAATTTCACTTCTTAAACGTGGCTTAACCAAGATATCTACTGTGGGGATTTTTGTTTCTGATATTTCTACTTTAGTGAAGGGGGGACCATTATATATAAATTCCTCACCATTATAATAACGTATCCAAGATTCTTCGTATAAAATTTCTTGATCTTTCTCTAAGTTATCTTTTTCATCTTCTAAGCGACTAACTTTAACCCTAGGTGTCTGCCTTGTCCTTGTTAATGCTTCAATTTTTTGTTCGTAGCTTTTTATCTTATCCTCAAGCTTTGGTATTTGCTCCTCTTCTTGTAATTTTTGTTGAGGATTAAGAAGTCTAAGTTGGTCCTCATAAAATACTATGCGCTCGTTACAAGACTCAATTTTACGGTTAAGTAAATCTATGTCCTTCTGTGCATTTACAAATTCACAAAGCTTGCTGGTTATGTTATCTAGTACTTCAGCTAGTTGCTTATTAAATTTGGCACGTACCTCATCATAGTCAGAAAAATTAAATTTATCTTTAGGTGTAGACTGTATATTTTGTATTAATTTTTCTATACACTGTTTGCTTTTAAAATCATCAAAAAGGTTAATTTTAAAAGTATTATCTTTACTAGAACTTAGTATTTCCAGCAGAGGTAATGTTTGTTGAAGACGTTTATATTCTTTAAGTGTAGCTTTACCGCCAGTTTCCATTGACTTTTTTAACTTTTCTAGCTTTGCAATTTCAGTTTTTTTCAAACTATCTATCCTCTTATGTATGTTGTCTAAATTTATTTCAGAAGCGTTTTTGTCATTAAAAACAAATAAAATGGAATTAGGTGCTATATCATTTTTTAGCAATCGACTCAGTGTTAAGCTAAGCTCCCGCATTCCCTTTCCTTTGCCACTTGTCAAATCTTGTATGTCAATAACTACCATGATAGCACGCACAGCATCTGCACAACTAGTAATGAGCTGTGTGGCAATGGTAGCATTAAGCTGCTCTTCTTCAGTGCGTGTATCATTGAATCCAGGAGTATCACAATATACATAGGAAGCAGCAGCACTATTGTAGTAGACATCTGGGAAAAAAGTTTCCGATTCAAAGTTATTTCGTCCTATTTTTGCACTTTCTTCTTGTGGGTTTTTTGTAACCGCAATTCGATCCCCATCATCATTGGTATCGAATTTCATCTCGGTTCCCAAAAGGTAATTAACGGCAGCACTTTTTCCAACTCCTGTATTTCCGAGTACTAAAACAATATTTTTGCCTTTTGCCTTTTCTGCATTTTTTGCAGCTTCGCCAATAAATGCTTGCGTTTGTTCTATGCTGTGTTCGCTCTCTTTGTCTGGATGTGGAATTTTATCCTCGCCTCCACCTAGTAGGCCTGTCTGGCCTACATAAACACATCCTTTTATAATGTGTACACATAGTTTTTGCCAAATTGGGTTTTTAATGGCTATTCCTGAATAATTGAGACCTGGCTGTATGTGTACAGGTAATATTTGTCTTGTAAAACCTGTAGTATATTTATCTTCTACTATTGCTTGCAAGCCACTGTCATCTTTCTTCTGAAACTCTACTTGGTAACCTCCGTTTGCTATACATACCTGGTTTGTTAGTCTACTAATCATGGTATGGTTAGCATTTAACTGTCTGTTATTATTGGCTCTTCTTATGGCTGAAGTTTTTTGCACTGTTGGTAAGCTTTGCCAATGCTCTAGTGTATTTGGAGTAATTTTTTTTAAGTTAGTTGCTCCATTTGTGGTGCTAGTATTGGAAGGTTGTGTAGATGCTTGCTGTGCAGTTGGTTGCATAGGCATGTATAACTCTTGGCTCGTACCTACATTTTTATCATCTACTACTTTAGTACTAGTATATAATAATATAGGAGCAGAGTTATGAGAAAGAATTAGTGATTTTGTTTTGGTTCGGGTTTCTGGCTCAGTTATAACAGATATGTTACCATGGCAACTTTCTAAAATAAATGCAGCCAACAATAATTGAGCAACTAATTTTTTGTTATTATTAACGTACATATTTGTAGTATTAGAATTTCAATTAAACAAAAAAGCTAGTACTAGAACAAAAGAAAAAATGTACGCTAAAGCAATAGATGTTTCTTTTTTTTAATTGTTAACTTTATAATATGTTTAAATCTATACATAAATTTTACTAAAAAGCCAAATAAATATTGGTAGCTTAGAGTTGTTGAAGGGTAGGTTGGAAAATCTGTGGGGGTACGTAATAATAGCTTTTGCTATTTAGCATTGATGCTAGGGTTTTGAAAGACACTCTTACCTTAGCACGATTAGCTTTAGTATTTAAGTTCCTAGGCTAAAAATATTAGGAGATAATGGTAATAAAATTATGCTGACAAGCGTTAACGGCTGTCAGCATAATTTGAATTTATTTTTTAGGTCGTGTAATGGCTACATTGAATAATTGTATTTCAGTAAGTAGTACTTAATACCATTAATCGAAGTAGCTAAAACTGTGATTAGGTTGTAAATTTGTTAACAATTGGTAGAATAATTCTATAATCTGCTCTATATCATGTTTATGCACCATTTCTACTGTTGTGTGCATATACTTAAGTGGTAGCGAGATAAGTGCCGAAGGAATACCTGCACCACAATATGCAAACGCATCTGTATCTGTGCCTGTGCTGCGTGAGCTCGCTTGCCATTGTATAGGTATATTATGGTTTTTAGCTGCATCAACCAATAGTTTTAAAGCTTTATGTTGTACAGCAGGTGCATGAGTTAATACAGGGCCTTTACCACAAGCTATGTCTCCTTGTTTAATCTTATTATAGTGGGGTGTTTGAGTATCATGTGTTACATCTGTAACAATAGCTAAATCAGGCTTTATACGATTGGCTACCATAGCTGCTCCTCGTAGTCCTACCTCTTCTTGTACAGCATTTGCAATATATAGGCCAAAAGGTAACTTGATTTTATTTTCGTATAACTTTCTAGCTACTTGTGCAATCATAAATCCACCTATGCGGTTATCTAAACCTCGTCCTACTAAATATTTTTCATTTAGTGTAATTAAGTCAGCATCAAAGGTAACCACAGTACCTACATGAATACCTAACTCTTGTACTTCCTTATCTGAATGGCAACCACAATCCAAAATAGCTGTTTCTATGTCCGGAGTTTTTCCAGCCTTTTTGTCTTCACGTACATGTATAGCTGGCCAACCAAATACGGCTGGTATAGTTTTATTCCCTACATGTATTTTGGCACGCATAGAAGGTGTTATTTCATAGTCAGAACCTCCATTACGGATTACATATATATACCCCTCTTTACTGATATAGTTAACATACCAAGAAATTTCATCTGCATGTGCTTCTATTACTACTTTATATTCTGCTTGTGGATTAATAACCCCTATTGCATTGCCGTATACATCGGTAATTATATCATCCACATAAGGGTATAAATATTCTAGCCAAATCTTTTGGCCACTAGCTTCGTAACCTGTAGGAGAGCTATTATTAAGGTATTTAAAAAGGAAGTTTTGGCTTGTTTGTTCCATAGTAGGTAGTTAATTATTAAAAAGTCACATTTAAGTTACGTATACTTTTTCTTTATACCATAATTCTACTTTAAGAAATTACATTGAAGTTTTTTATGGCTTGTTGCTTACTATAACCAGCTTAGCTTTATATGTAACTGCTTCTACAGTACCATCTTCTGCAGTTATAGTAGTTAGTAAATATAGTGCATTATGGAATGGTATTATAAGATTAGGCTTACCAAGTATTTTATTTTCTGGGTCTGGTATTAAAGTCATCTTCTGAAAGTCATATTGGCCGTCTAACTTACATATAATACGCTCCTTATCTGTATCATTGAAAATAGTAAAGATAGGTTTATAAATCGGAAATTCACCTTCTAACAATAATGGGAAAATATTCCATGTAGGCCGGTTGTTGTCTGTAGCATATTGTACATTCTGGACAGTAAATGGATTAGGATTGCCTGATGATAGCACGGTTAAAGTGTTGTCTTCATTGAGCAAGAGTAGATCATGTCTATCAAGAACTCCATAGCCTCTACCTAAAAATATTTTTCCTTTTTCTACCTCTACCATACCAGTAAAATGAGGGAAAGGAGTAGTTGGTGTGTTATACGCTGGTTCTATGTCTATACTTTTTAGATCTGCCGTGCTTGGTGTAAATAGTAAACAACCTAACTGTTGTAATCGGTGGTCCTCTGTTGAAGCAAGACTTACTATTATACAACCTTTCTTCTCACCGTCTATTTCAACTGTACAGGCAGCTACAAATTTGTTAGTATCAACAGTGGCATCAGGAAACCACGTATCTAGATCTTGTGCAGCAATCACTTGATTCCAAGTTCCAGATTCAAGCTTATATATATCAATTGTAGTTCCTGAAATATTACCAAAAAATAAGGCTTGTTCTTCGGTAGAACCAGCTGCAAAGACAAAAGAGTTATTTTGGCTAAAACCTTCTCCTATATTATCAATAGGCTTGCTTGTTAAACCATTTTCTCCCTCTGGGGTAAATTCCCAAACATTACCATCCTTAGCATTTAAAAAATAGGTGGCATTTTCACTAGGTACATGACAAGTTAACCCAAATGCATCTTCTATGTCAAGATCATTCAATGCAATAGTCTGTGGTTCTTGTTCCCACTTTAAATCTATATCAACAGTATTGTAAGGAGGGTTTTGACTACATTTAGACAAGCATTGGCTAGTACTTATAAGCAGTAGGATTATTCCTAGGTATTTTAATAGTTTATGCGGCATAAATTTTACTAAGAAAAGAATATGTATATCTTCGAAAATAAAAAATAGTAAATAGTATCATACGTATTATAGTAAGCTGCTTACTATATTCTCTATTTCTTCTAGTTTTAAAATAGCAGTTTGTAAATATTACTGCGGTATAACAACCTATAAATGTATAATTATATACATAAGATTTATACGCCAATAATTTATAAGTAAAGGCAAACTTAAAATGAAACTATTTATCTTTTAAAGCACCTATTTCTTTATCAATCATATATAGTCCAACACCGGTTTCTCCTATAACATCAAACAGGTCTAAAATCTTTCTTGCTGTTACCTCCTCTTCTATTTGTTCATTAACGAACCACTGCAGAAAATTAAAAGTTGCTAAATCTTGGTTATCCCAGCAATGTGCTACTATACGATGGATAGCATGAGTAACTTTTATTTCTTGTTGTAGCATTAATTCAAAAATTTCTCTTAAAGATGTAAAATCTTGCTGAATACCTGTTACTTCTGGCTGAAAGGCTCGTCCTCCTGCATCATTAATATAATGAAATATCTTAAGCATATGTCCCCGCTCTTCTTCAGCTTGCTCGTATAGAAAGTCGGCCGAATGTTTATAACCTTTTATATCGCACCAAGAAGCCATAGCTAAGTAAGCAGCTGAAGACTTGCCCTCCATAACTACTTGTTGGTTGAGTAGTATCTCAGTTCCTTGTTTTAAGCATGCTGTAGGTCTTTGTATTATTTCGTTTATCATATGTAATGTATAAAATAGGCCTGCCTTATCTATGTAATTTATATATTGTGTACTTAGTAAAGCAAATAAGTAAAATAAAAGCTTCTATTTTAAAAGATAGTCTATATTCTTTAATTAGGCCAATATATATAATAAAAAATATTCTTAAGCATAAATTGCCCTTATATAAACCTTTCAGCTAAGTAAATATTTAAAATTTATGTATAAGATGATATACTCTTAAACGTTTTACATAAAAGCAATATAGTATTAGCATCTGGTACACATTTCCTAAAATAATAAATGAGTATAAAAATAAATTTGCTATTAGAGCAACCTTACGGTATTTATCTAATAGTGTGTACAAGACCAGCTGACATATATAATCATTGGATCATCTTTGGTCTAGAATGATAATAGTATATGGCCATCAGATGTTAAGTAAGGTTGGTAGTGTGTATAGAGTAAGTAATACCAAATGTAAATAAAATCTTACTTATATAAAGAGATTCATATTATATATAATAGAAATGGTATACATATATAATATAACTTGCAGTTATTAAGTTACTATTTTATAAAGCAATTTTTAGCTGGTAAAGAGAATAGTTGAGGGAATGGATTATCATAAAAGTATACTTAATGTATCTTTTTTGCTAGATTGGAGTGGGTATTGATTAAAAATTGGCATTTTATAGTAGCATGTAAGATTAAGAGATTAAAAATTATATATGCTAAGTTAAATTTGGGCTATAAATAGCTGATACTATATTTGTACCACAACAATAAACGTGTTAAGTTGTTATAGAAACAAGCTTTAAATCCTTAAAAAGTTAAAAGTATCTTATGGCTATAAAGATTACGGATGTATGCATTAATTGTGGTGCTTGTGAACCAGAGTGCCCTAATAATGCTATATATGAAGGAGGAGCTGCATGGAATTGGAGTGAGGGAACCAACTTAAAGCAAGTAACTAAAAATGGCATTATCCTAGATGCTAGTATGCCGCAAGAACCTCTCTCAGAAGAGTTCTTCTATATTGTTACGGATAAATGTACAGAATGTGTAGGGTTTCATGAAGAGCCACAATGTGCTGCCGTATGCCCTGTAGATTGCTGTGTGCCCGATATGGACCACCAAGAGACTAAGGAAATGCTCTTAGAAAAAAAGAAATGGTTACATAGCACATAATTTACCTTACTTTTGTTTCAGTATTATAAAATGATTTTATTTGTAGTAAGTTTAAATTTTTGTATAACCTAAATCTAGATATTGTGGAAGCGCATAAAGAATCACAAGAAGTTTATTCAAAAAAAGTAAAGGCAGGGAAACGTACTTATTTTTTTGACGTAAAGGCAACGCGTGCTAACGATTATTACCTCACTATTACAGAAAGTAAAAAACAATATAGTGACGAAGGAAGCCGTTACGAAAAGCATAAAATCTTCCTATATAAAGAAGACCTTAATAAATTTTTAGAAGCTCTAAATAGTACAGCAGAACACATTAAAACTGAATTGCTGCCTCACTATGATTTTGACAAATTCAAAGATTTTAATTCTGATTCAGATAGACGCAATCAAGAAGATTAATTAAATAGGATTGCTAGTAAGCCTACCCACTGATATGTTAGTGTGCATATAAGCAGCAATTATTTTTATTAATTGCTGCTGTGTTGTTGTGAGTTGTCATGCACAAATACAATACAGGGGGTAGGTTTCTTTCATTAAACGCTAATGGCTTTGAAATATGGTATTGTAGGCCTACCTAACGTAGGCAAATCTACGTTGTTTAATGCACTTTCTAATGGGAAGGCATTAGCTTCTAATTTCCCTTTTTGTACAATAGAACCCAATGTAGGCATTGTATCGGTTCCAGACGAAAGGTTGCAGATACTGGCAGGTCTTATTGAACCTAAAAAGGTTGTTCCTACCTTACTGGAGTTTGTAGATATAGCTGGCTTAGTAAAGGGTGCTAGCCAAGGCGAGGGTTTGGGTAATAAGTTTTTGGCAAACATCCGAGAGGTAGATGCTATTGTACATGTAGTTCGTTGCTTTACCAATGATCAGGTTATACATGTTGCTGGACAAGTAGACCCTGTATTCGATAAGGAGATTATTGATCATGAGCTTCAACTTAAAGACTTAGAAACCATTGAAAAACGCATTGCTAAGTCTGAGAAGATAGCTAAAACAGGCAACAAGGAAGCACAGCAAGAATTGCTTTTGCTAAAGAAATTAGAGGATTGGCTTCAGCAAGGTCATAACCTAAGAGGAGCAGATCTAGAGCCAGCGCAGCGCGAATTAGTAAATACTTGGCAACTACTGACCATGAAGCCTGTGGTCTACGTAGCGAATGTAGATGAAGATACACTTAGAAAGCGTACAAACTCTCATGTTGCTAAACTTCAAGAAGCAATTAAAGGTGAAAATGCCGAACTTATATTAGTGTGTGCCAATATAGAAGCAGAAATAGCTGAATTAAGCCCAGAAGAAAAAACAATTTTATTAAGTGAGTATGGGTTAGGCATTTCTGGTCTAGATCAACTTATCAAAGCTTCTTATAATAATCTAAACCTTATTACATACTTCACAGCAGGCCCGCAAGAAATACGTGCTTGGACCATTCATCAAGGTACCAAAGCACCTCAAGCAGCAGGTGTTATCCATAGTGATTTCGAAAGAGGATTTATTAAGGCAGAAGTTATAAAATTGGATGACTACCAAACCTATAAATCAGAACTAGCATGTAGAGAAGCTGGTAAAATAAGGATAGAAGGCAAAGACTATGTGGTACAAGATGGAGACATTATGCATTTCCGATTTAATGTGTAGTATAATTTTTCTTTATAACTAAAAGAAGGAGTGGTAAAGAGAGTGAAGATACCTACAAATAAACGCTAGATAGGTTTTAGACTTACGAGAAATAATCTATTTTAATAGACCTACTGCGAAACAACTGTTATAAAAAAGAAGAGGGGCATTTTGCATAACTGGGAAAATACAAGAAATGAAAATATGCATTTAAAGCATGAGAAAAGCAGGTTGAATTTTTACAAAGAGTGAATTTAACTCTCAAAAATTAAATTTTCATATCGATTCTCTGTTTCGCAGTAGGTCTAATAATAGTTAACACAAACCAGTATGCTAAAAAAGTCATTACTCAAATTAAGTCTTATAGTAGTTGGCTATTTACTGCTAGGTATTCATCTTATTACATTTGCTAAGAGTCAAAACAAAACTAAGCTTGAAGAAAGATGTGCGCAGGTTAAAAATAAATATGTACAAGCAGAGGGTGATTTAGATCGTATAGGCCTACAAGATATAAAAATATTTTTTGAGATAGCTACCTTTAAATGCATTCTTAAGGATTCGACAGAGGCATTAAAGCCGTGTGCTAAAGCTGCTAAACTTATTGAACATTTAAATGCCTATTGGCAGATCGCTTATGAAACTGCCAAGAAATACAGTAGTAAAAGTATATTGAAAGGTAAGGATCGCATGTTAATTGAAAAGAGATTAAAGGTGGTAAATGTGGTGGGGCATTGCCTTGTAATGTTAGGAGTTAAAATAGAAAAAGCTAATTATATTTTAGAGGAGGCAGTAAAGGTAGGTGAAAAGCTTTTTCCTGGCAACCTGCTGTTAGCAGATGCTTATTCCCATCTTGCTCAAAGCTATTTAGAACGAACACATAAAGTTTTAACAGCCTTTGATTACTATCAAAGAGCACTACAAATTAATCTTATTCGTTTAGGAGAAAAGCATATTGATACGGCTAAGGCTTATTATAATATAGCTCGTGGATATGCTTCATTTGATAGACCTAAGATAGCTTGCACATATTTTAAAAAATCACTTAATATTATGTTTAAGCTTCCTTTACAAAAGTCTTCCTCTTTAATGTTAAAGACATATCCCCAACTTGGTAAAATTTATGAAAAGCAACAGTGTTATGCTAAAGCTATAAAACATTATGAAGCGTTTTTAGTGTTGCTACCCAAATTAAAAACATCTAAAGAGCAGGTTAGTTATCATACTGAGCAGACACAATCAGCGATTAAGCGTGTGCAAGGTGAGATGGATAAAAGTAAACACAAGGAAGGCACAAAATAGATATTGTATGAATTACTTTAACCTAACTTCATTAGTCCATTATCTTTTCAGAACTATTTAATGATATTATCCTTAGTATACTAAAAGTATTAGGTAAGCTTATATGCTTATAAACAACTAATATAAGCATAATCTTAGCTGGAGATTTCTAAAAGTAAAATTTGGGATATACGTATGTATATCATCTACCTAAAATAAAATCATTGTTTTTGCCTGAAAAACATCTTACTATATTTAGAGCTAGCTAGCTGTTAGGTATAAAAGGCCTTATATATCTAGCACTATAAAGGATGGATTTAGCAATTAGTCACCAAATATAATGAATTATTGAGGCGTTCTTTAATGGAATGTATATTCATGAATATGTACGTTTATTCTTTAGAAGTTTTTTAATATGACAACCATAAATTAATCTCTAGTATATATTCTTTTTGGTTGTTTCACTTAAGTTGATAAAGCTATAATATAGAATAAAGTAGATAGAAGAGAGCTAAGATCCTAACTCTGTAGCCTCTGCGAGCGTACAACATAAATTAAATAGCCCGTGTATAAAAGATAATAATCTTAGCTTAGGTACAAACCAAAATATACCACTTAATAGTAAACTAAATAGAAAGTGCCCATTGAATTTATGTAAAATATCTACTTTATCTAACAATGCCGAAGGCTCGTATCCAAAGTGCATTAAGCTAAAAGATACGCTAGTGATAATTGCTATCAAAGCAAAAAACTTAAACCCTTTATTCCATGCTTCATATAGGATAGAGTGTGCAATAAGTTCTTCTAGTAGTGGACTTATGAGACATCCATTAAGTAGATAACTCCAAAATTTTGTTTGTATAAATAGTATGCCAATTATTATACAGGCTACAGATAATATACTATACGAAGCATATATCTTATTATGTGTATAATATAGTGTTGGTAAGTATTTCTTGTGAGTGCTAAAGAATACAGGCAGAAATATAAGTGTAGTTAATAGATAAACAATATAAAAGATAGAATAGTTGTATGGAGTTTGGGGATAGATAAATTTATCCTTTATTCCTTCAAATCCTCCCAACATTATACCCCATATAATACATGGCAAAAATGCTAGAAGTATAAAATGATATTTCTGATTGTTTGGCATATGATTATATAACAGTTTAGTACAAAGATATAAGGCCTAATGAAGCTAAAATCATAATCCTAATTCTGCAGCATGTGTCAGTGTATAATACAAGTTTGATAAGGCGTGTAGTAAGGAGAGTAATTCTAGCCTGGGGATAAACCAAAATACAGCGCATAATTGCAAACCAAATATAAAATGTTGGCTAAACTTAAATAGTATATTGCTTGTATCTAGTAATGCCGAGGGCTCGTATCCAAAATGCATCAAGCTAAAAGATATACTAGTAATGATTGCTATTAGAGCAAAAAGCCTAAACCCTTTATTTCTTGCTTCATATAAAATAGAGCGTGCAATAAGTTCTTCTAGTAATGGATATATAAGACTCCCGTTAAGCAAATAACTCCAAAACTTAGTTCTAATAAATAGTATACCCATGACTATACAGCTTACGGCCAATATACTATACGTAACATACAGCTTGTGGTGTGTATGGTACAGTGTTGGTAAGTATTTTTTGTGGGTGCTAAAGAATATAGGTATATACAAAAGAGTAATCAATAAGTTTACGATATAAACTGTGGAGTAACTTAACAAAGATTTAGAATAAATATAATAAATTATTTTATTCTTAATTATATGGGCTTCACCCAATGTTACGCCCCATATAATACATGGCAAAAATGCTAAAATTATAAAATAGTATTTTCTATTGTTTTGCATAGAACTATGTAAAAGGCAAATATCGAGCCCAATCTACTTCTTCTAAGCTTATAAATCAAACTGTTTTAATCATTAGATGTATTTGAATTAATAAAAATAGAATTGGTTAATGTAAGCTTTCAAAGAATATTTTTTATTCCTCGTTGTGGTGTGTGACTCAGATATTACCTATTGAGATTACAGTATATACTCACATTAATAGAATTTTTTTAAACTTGAGTGTGTACTTGTATCTAAATTTTTAGGAGAAGAACTGCTGGATTCTTTGAGTAGACTCCAGCATAAACTACAACAGCATATATTTAATTAAACAAGTTCTACAGATGTTTTTATGTTTTAGGGGCCACGAGCCTATTAAAAGTAGAAAATAACAAGTAGAGACAAGCAAATTTCTACTTTATATATTCCTCTATAATGAAACAAGCCTCCAGACATATGTCTATAACTATATATAAATAATAAATAAGATGATGCTATATTTGAGTAGCTGGTGAACTTATATCAAACTAAATTTTAAATAATAAAATAAACTTATGCGCTTTGTTTTTAGAAGGACACTTTCGTTAGTATTGTTATTTAACTTGTGTATAATACATACTAGTTGTGATAAAGATAATGAATTAAATGCTTTGCTATTTACTTTTATAGAGGAAGGTAACTTAGAAAAAGTAAAATATTGTCTTAGCCAAGGGGCAAAGCTGACAGCAAAGTATGATAATGGAGCCACACCTTTACATATGGCTATTTTGTACGACCAAGCTGAAGTAGCAAAATTCTTGATTCAAGAAGGTGCCGAAATAGAGGCTAAAGACAAATATGGATATCGTCCTATACATTTAGCGTCAGTTCTTAATAATCTAACTATGGCTCAAATTTTGATTAGTAATAATGCAAAACTTGAAGTGAGGAATAAAAATGGATACATGCCTTTACATATAGCTGCAGTTTATGGTGCTACTGATGTAGCTCAAACCCTTATTAATGCTGGAGTCGCTGTTGATATACGAGATGTTGAATTGATCGGGTTTTTGCCACATGGAGAAAAGCCTAAAAAAAGCGATTATAGAGGTAGTACTCCACTACATCAAGCTGCTTATGCAAACCAGGTTAAGATGGTTGAATTATTAATTGGACTTGGAGCAGATGTAAATGTAAAAGATAATAATGGTAATTGCCCACTTCATTATGCTACTATGAATGGTAAATGGGAAGCATCTGAAATTTTACTTAAATATGGAGCGGATATACAAGCAAGGAACTTTAAAGATACAACACCATTACATAATGCTGCCTATTGGGGCCACGCTCTTGTAGTTGAGAAACTAATTGAACAAGGTGCTGATGTTATGGTTAGGGATCACGTTAGTAATACCCCTTTACATCAAGTAATATCTGCTAATATTGAATTAGCAGATGCAATTAAAGTAATTCAAATATTAATTAGAAAGGGAGCACCATTAGAGGCAAGAAATTATCAAGATTTTACTCCTTTACATGAAGCTATATTATTCCATAAGCATAAGCAGGCCATAGTTGAGCTTTTGATGGAAAATGGTGCTGATATTATGGCTATTGATAAAAGGTATAATACATCTCTCCATTTTGCTGTTATAACAGGTAATATAGAAATTATAAAACTATTGGTTAAAAAAGGAGCTTATCTAGAGGCCAAGAATTTAGAAGGGGCCACTCCGCTTTATTATGCTTTGGAGCGAGGAAGAAAAAATGAAACTCTCATTCAATTTTTACTTAGAATTGGGGCAAAAGCTAATACTTCTAATAATAATGGAGATACCCCTTTACACCTTGCTGCAAAGGATGATAATTTGGTAATAAATAAACTCTTGGTTGAAGCAGGCGCAAATGTTAATACTCAAAATAATGAAGGTGAAACTCCCTTGTTTCTGGCTGCTTTCGGCAATCGCTGGCAAAAGGACATAAAAGTAGTTAGATTCTTAATCACTAAAGGAGCACTAAACTTACCAAATAACCAAGGGCAATATGCCGATAATTTTATTGAGGATACTGCGCTCAAGCGCATGCTTAAAAAAAGCGAATAAAAGTTTTGGATAAAAAATAAAACTAGTGGTAGGTAATCTAGTTTCTGTCTCTTGATGGCATATGGCCCCTAACATATATCTAGAATTTACTGAAAATAACATTCTTTTGCACCTAGCGGCGTACGAAATACTGAGTGTTGCTAATCTATCAGCGCTGTCCGAAAATGAAGCGGAAGGCAATAATTAAGTATAAATCCTTAATTATATATATCGTTCAGTATTTATTTATATTTGAACTTTCATAATTGCAATTTAACCACGTGGTACCTAACAACTAAAGCCTGAGAAGTATAAGCTAGTACATGTATTTGATTAGAATAATTAGTAAAGGTATAGGGTAAAATGACTGTTATTATGGTACAAAATTTATGTTTGTGATTGCCCCTGCTGTTTTTCTGGCGATAAACAAAGTATATACAAAATAAAAGTTATAAAATGTCAACTGCTATACCTCTCTGGTTTACATTAACTTATTGGGACTGGGGTGTGTTCCTATTAACTATTCTATTTACGGTATTAGCTGCATTATATGGAGTACGATTAAGAAAAACACACTCTATAAACCAGAAAAAAGAAGATTCCTGGACCGAATATATATTGATGGGGAGGCGTTTAACGCTACCGCTATTTGTTGCTACTTTAGTTGCTACCTGGTATGGAGACATCTTGGGTGTTACTCAAATTGCTTTTCAATATGGCATCTATACTTTTCTAACCCAAGGTATTTTTTGGTATATATCTTATATATTATTTGCTCTATTCCTAGCTAAATATATTAGAAGAATGCAAATTTTAAGCTTTCCAGAACTCTTTTCTCGGTTAGTAGGTTCTGGGCCTGGTAAGTTCTCTGCTATAATTATTTTTCTTAAAACCTTACCAGTTACTTATGCGATAGGCGTAGGAATATTTCTGAAAACACTCTTTCCTATTTCTTTCCCAATGGCAGTAAGCATAGGCCTGGTATTTGTCTTTATTTACAGTTTATTTGGTGGCTTCCGGGCTGTTGTTTTCTCTGATCTTGTACAGGTTATCTGTATGTATCTAGGTATCATATCAGTAGTTATCATCTCTTTTTTTAAATTTGGTGGCGTTAACTATCTAGTAACTCATTGTACGCCTAGTCATTTCACCTTTTGTAATAATTTTTCTGCATTAGATACCTTTGTTTGGTTTTTTATAGCCATTTCTACTACTTTCTTGAATCCTACTTTTTACCAACGGTGCTTAAGTGCACAGACAGATCGAGTGGCAATAAAAGGGATTTTTGTCTCAATTTTCTGCTGGATTGTATTTGATATCTGTACTACACTGATAGGACTTTATGCAAAAGCCTATTTACCCAGTGCAGAGACCCTGAATGCTTCTCTATATTATTGCCTGCACATATTGCCCCATGGCCTAAAGGGCTTGTTTTTAGGTGCTGTGCTAGCTACTATTTTATCGACGCTAGATTCTTTTGTGTTTATATCTAGCACAACACTCATGTATGATTTGAAGCTCATGCAGTACAAATCAAAATTCTTGTCCCATCTCGTAGCCTCCTTGATTACAGGAATTTTTACATTTTGTATAGTTATCTTTTATAAAGGAAACTTTGAAATGGCTTGGCGTCTGTTAAAAGGTGTTTTTGCAGCTTGTATTTTCCCCCCTTTTATCTTAAGTTATTTTAAGCCACATTGCATAAGTACTGGTTTGTTTACATGGTCATGCTTAGGTGTGTTAGTAAGCATGCTTATATGGAATGTTACCAATCCTTTACCTATAGATGCTTTTTATATAGGACAGGGTATTTCTTGGCTCATATTAGGAATAGGTATCTTAAAGAAGCATTTACAAGTCTAAATATATCTTTAAATAAACTTTGGCATTAACAGCTAAATCTATAAAATGTTTAAGCGTGAATCATCCAACTTTGTAAGATCTTCTATTTCATAAGCTTCATTGAGGCTATATGGGCCTATATGAGTTCTGCATAGCTTTGACAAATAAGCCCCTGCACCTAATCTTTCTCCAAAATCACGTACAATACTGCGTATATAGGTTCCTTTGCTACAAGTAATCTCAAAATTAACAGATGGTAAATCAATAGCAGTAATAGTAAAATCCTTGATAGCCACCTCTCTAGACTGTAAGTCAGGTTGGCTACCTTCTCTTGCCTTTTTGTAGGCTCTAACTCCTTTAGTTTTTATAGCTGAGTAGGCAGGGGGAATTTGTGTAATACAGCCTATAAAAGTTTGTGCTAGCTCGTATATAGCTGTCTCAGTAATATGATCATATGGAACAGAGCTGTCAAAAGGTGTTTCTAGGTCAATAGAAGGTGTTGTTTTGCCTAATACTAGCTGGCCAGTATAAACCTTGGTTAATTCTTGATAGTGACTTATGGTTTTGGTTTTCTTTTCTGTACAAATAATTAAAAGCCCTGTAGCTAAAGGATCTAGGGTACCAGCATGTCCTATTTTCTTTATTTTAAAAGTATTTCTAAGCTTTTTTACTATATCAAAAGACGTCCAGCCTAATGGTTTATTAATAAGGACCATGGTTCCTTCTGGGTGGTTTAATTGTTGCAATTCCATATAGAAGAGTATAAATAGAGGAAAAATAGGATAGATTAAACTTATTTTCTTTTTGCTGTGTACATGATTGCAAAGAATTCAATAATAAAGCCTAACACAAGCATAATGGGGCCTATTGTAATACCTAATATGCCAAAGCCATAAGGTTCTTTATCTAACGACATTAATATATATCCTATAACTATTAATATAATCCCTGTAACTAGTAATGCGTAATTGATCTTGCAAAAAGGCAGTTTATTAGTTTGTTGTTGCTTCATGCTTTTAATGTAAATTTTCGAGAGATAAATGTAAGTATTTATTAATTGCTTGGTAAGTACCCAAGAATGTAATACCTATCCCTAATAATGGTATACAGGCTAATAATATAAAAATCTTGATGGGTTGCTGTAATGTGGGTAAAGAATCTATCTGTAGATTGGCATAGTGCAATAAAGAAAGTAAAAGTACATCTGCTATGGTACCAGCTAATAAACCAATGAGCATAGATCTTACCAAAAAAGGCTTTCTTATAAAGCTAGCTGTGGCACCAACCAAGTTCATGCTTCTTATTAGAAAACGTTGTGAGTACAATGCCAGTTTAATTGTATTGTTGATTAAAATGATTACTGCAAAAAGTAAAATAATGGTAAAGAAAATGAGCACTATACTAACTTGTCTAACATTTTTATTAATGGTAGCAACCAAATTTTCTATATAGCATACTTCAAAAACCCCATCTATATCAGATATATCTTTTTTAATACTTTGTAACAACTCGGTTGCCTGGTAAGTTGGGTCAATATGTACTATATAGCTATCTCTTAATGGATTATCTTTTAAAATTTGTGTAAAATCTTCGCCTGTTTCTCTTATGAAATTCTCTGCTGCTTCTTTTTTAGAGATAAACAGTATTTGTGGAGCTCCATTTCTTTTTAGCACAAAAGCTTGTTGGCTTAAAAATTGGTCGATCTTTACAATATCATTTTCTGTTATGTTTTTATTTAAATAAACTTGGATAGTCACATTTTCCTGAACTGTTTTTGTAAGTTTGGTAGTATGAATAAGGAGTAATCCGAATAATCCCATGACAAATAGAGCTAGCATGGTACTAAAAATTACATTGGTAATCGGAAAACTTCCAAGTTGGCTTTTGGGCCGTTCCACATATTGTTTCATATAGCTGCTACTAGACAAATTTAATCCTTTGCAAAATAAAGCTTAGCTTTTACATTTATATCAATTTTGTGCTAACATGTAGTAGAAAGAAACAAAAAATAAAATATATCTGTTATGGAGAAATCTTAAAAAGTATTTATTGGGAGTTTGAAGCTATTTTTGCCGCTTATTTCAGTATAGTAGATGTACGGTCCATAATTAGCATTAAGTGACTAATTTGGTTAAGTCGTTAATCATTATTGTATAACTATAAACTATTTACATCCAATCATATTCTCTTTCATATTTCCCTATAAGTTGTGCTTGTGCTAAAATATGCCCTTCCATACCTTCTTTTATATATTGATAGATCGCCCCATCGTTTAAAGGTAAAAAGTAATCTAGTGCATATAAAGTAAAAAAATAATGATGTTCGCCAGTAGGTGGACAAGGACCTCCATACGCTAACTTTCCCCAACTGTTTGCTCCAATTTTTATACCTTCTGGGAGCTGTTCAATAGCCTCTGGTATTTTATGCAGGTGAGAAGGAATATTAAATAGAAGCCAATGATACCAAATTCCTTTAGGCGCATCTGGATCTTCCATAATCAGAACAAATGACTGAGTTTCTTTTGGAGCATCTTTCCAATGTAAGGTTGGCGATATGTTGTCTCCATCGCAAGTAAAAATGCTAGGTATATACCCTTCATTTTTAAAGTTTGGACTTATAAGTTTAAATTTATCCATAAAATTGCCCAGTAAATGAATGTTTTATTTCCAATCCACTTTAACCTATCTGTTATTTATAGCAGATAGCTTAAATATGATTACTAAGCAAGCCTAACTTATTTATAAAGTAAAGTATAACCTTTGCATTTTTTATAGATTTGCTGCTAACATAGGATAAGAAAAGAGCAAGAAATGTAAAATATTGACTCCAAAATGTGTTAGGGTAGCAGCTTCTATTGTATTTGTTTTTGCATATGCTGTTCCATAACCTATGCTAGCCAAGGTAGCCATGGTAGCCATAGGTGTGCCTGCAGGTAAATGTAATGTACCAAACAATATAGAGACTAGTAGACAACTTATCCAGGGTGCAAATTTAGAAAAACGGAAAAAGTGAGTGAAGTTCTTTTGTAAGTAGCCTCTAAAAAATATTTCTTCCCCTAAAGTAGTGTCAAGTAGCATACGTATTATCCATATAGTAGTTATTGAACTAGAAGGTATTTTAGGGTCCCATGCCACTAGCCTATATATATAGTTGTCCACTAGTAATAGGGTAATACAAACCATAAGAGAGATAGCGGTCCACTTTAAGATTCTAGTCCAATTATAATGAGTAATAGCTGTCCGTTTGTAGAAATACAAGAAAAGGAAAATATAAACTGGCTTTTCTACATTTAAATACATAGTATAAGGAATAGCATTTTTAGATAGCTGTGTGGCATCCATTATTTTCCAATTATGGAAACCAGGCAAAAGGTGCATAGAAAACCCTAAGAAAAATAAGCAAACAGCAAGATTTAATAGTAGTTTGTAGATAAATGGAATAGAAGAAAAGCGTAATAAGTACATGGCTATTGCTAAGCAACCTATATTAGCTATGCCTATTAAGTTGATATGATGAATGCTAATCCCTAAGACTAATGCCGTGAAAAACACATAGCATCCTAATTTTTTATATGGACGAATTCCTGTCCAAGCCAACACAATAGCAATTCCTAAGAGTACAAAGAATATATAGCTAAATTCCATAGAATTTATGTTCGTATAGCATACTATGTAGCTTAAGTATTTGTAACTTATTAGACTAGTGTATAATTCCATATATATAGCATATTCTCGTTAAAACATCTTCTTACTGGAATGTAGGAAAGTAATATAAGAATACTGCTGTAATATGTATTATCAAAAGTTGTTAAAATATTCTAATAAATTGCTGGTACATAAAGAAGCAATCTATTAGAACAAAGGTTTAGATACGGTGAGTAGGTAAAGTAAATTGATTTGTTAACTGAAGGTTATAGGAAAATTAATCATATAGATACATAAACAGTTGCTTCGCAAACTTTGGTATAAGGGTTAATTTTAGTATAGGCAAGAAATGCTATAGGATAACCTATAATATATCTAAATAAAAATATGGCGTAAACTTTTCTTGTATTACACCATATGATAATAAAATTATTGAAGCAAGTTTATAAAACCAGACTATAGGTTATTCTTCTGCTATTACTTCAAATGGTAAGGTAAGTACTACTTCCTTATGCAGTTTTATAATTGCTTTGTGAGTACCTAGTGTCTTGACAGGTTTCTCAAAACTGATATCTCTACGATCTGCTATATAGCCAGTTTGTTCTTTTAAAGCATCTGCTACTTGAATAGGGGTAATAGCTCCAAATATTTTCCCTTTCTCCCCTACTTTTGCCTTTATTTTTATAGCAAGCTGACTTAGTCTATTGGCTATAGAGTCGGCATCTTGTTTGCGTTTTGCCATTTTATGAGCCATTTGTCTAGCATTTTCTTGTGCTATTTTTTTGTTGGTCTCATTAGCAACTAATGCAAATCCTTGTGGAATAAGATAGTTTCTAGCATAGCCTGGTTTGACTTTTACTATTTCATTTTTGTATCCTAATCCTTTAAAATCTTGTTTTAATATTATTTCCATCTTATTAAGGCTATTAGCTACTTAAGATTATCAGTTACATAAGGTAATAAAGCCAAATGCCTAGCACGTTTTACTGCTTGTGCTACTTTCTTTTGATATTTGAGGCTGTTACCAGAAATACGTCGCGGAAGTATCTTTCCCTGCTCATTTAAAAATCTAAGTAAAAAGTCTAGGTTTTTATAGTCTATATACTTAATACCAAGTTTCTTAAATCGGCAATATTTCTTTTTGGTATGTCTTTTGCCTATTGATTCATTTATTAAGGTCATGCTGTCTCCTCCTTCTTAGGTTCAAATTCAATATGTTTTTTTAATTGCAGCGTTCCGTTTCTCTTTTGTTCATTGTATTCGGTACCATCTTTATCCAATGCAAAAGTCAAAAAGCGGATAATGTTTTCATCACGTTTATAAGCAATTTCCAAGGTAGCAATTACCTCTGGTTTAGCTTTGAACTCTATTAGGTGGTATATTCCTGTATTTTTATGCTGAATAGGATAAGCTAGTTTTTTCAACCCGATTGCTTCTTCATGTACTAGTTCTGCTTCTTTTTCCAAAAGGAAATTTCTAAACTTGGTAATAGTCCCTTCAGTTTGCTCACTAGTCAATACGGGCGTCAAAACAAATACCGTCTCATAATTTTTTAACTTCATGCGTATTGGATTTGTAAATGGCTTTGTAAATACCTCGACGAAATTAGTAAAATTTAAGCTAAAGTCAATAATTTTATTGCATTATCGAATTTAACTTTTTACATATTATGCAAGTTAATATAGCTCCTTCATGGAAACCATACTTAGAAGAAGAATTTAACAAGCCTTATTTCGAGCAGCTGGCAGCTTTTGTAAAAGCAGAATACAAAACTAATACCATCTACCCACCTGCCAAGCAAATATTTAATGCATTTGAACTATGTAGCTTTGATAATACTAAGGTTGTTATCTTAGGCCAAGATCCTTACCATGGGTTCAGGCAGGCAAATGGCCTAAGCTTTTCTGTGAGTAAGGAAGTGCGCATTCCACCTTCTTTAGTCAATATTTTTAAAGAGATTGAAAGTGACTTAGGACATCCTGCACCAACCAATGGTGATTTAACACGGTGGGCGCAGCAAGGTGTATTGCTACTAAATGCCACCTTAACGGTACGGGAAAAGCAGCCAGGTTCTCATCAAAACAAAGGATGGGAAACCTTTACTGATACAATTATTGCTATCTTGTCACAACATAAGCAACATTTAGTGTTTATGCTATGGGGAAACTACGCACAAAAAAAGGAAGTGTTGATTGACACCGGTAAGCATTTAGTATTAAAATCAGCCCACCCATCGCCTTATGCTGCAGATCGAGGCTTTTTTGGCAATAAGCATTTTAGCAAGGCAAATGCATATCTAGTTAAGCATGGCCTAATACCCATCAACTGGTAAAAAAAGGTGATCTGTTTAAGCTAACAACTCATAGGTGGATGTTACTTCTATAGCTATTAAGAAATATTTCATTTCTATTAGGAATTCCCATAGCATTTTAAAATAATATTAATAAATGAGTTTATTAATATATTAGCAAGAATAGCTAACTTCACCCACGTTCGTTCGCTTAATCAACACTTAATTTAACAAACCTTATGGCAAACAATAGGGAATATATAGCAATCCATACAAATCGATTTATAGAAGAACTTATTGAATTCTTGCGTATACCTTCTATCAGTACTTTACCTGAGCATACAGTTGATATAAAGAAAGCAGCCAATTTTGTAAAAGATAGGCTTCTGGCTGCAGGGGCAGATAAAGCTTGGTTAATAGAAACTACTGGCCATCCATTGGTTTATGGCGAGAAAATAGTAGACCCCCACCTACCTACTGTGTTAGTATATGGTCATTATGATGTACAACCCGCTGATCCTTATGAGTTATGGGAATCAGAACCTTTTGAACCTGTTATCAAGGATAACAAAATTTTTGCTAGAGGAGCTGCGGACGACAAAGGGCAAGTTTATATACATGTTAAGGCTTTAGAAGCCATGATAGCTACCCAGTCTCTGCCTTGTAATGTTAAGTTTTTGATAGAAGGAGAGGAGGAAAAAGGCTCCGAAGGTTTAACAGCATTTCTAGAAGATTCCCACAATCATGGCCTTATACAAGCAGATGCCATATTAGTATCTGACACCACTATATTGTCAATGGACCAGCCTTCGCTTACAACAGGTCTTCGGGGCATTATATATTTTGAAGTAACTTTAACTGGCCCTAATAGGGATCTACACTCAGGTGTTTATGGGGGCGCAGTAGGCAACCCTATTAATATACTTTGCAAAATGTTGGCTGCATTGCATGATGAAAATAGGCATATTACCATTCCTGGATTTTATGACAAGGTGCCTAATCTGACGGATGCAGAACGAGCACAGCTTAATAAGGTGCCTTTTGATTTATCAGAATATCAACAAAGTATTGGTATTGATGAGGTGATAGGTGAGAAAGGTTATACAACTTTGGAGCGAGTGGGCATAAGACCTTCATTGGATATTCATGGTATATGGGGAGGATATATAGGTAAAGGTGCTAAAACAGTGCTTCCTGCACAGGCCCATGCTAAATTGTCTATGCGTCTTGTTCCTAACCAAGATGCCAATGAGGTAGCTGAAGCGTTTACCAAGTATTTTTTTTCTTTAGCACCTAAAGGCACAAAAGTACAGATTAAACTAGAACATGGGGGGTGCAATGCTATTGTATTAAGTCAAGACTCGACAGCTTTCCAAGCTGCACAACGTGCTTTTGAAACTGTTTGGGGAAAACGTCCGCTTGCTACTAGAGAAGGGGGAAGTATCCCTATCATAGCAAAGTTTAGAGAAAAGATCGGATGTGATATTATTCTTATGGGTTTTAGCCTTGATTCAGATGCTATTCACTCTCCTAATGAACATTTTAGTTTAACTGCTTTTTCTAAAGGGATAAGTACAGTAATTAGCTTTTATGAAAACTTAGCTAACCTTAGTAAGTAGTAATAAGGGTTTGCAGTGCTTGGTTGCTGGTAGCAGCAATATATAACAAGCAGAATTTATAATATATGATCTTCAAAGATTAAGGTAAAGAATTGTCAAATACATTTAAGTGATATTTTATAGTTGCTAAATTTTGTGTTTTCCTACTTAGTAAATATCTTTGAAGTCAAGAAAGTGAAATATAAGCATTTATCAATCTTGGGGAATTAGCTCAGCTGGCCAGAGCATCTGCCTTGCACGCAGAGGGTCATCGGTTCGAATCCGATATTCTCCACAAAACCATACGGTTAATCCTAACTTATTGCACCCTAATATGCCTGGTGCAAAAAAATATCTCCCTAGCATGTCTACCTCTCGAACAGAGCTTAAAGATTTAGGTAAATTTAAGCTTATTGAAACTATTACAGAAGATTTTAAACTTCATCATTCAACTTCTGTCCATGGAATTGGAGATGATGCTGCTGTAATTGATACTGGAAACTTTTACACACTGGTTACTACAAATATATTGGTCGAGGGAGTAAACTTTGATCTTATTTATTGCCCTCTTAAGCATGTAGGTTATAAAGCTGTTGTTAGTAACATAGCTGATATTATAGCCATGAATGGTGCCCCTGAGCAAATAACAGTCAGTATTGCTATTAGTAATCGGTTTACTTTAGAAGCTGTACAAGGGCTTTACCAGGGTATTTATAGGGCTTGTGAACATTACAAAATAGATTTAGTAGGTGGTGATACAACTTCTTCTACTTCTGGATTAATACTTTCAATTACTGCTATAGGAAAGGTAGCCAAGGAAAAGTTATGTTTAAGAAAAGGAGCTAAGTCTTATGATTTGGTTTGTGTAACAGGTGATCTAGGGGCAGCATACTTAGGACTGCAAATATTAAACAGAGAAAAAAAGATATTTGAGGCAGATTCTCATATGCAACCAAAGCTAGAACCTTATCAATATCTTATAGAAAGGCAGCTAAAACCAGAGGCGCGTACCGAAATAATACAGCTGTTTGACCAAGAAGATATACTGCCCTCTAGTATGATCGATATTTCAGGTGGGTTAGCTTCTGAACTGTTGCATATCAGTAAAGCTTCTGGTGTAGGGATTGCCATTTATGAGAATAAATTACCTATTCACCAAAAAACCCATGAAACTGCTGAGACACTTCATCTATCATCTACGTTATGTGCATTACATGGTGGCGAAGATTATGAATTGTTGTTTACTATTCCACAAAGCGAACTTTCTAAAATAGAAAAGCATCCTAATATACAGGTGATCGGTTATGTTACTGACGCAAGTCTAGGTGTAAAGCTAATAACCAACAGTGATGAATCAATAGATATAATCGCCCAAGGGTGGTAATTGTTTAATTAGATTTCTTAAAGAAACTATCATTCCAAGTTATGGTTTCCTTATCAATAGTATTACGCTAATTTCATAGCAAAGCTATCTTATTTTGTGCCACTTTGAGGTCATTTCTATACCACCTTCCTCATGGCATTTGGCATGTTATGCCCTCTATATACTATAAGCCTTTAAAAGCGTTAAGCATCGAAGAAAATGTTTAGAAACTAACATTAGGATATTATGCTATAGTATAAAAGGTAAGTACTTGTATATAATTAATTGTAAAAATTGTTATCTGGTCACGTGTGTTTTATAGATATACGCTCAGGATAAAGTTTTTAATGTATATCACAATCTATAGGAAGTAAAATTATTAGAAATAAGGAGTGATAATATAGTTTGGGTAGTGCAGTAATATTGTTACCGCCTAAGCTTATTAAAAAATAAGGGGATGAGTTTATAATTGTCTGAACTAATTGGGGCAACTATAATAATAAATTTTGTCCCAATAAGCGTTAATTATAGGTTTCATCCCCAAATTGGTTGGTAAGTAATTTGGTATTACTTAATCCGTATATTTAGATAAATTGGTGCTTGCCAGAAATACTGGTAAGCAAGGTTGGATTAGCTTAGATAATCTTTCTTCATATCCTTAACTTTATCCATCCCTTCTTTTACTAATTCTTTCCCTTCTTTGCTCAACTCATCATATCTTCTATGCAAATGATTGATTTGGTTAGCTAATGCTTCTTGAATCATTTTTTTGTCTTTGTCTCTAACCAATAGGCCTAACACAATTCCTGTTGTTACGCCTGCTACAAACGATAATATGTCTTTTTTCATAGTTATCAATTTTTAAATTTCATTTTTCTAATACCCCACTAATCAATCCCTCGATTTGTAAATTAATAAAAAGATAGCAACTAACCATAAGAAAAGTGAGTTTTTTGACTCCTTGCTTACAGTATGCTACTATTAATTATAACTTTCAACAGGTGTATTTAAGTTGAAACGGGGGCTGTACGTTATATATAATCCTGCCTCATGTTCAAGCATATCGTGGATTATATCGTAATACGGATTTATCTGTAAAGCTACTTTAAGTGCACTTGTTAACTGGTGTTGAAAGCATAGGTGTAGCAATATAAGATGTCTATGCTTGTCATGATAAGTTACTTGTTTGTTAGTAATGTTTATAGATTGGTAAAGTGGATGTCCTAAGTTTTCAGAAGAAAATCCATATCCATTCCAATAACTGCTTTGGAGCGTAAACCAATTGTTGTAAAAGGTAAGTTGACTAAGAAAAGCATACCCTGTTTTAAAAGGACGTGCTACTTTTTTAATATAGCGGTTAGTTATATAATAATTGTTTAAAGAGATATTTTTAAAAAAGCTATTTTCACTTAATTGGAAATCAATACATCCTCCTATTGCGCCTACCCACAAACTAAAATCTTTAACCGCTATGCCTTGCCCACCTAGGTGATAGAGCATTAGTTGAAATGGAATTCTTATTGTGGCTGCTGAAATGTGTCCTAGTATTTGTTCAAAAGATAACCCAACGACTAACTCCTCTGGTATATTATTTGTTTTATTTAAAAGCGTAAGCCAATGAAGCCAAAGGTCTATAAAAGTATGTTGGCTACTATAATATATCTGTAGCCCTGTCTCTGGACCATTTATTAAGCTCCTTTCTATATCATATAAGGGCTCGATGAGCCGATGGAAATTGTCTCCACGTAGATCGCCTATTAGGAAAGTAGTGGCTTGTTGTTTGTATTGTAGCCTAAAAGTAGGTGCAATAAGAGAAAATAATTGAGGTTCAGCCCAATTGCGGTGAGTAAAAAGACCACATGAAGTGGTGAGGCCTTCTGAAGCTGTATATTTGATATAAGGATGTATATGATAACCAGCTAACGTATGTCCTTCTACAATGGGAGTAAAATATTCATTATTTTTAATAAAGCTAAGTGTATGAATATGTAGGCTTAATGAGGACGGATTGTTGGTTATTTCCTCCTTGTTGTTCGCATAAGTAATATGTGCCTGCAATAGCACAGCTATATATAGAAGCCAGATAGATGTGCGAGTGTAGATCATGTTAGTAATTAAGGTGTTATTAAATTATTATAGGTAAGAGATACTTCTTTTTTGCTTTGATAGGGTGCTAGATTAGTTTAAGAGCATATTAGATTGTTGTTTAAAATATCTCATGGACCTTTTAACCTTTAGATAATAAAACCGAGCTCCTGTAGATGCTTTTGTAGTTTAGGTAAATTTTTATAAGACCATTTGCCAACCACTATGCCATCTTGCAACAGTATAAATCCGATATTTGCTTTTATCATAGAGCTTAGTAACCCAGAATTAGCCCATGCCAAACGGCCATTAATATTAGTAGGAAGGGTTTCTTTATCAATATGTAGTGGAAGTAGCCATACCAGCTCTATGTGGGTAAGAAGTTGCTTGGAAAGCTCCGTTATTTTTGATGTTGATTGCTCATCTAAATTTGTAAGGCGTTGTACAACACACAAAAGTTTAGTGCCTTGTAATAGCTCTGTTGTTATTTCTTTGTTTTCATCCCAAACAATAAAACTATTTGCTATAGGATTGCTAAAGCCAGGGGATAGTTCGCCATTCAATAAGCTATCTTGGCTGTCTATTGTTTCTAATTGAGTTAAATCCTTCAGTCGATTATTAGTTAAAATCGACGTCCCTACTGGATATTTTCCAAAGTCTATAATGGGTAGCTTATGATAAGTATACCAGCCTATGTAAGTGCTAAAGCTAGCAGCTAATATAAGGATGCCTAAAGTAATAAATAAAGGAAATTGCTTTTGGCTAGAAGTGCTATGTTTATTGATTGTATAAAGTACAAAGAGTATAAGTATATTCTTAAAAAATGATTGTCGAGGAGCAAGTGGTATGGCATCACTTAAACAGCCACAGCTATCAGCACGCTTGAGCCACCAAGTATATAAGGTCAGCAAGGTAAAGAAGCCTGTTAAAATAAATAACGCTCGGATTACCCATTTTGTTTGAAAGTTAATGAGAAATGCTAGTCCTAACACTACTTCCAATACGCATACGTCTATAGCAAGCAATAGATTATAAGGTAGAAGTTTGAAAAATATACCACTAAAGTCTATGGCAAAGCTATGTAGGTAATTTCCTATTGTCAAGGAAAACCCTATTGGATCATTAAGCTTGATAAGACCAGAAAATACGAATAATGTACCAACAAATAGCCTTAAGATATAGCTAAGAGATCTAGGTTTTAACTTCATACTATAGCTTTAATAAAGCAAAAACTGAGTAATTAATCATATCTTGATAGTTAGGAATAACACCTTCTGAAATAAGTGTATTGCCCTGATTGTCTTCTATGCGTTTGACTCGTAATAGTTTCATTAAAATAATGTCTATAATCGAGCTTAGCCGCATCTCTCGCCAAGCTTCTCCATAATCATGATTCTTGGCATCAAGCAGAGATTTTGTTTTTTGTATTACTTCCTTATAGTGAGGTGCCAGCTCTTCATAAGTTATTTCTAAGGAAGCATCTGCTGGTAAAGAGAGTTGTATAAGCGCTATAACACTATAGTTGATAATGCCAATAAGTTCTGTATCAATGTTTTCTGCTACACGTTTTTCTCCTTTTTCTTGAATGGTCCTAATTCTCTGGGCTTTGATCATAATCTGATCGGTAATAGACGGTAATCGTAAAATTCTCCAAGCTGTACCATAATCTTTGGTTTTCTTTTCAAAGATGGCTTGGCATTTATTTATAATCTCATCATATGATTGATACGTAGACCTATGCATGGTATGTAAATATGTTATTTATAATAAAATTTTTGCTAGGCTTAAAGATGGGTTCAATCCTTGGTTTTTGCAATATGTGTTATCTTTTTGTGACAAGAAATTAGCTTGTATAGAAAAACATAAGAAGCAGCTAATTTAATTTTTCTAGAAGGAATAATTAAGTGTATATAAAATTGCCTCTTTAACAGTAGGTTTAGAGTTTATACCTTTTGGTAAAGCATTGAAGCTATTAGTTGGTCCTGCTAAAAAAGTGGTACATAATAAGGTTAAGACTCTGCTTTTGGGGCTTTTAAAGAAAAGAAAAAATAAATTTAAAAGCATTATTAACCAAAGTACCGAGTCTATTCTAAAAAATGGTTACTATGAAGTAAATGAATTTTAGTTTAGCAAATATTATTATAACAGACTTTGTACAACAGGACGTAAATAGGTGCTAAGGAAATATTAGAAGGAGCTAAAAAGTTTATTCCACATCCAACTAAGAGGGGGTTTTATATATATAAATTTGGTGGTTGGGAAATGGTGTATAATACAATTTCAAAAGAAGTTTAGCATTTAGTGCCTATATAATAACTATATAGATTAGCTTATGAATAATATTTATTTGTTATTGAAAGAGTTAAACTCTACGGTAGATGTAGAGTTATTTATCCAAAACTTACCGTTCTTGGAAAAATCGATTAATGGTCTCTTACTAGAAATCAAAAATGCTAACAATTTAGAGCAGGCTAATGTTTATTTTCGTTTATTGGAACAAATACAGACCACTCTTGCCAAGTTTCTTTTCCAGAAACATGTTAACTTGAAGGCAACTTTAAAAAAATTTGTTCGTGATTTTGATAGAATTGATGATCCTGAAATGAGACAGTATTTCTTTACAACTATTAAAGCTGGGATATATGCTGCTACTATAGAATAAATGCCTAGTTTAAAATCTACGACAATAAGAAAGTACTATCAAGGATTATATTAAGCAAAAACACAGAAATTAAAGAAGATTAAATTGATGATTTAGGGTGTAAATTTGAAACACAATTTGAGCAAACTAATCGTTATAATGATCTAATCGAAATTGAAGTAGTATTAGTTGGAGAGAAGCCACCGTTGCTCCATATTGTGTACCAAGTAAAGGGGTTCGACCCTAAAATAGAAGCATATTGAAAACTGATATAGCAACTGATGTATGTTTAATAATAATTATAGAAATATATTAATAGCAATAGTGTTATTTAGCTTGTCTATTCTATACGCAGCATGTGGTTGTGACAACTATGATTATGTGGCTACTAAATACATTAGCAAAGGAGAAATAACTACAAACTTGATCCAGGAGGTAGAAAAAGCCATAGAAGAACAGATTAAAGAAAAACCAGAATTAGATCCTAATGCTATTAGAAATCAATTTAGTCTTCTATTAGAAACTCTTAAAAAACTACAAAAAGGAGAAGAAACCGATATACTACTTAACATAGTAGATGATGCTGCCGACTTAGGAAAACCTGATGTGGTACAAGCGTTTATAGATATTATAACTAGAAGCATCCAACATTTAGACGATATACAATACACAAAATTAGAATATGAACTAAAGTCCAAACTAGCTATAGCAAAGATGAATGCTAGCAGAAAAGAATTACACAGAGAATTAGAAGCAAATAGGCAACAACAAGCTATTAAAAAAGCACAGGAAGCAGAAGAATATAAAAAAAGAAAGGAAATAGAAAAGCAAGAAAGAAGAAGGTTAGAGGAAAAACGACTGCAAATTCTAGTAGAGCGTCGGTTGGCTGAAGAACAATCAGAAATACGAGTAGTTAAGCCTACACAAATTTTTATATCTTCTTCTCGAAAAGGTAATATGAGAAGATTAGGTGAGTATACCAGAATCTTCCGAGAAAGACTATTAGAACCTAATATAGCTCAAGGTTTAACTGAAAAGCAACAAGCAGATATAAGTTATATCTTAAAGTGCATAAATAAAGAAATTATTGAAATAAAAGAAGCTTTAGTAGCTATTCAGTATACCAAAGAGCATCCAGAGAATATTCAGTTTCACCAAAACTATAGGCCTGAACATTTAGAAATAGCTAATGATCTTTTAGCAAGCTTAGATAAGTATAAGGAAGAGTTAGGTAAACTTTTAGCTACAAAAGGTGAAGATTTATCTGATTATGAAGAAGAGCCTGAAATAGAAACAGCAGAAGAGCAAGTAGCTTACCGAGAATTAGAAGAAGCTATTAATGATATTTCGGACACACAAAATTTAGTAGCTAATAGCCAGCAAGAAATGCAAGCATTACTAGATAAACTGAAATATGATGCTACTAAACTTAAAGAATTAAAACAAGAAGCGAAACAGATAGCGACTCATGTAGCCAATGTATTAGTGATGCTTGAGGCACAACGTAGAGCTACAGAAAAGCTTTATTTCAATTCAGATATTGAAGATTATATCAATCGCCCTATCAATGAAGGAGTCCAAAAAATAAAAATGTTGCAGGAAACAGTTGGCCCCCTACAAGAATTACTCCTTCATTTTTGTAACCAATTTGCAATTTCATTCCCAGGTGTGCCTCTCCTTTCTACCATTACTAAAAGAGAATTAAAAGTAGTTTTCCGTTCTTTAGTAGATCTATTAGTGCCTGATAGTGAATTAGTAAAAGTAACGTTAGAAATAAATATTCCTTTACCCCAGTCACCAGAAGAATGGGCAGAGTTAGGAGTAAAAATAGGTTTTGACTTTATACCCTATTATGGCAAGGAACTGAAGATATTGGTTGGTCCTGATAAACCTGCTTTGCAGGAAAAAATAAAAGTTTTACTTGTAAAACTAATTGAAAAGCGGAAAGAAAAGGCTAGATAAAAAACTTCATACTCTATTGATCTTGTAAGTTTTACTATTAAAAGTTTCAACTAAGCGTGTGTTTTTAAGGATATAAATGGCAGATAGAGAATGGGTTATAATTTAAGACTAAGCAGATTTAGTTAATAATCCAGCTTGTTAAAAAAGAAACAGAAGTAAATATATTTTACACCATATATAGGTAAAAAGTTGAGTATGATATGGGGATGTACTAAGTTAAGAGGCTACTTTGATATATATACTAAAGATATTTCTTGAGCAATCCATAAGAAGAGAATGGCATGCTAGTAGGCCTTCGCGTCTCTTCCCAAAATATAATTGCTATTTTCAATTATAAAGAGCTGCACTTGTAATACTAGTTCAATTCAGGTATTAACTATGAGATTGTTTTATATAGTTATATATAAAACAATTATTTATTCGTTGGTTAGTAAACAAGATAGGATCCTTTCTACTAATTCTGAAAAAGATGTAGACAAGTTACAATGATACCTTCAACATAAACATGTTTGGAAAATCTTTAAGGACAACTATTTGTCAACTCCAAAATAAGCTACATACCAACTATAAAATGATATCTTATAGCTGGTATGTGGAGCATAGCTAATTCTTAGCATAAGTACATGTAAGCCTATTAATCAAGTGTTTTTACTTTGTCGGCATCATTAGGTTGGCGCTCATTATATGCTGTTATGGCTCTATTGACTGATTGCTTGGTACGATCTGCTCTTGACCGAGCCACGCTTTTAACTATCCCCTCTACAGGTAGACTACCTATCTTCTCTACTGTTACTCGCATTTCTTTTACTGCTACTCTAGCTGCCTCTGCTGCAGCTTTAGCTTGTATTAAGTCATTTTCCAGGGAAAGGTTCTCACTAAGTTTAAATACTTGCTCATCTGCCTCCCCACCTTTGATATTTATTTCTTCTAACAAGCCTTTTATGGCAATAAGCTTACCTACCTTCTCTTTACTCTTATCTACTATTGCTTGGGTTTTTCTTTTGATATCATCATCTGTTATTGTATCTACCTCTATTTGTGCTTTTTCTAAGACTCGGTTAGCGGCATCTGCTGCATTGTAAGCTTCTTTTAATTGATTTGTTGTAAGTTCCCTGTAAAACCTTTCTACTTCCTTATCAATGGTAGTCTGGTAATTAATTATATCTTTGGCCTGATTTATTAGTTTAGTTGCTTTATTCAATATCTCTTTAGCATTAGTTAATTCTGTTTGTGCTATATTATGTACGGTTGTGGCTTGTAAAGTAAGTGTAATTTCTTCTGCCAATTGTATTTCCCTTTCAATGGCAACTATTGCTTGCTGAGCTGCTTCTAAATTTAGAGATGAGTTTCCTAGTATAGTATTTATCTCAGCTAACTCATCTTCAGCAGCCCTCTTACATCTTGTAATCTCATTTAATCTATTATCTAATTCCACCTCGTAAGCTTTTTTAGCTTTTTGTGCTGCATCTTTAGCTTGCTGTGCTATTCCATATACTGTAGCATAGGAAGAAGCGGCACTTTGTAGCTGTGGAATGGTTAAAATATTTTCTATCGATTTTACTATATTTTCAGCTTCAGCCTTTGCTTGCAATGCTGTTATAAAATTTGGTGAAGTTTCTCCTAGTGCAGTATTTACTACGTTTAATCTAGATTCCACTGCTGCTAGGCCATTTTCTGCTTGCTCTACTAATGCCTTAATATTTTTACTAGCTATTATCTGTTCTATTTCTCGTTTTATGGTCTCAGATTCTTTCAATCTGTTTTGAGAGTCCTGATATATTTCTTGTGCTAAGTTTTTTAATTTATTCTCTGCAGATTCCATATTTGAATGGGCTAATAAACTTCCAATCTTTTCAACTTCTGCTCGAGCTTTATTAACTGATGTTGTAACGCTGGTTAGAATCTGTTTGAATGCCTCAGTTCTTGTTATGTCCAAAGTATCTGCTTGATTTCTTAGTTCTTCGATTGATTTTTTTATTTCTATTACTTCGTTTTTGCCTTTTTCTAAATCATTTAGTAAAGATTCTTCACCTGTGCTAATCCATTCAAAATCTTTAGTCGTTTTCTTATTCTTCCATAAAATTTCTAAAGTAATAGTAGAACTTTTTTCTTTTTGTGGGTTAGCTTTTTTCTTCAATTTAATGAAAGGCAGTTCAGTAAATTTATTTATGCCTTTACTAGGATCACCTAAAATGGTACTCAGTTTCTCTCCCGAGATAGGAAGTTCATGATCATTTAAGGTAAATACTACATTATTCGTAGCATTAAGCTTAACAGTTACCTCTTCCGTTGGTATATTTGTACTACTATTGCTCACAATCTTAAACCCAGCTTCTTTTTCATTTTCAAATCTTTTATCATCTACTAGATTTATGAAAAAGTCAAATCCTAATTGTATATTATCAAAAACTGCGTTCCAAGTGGCTATAAGGGGACTTCCTAATAACTTATCATTATGTATATCTATAATTTGAAATGTTGCTATCATGTTTGCAGTAGCATTCTCTTTAGGTTTAAATGTAAATGCCGCTTTTAAAGGATTATGGCTAGATTTTAAAAAATCTAAAGTGCCTACATTATAGAAGTGTGCTATATCTTCTATAATAGTTTGCCCAGCTTTAATAGTAGAATTCCTTTGATTACCTGCTTCGTCGTATGCTGTATATGCTAATTGTGCATCTTTAGTGTTACTGCCTTTTGCTTCTAATTTAACTTGTAATTTGTAATTATTAAGCTTAGCTACTTTTTCTGCGATTTTGTCTTCTTCTAATAATTGCAAGGTTAAACATACTTCTCTTTCTGAATCTTCTAAGGTCGTTTTGTCTAACTTAATCTCCACCTTACCTGTTTCGTCTAAAGCACGTGTACAACCTTCACAAGATATAGCACATGTCATTATCAACATTGTTATTAACGTGCTTGTGAAAAATGATATATAGATCTTTATTGATTGCATGAGGTTTTTATATTGAAATTTTTGATAAAAGATGTCTATTAGTATTAGTTATTAAACTTTCCATAATTCTAAACAGATTGCCTTATTATATTATTACAAATGAAATAATATAATAAGGCAACTTTGAATAAATACTAGAGTAGTAAAATTAGAATATATTTTTGGTATGTAAGAATTTTTGGTATCGATAATTTGATAGGTAAGATAGATATAGAAATTATAGATCAAAGTAAATTTATGATAAAGTAGGGGCTGAACTGCTTTACTAATTGTTAATTAATGCTGTAAAGGAGATTCTTCTTTTATGAAAAGCTATTATAATAAATAGTCCAGCTTTTGAAATACAATGAGTTAGAATTTTTCAGGCAAAATGGTATAAATAGGCAGCTTATATGAATAGACTTATTTTAACTGCAAATACAATTAAACTATTCAGTAAGTATTAAAGTGGTGATCTTGCCTATATAAATTTTGTAATTCTACTTCCAGTAAGAATAAAATTTATTGTTTTGGTTGCTGTAATTTCTTAGTTGCTTCTATAGAAATAGCACTTTTAGAAACATTAATCTTAGTCCCTCTGGTATCTACTTCTAAGGTAACTATGTTGTCTTCTATATCATGTATTTTGCCATGAATACCTCCAATGGTTACTACGTTATCTCCTTTCTTGATATGGTCGATAAAGCTGCGTTGGTCTTTCTGTCTTTTTTGTTGCGGACGAATCATAAAAAAGTAGAATACTAAAACAAAGCTAGCAATGAGTGCTATTTGTTTTACATCAATGCCTTTTGCAACGGGCGCTTCTAAGAGGATATAATTAAACATAGTAATTAAAGGGTTAAACGTATGAAGCGTCTAAATTATATTAAAAAAATGACTTAAACAATTTAAAAATGAGGATTATTTCCCATCCAATTGATTAGATAACAATTCGGCTGCTTCCAAAATTTTTTTTGCTTTTTTTACAGTCCTTTCAATCACTTCTTGACTAGCAGCTTTAGCAGTATTATCTATTGTTATGTCATGGTGAAAAGGAGTCATATGTGTAAACATCCTTTTTATATTTTGTAGCACCTTTCTGCATTGGTACACTAAGAATCCTCTAATAGTTGCCCCCCCAGTAGGAGAAAATAACATGCCCACTAATGTACCTAAAGCTAGTCCAATTAGTAATGTGATAATGCTTGAAGAACGTTTTTGCATACCCATATATCAAGATTTTTAATATTTTTTTACTAAAGATTATTTCAAGATATTGTTTTTAAATGGTTTTTGCAATAGTATCTAAGACACCATTAATAAATTTGCTACTTTTAGCGGTGCTATATTTTTTTGCTAAATCTACATATTCATTAATAGCTACTTTAACAGGTATACTATCAAAATATTTCATTTCGCACAATCCCATTCTGATGATGATTCTATCTAAAAGTACAGTTCTTTCTATAGACCAATTTTTTATGTGTTGCTGAATCAAGTTGTCTATAAATTTTTCTTGTTCTAAAGCAGTACCTATTAGTTTATCATAAAAAGAAGCAGCATTAGTTCCTATCTGCATAGCATTTTCTATTTCTTTTACCAGCAACTCGATGTCTGATTTTGATAATAACTCATGCAATAGTTTTTTAACAATGGACTTATGCTCTATCCAGCTTAAATCTAAATCATTGAAGAAATTCTGAATATCTTCCTGGATAAAAATAATATCTTCTACAAGGTACTTTATAAGTGCTTGCTCTTTTTCTAGATTGACTGTAATAGATGTGCCATTAGCTATTAATATGGGAGCTTCTTTAATGAATTGGTTATACCACCTCACTATCACATCCATATGGGGCGCCCAGCTAACTTTATATTGCTGTATAAGACTCAAAAAAGTATTATTTGTTTGCAGGTGCCCTAGTAGATCATTCTGTGCTAGCACTATAGGATATGTAATTTCAGCTTGCCGTAGCTGGCTGGCTTTTTGTGATTGTTGTTGTGCTATCTGCAACCATTCAATAAGCAATTGCAATATGAGCAGATAAGTGCTTCTAATAGTATCTACTGCTGTTCCCCAGCCGCTTTCTAATATTCTTAGATCTTGCGTAAGTCCAAGTTTATAGTTGCCCCATACTTTTTTTGCAGCTTCTTGTGCTATGGGTGTATAGGTGTGTGGTATAGGTAAGTTAATCTGATTCTCAGGCATCCAGGAGTTGAATAGTGTTGTAGCTTGAGCCTTTTCTTGGGCTAGCTGTTCTTCATCTACTGGGGAACTTGCAAAGACATCAGGAATAAATTCAAGCTTGATTTGCTCTAAAGCGTTTTGGTAATTTGCTTGTTGGTTAATATAAAACGCATAAAGATTTTGTAGCGCTTTAATGCGAACAAAGCGGCGATTAATAATGGGTTTATCTATCACAACAGGTTAACTTGTATGTGTTCTAAATTTATAAAAATAAAGCCTTAATTACCTGCTTACTTAATTAAGATAAAGCTTATCTGTTATGAAGTAAGCAGGATTTTTTAACTAAGACTTATGCCAATCGTGCATTTTTTACAGATTGTATTCTTTGTTCTGCTAGGCGTATGGCTGCTTCTTGAGTTGGTATATTATCTTGTGCAGACTGCTGTAATATGGTTAAGCAAGTTGTATAAATATTTTCTACTTGTTGGTGGGCTAGTTCTGCGTTATAGTTACCATAAAACTCAGTATGTACATTAATAACACCACCTGCATTTACCAAAAAGTCTGGTGCATAGATAATGCCTTTTTCAAGTAACATGCGGCCATGTTTATGTTCATCTGCCAATTGATTATTAGCGGCCCCTGCAATAGCTTGGCATTTTAACTTAGCTATAGTCTGGTCATTGATGGTTGCTCCTAATGCACATGGAGCATAAATATCCATATCAAGTTCATAAAATGCTTCAGCATCTTGTATTACCTGCACGTTGTATTCTTTTGCTATTGCTGCTAGCCTACCTGGTAAGATATCAGTAATATAAATATAAGCACTCTCTTTAGACAGGTGATCAACTAGCATGGCTCCCACTTTTCCAACTCCCTGAATACCAATTTTCTTACCTGCTAAGCTATCGCTTCCATAAGCTTTTTGGGCCACTGCTTTGATACCCATATATGTACCATAAGCTGTTAGTATAGAAGGATCTCCACTACCTTGATATACGGAAGGTAATCCTACTACATACTTAGTCTCTTTGGCAATATGTACCATATCATGCATGGTAGTATTTACATCTGGGGCTGTAATGTAGCTACCGTGCAAACTTTCCACAAATTGTCCATATTTACGTAGATAAGCCTCATTCTTAAGCTTATTTACGTCTCCTATGATAACAGCTTTAGCTCCTCCTAGGTCTAGGCCGGCTACAGCAGATTTATAAGTCATTCCTTTAGAAAGCCTTAATGCATCTACTAAAGCATGCTCTTCCTGTGTATAATCCCATATCCGTGCTCCTCCTAAACCAGGACCAAGTATTGTATTATGAATAGCTACGATGGCTTTCAGCCCTGTAGCTTCATCGTAGTGGTAAATAACCTTTTCGTGTTTATTAGTTATGATGGATTCTAGAGGCAGGTTTCCTCGCTCTTGTGGCAGAGCAGATTCTATTATTTTCATGGATGTATAATACTATTTTTAACTAATGCGTGAAGATAGTTTCTTTATAGCTTATTAGCATATTTTTTATAAAATAAACTTACACATTTTTTGATAACACCTATAATATATATAGGTGTTGTGCTACAGATATAATTTAAAAGACTATCATAAGCATGAAGCTTATGGTTATGCTTTTTATATACGGCTATATAACAGCCATTTGGTAATAAGCTTATTATACATTGAACAATAGGCACTCTATCTAATTTGAAAGGCAATGCTGTGCTTGCAAGTATTCTGCAATTTGAATGGCATTAGTTGCAGCTCCTTTTCGTAGGTTATCAGCTATTATCCACAAATTTAATGTTGCACGCTGTGATTCATCTCTTCTTATTCTACCTACAAAAACCTCATTTCTGTTTTGTGTTATTATAGGCATAGGATACTGATTATTTTGTATATCATCTTGTACTACTAATCCAGGGCTATCTTTAAGCGTTTGTATAACCTCTTCTATGCTAAAATCTTGCTCAAAAGCAGCATTGACAGCCATAGAGTGTCCTCCTAATACAGGAACTCGAACTGCTGTTGCTGTCACTTGGATAGATTCGTCATTGAGTATTTTTCTCGTTTCATTGACTAATTTCATTTCCTCCTTGGTATAGCCATTTTCTAAAAAATCGTCTATCTGTGGTATAAGATTTAAATCAATAGGATGTGGATAAGCTGATGGAGTTTGCGGAGTACCTTTTCGTTCTGATAAAAGTTGTTCTACAGCTATCTTTCCGGTACCTGTTACTGACTGATAGGTAGAAATAACTAATCTTTTGATTTTATATATTTTGTGAAGTGAAGCTAATGCCATTACTAATTGTATAGTTGAGCAATTAGGGTTCGCAATAATTTTATCTGAAGCTGTTAATAAATGAGCGTTTATTTCTGGTACAATTAGCTTATAGTTAGGATGCATGCGCCAGGCAGTTGAATTATCAATAACGGTGGTTCCTATTTCTGCAAAACGAGGTGCCCATGTCAAGGATATTTCTGCACCTACCGAAAATATAGCTAGTGTAGGCCTTGCAGCTAATGCTGTATCTAAAGTGATAAGTTTATAATCTTTGCCTTTAAAAAATATAGTTTGTCCCTCAGAATTTTCTGAAGCTACTAACAGCAGCTCTCTTATAGGGAGCTGGCGTTCTTCTATAAGTTTAAGTAAGGTGCCTCCTACAAGGCCTGTAGCACCTATGATAGCTAGTTTCATATGGGTTAATTATGTTATACTATCCTAATTGAATAAAGACCAACTAAAACCTAAATCTATAGACCTAAGCTGTCCTGGATAAAATGGTGTCACAAAATATCCTGGTTTGGATAACAACCCCTGATTGGCATGTACAACTTTTAAGAATCCCCTGAAAGTTTTAATTCTAAAGTTGAAAAATAATTCAATAATAGGATAGGAATATACGTCAAAATCATCTCGTCTAAAAAATTGTTGTGTGATAGGGTCATATCCATCAGCATGATAACCAGATTTCCAATTACATTCTATACCCGTCTCGATCTCTGATTTGCCTTCATAAAAAGTTTTGGCATAGTATGCCCTAGCATTAGTATACCATTTAGGTATTCTAAAAGCATTGGACGCTGGACCCGCTACTTGCGTAGAGGCTATCTCAGTATCTAGATGAAAATATGACAATAAACTTATGTTGATATTAGCGCCCCAAGTTATGATATGGGCGTGCCCTTCTTCCTGATGTGGTTCTATAAGTGTATTAACAAGGTCGGTAGGATGAGCATGTTTGAAATAAATGGGAGATTGGATATGTACAAATCTTCCATAGGGTTTCACTAATACACCAGATAATGGTATGCGGCATGATCCTTCTAATTGCTGTCCTACAGGAGGTTTAAAGTTTTTATTCCAATTTCGATAAACACTTTCATAGCGTAACGATAAAAACGAGGGTCTATATTTAACTTGGTCGTATGATAATTCAAGTATAGAACCTTTATAAGAAGTGTGTATTTTATAGAAGTCACCTTGCAAATATTCACCGTGCAAATGTATAAAATCTATATTATCCCTAACATTTATGCGGGTATAAAGCCCTAAGTAATATTCTGCTAGTGTTCTTTTGAGCAAATTAATTTTTTCTAGCTTGATTAGTTTCTCGCGAGTGTAGTATTGGTAAAATACACGGTTGATCTGCCCTTTAATTCCACATTCGTTAGAAAATGTTTGCATGATTGTGCTATCCTCAATACTGTCTAAGGTATCCAGTAAATCACCTGCTAAGAATGTTTTGGAATTAGCATTTAGATTTTCAGTTTTAAAATAATTAGTAGTATTTCTTAGTATGACCTCCTGGTATACCTGTAATGGTTCCGCATAAACTGCTTGGTGGTATAGGTAATATTGCTGCCTTAGTTCTCCGCTCTCTACGCTATCTGCAGGAGATAAGTTGTTATTAATTTTTGCTTTAGCCTCTAGCCATTTAACTGTATCCTCATCTTCACCTGAAATACCCCCTGTATCTCTGTTACGGTGATTTTTTCTATAAAAGCTTACTAAAAGCTGGTATCTTTCATGATCACTTTTATAATGGCCAAACAGTGTAAAAGGATAAGTAATTACCTGTCTATCATAAGGTATTTTTGAGGGTATATATTCTCTATCAGACATTATGGTTTCAAACATAGCACCTAAATGCCAGTTTTTATTAAAGCTTCTAGCATGCCAACCTTCAAAGGAATAACTACCATAATTAGCAAAAGCTACTGTGCCATCGGTATAAGGAGCTTTTGTATCGTAATATCTTTGATGACTTGGATCTCTGAAATATACATCATAAACATAAAAACCACTATGAGCTCCAATTGCTTGCGGTAAGGTATAAAAAATAGATTTAGTAGCTGTTCCCTCATTCCCAAGGTCTTGAACTTTATAGGCCATTTTTTGCCTAAAAGTAAAACGGTCTATTTTTTCAATATTTACAGATAATGGTTTGAAGCCTGATATATTATATTTTAAATCAGCTGGTGTAAGGAAAAAGGTTGTGTGCAGATCATGTACATCATGAGTACTATCATCTAAAAACTCTTGTTCCTGTGCCTTAAGGTTATTAAACCATCCTAAAAAAAAGGCAATAAGACATATATATGAGCGATATGACACAAGGGTAAAATTTAAATTTAAATTTAAATACTATTTCTTTATACTATCCCAGATAAGCTGTGTAAAAGCTTGTTCCCCTTCAATAAATTCCATAGACATAGGGAGTAAAAATACAGGTATTTGTCTTAAAATAGAAGATATATTTGGGTCTATAAGACGCATACTGTCTTTCTCTGTGGTCAATATACATTTTTTTTTGTAAGTAACTTGATTAAAAATGGAGACAATTCTTCTTACGTCTGTTTGGGTAAAGTGATGATGGTCCTTAAATGCTATATGGTGCACTAGTTGATAAGTTTTGCATACATATTCTACTAGTGGAGCTGGGTCGGCAATTCCTGTTACTAATACAATATATTTAGAAAAATTATCTGCATGAGATGGATGTAAACTTTTAGGATTGCCATATTGAATACGAGTAAAGAAAATAGGTGGAGTAGGAGTCTTGCAATATAGATTAATATGTTGTTTAAAGTCTTCTTGCATATCATATGTTAGTACTTCAGGACATTTAGTTACAAGAATAATATCTGCACGACTTGCTGCCTGTCTAGGTTCTCTAAGCCTACCCACAGGTAATATATAATCCCTAAAAAAAGGTTTATGAAAACTGGTTAGCAAAAGATTTAATTTTCGTTTTACGCGTCTATGTTGGAAACCATCATCTAATAAAATGACTTCTGTATATGGATAATTAGTTGTCAATTTTTGGATAGCTTTTGCCCTGTCTTCTGATACGACGACTTGTATCTTGGCATCTTTAGTAACAAACTTTTTATATAACTGATAGGGCTCATCGCCAATAGTTCGTACATTGTCCAGTATACTTGCTATTCTATATCCGTGCGTTTTGCGTTTGTATCCTCTGCTTACTACTACTGTATAAAAATTTTCTTGAAGTAAACGGAGTAAATATTCTATACAAGGAGTTTTTCCTGTACCACCCACCGTAAGATTACCTACACTAATAATTGTTATTGGATGGATATATTCATAAACTTTTTTAACCCCAGAGTTGTATAAAAAGTTCCGAAGCCGCATAATTAACCCATAAAGCCACCCTAAGGGTAACCCTATAATAAATAGATGCTTTTTAAGTTTTTCAAATATCATAAAGCCCACATAATATTATTAACTTGCTAACATACTATATAAAGTTTGCTCATTATTTATCGCATATGGTCAAAGTTAAAGATATCACAAATTATTTAGAGCAGTGGGCACCATTAGCTTACCAAGAGAGCTATGATAATGCTGGTCTTATAGTAGGTAGCCCAGTTACAGAAGTTACTGGTATACTGTTATGCTTAGATATCACGGAAACTATATTAGAAGAGGCAAAAGATAAGAAGTGCAATTTAATTATAGCACACCACCCTATTATATTTAAACCTATAAAAAAATTAGTAGGTATAAATTATGTAGAAAGATGTGTTATACAAGCTATTAGGTATAATATAGCCATTTATACAATACATACCAATTTAGATAATATTATACAGGGAGTAAGTTACAATATGGCTCGACAGCTTGGTTTAGAAACATGCAAAATATTGCTTCCTAAGCCACATACCCTACAAAAATTGACTGCTTTTGTATCTCCTTTACAATTAGAAGAAGTGCGCGTTGCTTTACATCAGGCAGGCGCAGGCCATATAAATCATTACAACCACTGTAGTTTTACCAGTAGTGCAGGTACTGCTACGTTTCAGTGTGATGAATCTATGCACCACCCTATAGACACATTACAGCAGAATGATAAGGTTGAATTAGCAACAGCACATCAACTAGAAGTAGTATTTCCAGCTTATCTATCCAAAACTATAGTAGGTGGTCTCAAGCAATTACACTCTTACAGAGAAATAGCTTACTATATCCAAAATATAGAAAATATGGATATACAAGTGGGGAGTGGAATAATAGGGGAACTACCTAGAAGTTTTGATAACCGGACATTTCTTACCTATCTTAAGGAAAAAATGGCGCTGACTTGTATAAGGCATTCCGCTCCGGTTAAAAAGGATATTAAAAAAGTTGCTTTATGTGGTGGTGCTGGTATATTCTTATTGCCAGAAGCCATTAGGCAAGGTGCAGATGTATTAGTAACAGCAGATGTAAAATATCATGATTTTTTTGATGCAGAAGGACAAATATTAATAGCCGATATAGGCCATTATGAAAGTGAAATAGCTATTAAAGAATTAATCTATAACAAATTGTCCGAAAAATTTAGTAACATTGTGTTATTAAAAAGTGCAATACAAACTAACCCAGTTTATTACTTCTAAATACTTCTTAAATAAAATTTGACATATACTTTATGGAAAACAATACTGTAAAAAACCTTAGCCTTTTGCTTGAGTTACAAGAAATTGATAAACAAATTAATAAAATTCTTCAAGTAAGAGGTGGGTTGCCTCAGGAAGTGAAAAAGTTAGAAGATGATTTGTCTAACCTACAGTTGCAAGCCACAACCTACCAAGAACAAACTATTAATCTAGAGCAAAATATTGCCTCGCTGCGCATAAAGATCAAAGATATAGAGGCGCAAGTGAAGCGATATGAAGAACAGCAGATGAATGTAAGGAATAATAGAGAATATGATGCTATAACTAAAGAGATCGAGCTACATAAATTAGATATTCAATTAGCAGAGAAAAAAATTAAAGAGAGTTATGAGCAAATAGAAAAGAGTCAATATGCTATTGAAGCTCTTACCAAATCTATTGAAAAAGCCAAACAGAACCTGGCAGCTAAGCAAGAAGACTTAAATTCAATAGTAGGAGAAAGCAAAGGAGAAGAAGAAAAATTAAATAAGAAGCGTCAACAATTACAAGCTAATATTGATAAGGCTTTACTTCAAAGCTATGAGAAAATTAAAAATAATGTGCGCAATAACTTAGCTGTAGTAACAGTAGCTGGGGGGGCATGTGGGGGGTGTTTTACGATTACATATCCACAACTACAAGCAGAAATTAAGGAAAAAAGGCAAATAATAAAATGTGAGCACTGTGGTAGAATTTTGGCAGATGTAGTAGATTCTGTCAGTGTAATTGCTGCAGAAGCAGATAGCCAAGTAGACTAATACAAGTATTGACATAACAAAATAAATTGCTTATACTGCATATACAGTCACTAGTGTATAAGACAAAATAAGCTAACTGGATAAAGCAGTATAGTAATTTATAGTTAAGCCCTATCCTATAAAGAGTATTATATAGCTATCCTTTTGTCAATTTAATCTACATAGATATGGAAGAGCGTAAACAAAACAAATATTCAACAAAGGAGCTAAAAGAGTTTGAGAAGCTTATTTTAGAGAAGTTAGATAAAGCACGTAAAGAGCTTGTATTTATTCAGGAAGCATTAGATAAAAGTAATGATAATAGTGTAGAAGTAAGTGTTAAGCTACTAGAAGAAGTGCCTGATACTGTTGAAAAAGAAAACCTAGGAATTCTTATAGACCGGCAGAGGAAATATATTGTGCACCTAGAAAATGCACTTACTAGAATTCAAAATGGTACTTATGGCGTTTGTACAGTTACAGGGGAACTTATTGATAAGGATAGGCTTAAAGTAGTTCCTCATTCCAGACATTCAGTATTTGCCAAACGAGCTAAAGAAGAAAAAGAAAAATAAGTTCATGGTGTTTTAGATTTTAGATGATATAAGGCAATAGTCTAGTAAGTAATATGAGTAAAAATCTTTCTTATCCCTCGAAGGTAGCTTCTGATCAAATTAACTATGTGCGATTAAATAAATGGATAAGTAATGCCGGGATTTGTTCTAGGAGAGAAGCGGATGAACTCATACAAGCTGGCCGTATCACTGTTAATGGTGAAAAAATAACAACTTTAGGTTATCAAGTAAAAAATACTGATATAGTAAAATTTCGTGATAAAGTATTAAAACCAAACAAGCACGTTTATATTCTTCTTAATAAGCCTAGAAACTGTATTACAACTGCATTTGACCCAGAGGGTAGGAGGACGGTTTTGGACTTTGTAAAAGGTGCTTGTCAAGAGCGGGTATATCCTGTGGGTAGACTTGATCGTAATACAACAGGGCTCTTAGTTTTAACCAATGATGGGGACTTGGCCCAAAAGTTAGCTCACCCTTCTTACCAAATAAAAAAAATTTATCAAGTGGAGTTAGCGAGTCCTATCCAACCTAAAGACTTAGCAGCTATTAAAGCGGGTATTCGTCTAAAAGATGGTATTGTACAGGTTGACAGTATCTCTATAGTGCAAGGAGATGAAAGTAAGTTGGGAATAGAGATACATTCAGGAAAAAATAGAATTATCAGGCGTTTATTTGAGCATCTCGACTATCAAATTATTAATTTAGATAGAGTAATGTATGCTCACCTTACTAAGAAAGAACTTCCTAGAAGTAAATGGAGATTTTTAACTAATCAAGAGGTAGGCTACTTGAAAAGCTTAAAAGGTTAGAGTATTATAAAACTTTTTAGAGTCATATTTTGCCCTTACACTCTTATTATAAATTATCCTATACATCGAGTAGTAAGGATTTTTTTATGATCAGTTAAGAGAAGTTTGAAATCTATATTTTAACAATGAATAGATTAATTGTATTTGTAAACTACATACATTAATTTTGTATTAGAATTACAAAATGTAAAATAACTTATGAGGGGATGGTAATCATTTAATTGTAATAATAAAGGATTACTAACCAAGTAATTGAATTTTTTATAGGTCAATACAAGCAAAATTAATTGAATAAAAATATTTTTTTAGAAATTGCTTGTATATAAAAAAATCTTTTATACCTTTGTAAAGGTTCGAATGAGATAATAAGTTTATCTTAATTACGAAATAAGAAATTAAACGTTTGTCGCAAGCGTATTTTTTAATTGCGGCGAAACATGTTCTTTGACATATTGTAAAAGTAAAAGCGGGAATAAAAAATTTAATGTATTAGGTAGAGTGCCTAAATATTATTTTGGGCATTGTAGTTAATACAAAAATAAAAAGAAGTAATGCAAGAGCGTATGGGGGATGCCTAGGCTCTCAGAGGCGATGAAGGACGTGACAAGCTGCGATAAGCTGCGGGGATTGGTTAATACAAATTGATCCGCAGATTTCCGAATGGGGAAACCCGATCCAATGAAGTTGGATTCATCTCTGAATAGAGAAGCAAACCTGGGGAACTGAAACATCTAAGTACCCAGAGGAAGAGAAAACAATTAGTGATTCCGTTAGTAGTGGCGAGCGAAAGCGGAACAGCCCAAACCACAACAGTTACGGCTGATGT